>LFRM01405063.1_pt1 | contig 18453 bp, 15 predicted proteins | sample 618341 | NCBI WGS metagenome assembly LFRM01 (sample SAMN03654438, study PRJNA283298) | anaerobic digester metagenome | isolation source: pool of bioreactors CSTR01a, CSTR02a, and CSTR03a thermophilic anaerobic... | place: Denmark: Kgs. Lyngby | collected 2014-05-21 | reverse complement strand
TCGCGGCTGCAAGGGCAGCTTTGGTGCCAACTGCCTCTACATCCAGCGCGACAAAGTAGCCATAGCCTTGCATCGCCATGTCGAGCGCATCCGCATGCGTCAGGATTTCGTCGTTGTTCCATGCCCTAAAATCCACGCGCGGCGCAGGTGCGGCTGTCCAGTGACAAACGAATTGATCGTCCTGCGCGAAGAGCAGCGGCTGCCACTCGTCCTTTGGCAGTATTTGCATTTTGAGGAAATCGATTCTTGGATCGCTTGATGCCAGCATTCCATCCAGCAAAAACCGTACCCATTGATCTGCCCCATAATCGTTTGTGTGGGTAAAATCGCCGGGATGGTAGAAGCGTTTTGCCCCTTCACGTCCAAGCGATTTTGTCCAGTTCACCGTGTCCTCGTGCAGGTCAATGAGCGGCACATCATATTGCGCAGCCGCTTTCTTCATCGCCTCTGCATAGGGCAATAGCAAATCAGAATATTGATCGTTATCCCCGCGCCATGAATTGCGGGCTACAGGCGTGACCAAGATCGGGCATCCCTGCATCGCTCTGATTTCATGGATGTATGTAACCAAAGCATCTGTATACCCGCCGTTTTCCCGCAGATGAGGACGCTTTTGATCGTTATGCCCGAATTGCATCAGAATATAGTCGCCTGCGCCAAGATGCGAGCAAAGCTCGGCGTATTTGCCCTCTGTTCGAAAGGTTTCAACTGTGTATCCACTGATCGCAAAGTTACGCACCATTGCTCCATTTTTGATGTAGCGCGGCAGGATTTGACCCCAGCCCGTATAGCAAACCTTTGGATCGTATGTTTCCACCGTGCCGCGATCCGTGACGGTGGAATCTCCTGCAAGGAGTATGTTCATTGTCTTTCTCCCTAGCTATTACTCAATATTAATTAACTGCATTTCGTAGGGCTTCAAACTCGCTTCGTATCGCTTGCCCTGCCAGTCGCACGCCGTTACTTGCGGCTGATCGCTGTTGTTGATAAACGCAAGCTTCTTCGCCTGCGGATATACCGCGCATTCCGTATAGAGGTTCTCCGCAATGCCGTCTGCCTGCGTTTGTCCGGTTGACGCTTGAAGCAGCAGATTCGTCAGCAGCTTTGTGAATGCCTGTTCATGCTTGAACTGCGACAGATAAATCCCCTTGCCCGCACCAAAATCATGCACGGTCTAAACAGGGTGATTGCACGCTTCTGCCAGCACCACCGTGTTTGGGCCTGTAAGCACCGTTTCCAGTGGCTGATCGAACGTTAATTGACTTGGAATCAGCTTATTTTCATCTGCTACTTCGTACGACCAACGACCATGGCAGTCGCCTTCGCCATAGTCAATATCAACCCCCAGCACATGCGCCATACGAAGCGCCGTATGATGTCCCGCTGCCGCGCTGGGTTCACCCACACCGATGAACACGCCGCCGCCATGAACCCACTCAGTTAGCGTTTCAACAACTTGATCATCCTGCCAGCATTCGCCGCCGCTCCACGCGCTGCCCGCTTTGCCCGCATTGATGATCACATCAACATCCGCAGCTGCGCCATTCTTGACATCCTCAAACGACAGGAACTTTACCTCAAAGGGCAGCCCAGACAGGCTTTCCAGAATATGAATCAACACATGCATATGCGTTTCGTGGAAATGTCCACTCAGCGTCCATGTGCGAAGCGATCCCCATGCAGTCAAAATACCAATGGTCGGCTTGAGCACATGCGGCGCTCCAATATCATGCAGATCGCCGATTCGATCAAATTCATCAACGATCAAATCCATTGCTTCCACAAAGTCTGGGTATTCTTCCACTAGGTGCAGATACCCGCCAAGACCTGCGCGTTCGATTTTTTGACGCAGCAAAGCACGCCGTGCGCTCACCCAGTAGTTAAATGCATCCCTACCTGGCTTGCCGCCCTTTGAAAATGTCGGTGCACCGCCAAGTCCCACAGGGAATAAATAAGGATGGAAGCGAATTTCATGCGTTTTCGCAGGCACACCAGCACAGAGCCTGACTTCAAATCCCGAGAACACGCATTTAATCATTCCATCAAATCCGTATTCTTCAAAATGTCCATCGTATGGCTCAAGCCCTACCCAGCTGTCATCATAAAAGACGTAGGCTTGTTTTCCTGCTTTGTGCACGATATCCACCAATGAGCGAGCGTAGCAACGCACAAACGCGGATATAAATGCCATCCAATCACGTTTCTTTTGGCTTGGAACGCGGTGGGTTGCATTGTACTTTCCTTGCCTGACGAAGTCCTCCGCACAAAGTGCATATCCATATTTGGTTTCAAAATCATCCAATGCCTCAGGGCTGACCGTAAAGTCATAACTCGCCCAATCCGTAAACAAATTGCGATTGCACTCATTGCTGCCCCAAATCCATGCGAAGTTATAAAACAGCGATGTAAAGCGCACCACAGTCGTTTCGGGATGCTGATCGCACCAGTCCACAAACCACTCACGCAGGTATGCCTGCGCATGCAGCAGATAGGGGTTCAGCTGGAGCAAATGCTCCTTATTCCAATCGTTTGTGACATGGTTGTACATGGAAATCTCTTCCCAAATGCGCCACGCCAAAAAGCTGACCGTGTACTCATGCCAAGGCGTGGTTTGGATTTCCGCCGTGCCTTGCTCGCTATTCCATGTCCAGTTCTTCACTTCCTGGTTGTTGGTACGATCATAGACCTGCCAATAGCGCATGGCGCTTTGCGTGTCGTTGACCGTGAACTGTTCATCAAAGAAGTCTTTCATCACAGCAATCGATAGTCGATTGCCATCTGCCAGTCTTGGCTGAGTGCACAGGAATGTCTGCTGACGCGACTCTGGGTTGCGCCTAATCCATTCATTATGCTCGCGAATCGGACAAATCGTCGAATACACGCCATAACCAGCCTGCAAAATTTCATCAGACAGCTTGGTGCCGTCGCAATCTCGAATGACGTCCGCTCCCCAGCGCTGTGCTAGATCAAGCGTTAACTTCTCATAGCCCGCCTCACCCGGAAGTGTGAAATTGCCTTTGCGCACACTTTTCACCTCATTCGCATTGGAGCACAGCTACCAGAAATGCAAGGCATAACCCTTGACCCCAACCCTGTGTCCATTTTTTAGAAATATTACGGTAACCGCTATGGTCACGCATCACGGCCGTGCCGCCCGAAACATTCAGCAGCCTGCCGTCCTCCGATATGTTTTGCAAAATCCCATGATATGCCTTCTGTGCATACTTTGTATGCAGCGGATTGCCAAAGATCAGCATACCAGCCGCAATGCCGCAGCAAGCCGATAGTTCTTCGTAGGATTCCTCATCGTCAAGTACCGTACGCCATAGTCCGTTTTCCGTCTGAACCTGCTTGAGTGCAGCAAGTTGATCGCGCAGTGAGCAATCAACATCCATGTACTGCGGGTAGAGATAGGGTTCAGGCAATACGCATTTGACCATGCTCATCGTATAGGTAGCCCAAGCATTCGCGCGCGCCCAATAAAAGCCTGACATATGATCCTTGGTGATATTGTTATAGCCGTGATACCAAAGACCTGTGGTCTTGTCCTGCAAATACTCAATATGCCAGTCGTATTGATTTAGCGCATCATCAATCATTGCATGATCGCCTAGCTTCACCCCCACACGCAGCAAGAAGAACGCCGCCATAAACAGCGTGTCCGCCCATGCCTGCTCAGGGAAGTCATTGTTAACCGACACCGTATGCTGAAGCACATTCTTGCCAAAGCGCAGCGCATGGTTTTGCAGATAGTCCACCTTTGACATCACAATATCCCAATATTTCTGGTCTTCTGTTTCCTCAAACAAAGTGATCAAGCAATGCCCCATTGCGCAGGTGTTCACTGTCCAGTTGGGCAAGCCAAGCTCAATATACTCATCAATGCGATTTTTAAGAAGCTCAAGATACTCTGGCTTGCGCGTCATGCGATAAGCCTCCGCAACGCCATAGTACGCCACGCCGCAAGGCCAATCCCAAGTGATATCCATTTGCATGGTCTTATGAACTATTTTGTCAATAAGCTCTAAAACCTCTTGTTTATCGTAGTTTAGATGAATCATTGTAATCCTCCATTTGATTTACAAGGACCCTCGCCGCAAGGTGAGGGTCCTTGTGATACTAATTTACTTTAATAGCTTTGTCGTTGCTTATTTAGGCAGCTTTGTGGTCTGGCCAGCTTCATAAGCTTCTGCGCGCTCGTCGATGATTTCCTGATAGCCGGCTTCCAGATAATTCTGGCTGAATTCATCATAAAGTGCATCGAATTCTTCCGGAGCAGCCTTGACAAGCTTTGCGAAGTATTCTTGATATAGGCTTAGAAGTGTTGCGCTATATTCAGATTCGGATGCGATTGCCACTGCGAATACTGGATCTGTGTAGCAATTGCCAGCGTCAGCAACGTCTCTTAGGCGAGCATAGTTCTCAGCGATCTGCTCGGTGAAATCCTGGGGCAGGCCCTGAGGAACGATCAGCTTCAATGTTTCTTCGATTGTGCCAACCTTCTTTGCAGCATGTACAAGGCAAGTCATGTCAATGTTCATGTTGTGGTTGAGCATTTCTTCGCCGCGATATTCAGCGTCAACAACGGGTAGTCCGTCCTCGCCGATGGTGTAGGTCACGCCTTCAACGCCGTTTTCAAGAACGAACAGCACGTCGGGTTGTACCATCCACTCCATCAGCATCCAAGCAGCCTTTAGCTGAGCTTCGGTTGCATAGGAGGAGAAACCAACGATCATACCAAATGCATTGTTTGCACGGGACTGGTACACTTCGTCAGCGCCAACTCCGCAGTATAGGTTTTCAACTGCTAGTTCTGCATCAGGGTTCTTCTCGTAGAAAGCGGTGAGCCAATCAACGCTAGCCGACATATAGCCGCCATAACGATAGAGGTTGCCGTTTACGAAATCTGTTAGCATCTGGTCAGCGCCAGCGCCCTTGGAGTCCTTCTCAAGTTCGAATTCCTTGGAATACCAACCTGCGTTGTATTCAGCGTTTGTACGCTGCATCATGCGCTTGGTGGCTTCCCAGCTAAAGGAAGAAGTGCCTAGTGAGGAGTGCATTGCCCACTCTTTTTCATCAACAGGAACATCGCGGAATGCGAAGTTTGCTGCATAAGCGGTGCTGGGGATACCAAGACCGACAGGTGCAGTTTCCGTTAGGCCTGCTTCGATGATCTTAGCGATTGCATCTGTGTACTCTTCGTAGTTTGCAGGAACATGGTCGTAGCCAACAGCGCGGAGCCAGTCCATACGAACGTAGGTGATGTAGGTGTAATCGGTGTCATAGTAGGGGCGCTCGGTGAGAACAAAGAATGTCTCGCCATTGATATCAGTGTAGCTTAGATGTCTGTTATCTACCATTGCCTGATAGAAAGTAGGTGCAACAGCCTTGAAAGCTTCCAGGTCGATGACCTGCATTGCGCCGCTGTCTGCCCATTCAGCAACTTTGGGGTAGTCATATTCCATCATGATCGTGGGGGTCTCTTCGCCAGCGATCAAGAGGTTGTACTTGGTCATAACATCGTTACGAGGAATAGCAACATACTGAACATCGATGTTCCATTTGTCGCCGAACTCGCTCTGGATGTACTTGGTCCAGTAGTTGTCATCAACTGCGGGATAGCCTTCCTTGGAACGGTCATATACAGGAACGGTAATGGTTACGCGCTCTTCAAACGCTGCCCAATCTGCGGGCAAAGTGGTGTTAAGTTCTGATTCTGCCTGAGCTGGTACCAATGCGAGGCACAGCACAAGAACGATTGCCAGAGAAATCAACCTTTTAAACATACCTTTTTTCCTCCCTATTTCTGATAGTTTATGTTCTGCGTGGATACATACTATCCACATAGACAACAAGCTTTGGTGGGCCGCCTTAGCCCTTGACAGCGCCGATCATGACGCCCTTGACAAAGTATTTCTGCACGAAGGGATATACCAGCAAAATCGGAATCGTTGCGAACATGATGGTCGCGGCTTGGAGCACTTCGGGCGTACTTTGAACCGCCGCGGACTCGGACAAGCTGATCGCGTCTGTGCCTGTGCTGAGTACCATGTTTGACAGCAGGTACTGAAGCGGCTGAAGTGCTTTTTTCGTGATGTAGTATTTCGCATCGGCATAAGCATTCCAACGTCCAACTGCATAGAACAGTGAAAGCGTCGCCATGATGGGCTTTGCCAGCGGAAGAACGATTCTGCCAAGCACTTGGAAATGATTCGCGCCGTCAAGCTCTGCCGCTTCATAAAGGCTATCGGGGATCGTGGACTGCAAGAAGCTCTTCATAATCAGCAGGTTATAGGGCGAGAAGCAAAGCGGCAAGACCAGCACCCACATGGTGTTTGTCAGCCCAAGGTTCTTGAGCAGCAGATATTCAGGGATCAAGCCTGCGCTGAAATACATGGTGAACATGATCATCAGCGAGAAAAAGCTTCTGCCCTTAAAGGATCTGATGGAAAGCGGGAACGCTGCAAATGTCGTGATGACCATACCGATGACGGTAAAGAGGAGCGTGACAACGATGGTATAGACCATGGAATGCGTGAGCTGTCCATCCTTGAAGATCGACACATACGCATCCATGTTTACGCCTTTGGGCCACAAGAAAACATTCTTTGACATGACTTCGGTGTTTGAGGAAATGCTCTTTGCCATTACGTGAATGAAGGGCAAAATACAAGTGAGTGATAGCATTAGGATGAAAAAGGCAATCACAAAGTCAGAGATACGCACCTTGTTTACGCCGTGGAATGCATCGTTTTTGTTTTGAGAAGAAGCTGTAGTCATGGTGAGTCCCCCTTTCTTAAATCAAGCCATCCTCGCCAAGCTTCTTGGCTACAAAGTCCGCACCCAGTACCAGCATCAGGCCAACCAAGGATTGGAACAGACCCACTGCGGTAGCGCGGCTGAAGTTGCCGCCGGATAGACCTTTTTCGTAGATGTAGACTGCAAGTTGATATTGAACATCCTTGACCATAACGAAGTCGAAAGCGACCAAGCGCTCAAAGTTCGAGCCCATAACGCGGCCAAGGTTCATGATGAGAAGCGTAACCATCGTGGGGCGAATACCGGGCATGGTGACATGCCAGATTTTGCGGATGCGGCCCGCGCCGTCGATCGTCGCTGCTTCATAAAGCTGCGTGTCGATGCCTGTAATCGCTGCCAGATAGATGATCGTTCCCCAACCCATGTTCTGCCAAACACCAATGAGCAGGTACGATACTGCCCAATGATATTTTTCCGTCAAGAACGGAATGCCTTGTTCGATCAGCCCGGCGTTTTTCAGTAATATGTTGATTAATCCCGTTTCAGGTTTAAAAAGGTTCAAAGCAACACTGGAGATGATGACCCAAGAAAGGAAATGAGGCAAGTATAGAATCGTCTGAGATACTTTCTTGAAGCGATTGAATCGCAGCTCGTTGAGCATAATCGCCAAAATGATAGGAAGCGGAAATCCGATGATCAAGTCCAAAAAGTTAAAGACCAACGAGTTTTTGAGTGCCCTGTAGAAATCCTTGTCCCTAAAGATCTTGGCAAAGGTCTCAAGGCCTACCCATTCACTGCCCGCATAGCCTTTGGCAGGCTTGTAGTTCATGAATGCCATGCGCAGTCCCGGATACGCAGCGTATTTGAAAATAATGACGAATGCAATCGGGAGAATCATGAGCACATATAAGCGCCAATCACGTTGAATCTGCTTCCATGTGGAGCTGCGATACTTAGGCGCCATGCTTGTTTGTTTTGAAAGCATACTGGTTTTACCTCCATTCATGAAATAACAAAGACAAATGACGGGACATGCCTGTGCCATTTCCATTGCTTATTCTTACTCTTCACCATATGTACATTATAGCAAATAACCAACCATCAATTCTATTCTTTTTCGATTGCAAACTACCCACTTTCGACCACGGCGCATCAATTTTCAACATGTCATATGATGTAAAACAGTAAAAAGATACAATGAAACCCTTGTTTCGTTTAGCTTTCTGTTGCTATATCCATTTATTTCTGATAGAATAATCCTATAAACCACTTTTGGAGTGATTGTTTTTGAGTGCATCAACTAAGACCATTATTGAGTATCGCTTATATGATTTGCCGCTTGATCTCCCCGTGATTGTACTACACGGGGATCAGTGGCATATTTCTGACGAACTGAGCAATCGGCTGCATTTTCACAATTGCTTGGAAATCGGATTTTGCCATAGTAAGAGCGGGACGCTGACCTTCGAGAGCGAAGTGCTTCCCTTTATCCAAGGGGATGTCACCATCATTCCGCGCCATATCCCCCATACCACTTGTTCCACCAAGGGCACCAAAAGCCTCTGGTCCTATCTGTTCATCGATCTTGAAGGAATTCTGGGCAATATGGCTTCCCTTGACAAGCAGCACGCCATCGGAGCGGAGGATGCCATGGCACAGGGCTATGTTTTTAGCACAACCAGTCATCCGCGCATTCATTTCATCACCACCGCCATGCTTGAGGAGTTCCAGTCGCAGCGAAGCAATTGGCTCAATGTTGTAAAAGGCCTGGTTTTGCTATTGCAAAGCGAGCTGCTGAGGCTCAACGACGATATGGGTTCACACAAAACAGACAAATCGAATAAGTCATTCGTTCTCAAACCCGCACTTGACTATATCAGGCATTCCTTCATGAACCAAACCACCATGCAGGAGCTAGCCGACATGTGCCATCTGAGTGAAACGCATTTCAGGCGAACCTTCCTGTCCATTATGGGTACCTCGCCCCTCAGCTTCATCAACACCACACGCATCAGCAAGGCTTGCATACTGCTGGATACGACTGATTTATCCATCCTTGCCATTGCCGAAGCAGTTGGTATCAACTCCATTTCCAGCTTCAACCGCAACTTCAAACAGCTGCTTGGCATCAACCCAAGGGACTATCGCAACAAGCCCTCCAAGAGCAATCTATCTCCCAAACAGAAATACATCCTTACCTATAAGGGATGGATGGCGGCTGAGGATCGGCCCGAGCATGTCGGTGTCACGATCGGCAACCGAAAGGAAGTCAAAAAACAATCAAAATGAATCCGCCTTCCAACAAAGGAAAGCGGATTCGTTTTGATTTACATATGCATATAATTATGGTGTCGTAATCATTTGGACTGCCTGATCGTAGGCTGTTTTGAGTTGAACATCGTTCAAATCGCCAAGCTCGTACATCGTGACATCATCCTCAGGCCACTCAACAATTACATCTGGTGCGATACCAATCTTGTGCACTTCATTGCCATCAGGCGTATAGTACTGCGCAACTGTCAGCTGCATACCTGCGCCGCGTGTACCCACAGGCAATACATACTGCACAACACCCTTACCATAGGTCTGCGTGCCAACGATGGTTGCACGCTCATAATCCTGCAATGCGCCCGCAAGAATCTCGCTAGCGGATGCGGAGTACTCATTGACCAGTACAACGATTGGAATATCAAGCTCGGTTTCATCCGTCACAGTCGAGAAATACTCAGTTGTGCCGTCCCGATAGACCAAGGAAGCTACCGTGCCCTCCGCAAGGAATAGATCAGCAACCTTCGTTGCATCATCCACCCAGCCGCCGGGGTTGTCTCGTAAGTCGATCACAAGGGATTTTGCACCCTTTTCAATCAATGCATCAAGCTGAATTTTGAAATCCGTGCTGCAATTTCCACTGAACTCATATAGCGAAACGTAGCCGACATTCTCATCAAGCATACAGCTATTCACCCAGTTAACATGCACCACAGCACGCGCTACAACAAAGTCAAGCATTTGATCTCCGCGCATGACCTGTACATTGACCGTCTTACCAATCTCGCCGCGCATGATATCAACAGCATCCTGCAAGGTTGTCGCCGCTACATCAAGATCATCTACCTTGGTGATGATATCGCCCTTGCGAATGCCCGCTTCCAGCGCAGGGCTGTCAAGGAACACACGGCTGATCGTGCAAAAACCAGTCACGTAGTCAGCCATGATTTGAATGCCGATGCCGGCATATTCGCCTTCATCGTCAGCCCACATTTGCTCATATTGCTCAGGCGTATAATAGAAGGTGTACGGGTCATTCAGCCCATAGAGCAGACCCATTTCCGCGCCATCCATCATCGCATCTTCATCAGGCTCTTGATAGAAGTACATCTCAACGATTTGCTTCAATTCATCAAGCTCTTGGTACTTTTGAAGTCTTTCATATTCTGCTTTGCTGATCGTAACAGTTTCGCCATCCATGCCGGTCAGCGCGTCCGTTACCGAAGTCGGCAGCAGCGAACAACCCGTGAGCATCAGTGACAGAATAATCAGCAACGCCAGTAGCTTCACACTCTTTTTAGGTAGTTGATTCATCTTGTTAGTCCCTCGTTTCATGCAAGAACGCGATCAATAAATCTGCTTTGGCTTTTCTTGACCGCATTTTTTTAATTCGTAGAGGATTTTGAAGGTGACCGCATCTTTAAAGCTGCGCAGGTCAAGCCCAGTCTGCCTTTGCACCTTATCCAGACGATAGACAAGCGTATTGCGGTGAATGAACAGCTGACGAGCGGTGTCCGAAAGATTTAGATCCTTTCTAAAGAACATCTCAATCGTCTGAACCATTTCATCGGTAAACAGCTTAGCTGTCTTGCGATTAAAGAGCAGCGCATGATAATGCATGCCTTCCTCGCGCGATACATTCATCAAGAAGCGTTCAAGCATCAGTTTGTGGAACACGTTGATGCTTACTTCAGGATGGAAAATACGCCCTACTTCCATAGCCCGCTTCGCTTCTGCGTAGCTTTCCCCAAGCTGAGCGAGGGTATGCTTCACTTCACCAATGCCGACAATAGCAGTTTTTACCGCTTCTTCCATCAATGTTTCCTGAACAGCCTGCGCAAACTGCACCAACTCGTCCCTGCCGTCAATGCCCTCAATATCCTTGATCAAAGCTACGATATGACGGTTCATTTCCACCAGCACATCCGTATCTACCAGCGGGATCAGTTCACCAAGCGTGCTATATGCGCTTGCTTTTTCTGTGGACTCCACTTGGAAGAGCATGACGCAGCGATCCAGCTCCAGCGGAATCTGATGCTCGCCAGCCTGTGAAATCAAGTCAGAGCCTGAAAGCTCCTGCTTGAGTGCACGGCGATAGACATCACTATGGCTTGCGATGGATAGGCTGCTCTTAAACATTGACATGAGCATAGCATCTGCCACGCAAAGTAGATTTTCAGCACCATCAGCAGTATCCGGCAGCACCAAGAACATAGGCGGATACATATCCAGCGCACGGTAGAATCGATCACCAATATGATGATTGATACCGGCAGCAAGAACGGTCTGCGGCAAACTCATGCTTTCTGCATCCTCTGGTACCAAGCAAATACCTGCTGCATCTATTAAACGAATCGGAACGCTTAAAGACTCAAATACTTTTGCTATTTTCTTAATATATCTTTTCTCTATGTACACCTAGATTACTCCTCTCAAACCCTGCGGGTTTACAAACAATCTCTTATATTATAACACAAACACAAGTTTGTGAAAAGGAAATTTGGTAAATCCTTGATGCTTGCTGGTTGCGAGGGTCACAATCACTACTTTTCCACTTTTGGGTCAACTATATACATCAAATAACAAAAAAACGAAGGGATGCATCATTAATGCATCCCTTCGCAGGCGTAACGCGCATATAGTTTGGTGTAAGGAGGATTGATCATGTCACAAATCAAACGCGATACACCATCCATTTGCTATATTTCGCCTCAAGATTTACAAATCATCACGCCGAAGCATGCTTAACCTCGTCAAACTCCCTTTGGATATCCTTAGAAGGCGGCGCAGTCAGCAGCGAGACCGCCACAATACACAAGCAGGAGAAGAGGAACGCAGGCAATAGCTCATAGATATTCAGTGCCCCGCCCAGCGGACGCACTAACAGCTTCCATACAAAGACCATGCCGCCGCCGGCCAGCATACCCGCGATGGCACCCGCGCGGTTGATGCGCTTCCAAAACAGCGAGAACAACATAAGCGGTCCAAAGGTCGCACCAAAGCCAGCCCAAGCAAACGATACAATGGTGAAAATCACGCTGTTCTCGTCCGTTGCGATGCTGATCGCGATCAGCGTGATCACAATGAGCGTCAATCTGGACATCTTCATGACCTGCTTATCAGAGGCATCCTTTTTCAGCAGACCTTGGTAGATGTTCTTTGAAAATGCGGATGCAGCAATCAGCAAGTAGGAGTCAGATGAACTGATGGTTGCAGCTAAGATGCCCGCAAGCACAAGTCCTGCAAGCAGCGGATGCATGAGGCTTCTGGTCATCAATATGAACACGTTCTCAGCCTCGGATGCTGACAGCAAATCGGCTGGATAGAGTGCGCGGCCCACAATACCGATGAACACAGCAACCGTCAGCGAAATCACAACCCAGACGGTTGCAATTCTGCGGGAGCGGGACAGCTCATCCACGTTGCGAATTCCCATAAAGCGAAGCAATACCTGAGGCATACCGAAGTAACCAAGACCCCATGCCATGGTTGAAATAATGTTCAAAAAGCCGTAGCTTCCTGCCTCGCCAAAGGCGGGTTTTCCATTGAGGACTAACTGCTTGCCGTTTTCGACCGTCGGCGTAGCAATGCCAAAGAACTCAAAGAAACCCGGAATGCTGCGTGCGTTATCAACAACCATTCCCAGTCCGCCTGCAGCATTTGTTCCGACGATGACCACCACAATGAGTGCAATAATCATCACGATCGCCTGCATGAAGTCAGACACGCTCTCGGCCAGAAATCCGCCAAGGATGGTGTATAGGAGTACAAAAACAGCGCCTACGATCATCATGTAAACATAGGGCAAGCCAAAAAGCGTAGAGAAGAGTTTACCACAGGCAACCAAGCAGCTTGATGCATATACAGTGAAAAAGATCAGAATGAATACTGCTGCAATGGTCATGATGACCTTCTTGTTTTCATGAAAACGATTCGAAAAGAAGTCAGGCAATGTAATGGAGTCACCCGCTTTGGCACTATAGCGGCGCAGACGCTTTGAAACGAGCAGCCAATTGAGATAGGTACCAAGTGCGAGCCCAAGCGCTGTCCATGTTGCGTCCGAAAGTCCGCACCAATACGCTACGCCAGGCACACCCATGAGCAAATAGCCGCTCATGTCCGATGCTTCCGCACTCATCGCCGTAACCCACGGACCCAGCGATCGTCCGCCCAAGAAGTAAGCATCCGAACTCTCATTTGCTCTCTTTGCAAATACTAGGCCAATGACCAGCACCACTGACATATATGCAATCATGGTGATCATGATTTGGATGGTTCCTTGATCCATATGATAAAACCCCCTTTAGTGGATTTTCATGTCATCGGCAAATCATAGTCTGTCAATAAACACTTATTGATTATTATATTGGACACAAAAATTCTTTTCAATCAAAACAAGCCTGTTTTCAGGTAAATACAGGATAAAAACAGCGATACATCGTCATTTAGCGTCTTATACACCAGATTTATTGTTTTGAATCCAAAAAGGCGATCACATTCATATCAAATGCAATCGCCTGTGTTTGGATTTTGAATGATGATTTACGGTACCAGCGGCAGACTCACTGAGAACGTAGTGCCCGCCCCGACCTTGCTGCGCACCTTGAGCTTGCCGCCATGCGCGACCACAATGATACGCGCAATCGAAAGCCCAAGCCCATGACCACTGGTTTGCGATTGGCGCGCTTCGTCGCAGCGATAAAACCGATCAAATACCTTTGGTAATTCTCCAATGGAAATGCCCGCACCGGTGTCGTTGACCGATAGGATACAGGATTTGCTGTCGCATTTCACGCCCAGCGTGATAGCACCATCCGCAGGTGTATACTTGATCGCATTATCCACAAGGATACGCATCAGCTGCTTGATCATGCTCTTATCACCGTTGATCTTTGCGTTTTGAGCAGGTGAGAGTTCAAATCGATGAACTGCCGAGAGCAGTTTGGCTTCCCTTGTCACCTCGCTCATCACTTCCAGCGGGTTAAAGTCCTCCATCTCAAGCAACATTGTCTTTTTATCATGTCTTGCAAGGAATAGCAAACGCTCAACCAGTTCCTTCATGCTTGAAGCTTCCTGCGAAATGGCCGTGATGCCCTCATCAAGAATTTCCTTATCCGTCTTGCCCCATCTCTCAAGCATCCCCGCATATCCTTGAATGACCGCAATGGGCGTCCTGAGCTCATGGGATGCATCGCTGACAAACTGCTTTTGGCTGTTATAGCTCAGCTCTATCCTATCTAGCATGCCATTGAACACGAGCGCAAGGTCTTTGAGCTCATTTTTCGTGCCGTCCACGCTGATTCTGTCACTCAGGTTGCTCGCACTCAGCGTAGCTGCCGTTTCAGCCATATCGGTGATGGGCTTGAGCACCTTGTTATTGAGCTTGTTGCGGTGACTTAAGAAATAGCCAACCCGATACAGATCAAAGCAAAGCAATGTCCAAAACAGAATGGTCGCCATATATAGAAACGATTTGAGCGGGAAGATAGCAATTAAGCCGCCTTGTGCTGTATTGGCATAGATCCGAATCTGATAGGTTCTGTCATCTGCTCTAAGCCCTGACATCGAAAAGGAAAGGCGTTCCATAAAGGAGTCAAAGTCGCCTGTATATTCGTTTTCCGCGACATATGCAGTCGTTACCGGCAGGCCTTCCAGCTGAGCTTGTGAATAGTTGATGCCATCTTCGGGCTGGATGAGACTGAGCACATCGATTGCATCAATCACTGCGGGCACTTGCGAGATCACAAGCGCAGCCATCGCCACAAGAAGCATACCAATCGTACTTCTGAGCAGCTGCCCTGCATAGTGAAGCGCAATGCGAAGCGTAAGGGACAGCCTTAAGTTACTCAGCAATTTGACAAGGGAGCCGTTGAGTACAAATGAAAAGCGGTTGATCGCAGATTCCTTCTTTTCATCCGTATTCCTCGGCTGCACCTTGGGCCATTCCGCCTCGATATCGATCACAGGCGGCGCTTTAACATCACGCATTCTCATATGTCGATTCTTTTTCATTGTTTTGACCTTCTTGGCCGTCTTTTCTTTACTCATACTTAAACATATAACCAACCGCACGGATGGTATGAATCGTCTTAATGGTAAACTTATCATCGATCTTCTGGCGCAGATAACGGATGTAGACATCCACGATATTGGTATCGCCTGCAAACTCATAGCCCCAAACATTGCTGAGCAGATCGTCACGGGTGACCGCAGTTCCCTCATGCTGCCAGAGGTAGTTAAGCAGATCAAATTCTTTCTTGGTCAGCGTGATGGACTGTCCATCATAGTTTGCACTATAGCTGGCAGGCTCAATATGCAGCTTGCCCACAGTGCGCGCGCCTGTTTCCTTAGCACGATCCAAACGATGTTTCTTGAGACTCACGCGAATACGCGCTAAAAGCTCCTCAATCGCAAAGGGCTTGGTCATATAGTCATCAGCACCCATATCAAGCCCCATCACCTTGTCGCTCACATCATCCTTGGCGGTGAGCATGATAATTGGGATATCGCTTGTCTGGCGAAGGCGTCTGCATACTTCGATGCCGCTGAGTTCGGGCAGCATCAAATCCAGGATCAGCAAATCAGGCTGCCAGCTTTCGCACATTTGAAGTCCTGTGCGTCCGTCATGCGCTACCGCCACCTCATATCCCTCATGTTGCAGCTCTAGGGTAACAAAGCGTGCAATCTTGACTTCGTCCTCTACGATTAAAATCTTGCTCATGGTGTGCTCCTTTGCTTGATGAATTATTCAAAGTATAGCAGAAAGGCCCACCGGATAACAAGCGTAATCCGGTGAGCCAATACAAATTACTGAATATCAGCTTCGTGATAGCCATCATCATCCTCACGGATATCCACGCTGCCAGCGCCCGGGAACTGTACATTGACAGGCTTTGTGCCGCTAGGTGCACTCTCGGTACGCGTCTGGGTGTAGGTTTCTTCGTTCTGTTCGGTCTTTGCGGATTCTTCCTTTGTCTGGGTGAACTGCTGGGAGAATGTGTTGACCGTGCTTTGCACATTGGTCTTCGCATTCTTCACGATATCATCAAAGGATTCTTTGTTAAACTCCTTGCAATTGCGGTCCACATTGATGCGGTAGCCCAGAAGCAAAGAAACGATCAGACCGATAATGGCAACATGCGGCGCAAAGACGATCACAAATGCCACAAACAGAGAGCTTAAGTTGATGATGCTAACCTTTTCCTTTGACACCTTTAAACGAAGGCGGAAAAGGAAGTTGAAAATGCCCTTTGCTCCTTTGCTCGAACTGGACGATGCGCTGTTCTTCTTGAGTCTTCCGTTCTTTTCCAGATCGACAAGCGCACGTGCGAGGCTGCCATTGTGGTACTCAAGCAGGTTGACTGCTTCTTCGTAGGAAATGCCGCTCTTTTGGCGCAAAATTTCGATATCTTCTATCGTGTACTTATTCATTATAAATTCCCTCCTAATATCTCTTGAGTGTTTGTCCTTTTGACAATCATATCTTACCACAATTTGTGGCGCAATGTCTTGAGGATTTGTTAACAGCTTCATGAGAATTTCATGAGAGTTCCTTTATAAATCAGTGTTTTCAAATTGTTTTGCACGCTGTGTTTCATGCTTTTTGGAGATGGTCACATCAAGGTATAATCCAACGGCAACCAGCACACCGCCAACGAGGCTTTGCCATGAGAAGCTGCCCACAATGATCACATCCAGCACAATTCCCGCAAATATCTGCCCTGTGAACTGAAGCAATGTCAATGCGAATGCAGGAACCTTGTTCACCGTGATATTGAGGAGCTGAATCAAGCAAACGCCAAACAAGCCGCCCATATACATAAACGCATTGCTCGACATTTTAAAATCCGTCCATGCAGGTTCGCCGCGTCCAACCAAAAGCATGATGATGGTCGTCGTAATCAGTCCCGTAACATAGTTCATGACAGTGCTTCGCATCGAGCCGTGAAACTTTGCGAGCTGTCCATTGATGGTGCGTGCTGTAATAATCGTCACGCCTGATGCGAGCACGAGTATGACCGCAAACCACGATGCTTTCGTAAATGGGAGCAGCATGATCAACGAGCCTAGCATCACAACAGCCATACCAATGAGTCGTTTGGGAAAAAACTCACATTTTTCCACGCCCATCAGACCAAAGTGATCCACAACAACACTGCTAATGCTCTGCCCAAGCAGGCCAAGACCAACAATCGCAGTAATGCTCACGCCGCCGTACGCCATGGTTTGAAAAACAAGCGTGCCAACGCCAATCACACCGCCAAGAAACATCCATGGCTTTGCTGTCTGTTTTTTGGGCAAGCGCTTCCGCATGCAAAACAAAACGATTAATGCCGTCACCAAACCCGTCGCATGAACCATCACAGCTGCCGAGTAATCTCCATAAAAGGCTGCCAATTGCCCATTTTGTGCAATGGTCAACGTCACAATGACACCAGCCAACAAGCATAATGTAAACATCGTATCCCCTCCGTATCATATTGTACCTGTTGACTTGACAAAAAGATATGACATATGTCACAATTCATCCAGGTGATGAAAGATGAAACGGCATAAGCTGAGCAAGGAATACCTACCGATTCTCCGCCAATACGGATTGTCGCATTTACCGCTTGAAAGCCTCTATTTACTGCACTTTGATCGCGGCGTATATCTCTATCGAAGCGATACAAAACCCGAATACCTCATGATCGTTGTCAGGGGACGGGCGAAGGTATGCCGTGCCTCTGAAAACGGGAAGAACTTGATGCTTGCATTCTACAGCGGCACGGGCTTGATGGGCGAGGTTGAGCTGATGCTCAATTCAGAAGTTGCAACCTCTGACGCTCAGGTCATCTCGCCGTTTGTTGCTGTTGGCATTCCCCTATCCTTGAGCAGCGAATTGCTAAGCTCGCCGACTTTCATTCGAATCGTCGCACAGGGGCTCGCCCGAAATGTCGACCATAATTCTCAAAACATGGTGACCACTATGCTAAACCCTCTTGAAGCTAGACTTTGCAGTTATATTTCCATCATGCAGATCGACGGATGGTTCTGCGAAAAGCTCACGGAGCTTGCGGAACTCATGGGAACAAGCTATCGTCATCTGCTCAGAACGCTGAACACGCTTTGCGACACTGGCGTACTGCATAAAGAAAGAAACCGTTACTATATCATCGATGCTCCTGCACTCAAACGCTTAGGCGGCGACACGTATCAATTCACCGGAGGCTCTGCAAGCGTCCAGACCCTTGAGGCATTTTGACCTTGTTTTCTAAGGTCATGGGCTGCGTACAATATTCTTATGTATTCATGGGTTCAGGGCGTTCAAACGAGCGAAGCTCCCCTGAGCAGGGTCGTAGGGGCGGCAGCAGATTGTCAAATGAAGTGCAACAAGCATGAGAAAAGACCTCAAAAGGAGAAAGCCAGCCAAGGCATTTTCTAGGT
>LFRM01350179.1_pt1 | contig 18464 bp, 13 predicted proteins | sample 618341 | NCBI WGS metagenome assembly LFRM01 (sample SAMN03654438, study PRJNA283298) | anaerobic digester metagenome | isolation source: pool of bioreactors CSTR01a, CSTR02a, and CSTR03a thermophilic anaerobic... | place: Denmark: Kgs. Lyngby | collected 2014-05-21 | reverse complement strand
TGGTCGCTTAAAACAGGGTTCTGTAAGATTTTGTAAGGCAATTAAACTTGCAATTTAAATTAGCTAAAATTAGCAAATTAAGTGTTGACTGATTTTTTATTAAATGGTATTATTAATATAAAAGAAACCGGTTTCATCAAAACCGGACGCTAAAGCAATAAATGGCGTAAAAACGATATATCTATTCTTGTTCTATTCAGATAACAATTAATTCACTTTTAATTTAATATAATCTTCATAAAATACAGTTTACAGATCCTGCATATACTGCTGTACATATCGTATCTGTATAAACTGCACTTTTCTTAATCTCTTTATATAAGGATTTTGAATTTTGACAAATGAATAATGAGAATAATTAGATAATTCATCTATCGTTACTGTTATAGATACACAATCAGAAACGAATATAACTGGTAACGTTGATCCCCATTCTGTGGAATTCCATTAAATGNNCTAATGTTGTTATGACGGTAGGTGCATATTGTTTGGACGGAAAATTTGGCGCATAAATGGAGTAAATAATTAGAAAGGATGGGAAAAGGATGAAAATAAGCAGAGTTTTTAAGGTAAATGGAAAGCCATTTTTCCCTTTGGGAGGTCAGGTAAAAAACTCCAGCGGTTATAATCCGGAAGAACTTGAAACAGCTTGGAAAGCACTTGAATACATTCGCGCCAATACGGTTGAAATTCCTGTGTTCTGGGAGCAGGTTGAACCGATAGAAGGGCAGTTTGATTTTTCTGTTGTAGATAAACTTATAGAAGAAGCCAGGAAAAGAAATCTACGACTGATTCTTCTATGGTTTGCCACATGGAAAAACGGTCATATGAAGTACACCCCTGAATGGGTTAAACGCAATCCGGCACGCTTCAAAAGGGTAATAACTCATGACGGTGAAGCCATTCCTACTCTCTCGTCTCACTGTAAGGCCAACTGGGAAGCAGACAGAAAGGCCTTTTGCTCCTTTATAAAGCATCTCTATGAAAAGGATAAAGATAATCAGACTGTTATTGCTGTGCAGATTGAGAATGAACCCGGCATAGTGGGGAGTGACAGAGATTATGGTCCCGAAGGTGACAGGGACTTTAAGAGTTCTGTGCCTTCTGTATTGATAGAATTAATATCTGAAAAGGAAGGAAGCCCTGTACACAGCATATGGAAACAGTGCGGCTCAAAGAAAGAAGGTTCATGGCCTGAAGTATTTGGAAGGTGGGCGGGTGAACTGATGACCGCATGGTCTATTGCCAGGTATATTGATGGTCTGGCTGTAGCAGGGAAGGAGATATACCCCGAAATTCCTATGTATGTCAATGCCTGGCTGGACGGAGGCGAATGGAATATGGCCGGCCTCAACTATCCGTCCGGTTCTCCTGTCACTTCTACGCTGGATATATGGAAATGGGCGGCTCCCCATATTGATCTCATAGCACCGGATATATACCGCGGAGATCATAAGGCTTATCTGAATGCCTGCCAGCTCTACTCCAGAGAGGATAATCCGTTATTTGTCCCGGAATCAGGAGCCAGTGAAAGTAACGCTTTGAACATGTTTTATGCTTTAGCTGACTACAATGCAATAGGATACCATATATTTGGAATAGAGCAAATTGTTGATGATGACGGCAGCCTAAGACCGGAAGCTGAAAAAATAGCCGGAAGTTTTCAGGCTGTCTCAGCTGCACTGCCTCTTTTAATTGAATACCAGGGTACCGGAAGGATTCATGCAGTGGTGCAGGAAGAGTTCAAATCCATGCAGATCCTGGATTTAGGTCGGTATGTGGGGTTGGTCAAGTTCTATCAGGTTGTTCCCCATTCTCAAAAGCTTGGAGCTATAAGCTGGCTGGATTATCGGCACAATCCTGCCAAGCTGGTTAACGAAAGGGGAAGGGGGCTGGTGATACAGGCCGGTGAACATGAGTTTTATGTACTGGGAGCAGGTTTCCAGCTGTTCTTACATAAAAAGGATGCGCCCTATAATATGTTAACCGCAACCCAGGCTTCACCTTTTCTTCAGAGGGAACTAATTGATTACGTAAGGGTTGAGGAAGGCTGTTTTGATGAAGAAGGCAAATGGGTTACCATAAGAAGACGCAATGGGGATGAAACTGATTTCAACGGTATATGGGTACAGCCTGATGTGGGGGTTGTGCATGTTGTGTTGAATGACGCAATTTGACCTGTTTGTCAGGTTAATGCGGTTGTTCTGGCATATAGGATGGAATGGCATAAATATATATGAAAAATATATGGATCTGGACGATACAAAAGTTTTGACAGCCATTATGTGAAAGGAGAATTGGTAATATGAGAGCTGCTACTTCTACCAGCGTGCCGGTGAGGAAAAACACCAGCTATGTTAGCTTGTTCAGAAAGGACTTTTCAAAGAACTGGATGTTATTTCTTATGTGTGTTCCGGCAATTTTGTTCTTCCTGCTTTTCTCCTATATACCTATGCCGGGCGTATACCTGGCTTTTGTCAGGTATAACTACGCAGATGGGATTTTCAAAAGTCCGTTTATCGGGCTGGAGAATTTCCGGTTTTTGTGGCTTAGCGGAGATCTGTGGAGAATAACACGGAATACGCTCCTGTACAATATTGCTTTTATACTGCTTGGAAACACGGTACAAATTACCGTAGCCGTATTGATGAATGAACTGCGAAGCCAATGGTTCAGAAAAACTTCCCAAACTCTTATGTTCCTTCCCTTCTTTATATCTTATGTACTGGTCGGTTTATTTGTGTATAATTTCCTGAGCTTTGAATACGGTACATTAAACAGCATACTACGTTCACTGGGCAGAGAACCCGTTGAAACATATTCAAACCCGGCAATATGGAAATATGTAATTGTATTGACTCACATATGGAAAAATACAGGATACGGTTCAATCGTATATTTTGCAGCAATAATGGGTTTGGATCCTGAAATGTATGAAGCTGCAGAGATAGATGGCGCAAGTGCCTGGCAGCGTATACGCTATATCACATTGCCTTGTCTGAGACCGACCTTTGTAATCTTACTGCTGTTTGCCCTGGGTGGAATTCTTAAAGGTAACTTTGATTTGTTCTATAACCTGGTTGGTTCAAACACCCGCCTATATCCCACAACGGATATTATTGAAACCTTTGTGTTCCGTTCCATGATAGTGAGTTTTAACTTCTCATCAGCTGCAGCGGTAGGGTTTTATCAGTCCATATTTGGTTTCCTGCTGGTAATGACGGTCAACTGGATTGTCAGAAAAATTGAGCCCGACTACGCGTTGTTTTAAGGAGGTGATGGTGAATGGCTATACGAAAAAGGGGTACTCGAATTCGTATTGATACCAGTACTGCAGTTTTAAACGGGTTTAGTTATATATTCCTGGGGTTCTTTGCACTGGCATGTTTACTTCCCTTTCTGTTGATGATAGCGGGATCTTTCACCGATGAAAAGGCAATCATAAAATATGGTTTCCGCCTATGGCCACCAGAATTTTCAACTTTCGCATACGAGTTGGTGTTTCAAAATCCCGATCTGGTAATAGGCTCATACAGGGTAACCATCCTAATCACCCTTGGTGGGACAGCCGTAGGTTTGTTTCTAATTGCCATGTGCGGGTATGCGCTTCAGCGGCCTGATTTTATGATGCGAAACCACATCGCCTTCTACATTTACTTTACAACGTTGTTCTCGGGAGGGCTGGTACCTTTCTATCTGCTGATGGTGAAGTTTTTGAAGTTGAAGGATAATTATCTTGCTGTTGTACTGCCTGCACTGATGAGTCCATGGCTTATTATTCTGATGCGTAACTTTATGAAGTCGATACCCCATTCAATTACGGAATCAGCAAAAATTGATGGTGCAAATGATTTCCATATATTTATACGCCTGATTCTGCCCCTGTCTGTTCCTGCTCTGGCTACGGTTGGATTGTTCTTAGCTTTGGGGTACTGGAATGAATGGTATCTGTCACTGTTGTTCCTGTCGCCCAACATGAAATACAGGCCATTACAGCTGTTTCTTTATAACCTGATAACACGGGCGGATTTTATCAGAAACTCGGCTGCCAGCTCCAATATACCTCCTCAGGATATTCCTATGGAGTCGATGAAAATGGCCACTGCAGTAGTAGCTACAGGTCCGGTAGTATTGTTCTATCCTTTTGTACAGCGGTACTTCATCAGAGGTATCGTAATTGGGGCTGTAAAGGGTTAACGTTGTTTAAATTTTGTATGTCAGAATGACATGCAAAAATAATATATAAAGAAGGAGGATGAATGCAAGATGTCAAAAACAAGGTTATTAGCGCTGGTTTTAATCATGATATTGATATGCGGGCTACTGGGTGCTTGCGGCACCGCAGGGGAAAAAGAGCCTGCTGACACTCCGGCCGAAACACCAAGTACTGAGGAGCCTGCAGGGGAAGAAAAACAAGCAGCAGAAGAACCTGAACCGGACATTGACATATCAGAATTCGTTGAAATTTCAAACTACGTGTTAGGGGATCCACCAGCAAACGATATGGTAGACAAAATGCTTGAGCAATTAAATCCGATTTTGAAGGAAAAGATTAATGCACATATGAGGGTGGAATGGATAGAATGGGCGGATTACCTGACCAAGTATAATCTGCTTCTTGCTTCGGGTCAGGAGATCGACATGATCCATGCCTCATCAACATGGCTTGATTTTTGGCCCAATGTACAGAAGGGATCTTTCCTGGCACTGGACGATTTAATACCTAAATATGCACCAAAAACCTGGGCTGAAATCCCGCAGGAAGATTGGGAGCAATGCAAATACCAGGGGAAAATATACTGCTTCCCTGAAAACAGCTATACTCAGTATGTAAACCACGGTATATTCTACCGCGGTGACTGGCTGAAAGAATTCGGAATGGAACCCGTCAAAAATTTTGAGGAAATGGGTGAATACTTCAAGAAGGTAAAAGAGGTTTACGGACCGCAGGGAGTAATACCTTTTGATGCTCATAATGGCATGTCCCTTTGGGAAGGATATATTATCTCCAACACCGATTATGTAGACGTGAGGGTAAATACCGGACGGCATAAAGTGTTGTGGGGCAAATCCTTCGAGGAGCCGTTTGAACTGGTTGCACCGGTTTTCGAAGATCTCTTTGTAGAGTACGCAAAAATGATGAAGGATTGGGATGAAGCCGGCGTCTGGCGTAAAGACGTGCTGAATTTTGAGGGTGATACCCGGGCCAACTTAAGAGCAGGACAATCAGCATCGGATCAGCACCATTCCAATACCTATCGTTATCTGCGGGTAGAGATGGATGAGTTGATTCCCGGCTCTGATTTACAGATGTTTGCATGGTGCGATACAAGAGGAAATCTTGTTGCAGAGCCCATTACCCATGGTGCTACCGCTATTGGCCGTACCTCTAAACATCCTGAGCGGACTGTAATGCTGTATGAGCTGTTCCGTCAGGATGAGGAAATCTACCGTCTTATCAACTATGGTATAGAAGGAGTCAGCTATGTTATAAACGAGGAAGGAAAACTGGATCGTCCTGAAGGCTTCGATTCCGCACGTGATGGCTTCAGCATTAACTGGTGGGGTGGACGTGTAGACAAGTTTGAACTCCGCCAGGCATGGGAATGGGAACCCATATGGGATATCTGGGCTGAATACGATAAGATTGTTAAGAAGCCCTTCCCCTATGGACGGTTTGTACTTGATCGTACACCCATTGAAGCAGAATTGTCAGCTATTTCAGAGGTAACAAATCAGTACGGACCTATGATAGACTTTGGTAAAGTAGACGATCCAGAAAAAGAAGTTGAAGATTACCGTAACAAGTTAAAGGCTGCAGGCTTTGACAAAGTTATGCATGAAATCGGTAATCAGCTGGCCGCCTATAAGGAACAGATAGGTGAATGGCCGCCTGCAAGTAACTGATGGTACAATAACCGGGATAATGAAAAAATGGGTGCATGGAATCCCATGCACCCATTTTTTTAAAAAAGCTCACTGATGAGAATATTTTAGACGGGGGGATATGGGATCATGCAAGATAAGTGCAAAGATATCTCGCTTGATAAAAGGGGTTTAATAATAGACGATCAGTATACCATTATACTGTGTGCTTCCCTGTTTTATTTTCGCATACCTGCAGAACTGTGGCGGGACAGGATGAAAAAGATCCGTCTTGCCGGATATAATTGTATCGATGTATATTTTCCCTGGAACTTCCATGAACTGGACAAAGGTGAGTGGTGTTTTTCCGGACAGCGGGATGTTGACAGGTTTTTGACCATTGCCGGGCAGGAAGGCCTTTATGTAGTTGCCAGACCCGGTCCGTATATATGTTCAGAATGGGACGGGGGTTCTTTACCGGCATATTTGTTTACTGAAGAAAATATGAAGATCCGGGATAACGATCCGGAATTTCTAAACTATGTGGCTAAGTGGTATGACCGGATTCTCCCCATAATAGCACGGCATCAGGTAATAAACGGCGGACCGGTTGTGATGGTTCAACTGGAGAACGAACTGGATTTCTATGAATGCGAAGACAGATATGGATACATGCTCAACCTTAAAAAAATGGCTGATAAACATGGTATAGAAGTTCCTTGCATTGCCTGTGCAGGACAGGGTGATATATATGGCGCATGGGGTCAGGCAGAGGGCGTAATACCGACATTAAACGTTTATTTGAATCCATCGTTGCCGGATATGGAAGCCGGTTTGGATTATTATGTAAAAAGGCTGGCCGATATGAATGCACCTTTGATGGTGACCGAAACCGGACGTGAACATCTTATGCTGCGCAGGTTATTGTCCGGCGGTACAAAACTGTTAGGCCCCTATAACCAGGTTGCAGGCACAAATTTTGGGTTTACAAATTCGGTGAACAATTGGGGTGAGCCTCTGTCGTTTATAACAACCAACTATAATTTCAGATCCCTTGTTGATTCTTTTGGCAGGTTTAGCGAAGAAGTTTATGAGGCGCGTTTATTATCAGGTTTTATTAGTTCCATGGGCAACTCACTAGCAGGAGCAGTGAAACCGGAGGACAATAGCTGGTTTGAGGTAAAAGCCGATGGCCATCTAGGTTATTCTAAAGTGCCCGTACTATCGCTGCTTCAGGAAGAATACCCCGGATTTGTCGTAGCCGTTACCAATGTTGATGAAAAACCGGTAAACGCTGAGATTATACGTTCGGGACATAAATGGCCAAGGATCACGAAGATGACGGTGCCATCCAAAAAATCCCGGTTCGTGTTGTTTGATTTTAATCTCTGTGAATGGGGAATTCCGGGCAAGATTGTATTTTCATCGGCAGAACCATATTATATTTCCGATGGCAGCCCAAAGGTAATTGTATTTCATGCTGAAAGTGACGGTGAGGTACAGTTTAGTTTTTCCGGTGAACAGGGTGGCAAGGAATATACCTTTGTATTTAATTCGACAAGGGAGACAAGGGAAGAGATTGTCCTTCCGAATGGTGAAAAAATTGTATTGTACGGTGTAGCCTCTTCCAGGGCTTCTATGCTGGCCGGGGTTAGCGAAGCCGGACTTGAGTATCTGCCTGACGATTACTTTGAATATAAACATAAAGAAGGAGATTTTGGTATACGTTGGTCCCGGGCAGAGATTAACGGACCGGTTATTCGTCCTGACTCACAACCCGTATATACGGGAGATAAAGCCATTTATATGGAACAAGCCGGTCTGTATCGGGGATATGGATGGTATGAAGGCAAGGCTGAACTTCCCTTTGACAGGAAACCTCTGGGAGTATTGCTTCATGATGCTGCTGATGTGGTCAGCGTATATTGTAACGATAAATATCTTGGCACCGTAACTCCGGCGGGAAGCTGTGTGTTAGTTGAATTGGATGACAGCGGGGATAAGAATGTGTATCAATTTGCCATACGTACTGAAATATGGGGGCACAGTAACTTTGATGATTCCCGTAAACCTGCACTGCGTATAAAATCTCTGCGGGGTATTAGCGGTGCAACTTTGATTACCGGGAAGAAGCATCTTCCGATGTGGAAGGTAAAACTGGGCTACCGGAAACAGCCCTACGAAATTAAGACGGGATTTGGCGGCTGGCTTACAACACGGAAACCCGTTCAGTGCAGTTACTATGCTACGCTGCATATACCACAGGATGCAGAACGCTCGCTGCTGTATTTTGAGGGTATACAATGTAAGGGTATTGTAAACGTAAACGGAGAATATGCTGGGGAAGTGGATGTGTTCAATAGTTATGTGGACATCTCTTCTATCGTTGAACCGGGAAGTGAGATTGATGTTAATATTACTCTTGAAAAACGCTACCATGCAGAGCCTGCCGGAAGGGTATATCTGCTGACCGGTACAGCTGTAAGCGGTTGGTCTTTGACCGGATGTGCTGAGGAAGGGTTATGGCAGGCTGCAGATAAAATCTTTTCCCGCGAGAACAGCGATGTAAACATACCCTTTGAAACAAACCCCGGTTCGGTTACCTGGCTGTTGGGTGAAATTGACCCCGATACAGTGCATGGCTGTCATGTGCTTAAATTTACAGGCAGAAATGCAAAGCTGACCGTGTTTTTCAATGGTAAAATTGTAGGAAGGATCTGGCTGCCTTCGCCAAACAGGCCTTTTATGACCGGAGGAGTTGACAATATTGCATATCTGCCGGGCTGCTGGTTCAAAGAAAAGGATAACAGAATTGCAGTTATGGTAGAGGCTGTAGTGAAAGATCAACCTGCAGTTGTTGAAACCGTTGAAAGCCAAAACGTAGAATTTTCGCTTCTGTGAGATCCCAGGGAGGAAAACGGTGACATCTATGACGATTAGAAACATATTATACAGGTTTGTACTTCCGGTAATTTGTGCTGCATCGTTTTGTTTACTGATATCCTGCCGGGAACCTGCCGGGGAAAAAAGTAAATCGGATGACAGAGGTGTTGAAACTTTGATATCGCAAATTGAACTAAACAGTGATGTTGTGTACCAGACAATCGAAGGATTCGGGGCTTCCGGATGCTGGTGGGCACAGGATGTGGGAGGCTGGGAGAATATTGACGGGATTTTGAAATGGCTGTACGATGATGAGGTTGGGATAGGGCTTAATATATACCGGTACAATATTGGTGCTGGTGAGCCAAGCAAAACATGGGATGAGTGGAGAAGTACCCAAACCGTAGAGGTGTCACCCGGTGTGTATGATTTAGACAGGGACAGGAATGCCATTACCGCCATGAAAAAAGCGGTTGAGCTTGGTGCTGATACAGTTATACTGTTTGCGAACAGTCCTCCTGCAAGGCTTACCATATCGGGCTATTCTTCCGGTGCAGAGGATGGCGGACCCAATTTACCGCCGGAGAACGAACAGGAGTTTGCGAAGTATCTTGTGGATATAACCGAACTTATGCTTAATGAAGGGATACCGGTTAAATATTTAAGCCCGATAAATGAACCTCAATGGAATTGGAAAACCGGGGAGAATGGACAGGAAGGTTGTCACTATAAACCTGAGCAGGTTATTAGCCTTTCCGGAAAGGTGGCTGCTGAACTTGAAAAAAGAAGCCTTCCCGTAAAGATTTCCATACCTGAATCCGGTAAGTGGCTGGACAAAGAATATACATTAGATTTATACAAAAAAGTGATGGAAGATAAAATATTATCCAAAGCCGTTGATCACTGGGCAGTACATTCTTATTGGTCAAACGAGGTGGATAAAAAAATAGTTGCGTCTTATTTTGAGGGGATTCAAAACATGGTTCCCCTTCATCAAACTGAGTGGTGTGAAATGGCTGAGGGCAGGGATCTGGGAATGGATGCGGCATTGATTCTGGCAAGGACTGTGCATGAGGATTTGACGATACTTTCGGTAGTCTCCTGGCAACACTGGTTAGCTGTATCTTGCTATGACTACCGTGACGGCCTTGTATATGTTGATAAATCCACGAGGGAATACCGGATTCCAAAGCGGATGTGGGCCCTTGGGAACTATTCCAAGTTTATCGATAGTGGCTCCAGCAGAATATCGGTGCAAAGTGAAGATGAGGATATCCTTGTTTCAGCCTTTATAAGCGAACAAAAGGATAAAACGGTAGTAGTAGCAATAAATCCTGCCGATATGAAAAAAGCAGTGTCTATTTCGGGAATAGATGCGTATCCCATTACGGTATATGAAACATCGGATAATCATGATTGTGAGCCTGTCGGTACAATGGATAAAAACGAACACTGGGAGCTTTCTCCCAGATCTGTAACCACCTTTGTTGCCGGAAGACAGTAATTAATGAGCTGAAGTATATTTTAAGCGCCTTTACCCGTTTATTGGTATACGGGTGAAGGCGCTGTTTTATTCAGGTAAACTGCGTCAAACGATAATCAGGTTAAGTTTCAGATGATGGAGCAGTGTCTGTAATTTTGAAATCAGGTCTGTATGCTGCCATGCTTATATGTTCGATACCTGCTTCATAAAAGGGCTTTCCGTAGGGAACAAATCCTACTTTTTTATAGAAGTCCTGGACCTGGATCTGGGCGTGTATATGCACTTCATCAGCACCTTTATCAAAGGCTTCTTTAAGCAAGGATTTTACGACAAGGGTTCCCACATGCTGTTCCCTGTATTCCCGGAGTACGGCAATCCTTCCAAGATAATATTTGCCATCCTGTACAAATATCCTGCCGGTACCTATAGGTTTATTATTCCGGTAAACTACTATATGTTGTGCAATTTTGTCGGTATCATCCATTTCAAGCTGAATTGGAACATTCTGTTCCTTTACAAACACCTGAAAGCGTACATTGTACGCATCCGATAAATCATCAGTGCCTTTCAGCCATTTAACCCTTAACATATACTCCTCCTTTGTTATGTCTCCATTAAATAATCATACCACAGCATATGTTTCTTTTCATTTCATTATATCCCGTGCTAATGTAAAACTTCAATGATTGGAAAAACCGTTATTTGAAAGATACATTAAATTATAAGGTGTGTCAACCGGCTAAAAGTCGTGAAATTTATCGTTGACAATCAATGTTGATTTATAAATAATACAAAAAAGTTCCAAAGTTCTACAAAATGGAGATGATTTGGCAGAAAATATGGTATAATATTTCCTAAGCAGTAGCAAATAAAAAAACGCGGCCAGTTTATTGATATAATCAGGGGTGATTTAATGGAGGCAAAAACGGTGGCATATTCTCAAACCATTATGTCCCAGATCGTACTGCCGGAGCAGGCCAATCCGGCCGGAAATATTCACGGTGGTGAGATTATAAAGATGATGGACAATGCTGCCTATGTTGTAGCCCGGAAACACTGCAGAACCAATGTGGTGACCGCCCGGGTTGATGAGCTGGAGTTTTACCAGCCCATATTCGTAGGACAGCTGGTAACATGTAAAGGACAGCTTGTATTTGTAGGCAGAAGCTCCATGGAAGTGCTGGTACAGATAGAGGTTGAGGATCTAAGCTCAGATCAGCCGCCGGTTGTTGCTTTGAAGGCTTTTTTTACCATGGTGGCTTTGGATGAGAATTGCCGCCCGGTAGAGGTGCCAAGGCTGATACTGGAAACCGAACAGGAAAAGATGGCCTTTGAGGAAGGGGAGAAAAGGTATCAGTTATACAAGCGAAAGAGGCAGAAAAAAGCATGAGTAAAATAGATCCATTTAAGGTGCTGGGAGTTAATCGGGGTGCATCTTACCAGGAGATTCAAAAAGCCTATAATGAAATGATAAACAAATACCGTTCTGGCAAATATACCGATACTGTTTTACAAGAGGTGGCACAACAAAAACTTCAGGAGATAGAACAGGCTTATTTAGTATTGATCGGCAGGGACGCAGATGATGTCCCCGGGCTAGAAGATGAGCTGCCGGGGGAACGGGCAGGTGACGGAGAAGCAAATGCATATCAGCAGGTCCGGAGACTGATTCAACTTGGAAGGCTGGATCAGGCTGAAGCAATATTGGCAGGCGTCAAAGCCGGAACTGCTCAATGGCATTACCTGACCGGATTAATACTGTGGAAAAGAGGCTGGTACTCTGAGGGACGTTCTCATATTCAACAGGCTGTTGATATGGCGCCGGAAAACCGGGAATATAACGAAACATTGGCCCGTATAATGAGGGCATACTATCCATTTCATAATATTACAGGCTTTCCTAAGAGTTCTGCCTTTGATCTGTATAATTGCCGGGCTTTGCTGCACTGTTATGACTTTTTGTTTAAATGTACCTGCAGGGATAAGTAGTACAAAGTTTGTCATTATTTATATAAATTTTTTTTTATTTTTTATCTGGCAATAAAGGGAAAATTATGATAAAATAAATGCGCAAAATGCTTTGTGACTGGCTTTGACCAATTAAAAAGAATTGAAATTGTATAAAATTGAATAATGTGTGCTTTCAATCTGGAACGCTGAATTCTTCAATGAAGAAGCGGGGGAACCAATTATTGGGGTGAATCCCCTTTGAAGAGAGATGCTGTGTGTATCCTGATTCGAAGGGGTAGGGTTACACTCTTCGACCCGAACCCGTCAGCTAACCTCGTAAGCGTGGCAAGAGGAGATTGATAGCGGTAGTTTGCCTTTTATCTCAAGGCGTGTGATAAAGCTATGGATCTCCATAGCTTTTTATTTTGCCTGAAACTGAACAAACGAAATTTATTATTTTATACATACAAGCGCATTAAGAGGAGGGATCTGGATATGAGTGTACGTTATGCGGTTATAGGTGCAGGAAATGGCGGTATTGCCATGGCAGGTTTTCTGGCGTTAAAAGGGTTTGAAGTAAACCTGTATAACCGTACAAAGGAAAGAATAGAACCGCTTATGAGGGATCCGCGAATTGAGCTGACCGGCTGGATAGAAGGTACGGGGATGTTAAGTATGGTGACCGATGACATCAAAGAAGCAATACAGGATACGGAAATAATAATGGTAACGGTACCGGCAACAGGGCATTACCATCTGGCAAAGATGATGGCTCCATATCTAAAAAACCGGCAAATCATAGTGCTCAATCCGGGACGCACCGGAGGAGCTTTGGAGGTGTATGGAGCTTTAAGGAGATACGGATGTGATAAAGAGATTATAGTGGCTGAAGCTCAGACCTTTATCTATGCATGCCGGGCAACAGGACCTCAAAGCGCCAGGATTTTCAGTGTAAAGAAGGAAGTGGCGCTGGCTGCCATACCTTCTACCTATACACACAAAGTGATAAGGCTTTTATCCGGGGCTTATCCTCAATTTGTACCCGCTCAGGATGTAATGGAAACCAGTCTGAACAATTTCGGTGCCATATTTCATCCTGCTCCGACCCTTTTAAACAGCAGTCATATTGAGAGAGGGCAGCCCTTCGACTATTATCTTGAAGGTATAACCCCTTCGGTAGGACGCATGCTGGAAAAGCTTGATGAGGAGAGGATGAAAATTGCCAGGGTCGTGGGAGTTAAAGCTGTTTCAGCTTTACAATGGCTGGAAGAGGCTTACGGTGCTAAAGGAGATTCAATATACCAGGCTATCCAGAATAACCCGGCCTATAAAGGCCTGACGGCTCCAAAGGGGCTGGATACCCGTTACATCTATGAGGATGTTCCGTACAGCCTGGTACCGATAGCATCGCTCGCAGCTGAAATGGGTATAGAAACCCCTGTAATGAATACCATAATCCAGCTTGCCAATTTTATGACAGGACGTAATTTCTGGGTTGAAGGAAGGAATGTGGAAAAACTGGGCGTTAAAGGGCTCTCGCCTATGGAAATTCATCAGCTGGCGAGAACCGGAATAAAGAAAGATTCCCGAACAGATCGTATGGAGGTGATGGTAGGATGAAAAAGATAATAGCAGCAACTATTGGAAGTTGTGTACATGTAGCCGGAACCATGAATTTTTTATCATTGGCAGAGAAGGAAGGATATGAAACAAAATTTCTGGGGGCAGCTGTGGACATAGACAGTCTGATAGAGGCTGTAAAGGCTGAAAAACCCGATTATGTAGGTGTCAGCTATAGACTGACACCGGAGCCACTCAGAGAGCTGCTGAAAGAGTTGAAGGAGAAAATCCATCATGCAGGTTTGGAAGGAATCAGATGGCTTTTTGGCGGTACCCAGCCTACCGCTATGGTAGCACAGGAAAGTGGAGTTTTTTTCAAAGTATTTGACGGGCATGAGGATGTTGATGAAATACTGGGGTTTTTAAGAGGGAAGGTATTGTTAAAAGCCGAAGATTATCCGAGAGATGTGATTTCACGGATAAAATCAAAATATCCTTATCCAATCTTAAGACACCACCTTGGCCTGCCTTCTCTGGAAGCAACGCTCGAAGCAGTCAGGAGGGTTGCTGAAAGCAAAGTATTAGATGTTATTTCCGTTGCTCCGGATCAAAATGCTCAGGAACACTTTTTTGAGCAGCATAAAATGGATGCAAGACTTGATGGTGCCGGAGGTGTTCCCCTGCGCACCGAGGAGGATTTCAGAGCATTGTACGACGCCGCTCAAAGAGGCAATTATCCGCTGCTGAGGTGCTATAGCGGTACCAATCATCTTATTGATTTTGCCCGGCTGCTTCAGGATACCATTAACAATGCCTGGTGTGCAGTGCCGCTATGCTGGTACAATGCTCTGGATCGGAGAGGACCAAGGGCTGTAAGGGACTCTATAAAGGAAAACCAGGTGGTAATGAGGTGGCACGGTCAACGGGGAATCCCAGTAGAAGTTAACGAAGCACACCACTGGAGTCTGCGGGATGCTCATGATGCCGTAGGTGTTGCGGCAGCATTCCTGGCAGCCTATAATGCCAAGAAGATGGGGGTAAGGGACTACATTGCTCAATACATGTTTAACGTACCCCCGGATATAGCTCCCGAGATGGATCTGGCAAAAATGCTGGCCAAAATTGAGCTGATAGAATCGCTTCAGGATGAGAATTTTAATGTATATCGCCAGGCAAGAGCCGGTCTGTGCAGCCTGCCGGGGGATCTGGCCCAGGCTAAGGGACAGCTTGCAGCTTCAGCATATCTTGCTATGGCTATAAAACCCCATATTTACCATGTGGTAGGCTTCTGCGAGGCACACCACGCAGCAACTGCTGATGATATTATAGAAAGCTGCAAGATAGTCCGGGGTGTTATCCGGAATACATTCCTGGGGGTTGTGGATATTACAAAGGATAGCAGGGTTCTGCGCAGGAAGGCACAGCTTATTGATGATGCTGCGGCAATACTGGATGCTATAAAGAGCTTGAGCCCCGGGGCACAGGATCCATTGGCCGATGCTGATACTATTGCTAAAGCTATTGAGATAGGAATTCTTGATGCTCCTCATCTGAAAGGAAATCCGGCAGCTTGCGGCAGGCTGGTGACCCGTACGGTAAACGGTGCTCTTTATGCCTATGACCCCGTTGAAAAACGTGTTCTTACTGAAAAAGAGCGTCTTGCCCGGATTCTGGATGGGACAGGTATAAGCAAGGTTGTATAAAAAGCTGCCGTATGAATCCTTTATGTACCTGTAAGACTGAATTTGGTTGCACGGGGTATAAACAGCTGGTATAATAAAACATGGAAGGTTGTTCGCATGGTAGGCTGGTTGGATAAAAATGCGGGCAGCTATAATACGATAATCTTTGTGTGCAAGCACACAATAACAGGGATAGAATGGAATGGTTGAAGGTATAATACCTTTTGAGGGTAGAATCTATTAGATTAAAAACAGAGGAAATGGCAGTGATGTATGTCATTTTCCTCTGTTGTTTTATAATATATGTTGATGTCTATTAATCTCAACCGGGAAAAATTTGTATTATATAGAAGGAAGGAGGGTAAAACAGTTGAAAAAGACACCGCTTTATAACAAACACGTCTCTCTGAATGCGAAAATGATAGATTTTGGCGGATGGATGATGCCTCTTCAGTATTCAGGTATTTTACAGGAGCACGAAGCGGTACGTACTGAATCCGGTTTGTTTGATGTATCTCATATGGGACAAATCATGGTGGAAGGTACAGCGGCCCGGGAGTTTATACAAAGACTTATTACCAATGATATATCAAAATTACGGGACAACAGCATTCTTTATTCTCCAATGTGTTATCCGGACGGAGGGACCATAGATGACATAATGATCTATAAACTGAATATGGATAAATATCTGGTTGTAGTCAACGCTGCCAATACGCAAAAAGATTTGGAATGGATGCAAAGTCACCGGGATGGCGATGTTACGGTGACAGATGCATCGGAGCAGTATGCTCTGCTGGCACTGCAAGGCCCCAGAGCGCAGGACATCTTACAAAAGCTTACTGATATCCCATTAGAGCAGATTAGGTTCTTCAGATTTATGGATGAGGTTAACATTGCAGGGATATCTGCATTAGTATCCCGTACCGGCTATACCGGAGAGGATGGTTTTGAAATTTATGTATCATCTCAAAATGTATCGCGTTTATGGGACAGTATTGTGGAGGCCGGGCAAGAGTACAACCTTGTTCCGGCGGGGTTAGGCGCCAGGGATACCCTGAGGTTTGAAGCTGCTCTGCCTCTTTATGGACACGAGCTGTCTGAAGAGATCTCACCGTTGGAGGCCGGGCTTGACAGGTTTGTCAAGCTGGACAAAGGTGATTTTATAGGACGGGATGCTCTCCTTAAACAAAGCAGGGACGGTGTTTCACGAAAACTGGTAGGGCTGGAAATGGTGGATCGGGGGATACCCAGACATGGCTGCCAGGTCAAAGCGGATGATAAAATTATAGGACAGGTTACCTCCGGCAGTTTTTCACCGACTTTAAAAAAGAATCTGGCACTTGCATTATTGGAAAGCAGGTTTGCTGAAGAGGACACAAGGGTAGATATAGTTATAAGAAACAAATCATTAAAAGCGAAGGTAGTTAAAACGCCTTTCTATGTCAAACGATACAAAAAATGAGCTTACTCTGCATCATTGAAAAATAAGGATTATGGATGAAAAATCTAAACTTAAAAAATGCTTTTTAAGACGGTATATCTATAGTACATAAGTTTAATATAAAAGGGGAGGTATGTTATATTATGAAGGTTATAGAAGGATTAAAATACTCAAAAGATCATGAATGGGTGAAAGTAGACGGAAATAAAGCGATAATCGGAATCACAGATTATGCCCAGGATTCACTGGGAGATGTTGTGTTTGTGGATCTGCCCGAACCGGGTGAGGTTGTCAATGCCGGGGATGCAGCTGCTGTTGTGGAGTCAGTGAAGGCCGCAGCCGATATATATTCACCGGTTTCAGGTACTATCATTGAAGTAAATACCGAGCTTGAGGGTTCTCCCGAGCTTATCAATGAGGATCCTTATCAGAACTGGATCATTGTAGTTGAAATCAATGACGCAAGTGAACTTGACTTCCTTATGGATGCTGAGGAATATGAAAGGTTCTGCAAGGAGGAGGCTTAAAAATGGGACGGTATGTTCCTAATACAGGCCAGGACCGGAAGGAAATGCTTGATGAACTGGGGCTTGACAGTATAGATCAGCTGTTTGAGGATATTCCCTATGAGGTACGGATAGCGGGCAGGCTTAATCTGCCTGAACCTCTGTCCGAAGTGGAGCTTGTACGCCATATGCGGGAGCTGGCCGAAAAAAATGAGACGGTGGAAGATTACATCTGCTTTCTGGGAGCCGGAGCCTATGATCGATATATCCCCAGTGTGGTAGGACACATCCTTTCCCGGCAGGAATTTTATACCGCGTATACTCCCTATCAACCTGAAATCAGCCAGGGAACCCTTCAGGCTATTTTTGAGTATCAGGCCATGATCTGCGAGCTGACCGGCATGGAAGTGTCCAATGCATCTATGTATGATGGAGCGTCGGCACTGGCCGAGGCGGTTATTATGGCATGCCAGGCAACGGGAAGGAAGAAGGTGTTAATGGCCAGAACCGTGCATCCTCAAAGCAGGAAAGTGGTTCATACATATTGCAGGTTCAGAGATATACAGCTGTGTGAGGTGGGATATGATGATGGAAGGCTGGATGTGGATGAGCTGAAGCAGATGATATCCGATGAGGTAGCTGCTGTGGTAGTGCAAAATCCTAATTTCTTTGGAATTGTAGAGTTGCTGGATGAAATTGCCGAGGTATCCCATTCCCATGGTGCTTTATTTATAACCAGCGTAAACCCCGTATCTCTTGCTGTTCTTAAACCTCCGGGGAATGCAGGAGCTGATATTGTAGTGGGGGAGGGGCAATCCCTTGGTAATCCGCTTAGCTTTGGCGGTCCGTATCTGGGATTTATGGCTACAAGCCGGAAACTGATGCGAAGAATGCCCGGAAGGGTTGTAGGACAGACAACGGATACATCCGGCAGAAGGGCTTTTGTTCTGACAATTCAGACCAGGGAACAGCATATACGAAGAGAAAAGGCGACTTCCAATATCTGTACAAATCAGGCTTTGAACGCGTTGGCGGCAACTGTTTATCTCGCACTTATGGGTCGTGAAGGACTTAAGAAGGTTGCCCTGCTG
>LFRM01090805.1_pt1 | contig 18466 bp, 16 predicted proteins | sample 618341 | NCBI WGS metagenome assembly LFRM01 (sample SAMN03654438, study PRJNA283298) | anaerobic digester metagenome | isolation source: pool of bioreactors CSTR01a, CSTR02a, and CSTR03a thermophilic anaerobic... | place: Denmark: Kgs. Lyngby | collected 2014-05-21 | reverse complement strand
AAAGCTTTCAAAACTTACGGTGAGGTTTTCTAATTTTGTAACACATCATTGACAAACCTACATATAAACAATTATAACAGAAATCAAACCCTCGGTTTGATGCGATAAAACACTATAATCACGACATTCTCAACCCGCCTTTGCCATACACAAGTAAGAATCCGGCATCATGGCTCAAGGGCGGTCTTCGGTTAATTCCCTGCGCAAAAAAGCTGAAAGCACATTGAAAAACCTTCAATGCGCCTTCTTCGTGTGTCGTTTTTGTAATTATTCCAATGTGAAGCTTTCCGTTTTTAAATTGCAATAATATCTTCCGCTTGCGGCAGTGAATTTCAAGACACAATAGTCCGGGTCGGTGACGCCTTTTTTATAAAACGCCGTATCGCCTTTTTTCCAAATCATGTCTTTGATTTTTTGATTTGTCAGCACTTCCATTTTTCCCTTCAGCATAACGCCTTCGTATTTTATTAAGCCCTTGCGGTAAAAATAAATACAGGCATTCGGATTTTCCGAGTACTGCTTTACCCTCATTGAAGAAGTGTTTGTGGAAAAATAAAACTCGTTCAATCCGCTTCTCTTTCTCGGCTTCAGCATTGCCTTGACATTCGGAAAACCGTCCTCATCAACAGAACAAATAAAGCTCACCTTTTGCTTGTCAATAAATTCGGCAATTTTGTTTATATCCACAGCTTGTCCCCTCCGCAATTTTATTTTGTGTTTTATGTGTAAAGTGTATCATATTTATTGCGTCCGGACAAGCGGCAATTTATAATTGCAACATAAAAAATCGGTTAAAACAATAACTTTTAAAAAGGGCTTGATTTTTTCAATAAAACCGCTTATAATAAACAAAAAAAGATAAATCTGTCGGATTTTCCGAGTAAAACAATTCTTTTTGTAATGTTATTTCGGAAAATGACATGACTTTCTTTTTGCTTTTCATTGTGATGCACGAATTTTTAATAATGCGCAATGACAATGGATTTGTATATTGTCCGCATTAACATTGTAACAGGAAATTACCCGACGAGCACGAGGGTAAAAAACGTACGGATGCTGCGGCAACTCGTCCGTGCAAGTGCGAAATATCAGTTTCGTGGTTTGGTGTTGTATATCGTGCTTTTCGGTTAATCTCGGCCGCGCCGAGGAAACACGGCCGGATATCTTCGGCATTTGCCGAACTCGTTATTCACATGAAAAGAGCTGCGCGTTATGCACAGCTCTTTTCATGTGAATTATTTTTATTTGACTTGAACAATTCCGCAAAGCCAATTCTGCGCCCTCAGACATCAAAAAAGCCGTACTCTCCGAGTGCATCGATAACCCTTGCCACGCATTGCTCAACGTCCGCTCCGGAGCAGTCCGCGCACACGTCGCAATAGCGCTCATATAGCGGCTCGCGTTCCGAAAAGACATCGTATAAATCCGAGCCCGGCGCCATAACAATGCCTCGGGAGGCAATGTTTTTCAACCTGCCTTTCAGCTCATCAAACGGTACCTTGAGATAGACCGCCGTGCCGTTTCCTTTCAGCGAAGCCATCGCCTCGGGCGAATAGACGGCGCTTCCGCCCGTTGCAATTACGCTGCCGCTCTCGTTCAGGGAGCATATTACAGCTTCTTCGGTACGCAGAAAAGCGTCCGTTCCTTCGGTTTCGATAATGCCGCTGAGGGTTTTGCCGGTTTTCTGTTGAAGAACGATATCGGTGTCGACAAAGCCGGCTCCGAGCGCCTTGGCAAGGAGCACCCCGACGGTGCTCTTACCTGCACCCGACATGCCGATAAGCACTATATTACGTTTCATAATGCTGCTTAAAACAGCTTTTCCAAGGCATCCTTGAGTGCGCGCATTTCATCCTCGGTAAGCGTAACGCCCTTGCCCATTCTCGAGTGGTCAACCGACCATGAGCGTATATCGTATTTTGCTTCGTTGCCGTTCCAGGAGATGAGATTGAGCTCCTTGACCCATCCGCCTTTTTCTTCAGAAATTGCCGCAATGTTTTCTTCGATTTCGTATTTGAGTTCCGCCATGACGTTAACCTCCGATTAATTATTGTTTTTATTGCCTTTTATTTTACATCAATATGCGCGCTTTGTCAATTTTCAAAAAAATATACCCGTTATTGAATTGCTTACATCCGTATGATATACTTATTTCAGATAAAAGCAACACCTGAAAATACGCAGAATATGAGGAAGCGCTGATGACTGTGCGTGAGGATGCTCAATATATTATAAAACGCGTGCTTGATGACGCGCGCCCCAATGCGGCAACCGCGCGTGTTTTGCGCGACATCAATTTCACCGGAAAAATATATCTTGTCGCAGTCGGAAAGGCCGCCTGGGAAATGGCAAAGGAGGCCTGCGGCATACTCGGTGACAGAATAACCGCCGGCGCAGTCGTGACAAAATACGGCCACTCCGGCGGGAGCCTCGGCGGACTTGAAATATTTGAAGCGGGACACCCTCTGCCGGATGAAAACTCCTGCGCCGCAGCCGAAAAAATCCTTTCAATGGTCGGCAAGCTCAACAAAGACGACACCGTGCTGTTTCTGCTCTCCGGCGGAGGCTCCGCACTGTTTGAGCTGCCGCTGATTGATATCGGCGAGCTGTCCGGCATCAACCGCGAGCTTATATCGTGCGGTGCGGACATCGTGGAAATAAACACCGTACGCAAAAGGCTGTCTGCCGTAAAGGGCGGACGCTTTGCCCTTGCGTGTGCCCCGGCGAGGGTGTGTTCAATAATCCTTTCCGACATTATCGGCGACCCTGTTGACATGATAGCGTCCGGCCCCACCGCGCCGGACACCTCCACCTGCTCTCAGGCTCTGGAGATTGTAAAAAAATACGGCTTGACGCTGTCCGAAAAGGCGCTTGCCCTTCTCGGAACAGAAACCCCCAAGGAGCTTGAAAACACAGAAAATCATATAATCGGCGGTGTAAGATTGCTGTGTGCCTCGGCGGCAAAGGCAGCAAAGGAGCTCGGCTATAACACAAGCATACTCACCACCTCTCTGTGCTGTCATGCACGGGAGGCGGGAAGCTTTCTTGCCTCTGCGGCGGCATGCGCTCAGACGCTCAAGCACTCCGCGGCTTTTATTCTCGGCGAAGAAACCGTAGTCAACGTGACCGGAAGCGGCCTCGGCGGAAGAAACCAGGAGCTTGCCCTCGCCGCCGGACTCGGCATAAGCGGCCTCAGGGATACGGCGGTGTTTTCCGTCGGCTCCGACGGCACGGACGGCCCTACAGATGCGGCGGGCGGCTTTGTTGACGGAGAAACCGTGTCCGCTCTGAACGCCGCGGGCGTTGACGGCGCGGCAATGCTTGACAACAACGATGCTTATCACGCGCTTGACGCCTGCGGAGGGCTTATAAAAACAGGTCCCACCGGAACAAATATGAATGACTTTACCGTATTGCTGATAAAGCGGCAGCCGCCGGATACCGCACAGCTTTGAGCGGATAATTCTTGCCCTGAATGTGTTAAAAATCCCCAAATCCGGCAGCCCTAAATTTTTTGTATAGGATGACGGGAGTTGCCTGAATACAGCCTCACCCCTCGCTTTTTGTGAAATAAAACGCAGCACCGAAGCCGAATGAACGCTCCGGTGCTGCTTTGCGGTTATAATGATTTTTAAAAGGATTCAAGTGATGTCGCCACACGCAGGATGCGTCTTGCGTCCGCGGCGGTGGGCTTTGCTCCGCCCGATATTGCGCCCGCGGCGGTCTGAGCGGCATTGAATGTTTCAAGTGAGGTCGCGCAGCGGAGTGTGAGGCGCGCGTCCGCAGCGGTAGTGCTGCCGTCGCCGTCAACATCACCCTTGACAACAGCGGTCACCTCGTCAACAACAGTACCGGAAACATCATAAAGCTTTATAACAAAGCCGGTGCACATTCTCGCGGAGGTGTCTGTCACCTGCCCGCCGTTCGAGCTGAACACCTTGAGTTTATCGGCATCATTTGAGCTCTTTGCAAGCACCTGCGCAACGGTTTCACCGGCAGAAATACCGGATACGAGGCCGTTTGAAGCATTGAGAGTGGGGAAAACGAACTCCACCCTTTCAAGCAAAACAAAGGGTATGTCGTTTTCCACAGCGTACTGCTGTGCCGCTGTGCCGACATAGCCGTAGATGGTGCAATTATTGCACTTTGAGAATGCATCGAAGCCTATGTTTGTTACGCTTTCAGGAATAGTTATTGAGGTTAGCGATGTGCAACTAAAAAACGCCTCATCACCTATGCTCGTTACACTGTCCGGAATGGTTATTGAGGTGAGCGATGCGCAATACTTAAATGCATGCCACCCTATGCTCGTTACGCTGTTCGGAATGGTTATTGAGGCGAGAGATGTACAATCCATAAATGTATACCACCCTATTCTCGTTACACTGTCGGGTATGACTATTGAGGCGAGCGATGTGCACTCCCGAAACGCATAATCGCCTATGCTCGTTACGCTATTCGGGATGGTTATTGAGGCAAGCGATGTACAAGCCATAAATGCATACCCCCCTATGCTCGTTACGCTGTTCGGGATAGCTATTGAGGCAAGCGATGTGCAACCATGAAATGCACTATCATCTATGATTTTTACACTGTCCGGTATGGCTATTGAAGCGAGCGATGTGCAACTGGAAAATGCACCATAATCTATGCTTATTACGCTGTTCGGGATGGTTATTGAGGCGAGCGATTCACAAAGGGAAAACGCCTGATCGCCTATGCTCGTTACGCTGTTCGGGATAATTACCGAGGCGAGAGATGTGCAACTAAAAAACGCATACCTCCCTATGCTCGTTACGCTGTTCGGGATGATTACCGAGGTGAGCAATCCGCAATCGCGAAACGCCTCATAACCTATGCCCGTCACAGGTTTTCCGCCAACGCTTGATGGAATAATCAGCTCTCCGGTTGCGGATTCTCTGCAGCCGGAGACTGTATATCCGTTCCCGTCATCATTCAGCGCAAACGCCAAATCACTTACCCCCGCCGCGTATGCAGTGAAAACCGTTGCGGGGAAGGCGGACAGCACAAGCAGTGCCGCAAGGAATGCCGATAAAAATTTTTTGGATTTCTTCATAGATTTTCCTCCTCTGCTTTGTTTAATAAAATAATTTTAACCTATTTCAGGTTAAAAGTCAATGCGCCGTTTTTGTTGAAATTCGCTTATGAAAAAACGGCGTTGAAGCAACGCCGTTTCGCAATCGGATTTAAACATATAACCACGGAAATCCTATCTTATAAAATTCGTAAAGTGTGTCGGCTCCTTTACGGGAACGCCGTATTTTTCCCTTCCGAGGGCTATGCTTTTCATAAGAAACGCCGTGTTTTTTGCGAGGGTACGCATAATCTGCATTCCCTCCTCGTCGAGAGCCGCCTCGCCGGGCGCTCCGCCGTGGACACTGTTCCAGTACTGACCCGATGCAACGGGCATGCCCGATATTGTAAAATACTTGTTGAGCTGGTCAAAGGTTGAGGAAAGTCCCCCACGGCGCGCCGCTACCACACAGGCTCCGACCTTCATGGTTTTGTCGAAATGCGAGCTGTAAAACAGCCTGTCAAGCAGCGCTGTAAGCGTGGCGTTTGCAGACGCGTAATACACCGGACTTGCCACAACAAGCGCGTCACACGTCTCAAGCTTTTCCGCAATTTCGTTTACACCGTCATCAAATACGCACTTCCCTGTTTTCGCACAGGAGCGGCAGGCGATACATCCGCGTATGTCACGGTTTCCGACGTGCACAACCTCGGTTTCAATTCCGTCGGCGGTAAACACCTTTTCCATTTCGCGAAGCGCCGTACGGCAATTGCCCTCCGGACGCGGACTTCCGTTTATCATGAGCACCTTCATTGTGTTTTCCTCCCTGATTCAGTTTATAATTTTTATGCCCGATTTTGCTCCGTGATAACACGGAAGGCGTTTTTTCCCTCTGTAAGCTGTATGCTCTGCTCTGCGAGCACAAACAGCGCATCACATGGAACCGTTATTTCAAAATCGGCAAAGCCTTCGCTTTTTACAAATGACACCGCTATAACCCCGCGAACGGTGGTTATATGTCCGCTTGCCCTGTCCAGACCGTTTACGAGCTTAGGAGCGATAAGCGGCTTTTCAAAGCCTGAGGAGCCCTCCTGCTGACTTATTCCGAGCAGGCAGGTAAGCAGATATCTTGTTGCCGCGCCGAACATGGGATGATTCATGGAGCGCTCTATATGCCAATCCTCCCAGAGCGTAGTGGCGGCGTGCTTCATCATATATGCAAAGGATATCTCGCCGTCGGACGTAAGCAAATCAAAGGCAAGCTGAGCCTCTCCGTTTTCAAACAGCACGCGGGGCAGAACGTCTGTTGCAAATATGCCCGTGTCGAGCATTCCGCGTTTTTTATATTTCTTTACGGTTGATTCAACGGTGTCCCTGCCGGCTATTCCCGCGTCAACAGCGAAGCAGTTCGCCCCCTGCACATCTCCGCAGAAATCCTTATACATCGGGCTGTAATACGCGTTTTTGACAGCCCGCGCACATTTTTCCGCCTCTGCTGCAAAACGGCGGGTAAGCTCGGGCTTTCCGACAATTTCCGACATCTCCGTTGTCATACGTATAAACTTTATGAGCATTGCCGTGTTCACATAGCTTTCCGGTATCAGACAGCGGCTGACAACCTCCGGCTGTGCGCCGTGATACTCTGCCGGCGAGCACCAGTCGCCCAGACACCACTCGCCGTCCACCTCATGATAAACCAGCCCGTTTTCGCTGCGCGAAAGCATATAGTCAAGATATTTTATCATTCCCGGCAAAAAGCGCTCAAGAACGTCCTTTTCGCCGTAGCAGCGATAGAACATATACGGCACCACCACTATTGCGCCGCCCCAGCCCGCGGGGCCTCCGCCGCCACCCATAAACGGTGCCGTGTGCTGAACGTGACCCGTGTTTACGTCCTGGCAATCGGCTATATCCTCAAGCCACTTGCGGTAAAACTCCCTGCTATCGAGCATCAGCATTGCGGCCTCTGCGCACAGCTGACCGTCGCCGGTGTAGCCGAGTCTTTCAATGTGCGGGCAGTCCGAGGGCACACCGCAGTGCATATTATCAAGCTGTGTGCGGATATAAGTCCGGTACAGCCAGTTGAGCACCTCATTGTCCGAGTCGAACGAGGAGGTCACCGGGCAATCCGAATTGACCACTCTCACCTCAAGCAGACTTGCGCCCTCGCTTATTTCTATGTACCTGAATGCATGCCAGCAAAAGTGCGGATAATACTCCTCTCCCGCACGGGTGTTCTTGAAAATATCCTGCTGTATTTTTTCCTCCCAGCCCGTTGAATCGAAATCGAGCGAGCCATCGGGGCTGAGCGCCTCCGCATAGCGCACAGTCAGACATGCGCCGTCCTCCGCCGGGCTTACGGCTGCAAAGCCGGTTATTGCCTCTCCCGCATCATATATGCGTTTGCCCCCGGATTCAACGACAAGCTTAGGCGTTATTGTGCGCACCACTGCGTCCGCGGGACAGGTCTGAACAAAGAACTCGCTCTCCGGCGCTTCAAGAATTTCCGGAGCGTGCCAGTCGGATGCGTCAAAACCCGGCTCATCAAAGCCGTTGTGCGCGAGAGCAAAATCATATCTTTCGCCGGTGTATATGCTGCTCTCAAGCAGCTCGCCCTGCGCCCACAGCACGTTTTCGTCCGAAAGCACATATTCCTTTTCTCCGGATTTATGCGTTATTTCGAGCTTAAAGCACAGCTTTATTCTGCCGCAGCGCTCACGCTGAGACTTGCCGCCTATTCTCAAATCATACCAGCCGCTGCCGAGACGTACCCCCAGTGCGTTTTTGCCGGAACGCAGACTGCTCCCGAGGTCGTATTTCATGCACCATATGCGGTAGCTCATGCTGTCTGTTTTCTGATTTGCAAAGCAGTCCGCGCCTCTGTCCTCATACTGCGACCACGCCGGAACCAGCAAATCCCGTGACACCTTTTTGCCGTTCACAAGCAGCTCGAAGAAGCCCAGACCGCATATTGTTATTTCCGCCGATGCAACATCGTCTGCAAAGAACTCCCGCCGGAAGCACGGACCGAGGCACTCCTGCGCCGGAGCTATCCACTTTGCGCTTGCAAACATCTCACTGCTTTTCATACGCACTCTCCACAATCAAATTTTTATACAGGACCATTCCTTTATAAGCTCCGGCAACGACCATGCGGCATTAGCCGGACTTGTAGACGGCAGACATACGCACGGCCGACCGGTAACGGGTAATATATATTTTTTATACAGCCCCTCGGCGGTTCTGCCGTTTACAAAGATTTTCTCCGCCTTGCATGCATCGAGTATTTCCGAAACATTGTTGACGACAACGTTTTTAATTGAGCTGTCGGAGCTTCCGGTTATTTCGCACGAGGCAATAACGTCCCACAGCGCCACCGAATTTGAAAGCAGCACAGCCTTCTTTTCCTCCGTTGTAACCGGAGCTTCGCAGCCGAATACCGCAGAAATCACCCTCCAGAAACGGTTTTGCGGATGTCCGTAATAAAACCCCTGTTCGCGTGACATTACAGAGGGAAAGCTCCCGAGGATAAGTACACGTGAGTTTTCATCATAAATCGGGGGGATGTTGTGAAGCTGCTTCATATTACGCCTCTCTGCCTTTGTTTTTATTATGCTTCACCTCGCGAAAGGAGCAACAATTCAAAGCTCACGCGGCAAAAATCTCCGATTCCGCTCTGCTTCATGGGGTTGTTTTATCCTGATTGTATCACAATTTGAGCCCGCGGGCAATAAAGCCGCTTAAAATACCTTCAGCCCGACAAAAAAAGCACGCATTGCGTGCTTTTGCATGCTTTGCGTGCTTTTTTGCAATTGTACGTGCGTACAGGGTGCGCCTCATTTGTCGGATTTAGCCCTGCGATAGTCCTCGTCAATGCTTTTGCTCCAGTCCGGCGCTATCGGCTTATTGCCGCGAACCGCGCACACCGTTTCGGATACAGTGCTGTAAAGAGTCCTTGTTCCGAGGCTGTCGGCGTTGTAGTTCACTGCCCTGTCCGCCCCTATGCCGAACTGCTCCGCCGTTTCCACCGCGTCAATATTTGCGCCGATAAAAATGAACTCCCAGCCGTACTTGTCCTTTTGGCGCTCAATCATCTTTTTTACGGTGTCCGCCGAATATCTTTTGCTTGCATTCTCCATGCCGTCGGTGGTGATAACAAACATCGTATGCTCCGGCACATCCTCGGGACGAGCGTATTTGTGAACATTGCCGATATGATGAATTGCACCGCCCATAGCATCAAGCAGCGCCGTGCATCCGCGGACATAATATTCCCTGCGTGTCATCGGCTTGATGTCCTCAAGCTTAACGCGGTCATGGATTACCTCGTTTTCATTGTCAAACAAAACGGTCGATACGAGGCATTTTCCGCTTTGCTCCTTCTGCTTTTCAATAAGGGAGTTGAATCCGCCTATTGTGTCCTCCTCAAGTCCGCTCATTGAACCGCTGCGGTCAAGGATAAATACCAGCTCCGTCGTGTTGTTTTTGTTGCTTTTGTTGTTCATGCTAAACGCCTCCGTCAATATACTAAGGTTTGTTTACCTTGCAACCGTAGTATACAAATTTACCGGAGGCGTTTGGTCGCATGCCAAGCGACAAATTTTTTGAAAGGCCTGTTTATTTTACTGTATTTCGGCTCTGCACGAAGCGTGCGTTATACACCCAACAGATTCTGGTCGAACTCAAACAGAGCCTCGTTTATTTCAAACACGTTGTAATTTTTGATTTTTATGAAATATTCTACTATTATGTCAAACTTGTAGCTGTGTGACAGGGCAAAGCCCGCCTTCATAAGCAGCTCCCTTGTCTCCTCTAAATCAAATTCCAGTGCAATGGCAAAGGCGAGCACCGTTGCTTTGCTCGGCTTATAATTGATGTCGTTGCGGATTTTCGAGAACAGCTTGCGGTCAATATTGGCTCTTTTATAGCATTCGGCATCGGTCATTCCGCTCTCGTCAATCCTGCGAAGCAGCATCTGAGAAAAGCTTTCGTCCGCCGCTTTGAGTGCTTCATCAACAGACAGGTTTTTTTCACTTGGCGCAGGCGCGTTAACGTTGCAGGATACATCCTCGGCAGGAAGCACCCGTGTCTGTGCAAGGACGGCGCTTTCTCCCGCCCTGTCACGTCGCGTAAGATTAAACTCAAAATGAGCCTGCACGTACTTCTCGTCAATATATGAGGTGATGTCGGCAAACAGCCGTTCGCTTATCTGATACGACGCCCTGTCGAACACAACGATATAAACCAGCATGTCCTCTGAGAGCAGAAAGCCGCTTATTACATCAATTGCCACCTTCAGAGCCTCGTCCTTGGGATAGCCGTATACTCCGGAGGAAATCAGCGGAAAGGCGACCGATTCACAGGCGTTTTCCTTTGCGAGCCGCAGCGATTCACGGTAGCATGACTCAAGCAATTCCCTCTCCGCATGTTTACCGTCTGACCATTTCGGTCCGACCGTATGTATCACATATTTACATGGCAGATTATAGCCCTTTGTTATTTTTGCCTGACCGACCTCGCAGCCGCCCAACGTCCTGCACTCATCGACAAGTCCGTTTCCGGCAGCCTTATGGATTGCGCCGTCCACGCCGCCTCCGCCGAGCAGGGTTGAATTTGCGGCATTGACTATGGCGTCACACTCGATTTTTGTTATGTCGTTTCTGATGATTTTTAAAGGCATTCCTATCCCTCCGCCATAATATGTATTGCACTTTTGAGTATGTCGTTTTCAATTTCGCAAAAGTCGCTGCTGTGCAAATACTCCGCCATATCAGGATGATGCCGAAACGCCTGAGCGGCATTGGCGCTGCTGAGTGAAATTACGGCAAGCTTACAGCCGCTGTCGCGTATCTGTGCGATGTTTTCATCCGAAAAATCACCGGTATACACATAGCACCGCGCCTGATAGTCCTCAACAGCCGCGAGCTCCCGTGATGTGAAATTCTTTTTTGTATCAATGAATTCGGCTTGCGGGTCAATTTCGGAAATCAGCTTTATCGCGCTTGCGCCAGAGCCGTTTGTCGCATAGACCGCTCTTGAGCGCATACCGTTGTTTACAACCATACGGGCAATCTCCGCCGCATGGGCAATGCCCTCCTTGAGGTCGATATTTATGCGCATTCCGGTATAATATGCCAGATTCAGAGTCTGCTCAAGTGTGGGAATATACGGCGTGCCGATGCTGTCGTTTTCGGAGGCTCTCAGAGCCGCCAGAAGCGGATAATCGGTTTCCGAGACAACATACCGCACACGGGCGCCTGTTATATCGAAGCCGTCCGCATACGGGTCATGATTGACGATTATAACGCCGTCCCTTGTCATTCTGGCATCTGTTTCTATCATATCCGCGCCTTTTTTCGCCGCGAGAGAATATGCCGCTAACGTGTTCGGATATATACCCTCCGCCACCGTCCCCCGATGAGCTGAGGTTATCCATGTCTTTTTGATTTTGTAATCAATATTCATATACCTCTGCCTCTCCGTAAACAGGTTCACCGCGCCTGTATTCGTACTCTCTGCCCCTTTTCCCGACGTGTATTACCGCCCCGACAAAGCTCAGAACATTCAACGCCGTACGCGCCCTCCCGATTGTCAGGTGCGCTGCCCTTGCGTATTCTTTGGCGGTAAACAGCTCCGGCAGAGGAGCCGGAACAAGCATGCGATAATCGGCAATACTGTTTATATACAGCTCGTCGATAAGGGCATCCGGAATCCTTTCGCATCTTGAGGAGCCCTTCTTTTTGTCGTTGCTCCAGCCGTCAAGATACCGGTATTCCGTCACATCGAGCATCACAAGGCACAGATGCAGATTAGGGTCTTTTAATAACGGCTTTATTTTATACAGCTCTCCGAACGCGTCATAAAAGCGTCCTGTTTTGGGGCTCTTCCTCTTTTCGGAAAGCTCCCCCGTCTCCGGATTTATCCAACGCAGATATTTTACTCTCGGAATCGGATATACAATCGTTACGTTCGTACAATCCAAAAATGCCGCCAGCTTAGGACGAAGCTTGTCAAAGCCGCGCGTTTGAATCTCAATAATGCCGTTTTCTCCGACAATGTCCGCAACATATCTTCCGATTTTTACTTCCCGACTTTCATTGTCCGGCTCAAAATACATCTTCAGCACCGCATGAAGCGTCTTTTCGGAGAGCGTCCCGATTCCCGAGCGCTCCCTTTCTCCGTTAAGAATCATTTCACATGCGTTTTGAAACCTTATGTAGTCCATTTTTCCGACTGCTTTCCCTTCGTATTTGCCGCCTTCTCAGGAAACGACAATGCGTCCGTCGGGGCTGCTGTATGCCGAACCGATTTTTCCGCCGAGGTTGTTTGCGAGGTAGTCCATTGACACCTGATAATCCGGTCTTTCCTCGTCAAGCACAAATTCGCAGCCTGCAAACATCGAATAGCCGTCTCCGCCGTTTTTCACAAGGTAATTGTCGGAAGCGACGGTGTATGTTTTTGCCGAATCTATCGGCTGATACTGCCCGTCCTTGCCGAGCACTTCAACGTTCTTCACGCGGCGTTCGCCCTCAACGGAAACAAATCCACCGTTTTCATCGCGCTTTTCCGAAGGCGAAACCGACGTGTCAATAACAAATTTAAGTCCGGACACCTGCAAAAAGGCGCCCGCCGCCCCGATTGCCTCTCCGTTCCTGACGGTTTCACTTTCCGTTGCTTGGCAACCATGCTCAAGCGCATCAATAATCTGCTGTCCTGTCGCCTTTACCACACAAAGCATATTCCCGAACGGACGCACGGCTATTATGTCCCCGTAGGTTATGTCTCCGCTGCTTATGTCGGCACGCACTCCGCCCCCGTTTATCAGGGCAATATCGGCATCGCCTATCGCACGGTAAGCATCGGCGATGAAATTACCGATTGCCGTTTCACGGCAACGAACAAGATATGAGCCGTCCTCGCCCTTTATTGACATTGAGACCTCACTGTCTCCGATTTTTTTCTGAAGCTCCGCCTCGTAACGGCTTTTTATGGTCTGGATTTCATTTTCGACCTCAGGGTCCTTTTGTGTGAAATAGTTAATCATGCTGACGCTTATGCTGCCTTCCGTGGTAATCGTAAGCTGCCCGAAGGCCTCAAGCTTGGTGCCCGGCTCCGAAATAATTACGTTTGCGCCTTCTTTGTTCTGATCGATATGGCAGGGAACCACATCGTGAGCGTGGCCGTCAAGAACAACATCGACGCCCTTTGTATTGCGGGCAACGTCAATTGAAGAAAACGGACTGTAAGCTTCACCGCTTCCGAGATGCGTCATCAATATTACATAATCAGCGCCGTTTGCACGACACTCGTCAACGTTTTTCTGAACCCGTTCATAAAGCTTTTCTCCGGAAGCTCCGCAAAAATCGAACACATCCTCGCCGTTTTCCTCAAAGGTTGTGCGCGCATTGCTGCCCTTGGCAGACGGCGTTGTAACTCCGATAAATGCGACCTTTGTTCCGCCGTAATCGGCTATCGCATAAGGTTTCATATCCGCCAGGGGATTTGCGCCCGAGCCTGTATAATCAATATTACAGCTGAGATACTCGGCGCCCGATTGCTTGAGCAATGCCGAAAGCCCGTCCATTCCGTATGTAAACTCATGATTTCCGGGAACGGCATAATCATATCCGACCTTGTTCATGATATCGATTATATATGCGCCCTTTGAAACCGCGCCTATATAATCGCCCTGAACCTCATCCCCGCAATCGACCAACGTTACATATTCCGTCTTTTCGCGGAGCTGCTTTTCATACGCAGCAACCGAAGCGAAGCCGATGTTTTCATCAACCCCGCAATGCACATCAGAGGTAAAAAGCACAATTATGTCGTCCTTCGCGCTCTTTTTGCCCCCCGCACAGCCCGCAAGCCCGGATACCAGAATCACCGCTGCAAGCATCAGAGCCACAAGCTTTTTCTTTGAACTGAACATATCGGTCACACCTTTCGTCACGGACAATGCCGCAAAAATATAAATATTTTTTACCATTGATTGCGGCGACATTTTGCGCCGCAAAAGCATATTTACCGCAAACCCACACTTTTGATGCAAGACCAAAAACAACAAACGCGAATTTTTGACTCGGTCAACCAAGCACTCCCGATTTGCTTGTAAACAAAATCATTATAGTATCTATTTTCAAAAAAGTCAAAAGCAAAAGCAATCAGGATTACAGCAAAAAACACCTGTTTCCGAAATACAATCGGGTTTATAACAGGTGTTTGTTTAAAAATGCAGGGGTGTTTGACGCGAAAAACGATTTCCCTCTTTACCCTCTCTGAATTTTTGCCTACAGGCTTTGCTTTTATATGTTCCGAATCATATTTTATACATGAAAGCAAATTCCCTTATTTCTGCTATGTATTTTATTGTATATGAAGACAGAAACTCGCGTCAATTACTAGTTGTCAATATGTAACAACTTCCATGTGCCGTTTTCTTTCGCCCACACTTTCCCTTCTTTATTTACCTGCGAAACTCCCTGGTATTTTGTTTCGAGTACAACGCGGCCTTCTGTGTCAAGTAATCCCCAAAAATCTCCTTGCCGAACGATCAAATATCCGTTCAGAGCCGAATACATATGCTCATTGTTTTCCGGAACCACTTTGGATGCATCATATATAAACTCTGTCAGCATCTTACCTTCCTCGTTTACATAACCCCATTTTCCATCTTTTTTTACAGCAAGAACACCGTTAACAATGCCGGAATAACTATAATCGTCAAAGACAAAACCGGTCAACATCTTTTTTGTTTTCATATTTAATAGGCCATATCGCTCAGAAACCTTATTCACGGAATATTTTGTCATGCCATATTCTGTTTGAGTTTGACAACCGTTTATTTCTTGAACAGGAATTACCACGGGGGTTCCCTTTGTTATTGTTCCCATTATATTTGTTGTGTGATTATAAGTTGAATATCTCTCGTAAGAGAAATCAACTCTCCCCTCAATATCATCAAACATAACCGGTTCGTTCCACCAAAATACTTCCGCATATTCTTCGAAGCCCCATCCTCCTAAAAATGTTTTTGTTAAAGAGGCGTCTTCTTCGACCCAATATTGTGTTTGGTTATCATCCCAAGCCATTAATTTGATTGTTTTTCCGGCAGGAGAAGTCTCTGACACATCTATTGAAGTATATTTCATCGGCAAAATCATATTGCCCTCGTAATCAATCAACCCATATTTTCCGTTTTTCCCAATTACGCAAAAATTGTAGTTCATCGAGGTATCAAAGTATTCTATGCTATCAGCCTCCAATTTTGCGTCAACAAGAACAGAATACTTGGACATTGCGCTCTGAACAGACGTACTTGTTTCTCCGCTCTTCTCTTTTTGATTACTTAATATTTGGGGAAGCGGCATATTGGAAATGTCTTCCGTTGCATATTTAATTCTAAGTTGTCCGGAATACCCGAATTCTTTTGCAAAATAATTGTCATCAACAATACCGCATTCATTTAAGGCAAATTCAGCGGCCTGTTTTAATGTGTAGTACTTGTTGTCTCCGCTTTGAGTCAACCCCTTGAAAAAACTATACATAATGGAAAAATTGTAATTTGTTCTTACAACTCCGTCAAATCCAAGAACAGCCGCTGCGCCCTTATTAATTATACTGTCATATAATCTGTTATCAGCGAAACTTGAGCATGTCCCCAAGAAAAACAAGCTGTTTTTAAATGTATCATCCTTCAGACTGTCAAAAAAACAATGATTTATATACACCTGATTGCGCTTTGGTCCCAAATATAATTCTCCGTTTTTTAATCGATTCTCATACTTGTGAATCCAGTCAAGATCTATCTCTTTTGTGTTCAATAAAAGTGCCGGTCCGATTTCATCCCCTGAGTAACTTCCGTGACCAAGCCATATTACTATGCAATTTTTTGGTAACGTCAGCAGATTTTCAATTACATCTTCACCGTTGTCGATGTTCCTTGAACCCTTGAAGGAATCCGGAAACGTCTTGAGCAACAACTCTTTTGATTCTTCCGGGCCTTTTGCACCGGAAAGCAAGTAATTTCCATAAAAATCACCTGCATATGGTTCTACTGTCAGAATCTCCGACTCACCTGTGCTTCCCGACATCCACCCGCTAACCGGAGGCGAATATATATATCCTATACCGCTTGGTAATACAAATGAAACGCCCGTATCCCCTTTATTATATGTAAAACTCTTTATTTTGTTGTTCTTGAGCATTATATTCGCTTGCTCAACAATAGACGATATGGCTGCGGAAAATTCACTTTCCTCGATTTCGCCGTTTTCGTCAAGATAATCTTTCATTGCAGATGTAACATTCTCGTTTACCGAATCATATTCTTTTAAAATGGTTTTTGCGTTTTTGTTAGATAACTTAATAAAAAGCACTATCGCCAACGCAACAACGATAACCGCTGCAGCTATCCCAATAAACAAACCGTTTTTCTTTCTGTTTTTCATTGCCGCTTATCCTCCATTGTAATAAAATTTTTCATAAAATGGGGTTTGTTCTTTTGTTGAAATTCCAAGGCAACGTATGCCTCTGCGTTTTTTGTTATAGCTTTATTTTCTGTGCTGTCACCCCTTTTTGTAAAAACAAATTTGAATTATATAATTATATTATACTCATGTAAAATAAAAAATCAACAACAAAAACGAAAGTCAAGGCGCTGCCAAATGGCAACGCCTTCTTGCATAATGTTAGATGCCTGACAAATTCTTTTGATGGATATATTCCAACACAATCAAAGCTGCCAATCTTTGTGTCCTTGAGAATTTTTTCAAGCAATTTCTATTTCGTGTTTGATAGTAAAGTCATATTCATAATAAAACGTTATCGGTTTAGACATACAAGTCAAAAAACAGATGCACAAAAGCAAAGGTCGTCCTCGGTCATTTCGGCAGATATCCGTTGCTTTCGACAATATTATAAACAATATCGTTTATTCCGCTCAGCAAATCTTTGTCAACCGGCTCATCAAGAAGCTCCGCGGGAAAGGCGCTCCCCCGGATATCCTTCCGCGTAAGCGTTGCGTACCATGTCATTCCAGCGATATAACGACCGTAACCGAGGGACAAATGAAATCCGTCCCTATTAAGCGAAATGCCGCCCGATGTATAATTGAATTCGGGAAGCTGTGCCCGGACAGCCTGAATAGCATCGCCGGTCGGAATTATTTCCGCGTCAATTTCCTCAGACATTTTTCTTACGGCGGAGCGTATGGCTTCGTGCATTTTGTTCTGATTACAGTCGTATTTTGCGAAGGCATTGTGTGTTGAATCGGCTTCGTACGCCCACGTTTCGTGCAGATAAATTTTTGCATCCGGGCACGCAGCGCGAACCGCATCATGCACCGTCGAAAGATACGGTTGATATGATTGCTGTATTCCGGACAAGTCACTCACCTGCTGTAAGGTGACGATATCCCATTTTTCCCGGTCAAGTGCAACTGCGACGGAAACCTTTTCCCTGCCTTCTTCCCCGTTTATTTCGTATGAATAATCAGCCGCGCCGGAGGTTATGTTTTTTGCATGCTGTTCGAGGCTGCATCCCCCGATATATAAATTCGCACAATACAACCGGGTATTATACACCCTTGCAATAGCGTGCAGATATCTCTGGGCGTCCTGGGAAAAACTGTTTCCAATGGATAAAATGTTCACTATAAGCCCACCTTATAATATAATGTCCTGATGATAGCTCCGTATGGATTGACTTCCTAAAAAAGCTGCCTAACAATCGGAAGCTTTGATTTTGCTCTGTTTCGTGAGGTTATTATACCATATTTTCACTCTCCGGTGTATTCGATTTTACTATACAACTTTCCGTGAAAAACACAAAAAGAAAAAGCCGCTTTATAGCGACTTTTTCTTTTTTGGCGCCCACTGTAGGACTCGAACCTACGACCCTGCGGTTAACAGCCGCATGCTCTACCAACTGAGCTAAGTAGGCAAATATGCGGTGAATGTTGCCATTCACCGCGGGTTTGTGCCGGCATCGACCTATCTTCCCGGGCAGCTTCCCGCCAAGTATTTTCGGCGTAAGTGAGCTTAACTACCGTGTTCGGGATGGGAACGGGTGGGACCTCACTGCCATTAACACCGACTATATAAATGCCGTGCGCAAAGCGCTTGACATTCACTTTTAAAATGGTGACCCGTAGCGGATTCGAACCGCTGTTGCCGGCGTGAGAGGCCGGAGTCTTAGGCCACTTGACCAACGGGCCATGGGTATAAACCTCAGACTCGGATATGAAATCCGGGAAATGCCCTTGGTTTCTGGTACACCATCACGGGCTCGAACCGTGGACACCCTGATTAAGAGTCAGGTGCTCTACCAACTGAGCTAATGGTGCTTATATAATACCCAATCGGTACGCTTCATGCGCCCTGAAAACTGAACAAAGAGAGAGATGAAGGGAGAAACTGAATGACCAAAGAA
>LFRM01052392.1_pt1 | contig 18480 bp, 21 predicted proteins | sample 618341 | NCBI WGS metagenome assembly LFRM01 (sample SAMN03654438, study PRJNA283298) | anaerobic digester metagenome | isolation source: pool of bioreactors CSTR01a, CSTR02a, and CSTR03a thermophilic anaerobic... | place: Denmark: Kgs. Lyngby | collected 2014-05-21 | reverse complement strand
TGCCCCGCTTGAAGCTGTTCATTTAAGTTTTTCTTCAATCCCTAAGTGAACGCTTCTTTGGGGGCTATTCTTCTTTTGCAGCGGCAGCCTGTAATTTACTTTCCAAATCATCGAGTATAACCTGTAATGCCGTATTAAAAACGGCTGTTTTAAACCCTTTTCCCTTTCCTTGTGCCAAAATCTCCAACCTGTCAAGCAATTCATTTCGGATCAATACCGTTGTACGCCGGTGAGTCTGTTCTACAGTGAGTTTCTTTCGTGGCATTAAGAGTACACTGGTATCTACCGCCGTTCTCACTAAATGTTCAGTTGAGTTACTGATTTCAGTATTAATATTTAATTGTTCTGAATCTATAACATCATCAATATTCATATTAACTGAATATTGTTCATGTTCAGTATTATTATCAGTAGTATTAACAGTATCAGTATTCTCATTGATTGAATCATCTGATGCAATCTTAATGTTCTTTTTTGATCCTTTTTTTGATTCCTTTTTCTGAACACTTGTACTGGTCAGTTTACTGATTACGTCATCAAAATTTCTATTCATGAAAATACCTCCTTTGCAAGTCGGGTATAAGATTTTACAATTGGATTCTTTCGCATCGACCACACAGCTGGTTTCCCGTGAACGGCCACGGATTCAGAAAATTTTACTGATTTAGGTATTGCTGTAAAGAGTCTAATACCATTGACCTGGCAGTATGTTTCAAGACTGAGCAGCATACCACCATGAATTTTGGTGCTTTTTTCAACCCTCATAGGAATCACCCCGGCCAACTCCAAAGAGGGATGGTGTTTATTAGTAAAGCTGTCAATAGCCTTAACGACCTGCATAATTCCTTGAACTGAAAAAACGTCGGCCTCAGAAGGTATCAATACTCGGTCGCAAGCCATTAGTACATTACCTACAATAAGGCCAAAAGAAGGCGGCGTATCGATAATAATATAATCATAGTCATTTTTGATTTCATCAATTAGAGGCTTCAACAGGTTAAAAGGGTTTTTGAAATTTCTTTCAGTCAAAATATCAAACTCAAACCAATTCATTTCCGTACTTGAAGGCAATAGAGATAGATATTTAGTCAGTTTCACAATGGCCTCGTCTATAGTAGCCTTCCCCAGCAAAACATCATGAATTGAACGCTCATGTTGATATGGCATCATACCGAACGCCAGGCTGCAATTACACTGCCCATCGACATCAATTAATAAGGTCTTTTTCTTCCGATCTGAAAGAACAGCTGCAAGATTTGTACAAAGACTGGTTTTTCCTACGCCGCCTTTGTTATTTACTACACCATATACCACATATTCACCTCCCCTGTTTATGAAATATTTTATTAATATATAAACATATTACGGCAAAACAAACAACAAAAAATAACTGAATATTTAATATATTCAGTTTGTTTAAAAATTTCCTGGCGGGATATGCACATCGACGATCTCATGGCCTATCTGGACAGTCTGGTGGGAAAGGAAGGCCGCGAAGTATCCGATGAGTATATCGAGCCGGAAGATGTACTGACATTTGAGTATTCCTCCGGGGAATTTGGCAGCCTGGCTTATTGGGAAACAGTGAAGGTGTTCATATTAATGCCTTTAAAAAGCATTTTCACGAAAATCTCCTAAATAGCTTGCATACAGCCGTCAAATCAGTTAAAATCTATTTTGTAAAGTTAACACATTTAGAGGCAACAAATTTGTCACAAAATTTGTGTCGCTATCCCTATGTCCCTAGAGAGGTTTAAAGCCTCTTTTTTTATTTCTCCTTTTTTCCTCTTGAATAAAGCCGGATCTTGGTACATGAATAAATCAAGGTTCGGCTTTATTTTTTAAAAGGAGTTTTAAAAAAATCCTGCGAATCACGCAGGGAAAGGAGTGTTTAAATGTTTGCACAAAACTTGAGATCGGCAAGTATGGCTGGAGTCCCTGCTGTGGCCGTGACCACTACAGAGTGGGAACGGATAGTTGAGGACATCCGGTATGTAGCAGCTAACGTAAATCAGAACATGATGTTATGGAATCATATTGATGGCCTTATGGACGAGAGAGGCGAAAGCGTTGTCGGTCCTGCTGATGTTATAGGCACATTGGAATACATACAGCAAACGGAGGATACCTTTGTTGTTTTCTTGAATTTCAATGTGTCCTTGAAGTCACCGGCAGTAATCCAAAAAGTAAGGGAAGCTGCCAATGTAATTAAGACCACAGGCAGCACAATGGTATTTGTGTCTGCTTCGGGCAGTATTCCCCCGGAACTGGAAAAAGAGATCATACTGCTCGACTATGACCTGCCTGACAAAGCGGGAATAGCGGAAGTAGTAAGCTCTCTTGTGGAGGTTAACCCTGCGGACGAATCGGTAGAAGCCTTGATTAATGCGGCTGTAGGGTTGACTAAAAACGAGGCCGAGAACGTAATTGCGCTGGCCTTGGCGAAGAACGACAGGCTGATCACCGAAAAAACCATAGAGGACGTTAAGAGACAAAAAGCCCAGGCTCTCAAGAAATCGGGCGTACTTGAGTTGTACGAGCCTGAAAACTTACCCAAAGTGGGCGGCTTAGATGTCCTTAAATTATGGTTATGGGAACGTGGCAAGGCATTTTCCCCAGAAGCCCGCGAATTTGGATTACCCTTCCCGAAAGGGATACTGGTTTTTGGTATTCCCGGAACCGGGAAATCCTTAATTGCCAAGACGATTGCAAAGCAGTGGAATATGCCGCTGTTGGTCATGCAGAATGTTTTGGACAAATATGTCGGCGAATCCGAAAAGCGGATGAAGGAAGCCTTGAAGCAGGCCGAAGCTATGGCACCGTGCGTATTGTTCATCGATGAAATCGAGAAGTTTTTTGCAGGTGTTGGCGGCACCGGCGATTCTGGTGTTTCATCGAGAATCTTTGGGCAATTCCTATCCTGGATGCAGGAAAGCAAAGCACCGGTATTCACAGTTGCCACAGCAAACAATATTGCGGCCATGCCCCCGGAGCTGATGCGCAAAGGGAGGTTCGATGAGTTGTTCTTCGTGGACCTGCCAGGGAGCAAAGAGCGCGAGGAAATCTTTAAGATTCATTTAACCCACAAAGGCAGGGATGCGAATAACTTCGATTTGAAGCAGTTAACCGATGCAACACCTGGTTATACTGGTTCTGAAATTGAGCAGATCGTGATAGCAGGGTTATACAGAGCCTTTGCAAAAGGCCAGGATATAACCACTAAGATACTGCTGGAAGTAGCCAAGGAAACCCCGCCTCTATCGGTGACTATGGAAGAAGTTATCCAAGATATGAGGGAATGGGGCAACAAAAGAGCCCGGGCTGCTTCATCATTCGCGGAAGAACCCGAGAAAAAACTGTCTGCCTTTAAGGTGGCAAGGAAAATCAGAGGTTAAAAATTAATTTTAAAGCTCAATGCTAAAGAGGTACGCGCGTACCTTATTTAACAGCAGATCAAAAGTCTGGGTTAACCCAGGCTTTTGGTTTGCGGGTTGGTTGCAGGGTCCACCCATATCCGAGGGGAGGGAGTCAACAACCCCGGAATAAATTCCGAGGCTTGAGCCTCTAGTTGACTAGCCTAAGCCCGTTAGGGCTACGTTAGACAGGTCAAGATACCCTGGGATGCGTGCCCAAGTTTCAGGCTCTATCGTCAGTGGTTAAACAGTTCTGAGGGGCAGGAACAGTGCTGCTGGCATAACAAGCCTGTCTAACATTGGCGATGGGCACGAAAATTGATTCCGCGTTTATGTGCGGAACTGGATAATGCACGAATAGATGTTGTAAAAGCCTTGAGGAAATCCCCCAGGGTATCTTGAAAACCAATGTAGACAGTTTGTAACCAATATCCGGTTTCAACCGGGAAGGGAAGGAGCTGTAAAAATGCCAGCGATTCGAGACTTTTATTTAGTTAAAAAAGCTGAAATAAGAACCGCAAATAACGGTTCCCCATATCTGACCCTTACCTTACATAACGGGCAGAAGGAATTATCAGCTAAGAAGTGGGACTTTTCAGGGAACCCGCCCAAGACAGGCGATGTAATCTTTATAGACGACGCCACAATGGGCGAGTACCGGGGAAATCCCCAGGTCACTATAAACAGCTACCGGGTGGCGGCAAAAAATGACGCACCCATAGAACGGTTTGTGCCCACAACCAAAGGTGATGTGAACCTTATGTTCCTGTTAGTGCAGGAATCCGCAAAATCAATTTTAAACACAAATCTGCAACAATTGGTGGTATCTATACTGGAATTACACAAGAAAAAATTTAAAAAGGCACCTGCTGCTGTCACGAATCACCACGCTTATCTGGGTGGTCTTATCGAGCATACGCTTGATGTTACCAAAACTGCAATCATGATGGCTAGATGGTCACCTGAAAACCTGAATAAAGATTTAGTGAAAGCTGGTGCCATACTGCACGACATAGGTAAAATTGAAACCTATACCTGGGAACGTGGCTTTATAGAAAGGTCAAATCTGGGTCGGCTGGTAGATCATATAGTTGTAGGCAGTATGATTGTTCAAAATGCAGCTGCTGAAATGGGCTTGGAATTGGCTGACATACAGGAATTGATGCACATTATAGTGTCACATCATGGTAAGCAGGAATGGGGCTCACCGGTTGAGCCAGCCACCAAAGAGGCCATGATAGTGCACCGTGCTGATGAACTGAATTTTAAGATGGCTATGGTTGATGAAGCGTTAGCCAATAAAGAAAATCAGGAATCCTGGATTTATCTTAAACCAGGCAATATTCCGTTCTTTGCAGGGTAACGCATCATTCATACAAACACCTCACCCTACCAAAAGCGAGGCTAAACGGTCACAAATATTTGCTGTGGCCGTTTGGCCACGGCTTTAAGGAGGGAATGCTTTGCAATCAGTTGTGTCCTATCCCGAAAGAGGGCAAGGCGGCCAAAATTCCTATCGAGGCAACTGTTCACCCTTTTTGTTAAAAGACCTTTTTGAGTTTTACAAGCCAAAAAAGGTTTTTGATCCGATGGTAGGAGGGGGAACGACCAAAGATGTCTGCCTTGAAATGGGAATAGAGCATGATGTCCTTGATCTTAATCCCGCCTGGGGTGGTTGGGACGCATTAGTCGATGAGATCCCCGGGGTATATGACTTTATCTTCTTTCACCCGCCATACGCCGATATTATCAAGTATTCAGGCAATATGTGGGGCAAAAGAGATTTACGGGATTTGTCACAGATTCCGCTAAGTCAGTATCCCGAGTTCATTAAAAAGCTCAATATTATTCAAATGAGGTTGTTTGCCGCTTTATCCCGCAAGGGGCGGCTGGCAATTCTCATTGGCGATGTAAAGAAAAACGGCCGGCTCTACAGCATACAACGAGACATAGCCTGGTTTGGGACACCCGAACAAGTAGTTATCAAAAAGCAGCACAACTGCACAAGCGATAGGACGGCATACAGTGGGAAATTCATCCCTATAGTCCACGAGTATTTGCTGATATTTCGCAAAGATGCCGTATATATGCTGCCTACAGCCATAACAGTAACCAGAGAAATCAACTGGAAGTCTGTAAAAGGCTTATCGTGGCGTAGTGCTGTCAGGATGGCTCTTGAAGAATTGGGAGGCAAAGCCAGCCTGTGTCAGCTATATAAGGAGCTGGACAGTTTTGCAATAACCAAAAAGCACCGTGATCCGAAGGCGAAGATCCGGCAGGTATTACAGAGCAAGCCGGAATTTTATTCTATTGATCGCGGATTATGGGGCTTAAAGAAAGTAGCATAAAAACAGGTAGCCGCTCAGAAAATGGGCGGCTATTTTTGTTTATGCAGTTTAAGAAAATCCCGCGACTAACGCGGGGAAAGGAGTGAGGGAATGAAGCAAAACCAAGTAAATCCAAAGCAATTGGAGGAATTGCGGGAAAAAGCCAAGGCTATCAGGGAGAAGAACGAAAAAACTATAGAGTCAATCCCTGAGAAGTACCGGCACTTCATCGAGACCTTGAGTAAAACGTCCAGGGTAAGCAACAAAATGTTGCAGCTCACCCCCGAGTTAACAGAACTCGGGTACTTTGCCACCGAAAGGGGGACATTCTTAAAAGTCGATCAGCCCTATCTCACCGTAGCTGGAAAAAGAGCCAACTTGGTGGATTGGACTGAGGAAAAACAGTACCGTTTTTCCATAGAAAATGAAATCGTGCTTATAAAGGATCAACCCTTTATTAAGTCGGTGGTAACAGTATTGGACGAAAGCGGCAACGCAATTCGCAAAGGTACGTCAACTGTCCCTGTGAATATCGGCGGCAGCGGGGTTGACAGCACCAACCCGTATGAGAATGCTGAGACTTCAGCAGTAGGCCGCGCCTTAACATTTATAGGCATGGGCCATCAAATGCCTGACATTGCTTCATATGAAGAAGTATTGAATGCCCTGCGCAGGCAAGCAGAAGCGCCAGATGCGGCTTCTGCAGTTGAAGATGATCCGGTAGACGACTGTTATTTGGTCAACGCTTTTGAAGTATCAGACCAAAACAGAAAAGCCGGAAAGGTTCAACTGGTTGACCCAGAGGGCGAAGTTCATAGCGTTTTCATATGGGGTAAGGTGTTTGAAAACTTCACAAAAGAGGTTCAGCCCGGCAGCCGGGTAAGGGTTAAAACCGACATCATTAAAACCACAAGCGGGGAAGATGCCCAAAGGTTAATTGACTACGAGGTAGTCGCATAGGAGGGCAGTATTATGGACGACCTTTTAAAAGCAATTTCTGCCGCCCCTAAAGCCATAGCCGAGCTTGAAACAAAGAGCCTTGTTATCAAGCAGCAAATAGGCGAAGTACGGGAAGCGATAGAAGGGATCAAAAAGTCCACCTGGGCAGAGGTCGCCAGTCAGAAAGATGAAAGTGGGAAGAAAGCGTACCCGAACTCGGAACTGCGTAATATTGAGGTTGAAAAAAGGCTGCAACAGAATGAACGGTATCAAAAATGGATTTCAAGCCTAAAGGTACTGGAAGAATCCAAAGCTAAAACCGACATAGAAATCCAGCAGTTCACCAACCAATTCTCGGCAGACCGGTATCGGTTACGCCTTTACACCGCTGAAAAAATGGAGCGGGCAGCCAGCTCGTTCAGCCAGGGCATAGAAACCCTGTACCATCTGGCAAAACTGTTATCTGCAGCACAGGCAATGCCGAAGCCGAGCTTTGTGCCAGAGGACTGCCCCTTCTAATACCCTGCAGGGTAACTTAAAAAATCTCCATAAAGGAGGAATGAAAGTGTTAAATGACTATATCAACCATTTGTCATTCTCTAATCTCAGCACGTACGAGAAGTGCCCGTATCGTTGGTATCTGAAGTACATTGAGAAAAGAGAAGACAAAGCCGGTGATTCGGCTAATGTAGGCAAATTAGGCCACCTGTTTATTAAGGCGGCCATCGCCGTAAAAATGAGGCCGGATCGTGAGGCCTTTGATTGTTTGGTAACAGACATAGCCAGCGGGGAACACCCCAAGCTGACGCCCAAAGAAAGGAAAGAAGCCCAAGCGCTGTATGACGAGTACGGTTCGGCAAACTTAAACGCCCTTTATGAGTGGGTTATTTACGCCTTAGAAGTGCTGCAAACCTACAAGAAGGGCAAGGTGGAGTTAGAAAAGAAAATCGACTGCATTATACCGGGGATACCGATCCCGATAGAAATGCACATTGATTTTCTGAGCCCGACAGCCATTATAGACTGGAAAACGGGGCAGAACACTGAACCGATAACTTCGCACCAGCTGGGGCTTTATGCTTACGGAGCTGGCAAAGCAAAAGGAGTGGACCCGGCCACATATAAAAAAGTATATGCGTTCACGGGGCTAAAAAAGGTTTTTGAGGATAACAAGCCCGTCCAGGATGCCCTAGATTGGGCAGTAAACATCTATGAAAGCTTAGAAGATGACCTGGCAGGGTATTCCCTGATAGGGAAAGGTGCATTTAGAAAGTGCCCGGGCACAGCCTGCCGGTACTGCGCTTTCAAAGGGCTATGTTATGAAGAAATGATGGGGCCGGTAGAGCTTATCACTATACCGGATCAGATTTTCTCTCATAGCGATGCTGAAAACACCGCCTATACCATATTGCTTCTTGAGGAACGGCTGAAACAAGCCAAAGAAGCACTGGAGAAATATTGCGAGGACAACGCGGTGATTGTTCAGGCTGGTGGCGAGTATTTTGGGCTTTACCCTGGATCGGTGTCACGAACCTGGGACAAGCTGAGGATCTTTGAAGCGGTCAGAAATATGCCGTCAGAAGATGTTATCCAAATTTTCAATATTGATTTAAGGGGTATCAATAAACTGGCCAAAGACAATGAGGCTATCAGGGTATTGATACAAGAAGCGGTAACTGAGGAAAGAGGCAAACCGGTTTTTAAACACGCCTCTAAGCCGCCAAAAGTCAGCTAAGGAAATCTCGCTGTACTTAGTATACGGTCAACTACCCACCGCCTATAGAGGCGGGGGCTTGTGGGAGAAATCCGGCAAGCCCGGTTGATTAGCCCCCTTGCAAAGCAAGGAGCCGTTCAAAGGGAATGACATAGGCACTCCGGGATACTCCACACGTTCCGGACACTGCGGCCGGTGGTTAAACATCGCTGATGGGTAGGCGAAGTGCTGCCGGCAAAAACCCCTTTGAACAAGGGCGAAGTGGACCAACAGCCGCAAGGCTGACTTATCTCTGAAAGAGGGATACTATGGTATATGTTCTCTCTAAAGAAGGCAAACCTCTCATGCCCACAGAACGGTATGGCAAGGTGCGCCGGATGCTGAGGGATGGTAGGGCAAAGGTGGTTAAAGCCAAACCATTCACCATTCAGCTGACCTACGAAACAACAAAATACACGCAGCCGATAACCCTAGGTATAGACGCCGGCTACCAAAGCATAGGTTTTTCAGCTATCACTGAAAAGAAAGAACTGCTGGCCGGGGAATGCCAACTCCTGCAAGGCCAGGTAGAAAGAAACCGAGAACGGCTAATGTACCGCAGGCAAAGGCGAAACAGGCTGCGGTATAGAAAGTCCCGGTTTGATAACCGCAGAAAACCCGAAGGCTGGTTGGCCCCGAGTCTACAGAACAAACTTGATACTCATATAAGGCTGGTGGAGAAAATCAAATCAATACTTCCCATAACACAGGTTACAGTGGAAGTGGCCAACTTTGACATTCAAGCTATTAAAAACCCCGGTATCCAGGGGGTGGCATACCAGCAGGGAGAGCAGTATAACTTTTGGAACCTGCGGGAATATATCCTGCACCGTGATAACCATGAGTGTCAAAACCCGGGCTGTAAAAACAGATCCAAGAACCAGGAACTACAGGTACACCATATCGGGTACTGGAAGGGAGACTATACTGACAGGCCGGGGAACCTAATTACGCTGTGCGACAAATGCCACCGGCCGGAGAACCACAGGGAAGGCAAATTCCTGTGGGGCTGGCAACCGAAGGTAAAGTCCTTCCGGGCCGAAACCTTCATGTCTACCATTCGGTGGAAATTAGTTAGAACCTTGGGTTGTGAATACACCTACGGCTATATCACGAAATCCCGCAGGATAGAGTTGAAGCTGGAGAAAAGCCACGTCAACGATGCTTTTGTCATAGCCGGCGGCACTAACCAGAGCAGGACAATCCCTATCACTATTCAGCAGGTAAGGAGAAATAATCGTAGTTTACAGAAATTTTATGATGCAAAGTATATTGACCTGGGAACTGGTGAAAAGGCTAGTGGCCAAGAGCTTAACTGTGGTCGAAGGACAAGAAACAAAAATCTCAATACCGAAAATTTGCGAAAATACCGTGGGAAAAAGTTATCGCCAGGGCGGGTAAATATCCGCAAGCAGAGATACCCTTATCAACCAGGTGATACAGTACTCTATGAAGGGCAAAAATGCACCGTTAAAGGAGTACAGAACCTGGGGATTTATATTAAGCTTTCAGAACTAAGCAAACCCGTCAAAACATCAGAAGTCAGTATCCTGTACTACGGAAAAGGGCTTCGTGTGTGGTAGTAACCGGCATTCATCCCCAACCTATAGAGGTCGGGGTCTTCTGCCGAGAAATGATAAAGATAAGAGACTCTATAACTTCAGTAAACCCAAAATAGAGTCGTTCATCCATGATTTCAGAAAAATAATTTGATACACAGTCCAAAGCAATTCTGAACATAAGCAGCGATAAGCTGCTTTTTTTATTTGGAGCTTTGCAAAAAAATCTTGCGACATACGCGAGGAAAGGAGTGTTTTGGCTTATGAAAGAGGGATCTAGCGTATTGGTCCCACGAACGTCAGGGGGTTATTCTCCCGGGAAAATACTGTTTATTCAAGATGGCAAGGCCAGAGTAAGTTTTCTTCTTGGGGAAACTTATCGGGGCCAAAAGAATCATCATGATCCGAAGGAAATCGGGACTAAAGTTGTCCCGGTAAGTCAATTAATACCCATACCGGAAAAAGGCACACCAAAAATCCCAATCAGTCAGTATTTAGAACAAGGTGGCCGTTGGGAAATTAACGAAAGTCGGTTAGCTTGGCATGGTAGCAACGAGGTTATAATTACCCGTGTCAATAACCGGTGGTTTAATCTCCACTATGTACGAAGCGGCACGTTAAGTTCTGCAAATATTGGCTACATGAATGGGCTAGTTATTGCTGCCGAAAATTCGGTTTAAACTGGTTTGCCAGCAAGCACTAAATTAAAATCCTTCTTTTGAAGGGAAAGGTGGGTTACACATGATTAAAAAGTTTTACAAGGCGGTAGACAAGCGATCAGCGAAGGCTATGCGTAGTTTTTTGCGCAACCATTTTCGCTATCGCACTGCAAACTCTTGGAACGGTGGCACATCGTACGCCAACAACCTCAAAATTTGCAACTTATGTTTGCCTAACGAAACAAGAAGCAAGCTCTATGAAATGCTGGATGTTCAGAGTTTTTATGATGAAATCAATTTCTTGGTTGAAGAATGGGGCCACAATCATAACTACCAGTGGCAGGCTGGCTTTAATGGTCGTAGTGGCGGTTATTTGGTGTTGTATCAAGGCGAGCTTAGGCCATCGGGGTACAAATCATACTGTATCGAATGTGGCCAGCCCAACTACAATACTGCCACCGAAAAGAGCAACCAATGTGGTAGATGTGGAGGCTATTCCAGGGTAAATTATGAAAAGCCCCACATGGTAGCTGTCACCTACCCGTTCCGGGGCACAGATGTAGGAGAAAACTTCTCAGAGTGGTCAATAGACGAGCTGAAAGCCCGGGTTGAGATCGTTCAGAGTTTTGACCAGCTCTGTGACGACATAGTGGCGCTTGCCATAGACCTTGCCAACAACCACAAAGTAGTCGAGGAAACGATATATGTTCCCCAAAAAGTCAAGGTGCTACAAGAAATTGGATAATTTAAAGCATCCGTTAAAAAAGAGGGGTATTAACCCCTCTTTTTTATTGGTAAAAATCGAACAAAATCCCGCGACAAACACGGGGAAGGAGAGATCTATGCCTCAAAACAAAAGGAAGAAATTATTTCTTTCGCGTGTACCAGTTGCTATCAACCAACACGCTCCGGTGTATATCGACCGGAAAAAACAGGCTAAGAAATATGCCTGTCGCAAAAAGGGAAGCAGGTAGTCAATAAAATCTCAAAAGGCTCATGAGGCCAAAAAGGAGGAATTTAAGAATGGCTAAGATTATCAACACGACACCCCATCCATCACCAAGATGGGGAAAGACGGCAATGTTTATACCATTGAACCCTCTGGGGTTCTCATAAACGCCCGTCCGATTGAGGAAAGCGCAGGCTTTCACACTTCCGGTGCCGAGCTGGTTAGGACTCGCTTCGCAGCAGACGAAGCCAGCGAACAGGCCTTAACTCGGCTTGAAGCTGAGAACCCGGGTGCTATTATTGTTGGCAGCATAATTGCTGCCCAGGCGTTTCCTGGTAGGGTATTTGCGATGGTTCCTGCGCCGGGATTCGAAAGAGTCGCCCCCGCTGAGAAGCGGATGAGGGACGACAAGTTTACCGTGTTCTAATTCAGGGCACGGCAAAAAAGAATTTTAAAACCTCCGTCCGGGGTCGGGCGGTCACAAAACAAACGTGGCCGCCAGGCCACGGGATTATTAAGGAGGTATGATCATGCAAGAAAAAGGCTGGAAAAAGGTTTTTATGCTGGCAGACTTCTGCCGGGCAATGAGCAACAATGGTGCTACCGACGGGGATATAGGCACCATTGTGGGCAAATCCCCGACCCTTGTAAAACAGCTTATTCAGTTGTCAAAACACTTCCCGGAAGGGGAACGAGTAATCAATGTTCCCATTGATGTCTATCTGGCTGCAGCCCTATTTCCTGACCCGGTTGCAACGGTCAAGCGGGCATGGGAGGAAAGATTAACCGCAGATGATCTGCGTAACGAAGTCAAGTCATGGGCGGCAAGGTTTGATGCTTTGGGGTATGGCGATCCTCCCTGTCTGGTGCCAGGGGATATTTATACCCGGTGCAAGAAGACCCCAATCGAGGAAGCAATAGGAATTGATGAGGAAGGCTACACCACTGCCAAGAGGCTGTATGCATTTCTGGAACTTCATCCGGCTGCCTATTCCAGATGGGTGCGCAAACACATTGAACAAAACGTTTTTGCGGAACCCGGGGTAGACTATGTAGTTTTCAACAAGCTTGTTGAAAACCACCTCGGTGGCCGTCCCACAAGGGATTACAAGCTCACAGCACGCTTTGCCAAGAAGCTGGCAATGGCTTCTGATTCACCAAAAGGCGAAGCAGCCAGAAACTATTTCGTTACTGTTGAGGAACGTGCTAAGGCTATTGCTCATGGTCAAAAGCCTACCGAGTGGCCAGCAGATGTCCTCAAGGGAATATTACAAGAAATGCTGAAAGCGGTTTAATGATTACCGCAAAATAATAGAACGACTGAACAGGATTACTTGATAGTAGTCCTGTTCAGTTTTATTAAATATATTCAGTTTTAAAAAATCCCGCCTGGCGGGGAAATTAAAACTGTTTTTGAGATAGCTAGTTTTTTCGAGAGAAGTCACACGGCATCGGTTTTGCAAAATCCCATTTGATGGGGAAAGGAGTGGTAATAATGCCCGCGATCAAAATGTTGCCCGGGCGTAAAATGGATGCAAGTATAGCCGAGCAGGTTTTTGGCTGGCAGGATGTGGGGTGGGACTGCAACACAGTGCTTCCCCCCGAAAGCCAAGAATGCGAACAAATACCGGCTTATTCCTCCAACGAAGCAGCGCAGGCACAATGCCCGAAGCAGTCTGCCGGGCTGCTATGATGGCAATTTTAAGGGCCAATGCGAGGAAGGAAGGGAGGCTCTAAGGCAAAATCCCTCGTTGCAGGGCAATGAGAAATTGATTTTAAAAGGAGGGTAAACTTTGAAAGTCGTTGACCCGTATGTAGCAGTGCCAGAGATTAACGGGGTACAGCTACTAAGGAACATTGAAGAAGCCGGCCGTGTTTGCTACAAGTCGGAAGATGCGATAACCGGGGAGAGTTATTATCCCTTTATCGAGAAAATTTTGAAGTTAGGTCATGAATCCATTTTTGAGCATGAGAAGGTGACTGCGCGGATCGTATGTGACCGCGGCGTGAGCCACGAAATCGTGCGGCATCGCCTTGCCGCATATTCAATGGAAAGTAGCCGGTATTGTAATTACAGTAAGGGTAAGTTTGGAGGGGAAATTACGGTTATAAGGCCGTTCTTCTTCCCGGAAGGCAGCAAGGAATACATGGTATGGTACAGCAGTTGCAAGGACGCAGAAGATAGTTATATGCGACTTCTAAGGCTCGGGCGCACTCCACAAGAAGCTAGATCCGTGTTGCCGAATTCATTAAAAACGGAAATCGTTGTTACCTATGATCTTCGAGAGTGGCGGCATTTCTTTCGTCTGCGCTGTGCCAAAGAAGCACACCCGCAGATGCAGCAAATTGCCATACCATTGTTGCTCTACTTTAAAGAGCAGTTAAAACCGCTTTTTGATGATATAGGCTACAACAAAGATTTTAATTCGGATAATTATGCCAGGATATTCTTCGTGTAGCTGACTTTTGAAATCACACCCTCTTCCCGGGGGTGGGGAAAGTTAAGGAAGGTAATTTGTTGGATAAAAACAGTCTGGTATATTGGTACACAAAGACTCAGTACCTTGATATACCACAGCCTAAAACAATAATAATAGGGACTGGACATTCGGTATTATCAAGTATACTTGCGACATATTCTATCCCAGATAAACAGATTTTCGTTGCACCCGATGTGCTGAGTACCAACTGGAGTAATATCGTCAGAACCGGAAGAATACCTAAAGAGACACTATTTGAAGTGTGAGAGGTGAAATATTATGAAGGTGGATCAACTAATTGCTGAAATACAGCAATTATCTGTTGAGGAAATCTGGGTGTTATACCAAGCTATTCTTAAACAAATAGCTGTTCCCCTACAGAACCCACGGTTATTCTTTGATGATTGGGATGATGTTGGGGTAGATGCGCTGTATACCAAATCATGGTGAGAATTGCAGAAAATTATTTCCTGCTTGAAAGGAGGAAAAGAGGTTTGCTCCGGGGTAAAGATATTCCGGGGCATTCCCTTAAAAAAAGAGTATGCGATGGACTGATTATATTCAACTCCCACGCCTGGACATCGAGGGACAGGAGTGGACGGTGGAAAGACAAATTTTAAAAATGATGGAAGAACTGGGCGAGGTATCCCAGGCCTTCTACAAAGAAAATGGTTTAGATAAGATGGCTGCCGAAGCCCTGGACTTTGTGCAGACGGGCGTAACTCTCTTGTATATGCTCGAAGCTCAGGGTGTAGATGTTGATAGCATATTCGATGCTTTCATGTCCAAGCTCGGGCAGCGCGGTTATTTAAAAGTGGTTTAACCAGTATTCCAAAATAATAGAAAGTAATATTAAAACGTAATAGTAAAATGTTATATTATTACTGAATAAACCAACTGAATAGAAATACTCAAAAGCTCGCTGAATAGTGGGCTTTTTTATTGGTTTAAACAAAACAAAATCCTTCGATTTACGAAGGGAAAGGAGCGTGAAAAATGAGCAAAGTTGCAGAGCTAAGGGCACAAATATCCCTCTTTGACGAAGCCTACGAGCAAGGAAACCCTTTGATCTCGGACACGGAATACGAGAAGAAGTACGCCGAGTTAAAGGAATTGGAGAAGGGACAAGAGGTACCTGCTGATTCACCGACACAGGTGATCTACCGCAGCAGGATAGAGGGGTTGGAAACGGTAAAACATTCCCGGCCCATGCTATCGCTGGATAAGGTCAATTCCTACCCTGCACTAAGGAAATGGTTAGGAAATCATGAAGTCCTGATCCAGCCAAAAATGGACGGGGTAACGGTGGTACTCAAATACGAAAAAGGGAATTTAGTGGACGCAGTATTGCGCGGTAACGGTCATGAAGGGGAGCGGGTTATACATATCGTCCAAACGATTAAAAACCTGCCCAAGACGATAACGTACCTGCAAGACCTGGAGCTGCGCGGTGAGATTTATGTTCCCTTCAAGGTATTTGAGAAAATCAACAACGGGGAATATGCAAATCCCCGGTCTATGGCAGCAGGGACAGTAAGACTACTGGACCCCAACATAGCTGCTCAAAGGCAACTGGACATAAAGATCTTTGACTTAATTTCATCGGGTGAAAATTTTAAAACTGATTTTGAGCAGATGATCTTCTTATTCGATATTGGGTTTCCGGTAGTAGAAACCAAGGTCAAAGACAGTCCAGAGCGGATTATAAGCTATTGCAACCATTATGAGCATGAAATCCGCAGAACGTTGCCATATCCTATTGACGGGCTGGTTATAAAAGTCAATGATTTGGCAATGCGAAAGAAAATGGGGGAAACCTCAAAGTTTCCCAGGTGGGCAATAGCTTTTAAGTTTGCCAGCGAGGAAGAGTTTACGGTCTTGCGTAACGTACACTGGCAGGTGGGCAAGAACGGCCAGGTCACACCGGTGGCAAACTTTGATCCTATCGAGATTGACGGGGTAACGATAACAAAGGCCACCCTGCACAACTACGACTTTATCCGCAGCCAGAATTTAAAAATTGGCAGCCGGATAGTTGTAGCCCGGGCGAACGATGTAATACCCAAAGTGGTAAAGGCGGTAAGCGAAGGGGACAAAGAAATAACCCTGCCGGGGCATTGCCCGGAATGCAAAGCACCGGTGGAACTTAACGGCGCAAACGCTTTTTGTACTGGCGTTAATTGTCCAGGGCAGATCACCGAGAAACTGATCCATTTCTGTTCCCGTGATGCAATGGACATAAAAGGCATAGGCGAAGAAGCCGTTAAAATCCTTTTTAAAATGTGTTATGTTAAAACCCCGGCAGACTTCTATACGCTGCACAAACACGCCGAGAGCCTCAAAGAAATCGAAGGTTTTGGCGACAAGAAAGTGCAGACCATGTTAGACGGCATAGAAGCAAGCAAACGCATACCATTCCATAGGGTATTATATGCTATCAATGTACCCTACCTGGGAAGAACCAACGCCAAAATCCTGGCCGAAGAATTTACCAATATTGACAGCTTAATAGCCGCCTCGGAAGAACAGCTCATGGAGGTAGAAGGAATCGGCTGCACTACGGCAATGGCGATAACTGATTTTTTCAGGGATAAAAACAACCTTATGCTGATCAATGAGTTAAAGGCTCACGGTTTATGCTTTGCTGCTGAAACAAGGCAGCCGGCCGTATCATCATTGCAGGGTAAGGTATTCGTCATTACCGGAACTTTATCAAAGCCCAGGCAGTATTTTGAGGACATTATAACCAGACATGGTGGGAAGGTCACAAACAGCGTAAGTAAGAAAACCAGTTACTTGATAATGGGTCCTGACAAAACTGGTACAGCCAAGCATAAGCAAGCCTTAAAATTAGGAACACCCATTATAGGAGAGCAAGGATTCTGGGAACTGGTAGGTGATGCTGGTGCATAGACTTCTCATTGTGGATGGTTCAAGCATCCTGACAACTTGTTTCTTTGCCACAGTGCCAAAGGAATACTATTACGGCAGAACTCCGGAAGAAAAGCAAGCAGCCCTATCCAGGGTAATGAAAACCAGCACCGGCATTTGCGTCAATGGCGTATATGCGGCCATGAAAAGCCTGACTAAGCTACTTAGCGGGTATAAGCCGAGCCATTTGGCAGTAGTATGGGATATTACCCGTGATACATTTCGCAGGAGAATATATCCTGAGTATAAAGGCAACCGGGCTGAAACCGTACCCGAGTTAAAATCCCAATTCATACTGATGCAGGAAATCCTTGAAGATGCCAATATACAGCAATTTATGGATGCTGATCTAGAGGCTGATGACCTTATAGGTTCCCTCTCAAAGCAATTTGAGGGGAAACTTCCGGTCTATATCTACACCAAAGATCAGGATTGCTTGCAGCTGGTGAATGATTATACTCGGTTATGGTTGAACACGAATAGGGCGGACGAGCTGAAAGCCACATATGGGGTTACAGGGATCCCTGACAATGTTTTCGAGTTTACTCCCTACTATGTCAAGGAAGTCTATGGTTTAAACCCAATACAGATCATAGACAAAAAGGCATTGGAAGGGGATACGAGCGACAATATTCCCGGCGTAAGGGGAGTAGGCGAGAAAGCGGCGGTTCCCTTATTACAGGAGTTTGGCACTATTGAAATGATTTATGAGGCTCTTGAAAGTGACGAGCAAGCCTTTAAAGAGACCTGTAAATCGTTAGGAATCCGATCACCTGTAAAAGCCCTAAAAGAAGGCAAGGAGAGCGCAATATTAAGTAAAAACCTTGCCACTATCAGGTGTAAAAAACTAGAAGTCACCCTGGACGAGCTGAGACTGTCTATTAACGAGATCGCATTAAATAGGCAGTATAAACGGCTGGAGTTCAAAACCCTCATAAAACCTGTTTTAGAAACACCCGTAATCAAGCAAGCAGAGCAAGGGTGTTTGTTTTAGAGCCGGGATAAGCCCGGCTCTATCTCTAAACAGGGAAAATGGAGGTATTCATGCAAACTGCTTATGCTTTGAAAAGTGCAAGGGTTACTGTTTTGCCCTACAAAGGAGGTCTATGCAATCAACTACCCCACCCTATAGAGGGTGGAGCTTGTAAAAGCTCAAGTTGACTACCCTAAGTCCTTCGAGGACTATGTTATATAGGTCATAACACCTACGGGCGTTTCTCCTAACTTGTAGCTCTGTTGCTTAACTTTAAACAATCCTGTGAGGTAGGGATAGTGAGTTAAGTGTAAAAAGCCTATATAACATTGGGGAAGGGGACATTACTCCAAAAGGAGGTATACTTTACGTTAGTATACGTTTTAAATAAGCATGGTAAGCCTTTAATGCCTTGTAAACCATCAAAAGCCAGAAAACGATCAAGTCCAATATTATGTGTAAAATTCCTCTGGTCATGGCAGTGACTCTTTGAGCTA
>LFRM01299068.1_pt7 | contig 18488 bp, 22 predicted proteins | sample 618341 | NCBI WGS metagenome assembly LFRM01 (sample SAMN03654438, study PRJNA283298) | anaerobic digester metagenome | isolation source: pool of bioreactors CSTR01a, CSTR02a, and CSTR03a thermophilic anaerobic... | place: Denmark: Kgs. Lyngby | collected 2014-05-21 | reverse complement strand
ATGGGCTGTAGCATTGAATTTAAAGAACAAGTTTTAGCAAATGGGCTAGAATTTTATGAAATAGATATTAGCAAAAATAGAAACATTCAAAAAGCTGAAATGACCAATCAGCCTGATTCTGAAAACGATCGTCTTGATGAGTTTTTTGAATCAACTAAAAAAGGGGCAGTAGAAACGCTAATAACACAATCACTACACCGCAAAGCAGATATGCTCTATAATCCTGCAGGTCTAATTGAAGCTATTAAAACTATTGATGATAAATTTGAAATTGACTTGTATGTTGTAGATATTCTTTCATATTCTGTAACACTAGCTCTTTATTCATTAAGTCTAGATTTTATTACGTTTTGTCCGCCACATCCATTTACAATTCCTGACAAAGACATGCAATATGGAATGCCTAAATACTGGCCTAGTGCAATCAAGGTCAATAAAAAAGATTTAGATAGATTAGCGCTTGTTACTTCAAATACACAGCAACAATTTACAGATGTTTTCAATAGTGTTATTGAAAAGTATAACCCTGTTAAACAAATTGAAAATGCGTTTGCGCTAACTTCTCAAATCGCAATAGTTTATAATTATTTCGACTTTAATAATGTTGAAAAAACAAGTGTAAATCCTAAAAGGATCTACGCAGGCAACAGTTTTAATAAAAGAAAACTTGATGCCAATTGGCAAAAGATTGTTGAAAATGACAAGCAAAAAATTCTTATAACATTGGGAACCTTTTTATCAAATCGAAAAGATGTTCTAAAAAAACTTATAGAATATTCAAAAAGTTATTATCCTGATGCCCAAATTATTGTTTCAGCTGGTAGTAATGCTAAACACTTAAAAAACTATGAGTCAAAAACTATTATTATTGAAGAGTTTATACCTCAAATAGCTTTAATGCCATTTATTGATTTAGTCATATTTCATGGCGGTTGTAATACACTAACAGAAGCAATGTATTTTGGTAAAAAAATGCTAGTCTTACCTTTTTCTAGTGACCAATTTAATATTGCTTATGATCTTGAAAAGCACGAAATTGCTCCGATTTTAAATCCCAATACTTTTACTTATGAAGAAATTAGTCAAGCATTTAGTGTAATCGAAAAAATACCACAAGCAAAACTTGATTATTATAGCCAAATTAGCCAAGATAGGGGAACTGATTTTGTGGCTAAAACATTACTAGAAATTACCAATAAATAAACCCTACATTAAAACCATTTACATATTAATTAATTAGAGAGGGTTTTGTTATTATGAAAAGTGAATCAAAAAGTTTAACAAATTTTAAGTTAGAAGATGTACAAAAAATAGAATTAGAAATTCTTTTAGAATTTGATAGAATTTGTAAAAAACATGGATTATCTTATCAACTATTTGCTGGAACCTTACTTGGAGCCATAAGACACAAGGGGTTTATTCCATGGGATGATGACATTGACGTTTGTATGCAAAGAAGTGAATACAATAAACTTTTAGATATAGTTGACCAAGAGCTGAAAGCTGATTACTTTTTTCAAACCGTAAAGACCGATAAAAACTATTTAAACCTATTTGCAAAAATCCGTAAAAACAATACTTTGTTTATGGAAAGGTCAGTTTCACAACTTGATATGCACCACGGTGTTTATATCGATATCTTTCCTTTTGATAATATTGAGCCTGAAAGTATGTCTGGAAGATTTCATATATGGTCTATTCAAAAAATGGATGCTCTTTTTAAATATCGACTTAAAGCAAGACATCAAGTTAATAAGTTTGGATTAAAAAAAGTGCTTGGAAAATTAAAATATTTAATAGTTATATACTTTCCAATACCAAAATCTAAAATAGAAAAAAAAGTTTTAAAGTATATGCAAAAATACAATCATAAAGAAACTATGTATGTTGCTGATTTATCTAATCCAAGTAAAAAATCTTTAGAAAGTTTTGTGAGAAAACGTAAATCACTCAATGAATCGATTGATGCAAAATTTGAAGGTCAAATTTTTAAAATACCAAAGGATTATGACGAAATTCTTACTAGAGCTTATGGAGATTATATGAAGTTACCTATTGAAAAAGAAAGAGTTTCTCATCATGATATAATTAAAATCAAGTTATAAATCATTCACAAAAAAAGAAGTGATCTGATCACTTCTTTTACTCATTTTATAAAAGCTTTGAATAATCAATTTCTTTATCAGCAGGTGTTACACTTGGATATTTTTTTAAATAGTCAATTACTTGTTGGGTAATAGAAGTAGGGGTACTAGCACCAGATGTGACACCGACTTTATTAACATTAATTAGATCTTGCTCATCAATGTCTTTGACACTTTCAATCAAGATGACTTTTGCAACACTATTTTTAGCGATTTTACTTAAATTGTTTGTATTATTGGATAAATAATCACCAACAACATATATCAAGTCATAATCTTTTAAGTCTAAAAGGGCTTCTTGTCTAATTTTTGTTGCATTACATATTTCATTGATAATTGTAACGCTGGGATTTATCGCAATTATTTTATCCATAATATCTTTTGTGTCATAAATCGACATAGTTGTTTGATTAGTGACTATTGTTTTATCTATTATACTAATACCTTTTAGAGAATCTAAATTTGTGATTAAAGTTATGTTATTTGGGTCTATTGAAACCATAGCTTCAGCTTCAGGATGCTTGTCTTTTCCAATATATAAAACTTTGTAGTCTTTATTTAAATAGTCCTTTACAATGTCTTGTGTTTTAGTCACATCACGACAAACAGCATTGTAAATAATTAAATTTTTATCTAGGGCTTTTTGAATAACAGCATCAGGTGTACCATGGGCGCTAAAGATTACGACACCTTCATCAATTTGTTCTAATAACTCCATTCTAGTCTTGTCTTTACTATAAACTGAAATTACCCCAAGTCGATCTAGGGCTTCTTTAATAAATTTATTGTGAATTATAATACCTAATATGTGCACTTTTTCATTAGGATGCTCTTTTATTGCTTTTTTAACAACTTGTAAGGCATTTACAACACCAAAACAGTAACCACGTGGCGAAATTGCTACAACTTCCACACAAAACACCTCCATATTTATCTATAGTATTATAGCAAATAAAGCTTATTTAATATAATTAATGATTAATCTGTTAATAGTGGCTGTTTTATCGTATAATGACTCAGGATGGTGATTAGATGTCAAACATCAAAAAACACAATTTTTCAGATAAAGTAATTAAATTTTTAGAAATCAATAATTTTAAGGAATTAACTCCAATTCAAGATGAGGTAATAGATCATATTTTAAACAAACGTGATGTTATAGCTGTATCAGATACTGGTACAGGTAAAACACATGCCTTTTTAATACCACTCTTAGAACAAATAGATAGTAGTGAGGACCGTGTCCAAGCAGTTATTACTGCACCTACAAGAGAGTTAGCAATGCAAATTTATGATTTTGCTAAAGTAATGAGCGAAACAGACTCAGAATTAAGCGTTGAACTTGTAACCGGTGGAATGGACCGCGACAAGATGAATGAAAAACTAAAGAGTAATCCACACATAGTAATTGGAACACCTGGTAGAATTAAAGATATGTTTGTTGATCAAGCAGTTTTAAGATTAGACCAAGCTGATATAATTATTGTTGATGAGGCTGATATGACTTTTGAATTTGGCTTTTTAGATGAAGTAGATCAAATTGTTTCAAGAATGAAGGACAATGTTCCAATGGCCGTTTTTTCAGCGACTATACCAAAGGATGTTAACTTCTTTTTAGATAAGTATATGACTAATCCAAAAACAATTAGAGTGAAAACTGAAAGTAGTTTCTCGCCAAATATTGACCATGTTTTAATAAATACTAAACATAAAAAATATGAAGAAACTTTAGGTGATCTTTTAAAAACAATTAATCCATATGTTTGTTTAATTTTTGCAAACACACGTGTTCATGCAAGTGAAACAGCTGCTTATTTAAGAGGTAAAGGCTATAAGACTTTAGAAGTCCATGGTGGTCTATCTTCAAGAGAGCGCGTTAGAGCTCATCGTGATTTAGCTTCACAAGAGTTTACCTATATTGTTGCAAGTGATATTGCAGCACGTGGCTTAGATGTCGATGGAATTACCCATGTTATTAGTCTAGGACTACCAAGTGATCTTAACTTTTATATTCATAGAAGTGGAAGAACGGGTCGAACTAAACGTCATGGCACAAGTTATATAATTTATAGCAAAGCTGATTTAAACGCAATTCATGACTTAAGAAATAAAGGATTGAAATTTTCTTTTGCTCAAGTTAGAAATAATGAACTTGTTGATGCTAAAAGTATTTTTACAGTTAGAAAAGCAAACTTTACAGAGGATTTAGAAATTGCTAAAATTCTTCACCGTAAAAATGTTAAGGTTAAGCCTGGCTACAAAAAGAAACGTCAGCAAGAAATTGAAAAAATCAAATCTCAAAGACGTAGAAAAATGATTAAAGATAGTATCAAAGATGCGCAAGTAGAGCGTGGTAAAGCAAAACAAAGAGCGATAAAGAAAGGGCAAAATGATTAAATTAGGATCACACTGTTCAATGAAGGCTCCAGATTACTTACTAGGCTCAATTAATGAGGCCATAAGCTATGGAGCAAATGCTTTAATGGTTTATACGGGGGCTCCGCAAAATAGTCGTCGTACAAGCTTAGATAAATTATTTATCGAAGAAGCACATAAATTAATGGAAACACACAATATAGAAAAACATGATTTAATAATTCATGCACCATATTTAATTAACTTAGCTAATACAATTAAAGCTTCAACATTTGATGCAGGTATTGAACTGCTATCTATTGAAATTGAGAGAGCTGTGGCTTTTGGGGCTAAGTATATGGTTTTACACCCAGGTGCACATGTAAGTGCTGGCAGTGAAGCTGGTATTGAATCAATTGTTAAAGGATTAGACATTGTAAATGAAAACAACAATGACTTGCTGATTGCCCTTGAAACAATGAGTGGTAAAGGCACTGAAGTAGGAAGAAGTTTTGAAGAAATTGCAGCAATAATTTCTAAGGTTAAAAGACCAGAGATGCTGTCAGTTTGTTTAGATACTTGTCATATTCACGATGCAGGTTATGATCTTGCTAATTTTGATGAAGTTTTAGATGAATTTGACCGTATTATCGGTTTAGATAAATTAGGTGTCATTCATTTAAATGATTCAAAAAATGTTAGAGGAGCAAGTAAAGATCGTCATGCTAATATTGGTGAGGGTGAAATTGGTTTTGACAATTTAAAGTATGTTGTCGATCATCCTAAACTTAAAAATATTGTAAAAATATTAGAAACACCATATATTGATGACCTACCTCCGTACAAAGAAGAAATAGAACTTTTAAGAAAATAAAGAAAAAACAGGGTTAGCATTTGCTAGTCCTGTTTTTCATTTACCATATTTAATATTTCACGGCTTAATTCGTCAAATAAATCTGCTTCGGCTACTTTTTTAAAAATAACACCTTTTTTAAAAATCATGCCAACACCATTACCCCCGGCAACACCAATATCAGCTCTTGCAGCTTCTTGAGGTCCATTGACTGCACAGCCCATAACCGCAACGGTTATATCACTTTTTATATCATCTAAAAACTTTTCAATTTTATTGGCTAAAGGAATCATATCATATTGGATTCTGCCACAAGTTGGACAACTTACAAGATTAGGTGTGTTTATCGCTAAGTTAAATTGGCTTAGTAATAGTTTAGCGACTCTTATTTCATCAACAGGATCACCTGTAATTGAAATTCTAATTGTGTCACCAATACCTTCTTCCAATAATATGCCTAAGGCACTACTAGATTTAATTGTGCTAGACATTAAAGTTCCTGCTTCAGTTACTCCTAAGTGTAGTGGATAGTTAAATGTTTTGGCAGCTAAGCGATAAGCATCAATTGTTAATCTGACATCACTAGCTTTTAGTGAAAGGGCAATGTCATAAAAATCTAAATCTTCTAAGATTTTAACATGTGACTTAGCACTTTCGACCATCATTTCTGCACTAACTACATTGCTATGATCTAAAAGTCTTGATTCAATTGAGCCTGAATTAATCCCAATTCTAATTGGAACTTTATATTCTTTACATTTTGCGACAACTTTTTCAACGTTTTCGCGACTTCCAATGTTTCCAGGGTTTATTCTGATTTTGTCTGCTCCAGCTTCAATAGAGCTTATTGCTAATTTATAGTTGAAATGAATATCTGCAACAAGTGGAATGCTAATCGCTTTTTTTATCTCTTTAATCGCTTGTGCATCTTCTTCATCTAAAACTGCTACTCTTATAATTTGACAACCTTTTGCTTCTAACTGCTTTATCTGCGTAATGGTTGCTTGTATATCTTTTGTTTTTGTATTTGTCATTGATTGGATAATTACTTTGTTTTGGTTTCCGATTTGGACGTCACCAATTAATAATTTTCTGGTTTTTTCTCTAATGTTCATTTTATCGCCTCATAAAAATTATACCATAATTATTAAACTACACTAGATTATGTTATAATTGTTAATAGTCTGGAGGGATATTATGGATAAATTTTTAGAAAAGCTTGGCATTAAAAGAGCTAGAAATAAAAATGTTAAATTAACAAATCCAAATCAAGTAGCAAATGAAGTTCAACGGCGAATCGTTGTTTTTGCTTTTGTTATTGTTTTAAGTTTATCGATAATTATTATTCAGCTATTTAGAGTTCAAGTAATCGCTAATGAAGCTTATATTGATAAATTAGCTAGTTATACAAGAAGATTTGAAACTATCACAACACCACGTGGGGAATTTTTAGATAGAAATGGCAAGGTTATTGTCTCAAATCGAATTGCAAAAGCTATTATATATTATCCACCTGCGGGTCATGGTCTAAGTGAACAGTGGGAAATGGCACAAAAGTTTGCCGACAATTTTACTGTAGATGATACTTTAAATCAAAGTGACCTACAAGACTTATTCATATTTTTAAATAAAGACATCATAAAATCGCGAATAACTCAAGAAGAAATAGAACAGTATAACAGTAAAAAAATTACAAATAGTGAATACAATTTACTAATGAAAAGTCGTGTTACTGATTTAGATATGGAGTCATTATCAATGGCTACACAAAATGCTTATGCTATATATCAAAAAATGACAATGTCGACTTCAGGTGGTTTTAAATTAATTGTTAATGATGCGCAAAACAAAGAAATCGCTTATTTAGCTGAACACAATTTAGACTATCCAGGTTTTCAATCATTTTCAAATTGGGAAAGAGAATATTTAGAAGATTTTGGGCTAAGGTCAATTATTGGTTCTGTTTCTACAGAAACACAAGGCATTGCAGCTGAAAACTTAGATTATTATTTGGCGAAAGATTATTCACGTAATGAGCGTATGGGTAAAAGTGGCCTAGAGCTATATTATGAAGATATAGTTAGTGGGGACAAAAAAATTCAAGACGTTGTTTATTCTGCTGATGGTTTTGCAAGTCCGGTGCCAATTCGTGAAGGAGCCAAGGGTGATAATATTATTATGACTGTTGACCTTGATCTACAAGCTAAAGTTGTTGAAGTTGCCGAAAAGTATTTAGAAAATGAAAAAGATAATCCTAAACGAAAATATTTTAATGATGTTTACATGATGCTGTCAGATCCAAAAACAGGAGACATATTAGCGTCAGTAGTAATTAAGCGTGCAGATGATGGCTCATATTATAACATACCTTCATTAAACCATTTAGATGTCGTTATTCCAGGTTCTACAATTAAAGGCGCAATGGTCTATTTAGGTCTTTCAGAAAATGTTGTAACACCAACAGAACAAATATCTGATGCTCCGGTTAAAATTGCAAGTACGCCAGCCAAAAGATCTTATCAAAATCTTGTTTCAACCAATGCTGTAAGTGCGCTTGCCCAATCTAGTAACGTTTATATGTATCATGTCGCAATGCGTGTTGCAAAGGCTAGCTATCAGTATGATCAACCTCTTTATGGTGTTGATTCAAATGACTTTCTGCTTTTAAAAGAAAATTTTTCAAGGTTTGGACTTGGTACCAAAACTGGCATTGACATGCCAAATGAAGAATCAGGCTATGTTGGCTCAAATTATCAAAGTGGATTACTACTTGACTATGCAATGGGACAATATGATAGTTATACACCAATTCAGCTAAATACTTATATTAATACAATAGCAAATAATGGGATTAGAGTTAAGCCTCGTTATGTTATCTCCGCAAAAGATCCACTCACAGGTTTAACTGTTTATGAAAATGATGTCGAAGTAGTTTCAGTACTAGATGATAAAGATGCCCTAGGTTATGTCCAACAAGGTTTTAGAGGCTGTGTCACTGATGGATTGTGTCGGGCCTTAAATAGGGGCAACTATACAATAGCGGCAAAGACAGGTACGGCAGAGGCGACTTTGAAAACAAAAGAAGGTAATATCGTTATGGATGCACCACATAGTTTGCTTGTAGCATATGCACCTTATGAAAATCCGGAAGTAACAGTTACCTGTGTTGCTCAAAATTCTACTAACGGTAATTTTCTATCAAACATCTGCTCACCAATGACAAACGAAGTATTAGATTATTATTTCAACAATAAATAAATTTGTGGTATAATTATATAGAAATTAGGAGGAAGTATAAATGAGAACAAAAGTAACATTTAGATGTGTCGAATGTAAAGAAGAAAACTACATTGGATCACGTAATAAAAGTAAACAGCCGGATCGCATGGTAATTCAAAAGTTTTGTCCAAAATGTAATAAAATGACAGAACATAATGAGAAAAAATAGAAAGCCTTAATATGGCTTTTTTTTCATGAAAGTAAAACAATTAACTTTGGGTGCAATGGCATCCAACTGTTATATTATCAAAAAAGACAATCAGGTTTTAATTGTTGATCCCGGCGATATGCCTGAAGTCATAATTGATAATATTGCTTCGACTGACAATGTTTTGGCAATTCTTTTAACCCATGGTCACTTTGATCATATAGGGGCTCTTGACAGTGTTGTCGATAAATTTAAATGTCCAGTATATATTAGTCAAGATGAAAAGACGCTAATAAATGATCCAACTCAAAGCTTTTATGACAAACCTATAAAAGCAAAATTGACTTATATTGATGATAATTTTAAAGTTGCCGATTTCAACGTGATTTTACACAAGACACCAGGCCATACAGAGGGTAGTGTAATGTTTGAAATAGAAAACTATCTTTTCACTGGAGACACACTTTTTGATAATTCAATTGGTAGAGTTGATTTTCCTAGTGGAAATTCTTTTAAAATGATGGAGTCATTAGAATATATAAAAACCTTGAATCCAGATTTTATAATTTGTCCAGGCCATATGGCTATGTCGACTTTAAAAAGTCAGATAAATTTTAATCCATTTTTAAATAGGTAATTGATAATATGCCAACTATATTGAAGTAGGTGGTTAATATGCTAGTAAGATTTGAGTCATTGTTACAGTTTGCCTTAGTTAATAAGTCAACAGACATTCATTTTGAAATTATTAGAAACAAATTAGAAATAAGTGTAAGAGCTATTAGTGGTTTTAAAAGATTTAAGGTTGAAACTGATGATTATCAGCTACTTGAGTACATTAAGTACATTAGTAATCTCAACTTGATTGAATCTCAACTACCCCAAAGTGGCTCTTTTTCTTATGTTTTTGACAATGTTGAATATTTTTTTAGAGTTGCAAGTATTAAAAGTCAGTTTATGGAAACCTGTGTTGTTAGAATATTAAATAAGTTCTTTTTAGATGCAGACATATTTTCTAACATGCAAAGTCACATAAAAAATCTGTTAAATCAAGATTGTGGAATGATTATCTTTAGTGGTCCAACAGGCTCTGGTAAAACAACATCTATGTATAGTTTTATTCAAATGTTTACTGACAAAAAAGTCTATTGTATTGAAGATCCAATTGAAATATTTTTTGAAAATATTGTTCAAATTAATGTAAACAAAGCTAGAGGCTTAAGTTATAAAGAAGCAATTAAACAAGTGTTAAGACATGACCCTGATGTGATTGTCATTGGGGAAATACGAGACGAAGAAGCAGCACAAATGGCAATTAGAGCTGCGATAACAGGTCACCTTGTCGTATGCACAATTCATGCAAAAGATGGAAAAGGTGTTATAAATCGTTTAATAGATCTAAATGTCAAAGTAAATGACATTTATGATAATGTTGTTTTTATTTCTAACCAAAGACTTTTAACAAGTCATAATAAAGAGAAAAGGGCAAGTGTCTATGAAGTTATTGAAAGAAAAGATATTGAAACTATTTCAAAAGTTGGACTTAGAGAATTTGAGCATCAAGACATTAATTACATCGTTGCACAGTGTAAAGATTACAAATAAAACTGACAAAAAAGCTATAAATATATTTGAAGACGTAAGTTTTCTCGCCAAAAATAATTTATCGATAAGTGAAATTGAACAATTTTTGGGAATTAAACTTTCTGACTATGACAAAGTTTACTTTGAAAAAAACTTTCATAAATACACAAATCTATTTGATCATTTAAATGTATTAGAATTAATAGCTTACATAAACTTTGATCAAACATTAAAAAAAGATCTATTGTATAGTTTAGCTAGAAAAATTATCTATCCAACAGTTTTAATTGTTTTTGCCTTTATCACACTTCTAACTTTTAAATTTTCTGTTTTGCCTTTGTTTGAATCTTTTGGAAGCAAAAGCACACTAGCTGCAGTCAATATTTTCTATGCAATTTCTATTATAATGTTTATCAGTATCGTTTTTTTAGCCGTTTTTACATTATATATTTTTAAACGCCCAACCTACTTTATCATGTTTTATTATCGATTTTATCAATTTAGATTATTTAGGATTATTGAACTTTACTATATTAGTATTCTTTGCCATTTACTCATTAGTTTTGATAAACAAGGGCTTTCAACCTTTGCGACTTTTAAATTAATTAATAAATTTAAGGGCAACACAATAATCGCTAATTTAGCTTACTTTGTTAGTGCTGATTTAGAAGAGGGGACTGGCTTTAGAAAAAGCATAGAAAATATGCAAATTGATCAAAATTTTAAAAATGTCGTTGTTATGGGCATGCAAAGTGGAAAGTATCGACAACTTTTATTACAGTATGGAGAAAAGACGATAATGGATATTGAAAGTCAAATAAGCTATATTTCAAAATTTTTATTAATAATTACTTATCTTTACATTGGGATAATTGTATTAATGTTGTATCGAATTTTAAGTTTGCCAATTAGTTTAATTGAATACATATAAAAGGAGAGGATTATAATGCGTAAAGGTTTTACACTTTTAGAAATGATTGTTGTGATAATGATTATAGCGCTAATAATGTTAGTGACAATACCTAATATTCAAAAAGTTATTAATATCGTACAAGACAAAGGCTGTGAGTCACAAGTAAAGCTTGTCGATGCTGCAATATTACAATACATGGTTAAAACCGATGAAATACCAAACTCTTTAGACCAACTTGTTGAAGAGGGTTTATTAGATGAAAAACAATTTAAATGCCAAAACAATAAATTAATCTTTATTGATGATGGTCAGGCTTATGCTGAATAAAGGATTTAGTGTTATTGAAGTTTTAATAATCTTAATAATAATAGGACTATTTAACTTTTTAACATTTAATCAAAATAAAGGTATATCTTTAAATGATCAAAGTTCAATAAGTAATTTGAGTAATTCACTTTTACTACTTCAAATGGAAAGTTTAAATGAGCGCCAAAGAAATTGTTTAACTGACAATAAAGTAATTGCAGATTATCCGATTTGCTTTAATAATAACGGTAATCCCAACATGGCTCAAAAGATCTATATATCCAATACAAAGATGCAAATTACAATATTTTTAGGTAGTGGCAGCCATGAAATTAAATAAGGGTAATATAATGATTGAAACGCTTTTGGCTTTAATGGTTGTGATGATAATTATTCAAACTATAAACAGTTTAAAACAGTTGGATGTTGTAAAAAGGGACATCGTGGTTAAATATGAACAAGGGCTATAGTATGGTAGAATTTTTAATCGGCTTGATCCTATCATTTTTAGTATTAAGCCTTTTAGTTAGNNTACACCAAATATTAAATGTGGCAACAAATATAGATGTAGCTGCAGATGAAATTAATTTTGATTATTTAGATGAAAGCCGACGTTTACACTTAGTAAACAATAAAATTATTTTAAAGCCAGGAACAGTTATTTACTATTTAAAAGTTATGGAAGTGAATTTTTATGAAGAAGATGAAAAAATATATGTTAAACTTATAAGAAAAAGTGGTGATAGCTTATTTTTAATCGGAACAAATTAAAAAAAGGCTACATTTTAGCCTTGTCACTAAAAATCCTAATTATTGTTGCAAGTGCTTATTTGATTAATTACAACCAAACACTAACTATGCTAAAAATTTATGAAAAAGCTGATAATTTATATGCGAGATTATCCGCTGAAAAAGAAATATTTGACGAAATTTTATTTCGACTTTATATTTATGACTATGATGACTTTGAACATTATTTTGAAGATTATGAATTTGTAGTTAAAATGTCACAGACTAATATCATTGTTGATGTTATTTATGAGCAAGAATATACAATAAATCTAACATATGTGGACGAATGCTTATGTTTCACCGAGATTTTGTATAATTAAATGTGTTATAATATATTAGGTGATTTATATGCAAAGACAAGATAAATTAAGAGAGTTTTTAGTGAGTGAGCAATTAGATGGGGTTTTAATCTTTAATGCCAGCAATGTCTTTTATTATTCCAATTTCAAAGGAACAAATGGAGCCTTGCTAATTACAAAAGAAAATTCATATTTAATAACTGATTTTAGATATGTTAGCCAAGCAAAAAATCAAGCTGTAGGTTTTGAAATTATTGAAACAAATGATAGTGATACACTTGATGTAGTTGTTAACCAATTACGAAAAACACACAAGCTGTATAAACTTGGTTTAGAAGGTGACTATATTTCAAGAAATCAGTGGTTAGACTATGAGCGAAAACTTACATCAAGACTGATCAATGTAAATATTGATTTTATTCGTAAGGTTAAATTACCCGATGAAATTGAAAAAATTAAAAAGGCAATTGAAATTGCTGAAACAGCTTTTAATGAAACCTTAAAACAATTAAGAGTTGGGCAAAGTGAAAAAGAAGTTGCCCGTTTTTTAGAGTTTAAAATGCTAGAATTAGGGGCACAAGCAATATCATTTAATACAATTGTTGCAAGTGGCCACCGAGGGGCTCTACCCCATGGTGTAGCATCTGATAAGTTAATTGCTAAAGATGAATTAATTACCTTTGATTTTGGTTGTGTTTATGAGGGTTATTGTAGTGATATTACAAGGACTGTTGGAATTGGCAAAATAGATCAAAAACTTTTAGATATTTATCAAATAGTTTTAGATGCTAATTTACTAGGCCTTAAACACATTGCGGCAAATATGCCTGCAAAAGCGGTTGACACTATTGTTAGAGACTACATTAGCAGTTGTGGCTATGGTGACAATTTTGGCCATGGTCTAGGGCATAGTCTTGGAATTGATGTCCACGAAAACCCACGTTTAAATCAGATAAGTGAGGAAACATTAAAAGCTGGCTATGTAATGACAGTTGAGCCTGGCATTTATGTTGAGGGCTTGGGTGGTGTCAGAATTGAAGATGATGTACTACTTCACAATGATAAAATAGAAATTTTAACAACATTAAGCAAAGAATTAATTATATTACAGGAGGAAGCAAAATGATTTTAGTTAACGATTTAAGAGCAGGTATGACCTTTGAATTAGAAGATGAAGTTTATTTAGTTTTAGACAAGACAAACAACAAAACTGCAAGAAGCAAGATGAGTATTAAAACAAAAGTAAAAAATATGCGTTCAGGTTCAATTACAGAATTGTCATGGACAAGTGGGGACAAGGCTAAAAAGGCTCACATGGACAAAAAAGAAATGCAGTTTTTGTATGATGGTGGAACTGACTTAGTCTTTATGGATACAAGTAATTATGAACAATTAGAAATTCCAAAAGAAAGATTAGAATGGGAAATCAACTTTTTGAAAGAAAATCAAAGTATTGACATCGTCTTTTATAATGGCGAAATTATGGGAGTAAACTTACCAGACAAAATTGCCCTGAAAGTTGTAGAGGCAGAACCTGCAGTTAAAGGTGACACGGCTGGATCAGCTTCTAAAAACGCTGTTTTAGAAACAGGTCTTGAAGTTAAAGTCCCACTATTTATTGAAAGAGATGAAATTATTTTAGTAAGTACTAGTGATGGAAAGTATAGTTCAAGAGCATAAAATACTATTAGCAATTGAGTAGTTTTATAAAGTAAGCAAGTATGGAGGTAGAAATAATGAGCCAATTTTCAAGGGTCAAAAAAAATGATGACTTATACAAAGAGATAAATCTAGAAGATAAAACTAAAATTATAGAATCTTCATTACGTGATTATGAAAGACGAACTACTGACCCGCACTCAAATGAAAGTAAGTATCAAGCAAGTAGATATCGAAAAAATTATCAACTAGCAAAAGAATTAGAAAATGCGATCATTGAAGAAGAAAATGAGCTTGAAAAAGATGTCATTGAGCAAAATGATGGTGATTTTCAAGCTGAAAAAACAAACCCATTAAAAAAGGAAGAGATTTTAAGAGATCGAAACTTATTGGAAGAATTTATTGAGGAAGTAAAACACTATAATATCAATCGCGGTTTGCGAAATGTTCAAGACACACAAATGAATATTTTACAAAACCTTGCAAAAGGTCAAAGTAAAGAGGACCAATCAATTATTATAGATCCAATTAAACCTCAAAATATTGTTAGCGAGCAAAAAACTGACTTAGAACTAACTCAAGAAATCCAAGCAATTATAAGTGAGTTAGATGATGAAGTAGACTATTTAGAAAAAGAAGAGTCACAAGAAAATAAAGATCAGTTTGTCTTTACACCATTAGATAAAGATAAAGATGCACAATTAACAACTATTTTTGAAGAAATTATCGATAATTCAAAAGCAGAAAAACCAAAAAATCAAAGCTTGGTTAGTGGGTATGATTTAAATCAAGAAAATTTAGATAATATTGAAGAAGTAGAAAACATAATAGTAGAAGAGAAATTAGAACTAGAGCCAATTAAATCTGAAGTTGTTAAACGTGATTATAAGTCTTCAGAATTATTAGAGTTAACTCAAACACTAAATCTAAAATTAGATTTGCAAGAAGCTGAACTTGAAGAAGTTTCAAAAAAGGTAAATATTATTGATCGAATACTATCTTTCTTTGTCGCTTTTTTAGTAATGGCACTACTTGCAGTTATATTTTATGGGATTTATTGGGTTTATGTGGAAAGAGGCGGTTTTTAGTGAAATTTAACATTGCCATTGATGGCCCTAGTGCGGCTGGAAAAAGCACTATTGCCGACCTTTTGGCAAAAAAATATGATCTAGTTAAACTCGACACTGGTGCAATGTATCGATGCGTTGGCTATTTGATCAACTTAAATCAAATAGATGTTGATAATGAAGCCGAAGTTTTAAAAGTATTTGAAGATTTTGATTTAGACATAAAAACTGATGGCACAATTATTTTAAATGATAATATTATTAATGAGCAAATTAGAAATGATAAGATTTCAATGTTGGCAAGCAAGGCTTCAAAACATGAAAAAGTGCGAGAAAAACTTGTAGCCTTCCAGCAAACAATTGCAAAAAGTAAAGGCTATGTTTTAGAAGGCCGCGACATTGGAACTGTTGTTTTGCCAGATGCCTTAATAAAAATATACTTAGAAGCAGACCTTAGCATAAGAGCTAAACGTCGTTACAAAGAATATGTAGAAAATAATATGGATGTAGATTATCAATCCATTGAAGATGATATCAAAAAAAGAGATTTTCAAGATATTAACAGAGAACACTCACCGTTAAAAAAGGCGGATGATGCAACTGTTGTAGATGTCTCATATCTAACTCTAGATCAGGTAGTAGAAAAAATTTCAAATATCATTGATAAAAAGTTAGGAGAATTACATGATTAGTGGAGTAGTAGCAATTGTTGGTAGACCAAATGTTGGCAAATCAACAATTTTTAACCGTTTTGCAAGTGAGAGAATTTCAATTGTTGAAGATACGCCAGGGGTTACTCGTGATAGAATTTATACGACAATCGATTGGTTAACAAAGAAGTTTCACTTAATAGATACAGGTGGCATTCAATTAGAGGATGCTGATTTTCAATCTGAAATTTTTGCTCAAGTTGAATTAGCGATTGATGAGGCTGATACAATTGTTTTTGTTGTAGATGGAATGACGGGGCTAACAAGTGATGATGACTATATAGCTTCTTTGTTAAGAAAAAGTGGTAAACACATCATTTTAGCAGTTAATAAAATTGATGATATTGAACATTTAAACAACATTTATGAGTTTTACAACTTAGGTTTGGGAGAGCCAATGGCCATTTCAGGAGAACATGGTGTTGGAGTTGGTGACGTCTTGGATGAAGTTGTTAAATCTTTAGAAGGTAAAGAGATAAAAAGTGAAGAAGGCAAGATTAAATTTGCGATTATTGGTCGTCCAAATGTTGGAAAATCAACTTTAGTAAATAAAATCTTAAATGAACAAAGAGTTATTGTAAGTAATGTTGAGGGTACAACTCGTGATGCAATAGATACAGCCTTTACTGATGCTGATGGTGATGATTTTGTTGTTGTTGATACTGCTGGAATTAGAAAACGTGGTAAAGTTTATGAAAGTATTGAAAAATATGCTGTTTTAAGAGCAATGTCTGCAATTGATAAAGCTGACGTTATTGTGTTTTTAATTGATGGTGAAGTTGGGATTATTGAGCAAGACAAACATGTTGCAGGTTATGCTCATGAAGCTGGTAAGCCAATCATCATAGCTTATAATAAGTGGGATGTTGTTGATCCAGATGAAAAAGATGTCATTGAAATGACAAAGAAAATTAGAAACGAATTTATTTACTTGAGATATGCACCAGTAATTTTTATATCTTCTTTAACTGGCCAAAGAGTCAATAGAATTATGCCTTTAGTTAAAGAAATATATGAAAACAGTATTAGAAGAATTCAAACAAGTGTTTTAAATGAAGTTATATTGGATGCACAAATGATGACGCCACCGCCAATTCACAATGGCCGTCGTTTAAAAATTTACTATGCAACTCAAGTTAGTGTAGTGCCACCAACTTTTGTTTTATTTGTTAATGATGAAAACTTACTACATTTTTCCTATAAGCGTTACTTAGAAAACAGATTGCGTGAAGCCTTTATCTTTGATGGAACACCAATTAGATTGATTTCAAGAAAAAGAGGCGATTAAGATGAAGGTCGGAGTTATTGGAACTGGTAGTTGGGGTACAGCCTTGGCCCAAGTTTTATGTGATAATAACACAGATGTTCTCATTTGGGGAAGGTCAGCTAGTGAAGTTGATAGTATCAATAATGAACACAAACTTTCCTATTTAGGTGATGTTTTATTAAATGAAAATTTAAAGGCGACAAAAGACATTAAAGATCTTTTAAAAAGTGATGTAATTATTATGGCAACACCTACAGGAGCTATTGATAGTGTGTGTGAAATGATAAATGATAATTTTGAAAAACCATTGATTATTGTTAATGTGGCAAAGGGTTTTCATGCCGCAACAAATGAGCGCTTGAGTGTAGCAATCAAGCGTTTAATCAAGCCACAACTGCTAAAAGGTGTTGTTAGTCTAATTGGGCCTACACATGCTGAAGAGGTCATATTAAGGCTAGAAACAGCGATAACAGCTGTTTCAGATGATATTGAACTTGCTAGAGATGTCCAAGCCCTTTTTGCCAATGACTACTTTAGAGTTTATACAAACACTGATGTCATTGGCGCTGAAGTAGGGGCTGCTGTTAAAAACGTTATTGCCCTAGCTAGTGGTATGTTAGAAGGCATTGGTCTTGGTGATAATGCACGTGCTGCCCTTATAACAAGAGGTTTAACGGAAATTAGAAGACTTGGAGTAGCCATGGGTGGAAATGATCAAACCTTTTTTGGACTGACTGGTGTTGGTGACTTAATTGTTACTGCAACAAGTGTTCACTCACGTAACTTTCAAGCAGGAAAATTAATTGGCCAACACAATTCAGCAGATTATTTTTGGGAAAACAACCAAAAAACTGTTGAAGGGGTAAAGGCAGCAAAAGTTGTAAAAGACTTAGCGATTAAATATAATGTCTCAATGCCAATTTCAAATGAAATTTATAGTGTTTTATATGAAAAGCAATCTCCAAAAGATGCTGTAAATAAATTAATGAACCGTACGTTAAAAAGTGAAGTCACAAATTAAACAGCAACAAACAGCGTTGCAGTTTTTTATTTTTGAGAAAATAAACATAAAAATGTTGCGAAGATTTATTACTAATTCAAAACAATTAATA
>LFRM01015283.1_pt1 | contig 18493 bp, 21 predicted proteins | sample 618341 | NCBI WGS metagenome assembly LFRM01 (sample SAMN03654438, study PRJNA283298) | anaerobic digester metagenome | isolation source: pool of bioreactors CSTR01a, CSTR02a, and CSTR03a thermophilic anaerobic... | place: Denmark: Kgs. Lyngby | collected 2014-05-21 | reverse complement strand
GGAGATAAGTTAACTGAAGGAACAATAAGTCCTAAAGAATTATTAGCCGTTACAGATCCTATTACTGTTCAAGAATATATCTTAAAAGAAATTCAATCCGTATATAAGAGTCAAGGTGTAGACATTTCTGATAAACACGTTGAAGTAATTGTTCGCAGAATGATTTCGAAAATGCGTGTTGTCGATAATAATGACACTGAATTAGTACCGGGACTATCGATTTCGATTCGTGCATTTACCGAAGCAAATAAACCAGTTATTTTAGCTGGTGGCGTACCTGCAGTTGGTCGTCCGATTATTCTAGGTATTACAAAATCTTCATTAGAAACTGATTCGTTCTTATCTGCCGCTTCATTCCAAGAAACTACAAAAGTTTTAACAGATGCAGCTGCTCGTGGGAAAGTTGATTACTTACGCGGCTTAAAAGAAAACGTTATTATTGGAAAACTAATTCCTGCGGGAACTGGTGCTAAACAATATAGCGATATTAATCTTTACTTAGAAAAAGAATTTTTAAGTGATGAAGCTAGCGAAGTCCTTGAAGAAAAATTTATGGAAAGTAAACCTGTTACTGAAGAAGTAATAGAAGCCTAAAAAAGTTTGCTTTTGAAAACTTTTTTTACTTGTCATAATCTTTCATTTAGAGATATAATGAATGTAAGATAGTTTAAATCTAACAGGAGGATTTATGGATATAACAAATCAAGATCTTAAACTGGTAATATTAGAAAGTGCTTCAGTTTTGGGAGGCTTAATAGAAAAAAACATTCAAAAAATAAGAAAAGACCCCACACCACTGAGATTAGATATTACAGAAAGCATTTTTTCATCTGGTGAAAGTAAGATTTATATTAACGAAAGTGTTCGTGGGAAAGATCTTTATATTATTTGTGATATTGGTAATTTTGGACTTACTTATAATATGAGGGGATGTATTAACCATTGTAGTCCGTATGATAATTATAAACAAATTAAAAATGTTATTGGTGCGGTTAGTGGGCAGGCCAAGAGTATATCAGTTATTATGCCTCTATTAATTGACTCTAGACAACATCGAAGAAATGGTCGTGAACCGTTATCTTGTGCAATAACTTTGCAAGAATTGGGACAAATGGGAATTAAAAACGTTTTGACTGTTGATGTTCATGACCCAAGTGTTAGACAAGCATTACCTTTAATTTCATTTGAAAATATTCCGGTTTCTAATACTTTATTAAAAAAATTTTTAATAAATGAAAGAGATAAAACAAATTTTGATAATTTAATTGTAATTAGTCCAGATCAAGGTGCTGGTCCAAGAACTGAATCAATTGCTAATAAACTAGTATGTAAAATGGGAACATTCTCTAAAACAAGAGATTTTTCTCGAGTTGTAAATGGGAAAAATCCAATACTATCACACAATTATATGGGGCCAAGACTTAATGGCAAAGATATATTGGTTGTTGATGATATAATTTCTTCTGGAGATTCAATGTTGGATATTGGCAAAAATGCAAAACGAAAAGGTGCTAAAAAGGTTTTTTATATGGCAACTTTTTCTTTATTTACTGAACAAGTTGAAAGATTTAGAGAAGCTTATGCCAATGGCCAATTTAATAAAGTATATACAACAAATTTAACTTATATTGATTCAAGATTTGTTAATGAACCATGGTTAGAAATAATTGATTGCTCATATCCTTTAGCTCAAATTATTAATAATCTTAGTTTACAAAAACAAATCAGCGAACTATTGGTTGATGAAGAATTATTAATTTTAAGAAAAAGTTGTCCTATTGATTTTACAGATAAGTAATACTTACTTATTAAATACATGAATAATATGATATAATCTTGACTAGAACTCAAGGTGAAACAATGAAAAAGAACAATTTTATTGAAGGAACAATGATTGCAACTGTATCTATAGTTTTAGTTAAAATATTAGGACTATTATATGTTATTCCTTTTTATGCCATAATTGGTAGTCAAGGAGGAGCTTTGTATGGGTATGCTTATAACATATATACAATGTTTTTAGCTGTTAGTACAACGGGAGTTCCGATTGCAATAAGTAAAATAATAAGTGAATATAATACACTTGGATATAAAGAAGCTAAGACGAGAGCTTTTAACATTGGTCGAAAGATGGTTTCAATTATTTCAATTATTTCTTTCTTATTATTGTTTTTATTTGCCAAGGAAATTGCTGCATTAATTATTGGTGATTTAGTTGGTGGTAACACAATAGCGGATGTTACGATTGTTATTAGAGTTATATCTTTTTCTGTTCTAATTATCCCAATACTTAGTATTACAAGAGGATATTTACAAGGACATAAATATATTGCACCTAGTTCAAAGAGTCAAATTATTGAACAAATAGTAAGAATATTTGTTATTATTTGTGGAAGTTATATTGCCTTTAGCGTATTACATAAATCACTAACATTCACCGTTTCAGTTGCTTTAACTGGAGCATTCTTTGGTGGTATAGCAGCAGTAATTTATTTATTGATAAAAATATATAGAAATAAAAACGAATTAGGGTTTAAAAAAGATTTACCAGTTGATAATATTTCCAATAAAGAAATAACTAGAAAAATTCTAAAATATACTGTTCCTTATGTCATATTAGGATTAGGTACTCAAATATATACATTTGTTGATATGGTTTTAATTCTAAGAACTCTTGGAAATTTAGGCTTTTCTCCACAAGAAGTAGAATTTATTACTAGTGCAATCACAACTTGGGGAATGAAATTAAATATGATAATTAATTCTCTTGCAATGGGGTTAACAATTAGCTTAATTCCTAACATTGTTCAATCATTTGTAGAAAAAAATTGGGCTGATGTTAATAATAAAATTAATAAAACATTAGAAATAATTACGGTAATCGCTTTACCAATGACAATTGGAATTTCATTTTTAGCCATTCCCATTTGGACAATATTCTATGGACCATCAATGACCGGATCAACAGTATTAGGATATTCAATATTTACAGCTCTATTTAGTACGATGTATTTAACCCTAATCTCAATACTACAAGGATTAAATAAATTTAAATTATCATATATTGCTGCATTCATTGGTTTTTTAACAAATGCTATTTTAGATATTCCATTAATGATTCTATTCCATAAAATTGGCTTACCAGCCTATTATGGAGCTATTACAGCAACAATCATTGGATATTCTTTTACTATAATAATGAGTTTAATGTCTCTAAAGAAAAATCATGAATTATCATATAAAGATGTTAAGAGAACATTTACTAAAACCATTACTCCTTTATTAGCAATGATTTTTAGTTTGGTTTTATTAAATAATTTAATATTTTTTGACCATTCAAGTAAAACTTCGTCATTAATTGAAGTTATAATTAAATCCATAATTTCAGGAACTTTATACTTAATAATTGCTCATAAGATGGGTTTATTTGAAAGAGTTTTTGGTCGAGCTTCAATTAATCGAATTGTTAAAAAATTATCATTTAATTTAATAAAATTAGATGATAATAATTAGGTATATATGAGAATAAGATACGTAAAAAATTCTAAAGAAGTTTTGGAAAATTGTGTTTTTTTAATAACTAATCCAAAAGATAAATATTTTAATAATGATCATCCAATTATTTTAGAAATCGGTATGGGTAAAGGACAATTTATATTAAATAGTGCTTTAAATAATCCTCATTTAAACTACATTGGTGTTGAAAAATATGATAGTGTTATTGCTCGGGCTATCGAAAAAATAGCTCCTTATAAATTAAATAATTTACTTTTATTAAGAGAAGATGCTTTAAATCTTAATAAATATTTTAATAATCAAATCAAAACAATAGCCCTTAATTTCTCAGATCCGTGGCCAAAAAAAAGACATGAAAAAAGAAGATTAACAAGCGAGGTATTTCTAAATATATATGATGATTTATTTTGTGGTAATTGTCACATTATTTTAAAAACAGATAATCTTATTTTATTTGCAAGTTCAATTAAAGAATTGAATAATTATGGTTATAAGTTTAAAGAAGTAAATATGGATTTAAGCCATAGTGATATTCCAAATGTTCTGACTGAATATGAAGAAAAATTTATGAATCAAGAAATTAAAATCAACTATATTGAATGTACAAAGGAAAAGAAATGACTTTTTCACTAAATTTTGATATAATTTGATTAAGAAAAGTAGGATAAAGATGAAGAAAATTATTATAATAGGATTATTATTCTTATTAGTTGGTTGCAGCAATATTAATAAATTAGACTATGATCAAATAATTAACCAAGCCTTAAATAGTAAGAATAAATTAACAAATCAATACCGAACTGGATATAAATATTATTTACCAAGCGGAATTAGAGTTGAAGATAAAACCGATTTCAACGAGAAGTTTTCGAGTTTAAACACAAATTATTACTTCTTTATGGATTTTGTTGGTTACTATAATAAGAAGAAAGTTAACTATACGGTCAATGAAAAAGCTTTGTATAGTGCCCCAATTAATCATAAGGATAAATTCGGATATATTGAAATCAGGGAAGATAGAAATAAGTTTTATATTGAAATGATGTATAATTATGCTAAAATAGAAGTGGTAAGTAATAAAGAAGAATTAAATAACGTTATTTATCGTTCAATTGTGTTACTTTCTTCAATTCAATATAATGATAAAACAATAGCTAAATTTATTGGTGATGATGTTTTGAATTTTAAAGAAGAGCAATATAACATCTTTGAACCAAAAGAAAACACAACAAATTTTATTGACTATGTAGAAAATCAGAATACAAATGATAAAAACAACAATGTTCCAGATTATGATTTGATCAAATAAGAAAGGTGATAAGATGAAGATATTCAACAAAATAAAAAGTATTTTATTTGATGATGAAGATTCAGAAATTCCAGTAATTGAAGCAGAAACAAAAGTTGAAAAAACCGACTTAGAAAGAATACCAAGTTTTAAACCAACCGAAGAAACAGAATTTTTGGATGAATTACCAAAAATGAAAGAAGATTTTCCAACAGCTGAAATCGTTATTGAAGAACGAGATGTTTTTCAAACACCAAATACTTTTAACTTTCCATTAGATGTTGATGATCAAGATTTTGCACCTAAATCAGGTCGAAGAAATCAAAACATTTTAGATTTAGAAAAAGAAAGTCGAAAAGAATACGACCGTTATAGTATTAAAAAAGAAGAACCAAAACCAGAAGTTGAAGCAAAAGTATTTAAGGCATCACCAATCATATCTCCAATTTACGGAGTAATGGATAAAAATTATAAAAAAGAAGATATTCAAGTGAAACCCAGAGTGGAAATAAGTAAAACAAAACAAAAGAATATTGACTTAGACGTTGTTCGAAAAAAAGCTTATGGTACTTTAGAAGATGATATTGAAACAACTTTAGATCGTCCGTTAACAGATTTTTATAAAAAAGAAGAATCAATTAGTGAAGAAGTTCATCCAGCTAAAACAATCGATGAACTATTAATTGATTCAATGGATGAAGATGAAGTTATCGTTAAACCTAAGAAAAGAGAATTTGAAGAAGGATCATTAAATGAAACATTTAAATTAGATGAAATAATTGGCGAAATGAAAAAATCGTCAAAAGAAATCGAGAAGGCAGATGATGAAGATCTATTTAATTTAATTGATTCAATGTATAGCGATAAGGAGGATTTAGACAACTAATGGAAGGATTAAAAGAATTATTACCAATTATAGTCTATTTTTTACTAATAATTATCTTAGTTGTAGGAATCATTTTAATAATTAAGTTAATTAAAACAATGGATAAAGTCGATCGCGTGGTTGATGATGTTAACAATAAGGTTCAATCATTAAATGGTTTTTTTCAAATAGTTGACTTTACAACTGACCGAATCGTTGGTCTAAGTGATAAAATTGTCGATTTAATATCTAATGGTATTGATCGATTAATTAACATTAAAAGGAAAAAAAAGATAGAAGAGAAGGAGAAATAAAATGAAAAAATTCGGAAAATTTGTTGCCGGGCTTGGAATTGGCACTGCCTTAGGAATGTTATTCGCTCCAAAAAAAGGTTCAGAATTAAGAAAAGATGTTAAATTAAAATTCGAAGAATTACTTGAAAAAGCAAAAGACATAGATTTAGGCGATATCAAAGAAGACGTCGAAAATAAAATTGCTGATATCAAAAACGAACTAGAAAACTTTGATAAGGAAAAAGTTTTAAAGGACGCCCAAAAGAAAAGTAAAGAAATAATGGGTAAAGCAGAAGACTTTGTTAAGTTGGCCAAAGAAAAAGGAACACCAATAGTTCAAAATTTAGCAAAAGAAACAAAAGAAAAAACCATTGAAGTTCTTGAAAAAACAATTACAAAATTAAAATCACAAGAAAAAAAATAACCATTAGGTTATTTTTTTATAATTTCATATCTTTAATATATTTTTTAAGTGTAATTGCATTACTACCAAAGATAATTTTTAATTGATTATCAATTTCAACAATTCCTTTTGCTCCTAATTTTTGGATACCGTCTTTATCAACTTTAGTAACATCTCTCAAAGTTACCTTTAGTCTCGACATATTACTTTCGGCATTGATAATATTTTCTTTTCCTCCCAAATAAGAGACTAATTTATTGATTTCAATGTCAAAACCTTTATTGGTTAGTTTTACAATTATTAAAGATATAACAATTAATATAACAATTATAATTACATATTCCATTCTTTTTCACCTATATTGATTATACTATAAAATATAAAAAAAATAAACTTATTGATATATGTGCTTACGAATGTTATTTCACTTGAAATTAAATACTATCTAGTTTATAATTTAAACATAGAGGATGTGTTTAAATGTACGAAGAAAGAAGAGCCTTTCCTTTTAAGTGGGTTTTAATAGCAGGATCAATCGTCGTGCTAATTATTGGGATTATTGCTTTTTCAAGTTATCGAGAAAGCCAAAAAAAGAAAGCTTACGATGATTTATTAAATAGAATTAGAGAAGCTGGGATTGCTTACGGTCAAGAAAAAAAATCATCTTTGATTGAATTAGAAGAAATGTGTATTAAATTGGATGAATTGATCGATGAAGGATTTCTTAAAAGCGATTCTAAAAAAGAAGCAATTATTTTAAATCCAAAAACTAATCGAAAAATGTCTGGATATGTAAAAATATGGCATGAAGAAGGCACTGTAGATAGCGAATATTTATTTGATGATATATGCGAAGTTGATTATGAAGACCGAGTAATATTAGTTGTCGATAAAAAAACGACCCATAGCTTTATTGCTAAAATTGAAGGCAAAGAATTAAAATTAAACTCATTCGAATATAAAATTGATGATGAAAAATTCTTTACGCATGATGCACCAGAATATCGTTTTGATGGTTTAATGACAGGAAATCATAAAATAACTGTTAAGGCAACGGATTATCTAGGTAATGTTTATGAACGTGAAGCAGAAATAGTTCTAGATGCTCTTTTATTACCTGAAATTATTCTAGATTCAACAGATAATTCTGTTACAGTAAACTGTCCAACTATGGAAGATGAAGCTGTAATATGTGCTTATACAATTGACAGTGATACATGGGTTCCGGTTAATGAAGAAACTAAAAAATATATATTTAAAGAAAATGGTAAAATTATTGCTCAAGCAACCGATGGATACAACACTACTGACACAGTTACCAAAGAAGTTACAGTAATACCTTCGTGTATTGATACTACTTGGAGTGTTTGTGGCGGATGTGTTGCTTCATGTGGAAACAATTGTGAAGGAACTCAAACCTCAAATTGTAACAACACCAGAGCGTGTCAATTAATTGGCAATTGTGCTTCATCAACTGAAGATCCAACATTATACACAGTTACAGTTAAAGCATCAAATGGTAGTCCAGTAACTCAAAGTTATGATGTAATGAGCGGATTTAGTCGCGTATTTGTTGTTAGACCTGATGCTGATTATGTTTATAGTTCAGTTAAATGTACAACAGGATCGGCTTCGTATTTATCTAAGTCTGGTCAATTAACTGTCAGTAATGTAACTAGTCCTAGAGCATGTAATGTGTATTTCACTAAGAAAATTGTTCCACCAACAACATATACTGTTACATTCTATGGATTTGGCGGTCAAGTATTAGATAGTAAAACAGTAACTAGTGGTCAAAAGGTATCACCAATTACAGCACCAGTAGTTGCAGGATATACATTTGTCTCATGGACAAAAAATGGAACAACATATAATTTTGATAATGCAGTTACTTCTAATTTATCATTAACTGCTAATTATGTTGGAAATCGTTTCACTGTTGCATTTAATTCTAATGGTGGATCAACAGTCACTTCGCAATATATAATTGCTGGTGAAAGAGCTTATCGTCCAGCGGATCCCGCAAGAACAGCTTATCATTTCCGTAATTGGACATTAAATGGCAATGTTTATTCGTTCGACGTACCAGTTACTGGTGATATTAACTTATTAGCTAACTGGGCACCGTTAATTAGTAAAACAGTTAACTTTGATGGCACTATCGTTAACCGCGGCGTTACTTTACCTGGTTATATAGGATTACATCAAGTAACATCAAGTTGCCCAAGTGGTATTAATTATGAAATGACTGGTATTACGATTTCAATTCAATTAAATCAACCTGAAGTATGTTCAGTGTCCGTAATATACTATTAATCAAAATAAAATAATCTTCGCATGAAGATTATTTTTTATTTGTTATAAAGTCTGATTAAATTAAATGATGGACGATTGAAGAATCTAATTTTATGTTCACTAGTACCGATTCCGCTAGAAATATATAAGTTTGTTTCATCAACTATATAATGATCTTCAAAGTATATCTTACTTCCCTTTGGAGTAATTAAAGCTTTCATAAAGGGAAATCTAACTTGTCCGCCGTGTGAGTGACCGCTTATCATTAAATTGATATCATATTTTCTAACTTGTTTTAGTGTGTCTGGTTCATGAGATAGTAGAATTATAAAATGTTTTTTTGGATCATCTTCTTTTATATAACTAAACGTTGTTTTTAAATTAATTTTCTCTTTTAGTGGAGAAGATAATCCAGCAATTATAATTGGAGTATTATTGTCTAAATAAATTAAATCGTGACTGTTAACCAATAACTTAAATTTTGAATCATCCATTAATTGTTTAAAATCCGTAAGTACATAGTCGTGGTTTCCTTTAACAGCGTATTTTCCTAATGTTGCATCTAATTTGCTTAGTGCATCACTAATAATCTTGTAATCATCTTTTTTCATTTTATAATCTTTATCAACTAAATCACCACTGAAGAATATTAGATCTGGTTTTTGAATATTAATTTTTTCAACTAATGTATCTAACTCTTCTTTAAAGATTGTTGATCCATAATGTAAATCAGAAAAATGGACAATTTTTTTACCTACAAATTGACTGGGTAATAATTTATCTTTAAAACCATATTCTTTTATGATTAATCCTTTTGTCCCAAAGTATCTCGCCCAAGCTAAGAAACCAGCAACAACAAGTATAATTATTATAAGTGTTTTCATCTTTTTCATATTTTTTCCTATCTAACAAGTATTACAATCACGCCAATTAAATTATGCAGTAAATGAAATGACATTGGAGTAAAGATTGACTTGGTTTTCACTAATGATGCAGCAAAGGCAACACCTAAAGATGTATAAGCTAGTAAATGGTATATATCAACTAGGCCATTTATTCCACCAATCATATGAATGGATCCAAATAACAGGCCGGAAATGAGACAGAATATAAAATTGTTTTTTATCGATTTTCGAAAATTTAATCTGAAGACAATTTCTTCACAAATCGGAGCAAATATCAATATTGTGAATGATTGAATTAAAGGAAAATTTAATAATAATTCTCGATTAGCTTCTTCGTTTTGAGATAAATCTGGACTGATAGAATAAGCAATTAAGTTAAATATCATCATCATTATTATTCCGGATACCCAATATTTCAAGCCGATTTTTAATGATGATTTAAGATTATGTTTAAAAATTTTAAAATCTTCTATGAGATTTTTTCGAAATATAATTAAATAAAATATAATAAACATAATTGAAATTAGTAGAATTATTAACATTTTATTTTGCATTGATGTAATGTTAAGATACATAATCATCAGGGAAATTATCATTGGATATATTATTAAATAGCTAACAAATATTAAAAAAGGTGCGATAATATTACTAGCTTTTTTAAAAAAATCTCTCACTTTATCACCATATTCCTAAGTAAATATATCATAAAGATCTTGTCGTTGCAATTATTTAATCAAGTAATTATTATTCAATAAAATTTAAATAATTCGTGCAAAGGAAGTCTTGACGAGTTATATTTTACAAAGTATAATAGAATTGGAAACTAAGATAGGGTAATTTATATATATGCCCTAAAAAAGATAACCGTATAAATTCAAAACAAAAGAAAGAGTGATTAAATGAAAGCTAGTTTATGGGGATACTGGTTAATTGCCTTAGGAATATTTGTCTTTGCTATTATGATGTTACTACAAAGCTTTACAACAACTAACACTGAAGATTATTACCTAATTAAAGAAGTGTCAGAAGCTGCATTAGTTGATGCAATTGACTTTGCCCATTACCGTGTTTATGGAGAGTTGAAAATCAACAGAGAAAAATTTGTTGAAAATTTTATTCGTCGTTTTTCTGAAACCGTTTCGGCCAATAAAGTTTATAAGATTGACTTCTATGAAATATATGAGGCACCACCTAAAGTGAGTGTTAAGGTATCAACTAAATCTGAAACATTTAATGTTGCCGGTGACTCTGCTAGTTTTGATGTAATAAATAAAATTGATGCCATCTTAGAAATGGCACCGGGAGTAAGTCAAGAGCTATATCCCGATAACTTACCATAAGGAGGAATAAAAAGTGGGAAAGAATTTAGGTAATTCATTAAAAAGATTTTTATCAAACAAAAACACAGTTACATTTTTAGGAGTAATAGTTGGGATAGTTGTATTATTTTTTGGTTATCAATACCAAATTAATTCAGCAATTCAACCAGTAACAATTCCTATAGCAAAGGTAGAAATTAAAGCTAAAGAAAAAATAACTGAAGATAAGTTGACTACTGTTCAACTTTCTAAACAAGAAGTTAATAAATTAGAAGGTTTAATCCAAAATAAAGGACAACTTTTAAATAAGTTTGTTAATCATGATACTGTAATTCCAAAAAATGGATTTTTCTACAGTTCAAATGTTGTTGAAGAAAAAACTCAACCTAATTATATAAGTGAAAACATGTGTTATGATTGTCGTTTATTTACTTTAGAGGTAAACTCTGTATCTGATTATGATATTACCTATGGAAATTCAATTATGCCTGGTGTATTTACAGATATTTATGTTAAAGCTCAACTTGATAGTGAAAATAAAATTTACTTTAGTAAGTTAATTGATCATGCTGAAGTATTAGCTGTAAGAGATTCAGAAGGTAATGATGTTTTCTCTGGTGGAAATAATAATAGACCAGATAAATATATCTTTGCATTTACTAAAGATTATTGGGAACTATTAAATATTGCTAAAATTTCTGACTCATATGGAATGAATAAAATTGATTTGATTATTGTTCCAAGAAATAGAACATATTCAAAAGAAGGTAAAGAAGCTTCTTTGGCAAGCACTGATCTTGAAAAATATATTCGTAGTTTCTTAAAACCAGTTCATACTGATGAAGAAACAACTAAGGAAGAAACAACAACACCATAAAAGAATAATTATAAAAGAATAAATAAGGGAGGGGTAAAGCGTGAATGAAGCGATTTTCTCACAATTAGATTTTGGCCCCTTGAAAGAGTTTTTAGAAAATGATGATATTACCGACATATCCATTAGTAACGGATCAAACGTTTGGTTAAAAACCTTATCTAAAGGCGTATTTCAAGTAAATAGACCAGACATTAATAATCCGTTAATGGAAAAACTAGCGTTTCAATGTGCCAATGTCATGGGAAAAACTTTCAACATGGCTCATCCTTTTCTCGATGCTGAAAGTACAGAGTTACGTCTAAATTTCGTCCATGAATCAATAGCAACTAACGGAATAGCGTGTGTAATTCGTAAAACTCCAGCTAAAATTAGGCTAAATAAAGATAAATTACTAAACGAAAAATACATTACACTAGAAATTCATGATTTCTTAATGAAATGTGTTGAAGGTCACTGTAACATTATTGTAAGTGGGGAAACTGGTTCAGGAAAAACCGAACTAGTTAAATATTTAGCAAGTTATACGAAGGAAAATGAAAAAATTATTACTATTGAAGATACATTGGAATTACATCTAGACCGAATATTTCCTCATCGTGATATTGTGGCAATGAAGACAAATAATATTGCCTCATATTCAGAAGTATTGGTCACTTGTATGAGACAGAATCCAAGATGGATATTACTATCCGAAGTTCGTAGTGATGAAGCAGTACTTGCTGTTCGAAATTCTATTTCTTCAGGACATAACATTATTTCAACTATTCATGCTGATAAAGCTGAAAGTATCCCAATGCGTATGTACTCGTTGCTAGAATCGGAACAAGATACTGATCAATTCTTAAGAACAATTCATCGATATGTTCAAGTTGGGGTTCATGTAAAAGGTTATATGAGTAAAGAACTAAATCGTTTTCAAAGAGAAATATCGGAAATATGTGAATTTTATGTAAGTGATGACAATGTTCCTGATAAAAATATAATTTATCGAAAAAGTATGGATGGAAAAATTTCATTACAAAATCCAACTAAACATTTATTAGAATATTTAAGCATTCAAGGAGTTAATTTACCGGTTGATACATTTAAATTAACTCATAACGAACAAGGCGCCCAAAGCGCATAAGCGAGGTGAAACAATGGAATTAATTCTTTTATTACTTATTGCTGTATTTGTCTTTACATATCGAAAAAACAATGGCGAAAACATTTATAAGTTTTTTTCAAGCCAAGTACAATCTCTATATGAAAAATATGCTCCATATAGTTTTCAAATCGTTAGAGAAAAAGCAAAAGAGTTAGGACAAGAATATTCTGCTAGACAATATTTTGTTCAAGTAGGACTTTTCGCAGGATTTGCTGGAGGAGTTGCTTACTTGTACTTTTTCAGTATTATCTGGGCAATTATTTATGCCATTGTTGCAGTATCGTTTATTCCATATTTAGCTTATTTAAGATTACAAAGAATTTATAGTGAATTTGTTTTTGAACAAATTCAAACATATACAACTAACGTTATAATGGAGTTTAATACAACTCAAAGTTTTGTAAAAGCCTTAGAAGGTGTTTATGAATCTGGAGTATTAGAAGATCCAGTTGCTAGCGATGTTAAAATGATGATTGATTTATCTTATCAGAACGGTACAATTGATCAATCTTTAACATATTTTAGTCAAAAATATCCTTTTTATATCGTTAAGAACATGCACCAATTATTTTTACAAATAACTAAAGAGGGTGCTAGAGATTCTGGTGAATCTTTAGAAAATATGATGATGGATATCGACTCATTAGTTGAAGGTGTTTATCGTGACCGAATGGATAGATCAAATTTTCATCGTAAGTTCGTCCAATATGGGTTGTTGCTATATTTCTTAGTTTTATCAATGATTTTATTATTAGGTACTGATCAATTTGCGGCAATGACTAAACAGTTATTTGTGCAAATTTTATTACATGGAATATTACTAATTAATTCATATTTCTTATTGTCTGGCGAAAAATACTATAACGAAGATGTAGGAGCTGAATAATATGATAGGTGGAATGTATATTGAAATTCTTATTGTTGCGGTAATTGTTTTCTATGTATTAATCGTCAATGGACGAATTGATAAAGGAACATTTTTTCGTGATAATCAAGAAGCATTTAAAAAATTAAAAGAAGAAGACTATGATTTTTATGTTAGAGCTAAATATGGTGATACAGCCGATCCTGATGTTTTATTTAGTAAAAGAATTCAAAACGCTGCTCTAACAATTTTTGGGCTACTTTTTGTATTAATTGCTGAGATAAGTTATATTACAATTATTATTGCCTTAATTTTAGGATTTATAGTATTCAAATCTCAATATTCTTCTTTAAAGAGAAATTATAAAAGCCGTTTAAGTGAGTATGATTCGATGTTACCTTATTATTTAAAAAATATTGAAATCTTGGTTCAACATTATACTGTTCCGGTTGCTTTAGGTAAATCTGTAAGTGATGCTCCACCAATTTTTAAAAAAGGTTTAGAAGAATTGATTAGGACAATTAATTCCGGAGATTCAACAATAGAACCTTATATGAATTTTGCTAGAACTTATCCAGTTCGTGATTCAATGCGAATGATGCGTTTATTATATCGTTTAAGTTTAGGGGCTCAAGAAAATAAACAAGAACAATTATTAACGTTTTCTAAAACAATTTCTTCTTTGCAAGCTAAAGCAAGAGAAACAAAATATCAAAACCGTTTAGATAAAATGGAAAGTAAGACAATGATTATGCTTACTGCTACTGGTTTTGGTGTAATGGTCTTGTTAGTTATTGCAATTCTAAACATGATCAATATGTAAATAGTAAGTAATAATATTTGATATATTGAATATTATTGTTTATAATTAACTTATAGTAAGGAGTGAGAGTTAATGAAGGAAGCTTCAGGAGAACTAAACATGACTGCAATAACAATAGTTGCAATCGCTCTAATTGGCGGATTCTTTTACGCATTTATTTGGCCAACAATTAGAAATAATCTGACCAGAAGTACAAAATGTGCCAATGCTACTTGCATAGGAACATGTACAAATGGAGTTCAAGCTTGTACATATCAAGTAACTAATGCTGCGGGACAAGTAACAGCAACTGAAAATTTATCTTGCCCATGTAGAAATTAATAATGAAGGAATGATATAAATGAAGGAGTCAATTGGCGGCGCGTGGTTATTTCAAATTGCCATAGTATTTATTTTGTTATTTGCCGGTTATTTGGCTCTTTCAGTCAATTATTCCCGAGCATTTAAAGTTAAAAACGAAATTATTTCAATTATTGAAAGAAATGAAGGCGCAACTACAAAAACGCAAGATGAAATTACAAATTATTTAAGCAAAGTAAACCATACAATTATGGGTCCTTGTGATACCGCTGATAAGGAGTTTCCTTTTTCTGCGGGTAATAATTACAGCAAGGGTGTTTATTGCTTAAAAATGATTTGTGATAACACAGCAACCATCCCCCGAGCTTATTATAAAGTTAAAGTGTTTTTCAGATTTGATTTACCTATTCTTGGCGACTTAGCTACTTTTAAAGTAGTTGGTGAAACTAAGATGATTCATAATAATCAACAAAATGGCTTACAATGTTAGTTGCAAAGGAAGTTTAATAATGAATGTAGTAATATCTAATCGTCTAAGAAATGAATTAAAGACTCTTAATATCCCGATTGGTAAAGAACTAATTGGGAATTATTCAATTGATGATTTAGTTCAATCATTTAATAATTTCGAGTTTACTAAATTGATTATTGATTTATCAGCAATCAAGGATCTTGATAATTTATCTGGATTTCAAAGATTTGCATCGTCATTTAATATAAATAACGTTATTTTTGTTGTAAATGGTGTTGATGAATTAAATGTTATTTCGAAGTTAATTCCTTTTGGAATATATAACTTTGCTACAAATAACAATAATGTTATTGAATTAATGACTACGCCAAATACTTATAAAGAAGTAGCGCACTATCATGATTTACAAACTCCAGAGAAAAATCGTTCTGTGACGATGAATTCAATGGGTAAAACAAGAGTATTAGGATTTAAAAACTTAGCTAAGGAATCCGGTGCTACGTCATTAATTTATATGTCCAAGATGTTACTTGAACAATACTATTCTGTTTTAGCGATTGAGGTCAATAAAGAAGACTTTGGAGCGTTTAAAGATCGCGGAGAAAATTTTGTCAGTGTTAAAGAAGCTGATTTTGTTAATGAATTAAATAAAGGAACTCAATACGATATTGTATTGGTTGATATTAATGATAGTAAAACCGAGATTCATTGTAGTGATGTTTTCTATTTATTAGAACCAAGTATTATTAAATTGGATCGTTTTACAAGATTAATTAATTTTCAAGATTTAGTTCAAAATAAAAAAATAATTTTAAATAAAAGTTTTTTAAATAGTGATGATTTAGCTGATTTTGAATATGAAGGTAGAATTAAAGTATTTTATAATTTACCTCCAATGAATGATCGAGCTAAAAAACAAGATTTATTGTTAAATTTTTATAAAAAAATTGGTTTAAATCGAAGAGATGCACGTAAATTGCATCGAAGAAGATAGTTTAAAGTGTTTGACATTTATAGTTTAATACTTTAAAATGATAATAAAGAAGGAGAGATATTTAAATGGATAGTTTATTAATGTTACTAACTACACCAACTGCAACTACAATTTGTTCTGATGAAAATGGATTAGGTAAAATTTTATCTTTTGTTGGATTATTAGTTCAAATTTTAAGATGGGGAATTCCAGTCATTTTAATTATTTTAGGAACAATTGACGTTGGAAAAGCGGTTATTGAACAAGATGAAAAGAAACAAAAAGCTGCTTATTCAACATTTATCAAAAGATTAATTGCTGCAGTAATTGTATTCTTTGTTCCAGTAATCGTTACATTGGTATTAAATGCATTTGCTGATCCAACTACTGATTTTGCAGAATGTACTAATAAAATATTACCGGGTATTATTAAAGCAACAGAATAATAGTTATAAAAATATCAACATTTAAAAACCATTTATTTAATGGTTTTTTTCATGTAAAAACATTTGAAATGTATAAATTCTGTGCTATAATTTTAATATGTAAGAATAGAGGTACACTTCGATGAAAAAGGAAATAAAAATAATATTACTAATAACTTTGTTTTTGAGTTTATTTATAGGATTGGATGTCTATGCTGCAACAGCTAATTGTAATTCTGTATTTGGTAATAATTCTGAAACAACAGTATTTTTAGGATATGTATTATCTGCCGTTCGTTGGGGAGTTCCCGTTGTAATCATAATCATGTCATCAATTGATTTTGCTAAAGCAGTTACTGCTGGTGATGATAAAGCTATTAATACTGCCGGCAAGAGATTAATAATGCGCTTAGTAATTGGATTAACCATTTTCTTATTACCTAATATACTAAACATGGTGTTAAGCTTAATTGATAGTTCAACATGTGGCTTGTAGAAGTTTTGGGGTGAATCAATGTTAGGACGTTGTGGGCCAGAAATTTTTAGAATAATTACACTTCCAAATATGTCAGAAATTCTTTATAAAATGGGAGTGTTGCTTTTTTCTTTTATTTATTCTTTGATAGAACTTTCTTATCAATTATTTTATGCTGTGGCAACAGCTCGAATTTTTCAAGAAAAAGCTTTTAGCAGTTTTGCTGATAGAATATTTGCAGTTCTTGGTATATTAATGCTTTTTTTAGTAACTTTTAGTTTGTTTAAAATGTTATTTGATCCTGATGCCTTATCAAAAGGAGGCAAAGGTTCTACTAAAGAATTAGTTACGAATATTTTTACAACAATAGTTATGTTAGTTGGTGTAAATTTTGCTTTTAATTTAGCGTATGCTTTTCAAAAAGCAGTACTTATTGATAATGTTATTCCAAGAATATTTTTTAATTCTAAGTCTTCAGCAGATTATAATGGTAGAACTGATATGGAAAGGGCTGGAACAAATATAGCTAGTGTTATATTAGAGACTTTTTATTTACCACAAGATACTGTAGATGGAACAGGTGATCCTGAAGCAAATAAATTAAATACTATTTATTTTTATACAAAACAAGGCGATAAAAAAAGGGCTGAACCTACAACTTTCAAGCAAGTATACGATGGAATAGCAAATAAAGGACAAGGTTCAAATTATCTTGTGTCAAGTGTTATACAACTAGGAGATTTACGTTGTGAAGATTATGATAAAGTGAATTTTCAAGCCGTTTTAGGTATATTGGTTGGTTTGTTTTTAATATATTCATTATTTTCATACGCGTGGGCAATGGGAGTTAGGGTTATTCAACTTGCTTTTTATCAGTTAATGGCACCAATTCCAATTGCAATGAGAATATTACCAGGAAAACAAGAAATGTTTTCAAAATGGTTAAAAGATGTTTTAACTACATTTGCTGATGTCTTTATTAGAATGACTATTATTTTCTTTTCTATATATATAATTGAAATTATTAAAAATTTAAAACTCGGTCAAATGTGGGAAAATGGTGAAGTGTATGGTGGATTTATCGCTGTATTAGCATCAATAATTGTTATTTGTGGCGTTATTACATTTATTATGCAAGCACCAAAAATGTTGGAAGATTTATTTGGTAAAAAGGGTGGAAAAGGCAATTATGGTCTTGGCTTAAAGAGTTTAAAACAAAATACAATGCCAGCTCGTGCAGCAGCTTCTATGG
>LFRM01164038.1_pt1 | contig 18501 bp, 18 predicted proteins | sample 618341 | NCBI WGS metagenome assembly LFRM01 (sample SAMN03654438, study PRJNA283298) | anaerobic digester metagenome | isolation source: pool of bioreactors CSTR01a, CSTR02a, and CSTR03a thermophilic anaerobic... | place: Denmark: Kgs. Lyngby | collected 2014-05-21 | reverse complement strand
GTATAGGAGGCATAATTACCTGGCAAGACGCAGTAGAATTCATTATGGCTGGAGCCTGGGCAGTTCAAGTGGGGACGGCTAACTTTATAAAACCAGATATAACTTTAGATATAATTAAAGGTATAGAAGAATTTATGAATAAAGAGGGGATTAAAGATTTGATAGAGATTAGGGGAATTATATAAGATAGTGAACAGTGAACAACGAACAACGAACAACGAACAACAAACAATGGATTTAGAAAAGTGCTTTGGTAGACAAAATAAATATTATATCTGTCATAGGGAGTGAAATGAGGAATCTAATCATTTGAATTTGACTTTAATTCTGAATCATAACTTAGGAGGAATAACATGACTATAGAACTACTAAAAGAATCAGGAGCATTACTGGAAGGACATTTTTTATTATCTTCAGGCAAACATAGTGATAGGTATATTCAATGTGCAAAATTGTTGCAACATCCTAAATTGGCTAAAAAAGCGATAGAACCTGTTGTTGAAAAATTAAAAGATTTAGATATTGATATAATAGTAGGTCCAGCCATGGGAGGAATTATTGTAGCTTATGAGCTAGGAAGGCAACTGGATAAACCTGCCATATTTGTAGAAAGAGAAGATGGAAAGATGACTATAAAAAGAGGGTTTAGTATAATAGAGGGACAAAAGGTTTTAATCGCTGAAGATGTAGTGACCACAGGCAAATCTGCCTACGAAGCTATAAAAGTAGTAGAAGAACATGGAGCTATAGTAGTAGGAATAGCTTCAATTGTAGATAGATCAAATGGAGATATTAAATATCCACTATACTCAGCTACTAAATTAGAGATAAATACTTATGATAAAGAAAATTGTCCAATGTGCCTAGATGGAGAGACAATTATAAAGCCTGGAAGCAGAAATATAAAACTATAAACAAACTTTATGTAATAATTAGGCTATACCCTTGTTTATAGCTTTACTTTAAAAAATACATGTGTTAAAATATTAATTAACTATATAAGTCTCCGAGCATGTGGACCTTAATACCTTGTAAATGGTTACATGCCGATAGGGTTTGATTGGAAACGATTAAGCCTCCTGGTGGAAAGGAGAAAATTATTATACAGCATTCCATCAGGTGTGCTGTTTTTGTTTTTGACATAATAACAACACTGGATGACTTAGTTAAATTAAAATTGAAAAGGGAAGGTGGATGTAATTATGTTTGGAAAAGGTAAAAAAATGTCAGCATTATTATTGGCAATTATATTGATTTTATCACAATCAATGATATTTGCAGAAACAGTAAAAGAGCAGGTAGTAGTAATCACAGGAGTAGGGGTAACTGAATTAAAACTTACACTTGAAGATTTAAAAGCAATGCCTGCAGAAGCTCAAATTGAAGATGATTATATTTATAACAGTAAAACTGGAGAAAAAACAGTTGCTGTAAAAGGAGTTAGTCTTGCATATCTACTAGTAGAAAAAGCTGGATTAACAGCTGAAAATGCTGAAGTTAATTTCACAGCAGCAGATGGCTATGCAATTGATCCACAATTACTTAAAGATATTTTAAATGAAGATTTAAAATATGTATTAGCTTATGAAGCAGATGGAGAAGCTATAGTTGATAAAAATAATCCAGATAATGAATTAATAACAGTTTATAGAAAAGTAAAAGAAGAAGGCGAATTTAATACAGTCTTTAAATTTGTAAATAAAATCGAACTTGGAGAAGCAACTGAAGAAGTTGAAGAACCAGAAGTAGATACTGAAGAACCAGTAGAAGTTGATATTGTATTTACAGACATTACAGAAGAATACAAGTATGCAGAAATGGCTATAAGCGAACTTGCAAAAAAAGGAATCATAAATGGAATGGGCAATGGTCTCTATGCACCAGAAGGAGAATTTACTCGTGCACAATTCTGTAAAATAGTAGTTGAATCCTTAGGAATTGAACAAGTAGACTATAAAGCTGGCTTCACTGATGTTAAATCAGCAGATTGGTTTGCTAAATATGTTCAAGCTGCTGTAGATGCAGAATTATTTGAAGGTTACCCAGAAGGTGACTTTATGCCAAACAAAGTAATTACTAGACAAGAAATGGCTGTAGTTGTAGCTAGAGCTGCTGTTCAAGCAGACAAAGTCAAACAAGAAAAAGTGGATAAATTCACAATGGATAAATCTGAATTTGAAGACAAAGCTGAAGTTCCAGATTGGGCAGAACATGCAGTAGCATGGTTAGAAGCTGAAGGTGCTTTTAGTGATATTGCAAATGAAAACTTCAATCCTACTAAAGTAGTTAATAGAGCTGAAGCAGCAACTGTAGTATATAATACATTATTTAAATAATTAGTATTTAATATAATGAGCGATAGCCTTGGCTTTCGCTCATTTGTATAGAACTAAGGAGGTATATTAAGTGAATAATATTATGAGAAGAAAATTAATAGTTTTTTTACTCCTCTTAAGCCTTATCATTTCACCTTTATCTAGCTTATCTATGCCTGTAGAAGCAGCATCTACAGATTTAACCATAACTGGAATTGGTGTAAAAAATGATGTAGTAATAAAAGCTGGAGATTGGTCAAAATATACTCTTTCAGAAGAGTACTATTCAACAAATAATAGCCTGGGTTTTCATAAAATAATAAAGGCCAAAGGTTATGATTTATTTGAATTAATTGGAAAAGATAATTTAAAAGGGGATAAAGATTATATAGTAAATTTCACCTGCGCAGATGGTTTTAAATTTACTAAAACTATCAGTGAGTTAAAGAATACATACTATTACAAAGACTTTACAGAAGGGAGTAAGGTTAAAGCTAGACCAATGATTGTCACTCATACAAGTGTTTTAGCAGATTACCCTAAAAATGTTTTTGCTCCTCCTATTAAGTGGACCGATAAAGCTATTACAGATAAGGACAAAGATCCTGCTTTTCCTAAATTAACATTTGGACAAGTTGGTATTGATGATATGAATATGTCAAGTTGGGGAAAAGAAGTAATAAAAATTACTATTGGTGAAGAAAGACCAGTAGATAGTGGCACTATAGATTCTCCATATAAGCATATTAGCTATGATGGAGCACCATATGATATAGACGCCATAACTAGTGCTACTTTCACAATAGAAGGTGCAGGAGTAGAAGGATATAGAGCTATTTCATTGAGACAAATCGAAGAAGATGTTAAGGGACAAGAAAAAGTAACTTATTATGAAAAAGTAAAAGATAAAGTTGTAAAAAATACATTTGAAGGTATAAATGCAAAGTATTTAATTGATGAATACGTAAAGGTTAAATCTAATGCTGGTAATATAATATTTAAGAATAATTCCAGACAAACTATTGCCACTGTTCCAATTGAAAAAGCTGGTGATTATACTATTGCCTATGGAGTTAATGAAGTGCCTTTAGTATATTTAGAAACGGATGTAGGATATAGAGCTGATAAATATAATGGACAGGGATGCTTTAAACTAGTTTATGATCAAGGTAGTTCTCCAAAAGAAGAGCTATCAAATGTAGCATATATATATGTAGAAGAAAAAGATGCTAAAAACATATTTGAACATAGCTATGCTCCATATAATGATCCCCAATATACAGACTATGAGATAATTATCCATGGGGATAAAATGAAAGAAGAAAAAAGATATAAAGTAACAGATATAGAAAAGATGAAGGATATCCAATTTGAAGATGAATATAGTCTTTCAAATAGTGAATACTTTTGGTATTACAATAGGTATAAAGGAGTAAAACTTTGGGAATTACTTCTTAAAGCTGGATTAGATCCAAAAATTGATGAAACCACAAGCTTGCAATTTATAGCAGCAGATAACTATAACTTTGCACCTATGACTATAAAAGATATAAAAGATAGTTCCTTATATGGTTATTATGAAAAGGATGCAACAGATACAGGTGATGGAAGCTTTGATGGAACAACAGTTGAGCCACTTCATACAGGAATGCCTGTAATAGTAGCATATGGGTTCAATGGATATCCTTATGTAAAGAGACCAACAGATGAAGGCTATAATCCTGGATTAATGAATGCAGGAGGTCCTTTAAGAGTGATTTCTGGAAAGACTAGCTATAATGATACAAATGGTTCTAATCAAGTTCAGTTTATAAAAGAAATCATTATTGGTGGTGGAACTCCGATATCAACTGATACGTCTAATCAGGGAGATGGAGAAAAGACAAATCAAGATGTTTCAAAAGACTCTGCTTGGAATCACAATCATGGAGTTTATACTGAATACCTAGATCTGCCTGTTTTAAGAATAACTGGATCTCAAATTGTAGAACCAGTAACACTAACATTAAGACAAGTAGAATCTTTAAATCAATATGCAGCTAGAGATGTATATAGCGGAGATGGAATTAGAGAATTTGAAGGTATAATTCTATGGGATCTTATATCGAAATTTGTAAAGTTAAAAGATGGAGTTGATACTCCAAGTGTTAGAGTATTTAGTGGACAAAACTATAATCAAATTTTAAGAAGTAGTGACCAAATAAAAAATGGTGTATTAAATTCAAAAGGACAATTAAAACAAATAATTTTAGCCTATGCTGCCGATGGATATCCACTTGTTCCAAAGGAAAATGATAATGGATATGTAAATAATAATGCCTTTGGTCCTTTAAGGCTTATAATTGAAGAAAACAAATCCATGTGGATAAAATGGACAGACTGTATAGTAGTAGGTACTGGAGATTATGAAGCTCCTGAAATGAAGGATGTCAAAGAACTAGACCTACCAGAATTGGAAGAACCAAGTTTAACAGATGAAAAAACCAGTGAAAAAGTATGGATAACATATAAAAACAATACTGGAAAAGAACTAACTGAAGCAAGTGCAAGAGTTATGAAATATGATAAAGATGGAAACTTATGGATAGGTACTAATAATGGTGGATTATCAATGAGAACTCCTGAAGGTAAGTGGACTAACTTGAAAGAAATAACAACCGAAAATAAAGGTATTGTAAAAGTAGATACTTGTTATGCAATAGCTGAAAGAGAAAATGGTGAACTTTGGGTAACACTAGGAAGCCCTACAACAGCACAGGGAATATTAGTTAGATCAAATGACAAATGGAAATTATTAACACCAGACAACTCATCCTTACCAGGAGCTTTTGCACAAGAGTTAGAATTAGATGGTAAAGGTGGATTGTGGATTGGCACACAAAATAGCTTGGTTCATATAGATGCAGAAGATAAATGGACAGTTTATGGTGAAGAAAAAGGACTATTGCCGTATTCAGTAGATGCTTTAGAATCTGATGACAAAGGTGGAATATGGATGGGTTATTATCCTGTTCATGGGGGCACTGAAGAAGAACCTCTATACTATGGTGGTTATGAATATTTAGCTGCAGATGGAAAGGTAACTACCTATAATGAATTTGATCCAACTGATTTCAACTTAATCTGGGTTAGAAGTATATCCATAGACACTAAAGGTGGAGTTTGGATAGTAAGATCAGGAAATATACCAGGCATGGGTCAAGGAGAAATTGATTACATTCTTAATGGAGAAAGAACAGTGTACAAAGCAAAAGACCTTTATCCGGAAATTGATGAAAAAGATGATATAAGACTTGTAATGGCAGATAAAGAAAAAGAAGATGTGCTTTATATTGCAACTTTAAAAAGTGGATTAGTAAGGACTGAAGGTTTAGGAAAAGTTGTAGAAAAAACCAACTCATCAAACTATTTTCCAACAGCTCAATGGGATAGCGTTTATGCTTTGGATTCACAAAGAGGACAGCTTTTAATTGGAACAAATGGTGGGGTCGGTATACAAAAGGATGTTCAAACATTCCCAGATATTAAAACACACTGGGCAAAGGATGACATTGAGTATATGACAACTATGGGCTATGTTAAAGGCAGCAATGGACAATACAAACCTGAGGACAATATTAGTAGAGCAGAATTCTTTACTTTAATGGTAAGAATTTTAGGTATTGATGATGTTGAATCCGAAACTATACCTTTCGAAGATGTAAAATCTACTGATTGGTTTGCACCAGAAGTTTTAAAGGCAAAAGGGTCTGGATTACTAAGTGAATATACTGGCAAAAATTTTGAACCAAATAAAGCAATAAGCAGACGTGAAATAGCTTTAGCAATAGGAAATGTATTAAATCAAAAGTTGGAATCTGAAGAAATAGAAGAAATACTATCTAATTTCAAAGATAAAGTAATAGAAGGGGATAAATCGGCAATAGCTTCTACCTTAAAGGCAGAAATTATTAAGGGTTTCCCAGACAATACTTTCCGTGGAGATTTAAATTCTACTAGAGCCCAAGCTTTGGTAATGTTATTTAGATTCTTGAAATATTAATTGATGGCAATATGATTCGTCATATTGCCTCTCTTAGGAGGTAAATATGAGAAAACGTAAAAATAGTAGCATGTTATTGGTTATATTATTAATTATTGCTATTAGTATAGGGGGGTGTAGCTCAAAGAACCCTAAAGTAGAAGAGCCTCTTGTATTATTAGAAGAGAAAAGTGACGAGACAGAAATAGAAAAAGATGAAGATGTCAAAGAAGAAGAAGGAGAAGAAGAAGAAGAAGAGGCAACAGAAGATGAAGATTCCTCTGATGAAGAACAGATAGATGAAACAGATAAAGACCAGGAGGAGCCTGTTATTGAAGGTGAGAAAGCAACCACAGATAAAGAGCCTGAAAAGCAACCTGAGAAAGTGGAATCTATTGAAGCACCAGAAAAAGAAGAGCCTGTAGTAGAAAAGAAAAATGCAATTAAAATTCAAGGTAATGTAGGAAAAGAAAGTGCCTTTACTTTAGATGAATTAAAAGCCATGACAGATATAATATTTGAAGATGATTTTTATTCTTTAAACAACTTTGGCACAACTGCATATACTAATTTTAAGGGTGTAAATTTATGGAAGCTACTAGAGCAAAAAGCCCAAATTTCAGCCAATGCAAGTAGAATAAAAATTATAGCTACAGACGGATATGAAGTTGAATTTACTGTAGCACAAGTAAAAAGACAGGATTATATAGATGAAACAAATCCTGATAAAGCATTTCCTATGATTATAGCCTGGGAAGAAAAAGGGCAAGAATACGATTCTTCAGATGCTCCACCTTATAAGTTAATTGTAGGGCAAACTGAAGCTGGAGATATAAATAAACCACAGTGGGTATCAAAAATTGATAGAATAATTGTTGAATAAGGTAAGTGATAAAATGAAAAATAAAAAAATATATATTATTTTAATCTTAGTAGTTATTGTAATAGTTGGAACTCTATTCTATTTTAATGATTCTGCCACAGAGGAAGAACTAAAGGTTAGGGCTTTTTATCCTGATGCAAAAAAGATAAGTTTAGTTAAAGATATTTCAGATGACTTATTTATCACAATGAATATGCCAGCTGTTAGAAGAGCTTATGAAGTTGATGGGGTTATAAAAGCATATGTTGTAAACTGTGTTGGTTATATAGGACCAATAGAAGTACTAGCAGCAGTAAATCATGAAAAAAATGAATTGATTGGAATCCAGATATTAAGTCATACAGAAACATTTAGATATGCAGAACATATAGATGCAGATTGGTTTATGGAACGTTTTAAAAACATGAAAGCGGATAAATACTTAAACTTGGCAGTAATGGATAAGGAAAGTCCTCAGGATATAGTTCAAGTTACAGGAGCCACTGTTAGTTCTCAAGCAGTAGTTAATGCAGTTAATGCTGCAATAGGTGCATATCAATATAAAGTTCATAATAATGAAATGGATATGGTATTAGATGTAGTTCCTCAAGAAATGTGGCAACAAGATACTAATAGCTTTTCAATAAGCTGGGACACTGGATCTATAAGAATAAATACAGACGGATTAAAAGAATATGAATCAGTAGAAATGGATGTTATATTAATAAATACAACTGGTACTAAAACTGAAATGCGAGTAAAAGGTCCTACAATTAGAGATGTTTTAAAAACTGAAGGCTTAGATTTAGAGGATTTTGAAGGAATTGGCATAAGTGGGCGAGATGGTTATTATACAATGGTGGATAGGGAAAAACTAGAAGCTGGAGAAGTAATTTTAGTTTGGGAAGTAGATGGTAAACCACTAAATGATGAAGAAAAGCCAATGAGAGTTGCAATACCTAAAGAGCTGGGACCTTATTGGGTGAAGATGGTATCCAATATAGATTTGTATGATAAAATCTCTACAAAAGACATAGATAATATGTATATATTCGATGAGTTGATAGTCGATATAGAACCTTATGAATATGAATATTACGGTAGTAGAGATAAGTCTATAGAAGTTGGAAAGATACTTAGAAAGTTTGATTATGTAGATGAAAATGGTCTTTTTACAATGGGAGCCTCTGATGGATTAATAAAGAATGAGACTATTTCAATGGTAAGAAATAGATACTTTATAAAGTATGAAGGAGATAATGCACCAATGAATATAGGCCCTGCCTTTAAACTTGGAATGAATGTAAAAGAAATGACACATTTTTCTACCACTAAAGATGCAGTTATTTTTCCTGAACAGATGAAAAAAGTTGTAAGAATTAAAGAGATTAATGGTGAAGAAGGTTTAAACCTAGAAGATGTACTATTAACAGCAGGAATGAGATGGCAGGATGATAAAAGGTTTGTAGCCTTATCTGTAGATGGTAGTCAATCTTTTTTTGATATGGAGGAACTAGTCTCTTCTTATTTAGTTTACAAAGATGGAAAAACTAGTTTATATATTAATGACACACTAATAGTAGAAAAGTTATTAAGGATAGAGAAACTATGAATGTAAAAAAACGAAATATTATACAAGTAACCATAACTATTATGGTAATATTAAACTGTATAATTTATTATCTGTATATAAAAGATGTAATTAATATAAGGCTTTTTTCTATAGCAGATTTAAACCCTTATGGAGCTTGGAGTGCTTTAAAATCTTTATTTACAGATGTATCATACCGTTGGAGGGGAATGACCAGGGCCATAGCCCTGACCATTTCTTTAACCATAGTTTCTTTTTTTATGGGGAGAATATTTTGTGGTTTTGTATGCCCAATAGGTTCTTTACAAGATTTCTTTAAGTATATAGGCAGAAAAATCCGGATTAAAGAAATACAACTTATAAAATATAAAGGATTTAATCCAGAATGGATAAAATATGCTATTTTTATTTTGTTACTAATATTAAGTACAATCAAGCTTGGTAATTACATATCTCCTTTATCTCCATGGTTAGCTTTTTTAAATATATTTATGGGTGTAAAGCTTGAAATTGGTCTAATTGTTTTAATCCTGATTTTAATATTATCCTTGTTTTTTAAGAGGATATTTTGTAGAGTCTTTTGTCCTCTTGGGGCATTTCAAAGCTTGATGTATGCCATAGGACCTTTAAAGATAAATAGAAATAAAGTATGCAATGGGTGCGCAATTTGCCTAGAGGATTGTCCTGTAGATATTAAATATGGGGAGGAATTAGAAATATCTCCGGAATGTATTAATTGTCTTAAGTGTACAGAAACTGTATGTGTTAAGAATTCACGGGGATACTCCCTAAAATTCGCAGGGAAAAGAATAAAAAATAGTTTATACATAAGCCTAGGCTTGGGAATGTTGTTATCAATATACATATTGCTTCCCCTGTTGGTTCCCTATGAAGGGCAAAATACAATTCTGAATATAGGGAATATAGAAACAGGAGTATATCAAAGTATAGGAGTAGGCTTTGGAGGGCCAATGTTAATTGAAGTAACTGTGGAAGAAAATAAGCTTAGTAAAATAAGAGTAATTAGCCATAAAGAAACCTCTGGATACCACGAAGAAGTATATAAAAACATGGGACGGGAAATAATAGACACTCAAAATTTAAATATTGATGCAATAAGTGGTGCCACTGTAACCAGTAGAGGATTTTTAAGTGGTGTGAAGAATAGTGTAAGTCAAGCTATGAATAAGGATTAAGGAGAAAGATGTGAATAATAAAAAAATATGTTTAATATTAATACCTATAATTGCTATAGCTCTTATATTCTTAGTAACTGGCAAAGAAAATACTTCTGTCCTTATTAAGTATAATGAAAAGGAGATTGTTTTAGAAAAAGAGTATTTATATAGCCATGAAGATGCTACTTCATTTCCAGTAGTAGTAAGAAGTAGTGGAGAAAAACCAGTAGAAGCCCAATATAAAGGCATAGAGTTATTAAAATTATTCAATTCTCTAGACTTAGATATATTAAATTTCCAGAAAATAACCTTTAATGCTACAGATGGATATCGAATAATCCTAAGTATTGATGAGTTATTAGAACAGAGTAATACTTATTTAACTTTTGAAAGAGATGGAGAATATTTAAAATCAAGAAAACAAAAGGGCAACGGACCTTATCAATTGATTATAAGAAGAGATCCATTTAGTCAAAGATGGATAAAACATGTTGATACCATAATTTTAGAGTAATAAAACAAAAAAGATAAGAGGTAAATATGAAAAGCAAAAATACCATACTTAGTAAATTTACTGTTTTTGATCTTGTAATTATAGGAATTATTTCTGCATTAGGTGTAGCTACAAAGCCTATTATAGTACCTTTAGTTCATATAATTACTGGACCTTTATTTATCCCTGGCGGAGCCATAGCTGGGGGATTTTACATGCTATGGATTGCAATAGGAATAGGCTATGTTAAGAAATTTGGAACAGGAATACTTATAGGAATAGTACAAGGTATTTTAGTCATTGTAACAGGAACAATGGGTACCCATGGAATTATGAGTATGATATCATATACATTACCTGGTCTAGCGACGGATTTAGTATTTTCCTTATCTAAAAATAAAAAATATAACATTTTACACTATGTATTTGGATGTATGGCAGCCAATGTAACGGGAACTTTAATTTCTAATATATTATTTTTCAGACTGCCTTGGATAACTTTAATTCTATTACTTTCAACTGCAGCCTTATCAGGGGCTTTAGGTGGATTAATTGCATTAAGTCTGGTTAAAAGTATAGAAAAGTTAAATATTGATTTATAAACTTATGGGGTGTAATAGCATATGAACAAAAAAATACTAATAATGATGTTATGGGTGGTTGTTTTAATCTTATTTTTTACTGCTTGTAATGCAAAATCAAAAATTGCAAACAGTGATTTAAAAGGAATAGCTATATTTAATAAAGATGAAAACTTAGTATTAGATTATATACCTACAGAAAAAATAGGGTTAAGCCAAGTTTTGAAAAAAGAAATTAAGGATGAAGTTTATATTATTACTAGTTCTGGCTCAGTTGTAAATACAACACCTGAGATTTACTTGCAAAGTGATTCTAATAGCATTTTTGCCTTAGATAATTGGGATAAAATTCAAGATATAGTAGGGATTTACATAGGAGATGAGTATAATAGTATTACGGATGCATATGACCATGCTAAAAACCACCTAGATAATGGTGAAAAAATAATGGTAGTATTATTAGATGGTTTTTCATTTGGGCAGTATAAATTGGCAGAAGAAAGAGATACTCTTAATTTTTTAAATAAGCACTTTAAAAATGAAGCTTTAAGTGTTTTTACACCTGTTACAAATGCTGGGTTTGCAGCAATGATTACTGGTGTAACTCCTGATGTAAATGGAGTCCATGATAGAAGTTTTAGAACCATGAAAGTAGATAGTATATTTGATTATGCCATAAAGAACCAGAAAAAAGCAGTTTTACTTGAAGCTGATATTAAAATATTAAATACTGAAATTGAACCTATGCTTCACATAGATATTAATAATGATGGTAATATAGATGATGAAATATATGAAACTGCAAAGCTCCTAGTGGAAGAAGATTATGACTTTATATTTATTCATTTTCATGGCATTGATGATAGAGGTCACTCTTATGGACCAAAGGATAAGAGAACTATGGATTATATCAGCACAATTGATGGCTATTTAGAGGAAATAAGCCATATTTGGGATGGACATATGATTCTTACCTCTGATCATGGAATGCATGAAACAGAAGAAGCTGGAGACCACGGAGAATGTATAAATGAAGATATGGTAGTACCATATTTCAAGAGGGAGCAGTAAATATGGATAAAAAATTATTAATAGTAGCTATTGTATTTATAGTTTTAATAGTAATTATTTTTGTTTCTTTTAAACTAAGTCAACCCTCTAGGGAAATACAAAAAGAATTATTAGATAATGCAGAAATTTTAATTTTAGATGGGAAAGCTGAACTGATTATTAATATAGAAGATATTAAAAGTCTAGAAGAGGAAACTTTTGAAGCAGTTTTGGATACCTCATCTACAAAACCAAGCTTGCATACATATAAGGGTGTTCAGATTAAACATTTATTATCTCATTTTAAAATACCACTAGATAGTAATGATATTATTGTACTTAGTGGAGCTGATAGCTATGGAGTAGCCTATTCTGGAGCAGAAGTACTAAAGGAAGGAAATATTTACATAGCATTTATGGAAGATGGAGAATACTTAGGAACTCTAGAAAATGGTGGGACCGGGCCCTTTGAAGCAATAGTAAAATTAGACCAATTTAGTAATCGAAGGTGTAAGTGGCTTACTAAAATAGAGGTAAGAAGATGAACTCAGTGGAAATAATTAATCTAAATTTTAAATATAAAAACTCGGAAGACTTTATATTGAAAAATCTAAACTTTGAAATAAACAGAGGAGAAATAACAGCTATAGTAGGAAAAAGTGGTTCTGGAAAGACAACACTAACCAAGTGTATTTGTGGCTTAATCTCTAAAAATAATAATAACCACTTTACAGGAAAAGTATTATTATTCGGCAATGATATAAGTAAAATGTCTTTAGCTGAACTTGTAACTACTGTTGGAATAATATTTCAAAATCCTTCTACCCAATTATTTTCTCCTACAATTGAAGATGAGTTGGCATTTGGTCTTGAAAACTTATGTATAGCTAGAGAAGAAATAGGAAAGAAAATAGAATATATACTAAAGCTCATAGGTATGGAAGAATACAGATATGAGAACCCAAACAATCTATCAGGTGGACAACAACAACTTATTGCCTTAGCTTCTGTACTTATTATGGAACCAAAAATTTTAGTCTGTGATGAGATAATGTCATGGGTTGATGATAATGGACGCAAGGTTATAAAGAGAGTTCTGCTAAGGTTAAAAGAAGAAGGTAAAACAGTTATTATGGTGGACCACAAAATAGAAAATATAAAAATTGCAGATAAAATAATTTATATGTAGGTGACTATGGATAATTATATAGAATTAAAGAGGATCAATTATAAATATAACAAAGGTAAAACTATTTTCCATGACTTTTCTTTAAAGTTGAATTGTAGTGAGACAACCATTATAACTGGAGAAAATGGATCTGGGAAAACCACTTTAACTAAACTGATTACGGGAATACATAAGCCTCAATCAGGTCATATCTTTATATTTGGGAAAAATTCTAAAGAAATGTCTTTAGGGGATATTGGTCAAGTACTAGGATATGTTTTCCAATATCCTGATCTTCAACTTTTCGCTACTACTGTATTAGAGGAGCTTACATTTCCACAGCAGTTTAAAAAAGACAATAAGGGGGACGTATTACTAAAGGCTGAAGAATTAATGAAAGTTTTTGAACTCCAAAACTTAAAAGATTCTTATCCTGCTTTATTATCTTATGGGGAAAAAAGAAGACTAGCAATAGCAGCAATACTAATGAACAATCCAAAATATCTTATTTTGGATGAACCTACAGCTTCTCTTGATGAAGAGAGAATAGACACTCTGTCAATAGTTTTAGACAATTTAAAAAATAAGGGAATTGGCAGTCTGATTATTAGTCATGATAAAAACTTTATCTCTAAAAATGGTGAAAGGATAATTCAATTGGAAGGGGGAAGGATTATAATAGATGAAAAAAAATAATTTAGACCCTAGAACTAAATTAGGCATTGTACTTGTAATTTCAACTTTGGCGATATTATATAATGATTTTTTAATATTATCCCTTTTATTGTTAATAGCTGTAATAATTGCAATATGGATGAAAAGCGATTTAATCCATATTTTAAAGAGAATAAAAAAACTAATAATACTTATGTTAGCAATAGCATTTGTACAAAGTATAGCTACAAGAGGTGGAAATACTTTATTAAGTCTGGGTGGTTTAACTCTAATTACAGATTATGGGCTTATTAAAGCATTGGAATTTACTTTAAGAATAAGCATTATTATCATTTCATCTGTGATTTTAACCACGTCAAATAGCAGAGAGTTAGTACAAGGTTTAGTACAGATGAAAGTACCCTATGAAATTGCATTTATGGTATCTATAGCCATTAGATTTTTACCTATATTAAGAGATGAAATGGTAGATAAAGTAATAGCACTACAATTAAGAGGAGTAGATTTAAAAAATATAAAATTAAAAGAAAAGTTAAAAGTATATAAATACCTGCTTTTACCTATAACTACTAACTCTATACTAAAGGCAAAAGAACTTGCAACCGCTATGGAGATGAGAGGATTTAGAGCTTATCCTAAAAGAACCAGTTTTTTAGTTTTAAAAATGAAGCATATAGATTATATAGTTATTACTATGAGCTTGATCTCATTTTTAGGATTTATTATAATATTATAAGAGGTGAACTATGAAAATAATATCGGTAATTGGAATAACCTTATCTGGTAAAACTACAACTATTGAAAATATAATAAAAGAATTGAGAAAAAGGAAGTATACAGTTGGATCTGTAAAGGAAATACATTTTGAGAGCTTTACAATGGAGATAGAGGGGTCTAATACAGACAGACATAGTAAAGCTGGTGCAGAACTTGTAACTGCTAGAGGGATGCATGAAACAGATATTCTGTTCCCAGAAAAATTAAATATTAATAAAATTCTAGGGTTTTATAGTCAAGATTTTGTAATCCTGGAAGGAGTAAGTGATACGATAGCTCCTAAAATAATAGCAGCTCATGATATAGAAGGTATTGAAGACAGATTAGATGATAGTGTTTTTGCTATATCAGGAAAAATTTCTATAGAGTTATCAGAATACAAGGGTCTCCCTGTTATAAATGCAATGACTTCTATAGAACAGCTGGTAGACTTAATAGAAGAGAAAGCTATCGAATATTCCCATGGTGATGAAATATAGTAAGAAAGAAGGAGTAATGTATATTATGCAAACTACTGGTATTGATATAGTAAACAATAATAGAATAAAAGAAATAATAGAAAAGAACCAGAATAGTTTTTATAATAGAATCTTTACTGAAAATGAACTTCAATATATCCAAGGTAAAAATCATGATTATAAAACAATTGCAGGGCTATTTTCTGCTAAAGAAAGTATTAGTAAAGCCATAGGTACTGGTATAGGAAAAATTTCTTTTAAGGACATAGATATTAATCATGATTCAAATGGAAAACCATTTGTAAAATTTAATGGAGAAAATCCCAATTTCAAAAATATTAACAGTATAGAAATTTCTATATCCCATGAAAAAGATTATGCTATTTCAATTGCTATAGTTAATTGGAATAGCCAACAAAAAATCTGGATACCAGAAGAAATCAAGGGTATATTAAAAAAACGAGAAAAAGATACTCATAAGGGGACTTATGGCAAGGTAGGAATCATTGCAGGTAGTAAAGGTATGGCAGGAGCTAATTATCTTACATCTATGGCCGCTTTAAGAACTGGATCTGGATTAGTCTATTCTTTTGTGCCAGAAGACCTAGTAAATATAATGTCAAATAAATTTATAGAAGTTATCGTAAAAGAAATTTCAGAAAATAATAATATTCTAGAACAGGTTAAGGAATTGGATGGTTTAGCCCTAGGTCCAGGGTTAGGAATAAGTAAGAATAAAATTCATATGGTTAGAGAATTGCTTTTATGTTATGATAATCCAATAGTATTAGATGCAGATGGTATAAATGCTATAGCAAATGATCCAGAAGTATTGAAAGAGAGAAAACAGATTACTATAATTACTCCCCACCCTGGAGAACTAGCTAAATTATTAAATAAGAGCATAAATGAAATACAAGAAAATAGGCTTTACTATGCTAAATATACTTCAAATAAATATAAGGTGATTACTTTGCTTAAGGGTCATAATACTATTGTTACAGACGGTGATTTAGTATATATAAATTCTACTGGAAATCCAGGTATGGCAACAGCAGGAAGCGGGGATGTGTTGACAGGGATAATAGTAAGTTTAATTTGCCAAAATATTAGTGAGTTAGACAGCGCTATTTTAGGGGCTTTTATACATGGATTAGCTGGAGATATTGCTAGTTTATCTAAGGGCGAATATAGTCTGATTGCCAGTGATATATTAAAATATATACCTAAAGCTATGAAAGCTTTATTTGAGGTAAGTTACTAGAAGTAAAATTAATGGGATAAATCTTATTTAAGGAGAAGGCTTATGAATCATAATTTGGAAAAGAAACCAGTAAAGTTAGAAATAAATCTAGATAATTTAGCTCACAACTTTTTAGAAGTAAGAAGATTTGTGAAAGATAAAATTAAAATAATGGCTATAGTTAAAGGAAACTCCTATGGACATGGAGCTGTAGAGACATCAAAGATATTCATGGAAAATGGTGCAGATTACCTTGGCGTGTCAATTTTATCAGAAGGGATTGAACTAAGAAAGGCGAAAATAGAAGGGAAGATATTATTATTAAATTATACTCCTGTAGATAATTTTCGAAAATTACTAGAATATAATTTAATTCCTTCTATTTATAATTACAATGATGCTGTAGCTCTGTCAGAAATAGCTGTAAAAATGGGTAAAGAAGTGAAAATACATTTAAATATAGATACAGGTATGACTAGATTAGGTTTTTTACCAAATGAAAATACTTTTCTTGAAATTCATAAAATTAGCCATTTGGCAAATATTATTATTGATGGGATTTACTCTCATTTTGTAAAGCCAGAAGAATTGGATAAAACATATAGTAGACAACAATACAATAAATTTATTGGAGTAGTTAATAAACTACAAGACATGGGTATAGGTATAGGGATTAGACATATTTCTAGTTCTGCAGCAATAATTGATTTACCAGAATACAATTTAGACATGGTCAGACCAGGATTAATCTTATACGGCCATTATCCAAGTAATGAGGTAAATAAAAATATATTGGATTTAAAATCAACTATGTCTCTTAAAGCCACTATTTCAAATATAAAAAAAGTGCCAATAGGAACAGGCGTAAGTTATAATCATATTTTCGTTACAAAAAGAGAATCTATAATTGGTACATTGCCACTTGGTTATGCAGATGGATATTCTAGAAGATATGTTGGAAAAGCAGTAGTTTTTGTAAAAGATCGATGTGTTCCTATTGTTGGGAAAATATGCATGGATCAAATGATGATTGATATAACCGATATATCTGAAGTGAATATAGGTGATGAAGTTATATTATTTGGTTATGAGAATGAAAATTATCCCACAATTGAAGATTTGGCTAGGATTTTTGGTACTATAAATTATGAAATATTCTGTTCTATGGGCAGAAGAATCCCAAGAGTATATAAGAAAAAAGATGAAATTGTTAGTATTGTGGATTATTTAACCGACTAATAGGTTAATATCCTGATATCAGTTGACAGGAATCCCTATTTGAAGCTATAATTATATAATACTATCTTTTCTTAGACTGAAATTTATATATAAAATGGGGGTGGGAATTTTTGGTAGAAAGGAACAGTTTATTACCTACATTATATGATTCAGAAAGCAATTTTAGTATTGAGGCTATGAGATTTTATTTTAAAGAAAAATGGGTAAAAGATATTCATGATAAGTTCAAGAATGGATATTTAGAAATGAGTCAAATAAATTTAATCCTTGCTGAAATAGGGATAGAAGAAGATATGCGAGATTTAACACTTTATGAGGCAAGACTATTAGGACGTGAGTTATTATGATGGTAAGAAGAGGAGATGTATTTTATGCTGATCTGAGTCCTGTAATTGGCTCAGAACAGGGAGGAGTACGGCCAGTATTAGTTGTACAAAATGACATAGGCAACAAATATAGCCCAACAATAATAATATCTGCCATTACCTCCCAAATTAATAAAGCAAAGCTACCAACCCATGTGGAGATTACAGCTCCAGAATATGGACTACCAAAGGATTCAGTAGTACTATTAGAACAAATAAGAACCATAGACAAGAAAAGATTAAGAGAAAAAATTGGTAGATTTAATGATGAAATGATGAGATCAGTAGATGATGCATTAAAGATTAGTGTTGGATTAAAGGTTTTATAGTACAAAATTAAACATACATATCAAAAATAAGCATTATTATAGAATAATGCTTATTTTTTATTGCTTTTATAGTATAATAGTAGAAGCAGTTAATAGTTAATAGTTAATAGCGAATAGTGAACAACTAACAGTGAACAGTGAACAACGAAAGAATCT
>LFRM01390515.1_pt1 | contig 18515 bp, 18 predicted proteins | sample 618341 | NCBI WGS metagenome assembly LFRM01 (sample SAMN03654438, study PRJNA283298) | anaerobic digester metagenome | isolation source: pool of bioreactors CSTR01a, CSTR02a, and CSTR03a thermophilic anaerobic... | place: Denmark: Kgs. Lyngby | collected 2014-05-21 | reverse complement strand
ATTACAAGCGTCGGCGGTACGGCGCCTTCAAGGATAACGCGAAGAAGCGTCGTATCGTCCATATTTTCATCGCGAATTAGCGCTTTAATTTTCTCCGTTATCTCCGCACAAGAAGCAACGCCTGTTACATTAAGACGCCTGACCTCGTATTTTCTGCTTGAAAAAATAAGTCTTTGAAGTTTTATTTTACCGTCATCCGACACTTCGGCATAAATGGCGCCTTTTGGTCCTGTTTCATCATAACCGCGCCCCTCAAGACAGCCGCAGTAAGCATAGACACAGCCGCCGGCCACACCTGCATCCGGTGCATTATGTACGTGTCCGAGTGCTGCATAATTGAACCCGCACACCTCAAGCTCCGCTGTCGATATGGGGCAGTATGGCGACAAGGGCGAGTTCAGGTGCGCATGCGCGCACAAAATTTTGAAAAGTTCACTTTTCTCCGCGGGACGCAGCGGGCTTTTCCGCATTGTTTCGCCTGTAAAGGCGTAACCATACACCTCACAGCCAAGCTCAGGAAAAGAAAAGCTTGTCTCTTCGCTTGATTTGAATATGTAAACGTTCTCCGGAAACTTTACCTTTGCATAAACACTGTCGGGCGTGTAAGGATCGTGGTTGCCGGGGCTTATTACAATTTTGCAGTCGGGAACACGTGAAAACTCACGCAGGACAATTGAGACAGTCTCTTTCGTAACGAAGCCCGTGTCAAAAAAGTCGCCGGCAATAAGCAAAAGATCTATTGAATTATCGCGGACATACGTCATAAGCGATGAAAAAGTATGGCGAAGCTCTGCCCGTCGGATCTCCGACCGCCGCGCATCAAGCCCCGAAAAGGGGCTGTCAAGATGTATGTCCCCCGTATGAAGAATTTTTAGCATCGCGCCCTCACAGATAGTATTTTTCACAATTATTATAATACCACGCGTCCCCGCCCGGCGCAAGCAGGGCGGGGACACGCATTTTAATTAAATAATTAAACGTCAAATATTACGTCCGATTATTTTATTCTATATCAAGGTGCATTTTTGATGTCGGAGGCCAAAAAACACTGTCAAGCAAGGCCCAATCCTCCGCTGATATAACAATATCAGCGGCTGCCCTGTTTTCGCGCACGTGAGCCGGATTTGCAGCTTTCGGTATCGCCATGACACCGCCCCCTCGTATCGTAAATGCAAGCATTATCTGCCAGATAGTCACGCCGTATTTATCAGCGACTTTGCGGAGCACATCGTTTTTCTCAAAATCATAGCTCATTCGCCGCAGTGTTCCCTTTTGCGCAAGCGGGCAGTATGCCATCACAGCAATACCGCGGCTTTTAAGCCACGGGAGCAGGTCAAATTCAATTCCGCGGGAGCCAAGATTGTATAAAACCTGGTCGACGGCACAATTTTCACCGCCCGGCACGGCCATAAGCTCCTCCATGTCGGCGACGTCGAAATTTGAAACGCCCCATCGCCTGATTTTACCCGTCCGGACAAGCTCCTCCATGCAAAAGACCGTCTCCTCAAGCGGTATATCGCCGCGCCAGTGGAGAAGATATAGGTCAATATAATCTGTACGAAGGCGACGCAGGGACGCATCACAACTTTTAAATATACGCTCTTTACCCGCATTGTGCGGCAGTACTTTTGTGCAAATCATGTACTCGCTCCGCGGTATGCCACGCATTGCGCGCCCGACAAGCTCCTCCGACGCACCGTCGCCGTACATTTCCGCGGTGTCGATGAGGTTCATCCCAAGCGACACGCCAAGGCGAAGTGATGCTTCTTCGTCGGTGCTCTTTGCAGGATCATCGCCTATATTCCAGCATCCCTGACCGATAACCGGCAGCACAAGACCGTTTGCCGATACGGTTCTTGCAAGTTTTGTACTATTACTGTTTTTATTGCTATTCTCCATTATATAGTCCGTATAACAAATAAATTAAACAGAAACTGCTGAAAGTTCGTCAATAAACCGGCAGGCGGCAAGGGCCGCAACGGCGCCGTCCGCTGTCGCTGTCGTTATCTGGCGCACGCCTTTTGTGCGGCAGTCACCTGCAGCAAACACGCCCGGGGTGCCTGTCGCGCATGTCTCGTCGGCAACAATATAGCCGCGTTCGTCAAGGCGCGCAACATTTTTATAGGGGTCATTCTCCGGGACAAGTCCTATTGCTACAAACATTCCGTCAACAAAATGCTCTTTTGTTGTGCCGTCGCTCACCCGCTCGGTGACGATTCCCTCAAATTTGTCGTCACCAATAATAGATTTTACAACCGTCTCAGTTATTACTTCTATATTATCACGTTGATATAGCTGCTGCTGGAGCTTTACCTCTCCCGTCAGGCAGCTGAGGTTCTGTACGACAATAACTTTTTTGCATGTATCGGACAAAAGAAGGGCTTCCTGCAAAGCAGAGTTCCCTCCGCCAATGACAGCAACCGTTTTTCCTATATAAAACGCGCCATCACAAACAGCACAGTATGAGATACCGTCTCCTATGAATTTTTCCTCGTTCGGTACACCGAGCATTCTGTGACGCGCACCGGCAGCTATAATAAGGGCTCGTCCCGTATAGACACCGCCTGTGCATTTTACCGTTTTAATATAATCAGGCGCACCGCCCACAGTTACTTCAACAACCTCATCAAGCTCAAGCTCCGCTCCCTGCTCAATGGCTTGTGAAACCATTCCATCCGCAAGTTCGCTGCCGCTTATTTTTGATATCCCGGGGTAATTTTCGATTTTCGGAGAAAATGTCATCTGCCCGCCAAAGGTTGATTTTTCAATTAAAAGCACTGATTTTTGCGCACGCCTTGCGTAAATAGCAGCTGTCAATCCCGCAGGACCAGCACCAATGATAATAATATCGTACATGCGTTTTTCTGCCTTTGCTTATGTGTTTAAATGTATAAAACGACTTTAATTAACAACAGTACGACGGCGCCCGCCGCTTTTGGCGGTGGGCGCTGCCGGATTATTGTGATTTTAAGTTTTATTACTGCTTTTTTAATCGCTATTCTTGCCGTATTACCGAACAGCGGCCACGGCATTTACTTCATCAATATAATGCTTAATGCCGGACACGCCGGTGAATTTCTGTGATTCAGCGCCGTTTCCTACATAGAGAGTCGGTGCCTGACGAATACCGAGGTCAAGAGCAAGCTGTACATTTTCTTCAGCCAATACTTTGACATACTTTATGCCGGCACGGTCAAGAAGCGCTGTTGCTACCTTGCAGTTCGGGCATGTTGCCGTCGTAAAAAGATACGGGATGCTTGAGTTGCGAACCGTTTCGCTTGCAATGCCCGTCGCACTTTGTGCCGCGCTTGTCGCTGTGCTCGCCGCTGCGTTTATCACGTCATGTGCTGACGACGGAACACCCTCATTATTCTTATCGCTTGATGTGCTTATATTATCCTTTGTGTTTTTTGACATGTTCTCCAGCACATCCTTATAAGCGCCATGACCAACGACGTCGTATACACGGCGGTCCTTGAATTCCTGAACTTTTCCGTCGTTCCAGTTGCTAACCGGACGGTAATAACCCGTAATGCGGCTGTAAACCTCTGTATCAGAACCACATTTATCGCACTTTGTATGTTCGCCGCTGATATAACCGTCGTTCGGGCAAATGGAATAAGTCGGAGAAATAGTGTAATAAGGAAGCTTATAATTTTCGGCTATTTTACGTACAAGGGCAGCCGTTGAGCGCCAGTCAGGCATACGCTCACCAAGGAAAGCGTGGAATACGGTGCCTGAAGTATACAGCGTCTGCAGCTCATCCTGAATGTCGAGCGCTGTGAAGATATCGTCCGTAAACCCGACGGGCAGGTGCGAGCTGTTTGTATAATACGGAGTGCCACCCTTTTCGTTTGCCGTGATAATATCGGGGTAACGTTCCTTATCAAGCCTTGCCAGACGGTATGATGTTGATTCCGCCGGTGTTGCTTCAAGATTGTAAAGGTCGCCGTACATCTCCTGATAATCGGAGAGGCGATTGCGCATATGAATGAGTACCTGCTTTGTAAACTCCTGAGCTTCTTTGTGCGTCAGGTCGCAGCGTATCCACTTAGCGTTAAGTGAAGCCTCGTTCATTCCGACAAGGCCAATCGTCGAGAAGTGGTTGTCGAAAGTGCCAAGATATCGCTTAGTATATGGATAAAGACCGGCTTCAAGCAGTTTTGTAATTACTGTACGCTTTGTCTTTAGTGAACGCGCAGCAACATCAAGCATATGGTCGAGCCGCGCATAGAAGTCAGCCTCGTCTTTCGCAAGATAAGCCAACCGCGGCATATTTAACGTTACAACGCCGATTGAACCGGTTGATTCGCCGCTTCCGAAGTATCCACCTGATTTCTTGCGCAGTTCGCGCAGGTCAAGACGCAGACGGCAGCACATACTGCGGATATCGGACGGCTTCATGTCGCTGTTGACATAGTTTGAGAAATACGGCGTGCCGTATTTTGCAGTCATTTCGAACAACAGGCGGTTGTTTTCCTTGTCAGACCAGTCGAAGTCGCGGGTTATCGAATATGTCGGTATCGGATACTGGAAACCGCGTCCGTTAGCGTCGCCTTCTATCATTACCTCAATGAAGGCGCGATTTATCAAATCCATCTCGGCCTGGCAGTCGCCGTACGTGAAGTCCATCTCACGTCCGCCGACAATAGCCGGCAAGTTGGCAAGGTCTTCAGGAACCGTCCAGTCAAGTGTGATGTTCGAGAACGGCGCCTGTGTGCCCCAGCGGCTCGGTGTGTTTACGCCGAAGATGAAGCTCTGTATGCACTGTTTAACTTCTTTATAGGAGAGATTATCAACCTTAACAAACGGAGCAAGGTAGGTATCAAATGACGAAAACGCTTGCGCGCCTGCCCATTCGTTCTGCATGATACCGAGGAAGTTTACCATCTGATTGCAGAGGGTGGAGAGATGGCTTGCCGGAGCTGATGTTATACGTCCGGGAACACCACCAAGCCCTTCCTTTATGAGCTGTTTGAGAGACCAACCGGCACAGTAGCCCGTTAGCATCTGCAGATCATGCAGGTGTAAATCTCCGTTGCGGTGGGCATTTGAAATCTCCTGATCATAGAACTCAGAGAGCCAGTAATGTTCTGTAATTGCACCGGAGTTTGAGAGTATAAGTCCGCCGACGGAATACGTAACGGTGCTGTTTTCCTTGACGCGCCAGTCGCTGGCATTAACATACTTCTCGACAAGCTCTTTGTAGTCGAGAATTGTCGACTTCATGTTGCGTATCTTCTCACGCTGACGGCGATAGAGTATATAAGCCTTTGCAACCTCTGCATATCCGGCCTGTACAAGAACTCTTTCAACGCTGTCCTGTATATCTTCAACAGCTATTTTGTCGTCCTTAATTTTTGGCTGAAAATCGGATGTAACCTTCAGCGCCATAAAATCAATTACGCTTTGATTGTAATTGACGCCCTGTGCAATGAATGCTTTTGTAATTGCTGAAGCTATCTTCGATATATCGAAATCGACGACCTTTCCGTCGCGCTTAATAACTTGATACATACCCCCACCCCTTTTATTTTCATGTTATTATATGGAATTCAATATGTAATGCAATACCAAGAATTCGAGTGAAATGATTATAGCACACTATATATAGTATTGTCAATCGAAAAATAATCAATCTGTAGTATTACGCTTCGATTTGTAAGTTATGAACAAAAGCTCCGTATTGATCAAAAATATGCGATTTAAATAATCCTGTGATTCTTAATACTAAACTGTCACACCACGAAGCTGTGCATTTGGTATATATGGCAAAACAGCATCAAGGAATGCTTTCATATCATCATCGCTTGGTGCATGAAGCCCCTCAGTTAAAATATCGCCCGAATCCTCAAAGCGCTGGATGAAATACCGGCGGGCGCCCTTCAGCCACCGTCCGATTTCTGCGAAGTCACCCGGCGTATGAAACTCAGATACTGCTGTTGTGCGAAATTCATAGTCTATTTTGCCCTCATCAGCCATCGACATAATAAAAGCAACGCTTTCTTTTATATCGGGCACGGGGTCGTACGTGAGCCCGCACGTTTCTTTGTACTTTAATGGGGAATTTTTTATATCCATTGCAACGTAATCGATAAAGCCGGAGGATATAACTTCCCTGAGCCTGTGCGGGTCGGCGCCATTTGTATCAAGTTTTATGGAAAAACCCATTTCCTTTATTTTTTTCGCAAATTGAGTGATATCAGGCTGCAAAATTGGCTCACCACCCGTTATAGCAACGCCGTCAAGAATCCCCTGCCGCTTAGAAAGGAATAAAAAAAACTCCTCCTCGTCAATTGCGGGTAAAGTTGGCAAAGCTTTAACAAGCGATGCGTTCTGACAAAACGGGCAGCGCATGTTACACCCGGGGGTAAAGACTGTGCACGCCACTTTACCCGGATAGTCAAGAAGCGTGAGCTTATTTAGTCCGCAAATTCTCATATTGTTTTCCTGTTGTTTTCCTGATTTCTTTTCTATATCTATCTTGTGTTTATGTAGCGCGCGCTACGTCCGCCCTTGCGTCTTCCTTATCGCTCATAACCTGGTTTTTGCCGATGTATTCATCGAGTATACGCGCACACAGTTTTACATATTCAGCACATGGGCGTTTTTTATAGTACTCGCGTGTCCGCGGCGACGGGTCCCCGCCCGCAGTGACGTTTTCACCGGACGCAGAAAGAAGCTCGCGGCAGATAATTGAGCCGTTTTCGCAGCGAAAGCTGTCGGCAAGCTCGCGAATACGCTCATAATGACGTGCTTTGTCATGCGATTTTGGGTCTGTGTATCCATACAGCATCCCTGCTACCATAAACATAGCCGAAACTGCGCCGCACACCTCGCGCATGCGCCCCATTCCACCGCCGAAGGACGATGAAATACGCAGCGCTGTGTCACGATCCATGCCTGTTACATCGCAAAAAGCTGTAAAAACTGCCTGCGCGCAGTTGTAGCCTCTGCGGAAAAGAGCCTCTGCCATCATCTCGTGCTCTGTCATTTTATGATCATACCTTTTCGGGTGTTATTTCTATAATAGGTAATATAAAGCCGCTTTTGCTGCGGCTTTGCTTGTTCTTGGTTCGTCTATACTCCACTACCATTATATCATCAAAAATAGCCCGACGCAATCAAACCTGCAAACATTTTTTCGCCTGTTTTGTCACCTGCCGGATATTATTCATGTTCCTGTAACAATGCTTCTTGCCCGTATTGTTGACTGCTGCTACCCTCTCTGATATAATTTTTCATAAAATAAAGCATATTTTTCTGCTTTTTCCCACGGTTTTTATCATTAGATATATGGTTATAAACACATGTGGAAAGAATAAAGATGCAAAATAACAAAAGGAATCGGGCAACAATGAAAAATCCGGCGCAAAAAAAGTCAAGGCAAACCTCCGTTTTTATCCTGACAGCCATAACGGCAGTTTTAATTTTCACATCTGCTGTCGTGCTCAACTACCTCACACCTCTTTTTGCCGACGATTTTTCATACAGCGTTTCGTTTGAAACGAAGCTGCCGATTTCCTCATTTTATGATATATACCGCTCGCAGCTTGTTCACTATAAATCAACTAACGGACGCTCCGTCGTCCACGCACTGGCACAGCTTCTTCTCTGGGTTGGCAAGCCTGTGCTCAACTATATAAACGGGGCTGCATTTCTTTCGTTTTGCCTTTTAATTTATTTTCACGCATTCGGCACGCTGCGTTCACTCAACTACAAAAGGCTCATTTTCTTATACTCGGTGCTGTTTTTCCTGACGCCTACATTTGGCGGCAGCTACCTTTGGGTGATGGGGGCCGCAAATTACCTGTATTCGCCGCAGATAATACTCATTTATCTTATCCCATACCGATTGGCGCTCTCCCGCAGGGTGGCTTTATATGAGAGTTCAGAGTCTATATCATATGACAGCATATCTTCACAAGGTGAAAAAAAGCACAGCTCCCGGGGTGCTGATATCCTGCGCGCCATTATATTTTTACCATGCGGTGTTGTCGCCGGATGGACAAACGAAAACACATCAATCGCTATGACTTTTATGGTCATCGCTTTCATTTTTGCGATGATTATATGCAGCGGAAAAGGGGAAAGACATCCTTCCCGCCGCGTGCCGCTTTGGATGTTCACAGGCCTTCTTGGCAATATAGCAGGGGCTCTTCTTCTTTTCCTCTCGCCCGCACAAAAAAAGCGCCTTGAGGGCGCCGGCGGTATAGGTGGCGTCGGTACGATGGTGCGGCGCGCGCTGTCAATCACAAAAAATGCCGTTTTATATCTCTGGCCGCTTCTTTTAATACTTATCGTATTGCTCGCCGTTATCATCATAAAACTGCGCGGTGCCGACAGCACTAAACGACGCCGCGCCCGCATAACTTTTATAACACCCGTTATTTACACTCTTGGCTCGCTTTTATGCTTATATTCAATGGCGGGAAGCCCGGAGTTCCCACGCTGGGTATGGGGCCCCATCCTCGGCTTCATTCTGATTGCCCTATCATCAATATACGAAACAACAATACGCGTTTTTTATAGTGACAAAAGCACAAGTGTTGATTCTCCCCTAAAAAAACAACGTATAAGTCAAATATGCAAATGGGCAACTGTCGCCATATCGGCACTTCTTTTTATATCTTGCATTTTTGGCTTTAAAAAAGCTGTCGGTGACCTTTTGCCGGTGAAAAATGCTTATGACGCCCGTGTTGAATATATTGAGGATATGCTCTCACAGGGATACACGGATGTTACCGTTGACATTATAAAAAGCGACTCCCCATACAGCAGCTATAACCTGTTTGACGAGCTTTCTTTTAACAGCTCATCGTGGCCAAATACGGCAGTTGCAAGGTATTTCGGTCTTACGTCGATTTCACGGAGAAATTAAAATCATTATACGGAGATATAAATAAATGAGACTATTTGTCGCCATCGCCCTCCCGGCGGATATGAAAAAGTCGCTTATGCGTGCAATATCCGATCTTCGCTGTGTTGCCACACAAGGCAATTTCACAAAAGAGGAAAATCTGCACCTCACCCTTGCTTTTATCGGCGAGGTTCCGACACCCCGCGTCACCGATGCTAAGCGCGCACTTGACAAAGTCAGCGCCACCCCTTTCACGCTTACGCTTGAGGGTAGCATCGGGCGCTTTGTTCGCAGTGGTGGCGACATATATTATGCAAATGTCGAGGGGGGCGATGCTCTTCACTCGCTTGCCGGCGCTGTAAAGCGCGAGCTTACGGCTGCCGGATTTGCAATCGAGGAGCGCGCTTTCCGCCCGCATATCACGCTCGGGCGCGAGGTAAATGTACCCTCGCCTGTATCGATAAGCATTGTTCCCGCGTCGATGACAGTGACCTATTTTGGTTTATATAAAAGCGAGCGCATCGCTGGCAAGCTGACATATACGGAGATACACAGAATTGAGTTGTAGCCCCGTTAAACATTTCGGGCATGGGTTAAATAAAAAACCGGAGTTTTTATGTCTCCGGTTTTTTTGTTATGGGTAGAAAGCGCCTGATGGATGTTATCAAGGTGAATATCATCCTTCAATTTTAATTTTTAAGGAAGCACGCCAGCAGATGTACGAGAGAATAAGAACGAGTGCCGAAAAAGCCATCTGTTCCACGAAAAGCCACATATCACCATACTGAGATATGAGGAAAAAGATAAGTATCATCGACATAGATATGCCCATTCCGGTGAAAGTAGTTATCATTGTCGCAACACTTTGCTTTACAACTTCAACTTCCGTTTTCCAGTCAAATTTCTGATGCTTGAGGTTTACATACAGCCCAAAACATGACACAAAGACTGAAAACGAAACCGGAACAACTAATGTGAGGATAATATCGTACACGCCGAACCCGAGCTCTGAACCGAAAATAAGCATCAGTACCCATGATATAAAGACAGCGGGAAGCAAAAGCGTCAGGTTGACGAGGATTTTACTGCGATAAATCTGCGCGTTTGTGAGAGGGGCTGAAAGAATGTTGTAACGCTCAGATCCTTCAAGAGAGATTGACGACGATGTCGTTGATGAAAGCATAATAGCAAACACGAACGCTATCGGCAGTATCTTGACAATCATCCAGTCGAAGAAGGGATCCGAGACGCCGAATATCTTTTCCATAGGAACAAAGGATACGGCCCCGCCGATTAGTAAAACCATTATCGGCCCGATGGATGGTATTGAGCACATAAGTGGGGCATGAGAAATAACGGCGGAATTCTTTTTTATAAAGCGCCATGGTGGGAGATGTCCGCCTGACGTTTGCAGCCGCTGTTTTTGCCGATGAAAGACTTGCCGTTGTACGCTTTGAAACAGGCCGCCGCCCCGCTTTTGTCTTTATCGACGTTATATAAGCGTACATCTTTCTGTGGTTTTTATTAAGAAAGAAGATAAGGATGGCTACACAAACGACCGATATTGCAAAATATGCAAGCCATGGCAGTATTTCACCCGTAAGCCCGCGGCCTAAAAGGTGTGCCGGGAAGTATACATACTTCAGCTTCGCGGACAAAAACTCGCCCATCTCAGCTATCTTCTCACTGTTTGCATACGTGCCCATCATTGATGAAAAATACATCGCCCCGAACACGAACAAAAGCCCGATGATGATAGTTCCGAGGTTTTTATGACGGAAACGCGAAGCAATGAAAGTAATAATAACTGCCGCAAGGCTGCCTATAAAAGCCGGAATACACGGCAGCAGAAGTATTGTCGGTATAATCAAAATCCAGAAAATAAGCGGCGGTGATACGAGGTAAGCATAAACACTGACAGCCGGTAAGAAAACTATTATGACAAAAAAGAATTCATATATATACTGAGTGATAAGCCGGCTGATGACAATTTCGGAGTCTGACAGGGGAAGTGATGATACAAAGTCGTAATCTTTCGGTGCAAAAAGTGAGTTCCCGCCCCGGAATACTGTCGATATAAGCATCAACATGGCGCCGGATGTTGCCATCATCGGTAAAACGACATCAGCAAAGCCGACCTCGACAAATGCCTTCGTAAAGCTGCCGATTGTATAAATCATCACACCGAAGGAATATAACATCAAAAGCGAAAATGCGATTAATTTAATCTTATCGCGTCTCTCGCCTTTTAGTGATTTTTTCACACCGGCGAAAATTCCAGCTATTCGAATCTTGACAAGGAGGAGTACTTTATTTTTTGTTTTGTTTTTTACACCTCTTTTTGCCGCAAGTGAATTACTCGCCATCTTCTATCACCTCGAGGAAATATTCTTCGAGCGAAATGCTTCCTATGACATCCTCCATCCTGCCGCTTGCATGTAATTCACCGTTTTTAATGACAGCTATTTTGTTGCAGAGCTTCTCCGCAACGTCAAGAACGTGCGTCGAGAAGAAAACAGCGCAGCCTTCCTCGCATTTTTCGCGCATTATCTGCTTTAAGTTATGCGATGCCTTGGGGTCAAGCCCGACGAATGGCTCATCAAGAACAAGAAGCTTCGGGCTGTGAATAAGCGCTGATGTTACAACGAGCTTTTGCTTCATACCGTGCGAATATGAGGAAATCAGATTGTCAAGGACATTGTCAATTTCAAACCTGCGTGTGTATTCCTCAACAAGCTCCTCACGCTTCACAGGATCAACGCCGAAAATGTCACCGATAAAGGCAAGATACTGTGCACCTGTCAAAAATTCATACGGCTCAGGTGTATCGGGTATATACGCCGTTACCGATTTGCAGTAGATAGGATCATCCTTAATTGAATGACCGTCAATGAATATGTCGCCTTCTTCAAAGTCAAGCGCGCCTATGACAGCACGTATCGTTGTGGTCTTACCGGCGCCGTTGTGTCCGATGAAGCCGTAAATATCGCCGGCTTCCACATGCAAAGACAGCCCCTTTACAGCAGGCTTTCCCTTTTTGTACGATTTTGTCAGGTTTTCGATTCTAAGCATATCACGTAAGCCACCTTTCAAATACTGGAATTATAATGCCACACGGTCAATTGATTGTCAAGTACCATCTTTAGAATTTTTGTTTAAAAGTTCACAAAAATTTCGATGTAAAGCCAAAATATTTTTCCTAAGATTGACAGTAGGTAAATTATAATGATATAATTTTTTAGAAGACTTGGCTATAACAACAAATAAAAGAAGAGGCACATAATATGCTCAGAAAAGTTAGAACAGAAAACGGCTGGGTCAGGGGATTCCCTGCCGCTGACCCTCGTATCACCGTCTTCAAGGGCATTCCCTTTGCCGCACCACCGGTTGGCAAATTACGCTGGCATGCACCGATGCCTGCCCGTGACTGGGACGGCACGCTTGAATGTTATGAATTTGCTCCGATGGCAATGCAATATCCGATAAAGGCTGATCCAAACGCTCTGTATGACCGCGAATGGCACGTTGACCCGGACCATCCGATGAGCGAAGACTGCCTATATCTCAACATCTGGACTCCTGCAAAAACAGGCGACGAGAAGTTTCCGGTCATGGTGTGGATTTTCGGTGGCGGCCTGATGTGCGGTTATCCGTCAGAGATGGAGTTCGACGGCGAGCGCATAGCGCGCCGCGGTGTCATACTTGTTTCTATCAACTATCGGCTCAATGTTTTCGGATTCCTATGCCACCCCGAAATCACCGCCGAGAGTCCAGAGAAGCCGGCAAACTTCGGACATCTTGACCAGCAGGCCGGTATCCAATGGGTAAAGCGCAATATAGCTGCTTTCGGTGGAGATCCTGATAACATCACTATTTTCGGTCAGTCTGCCGGTGGCGGAAGCGTGCTCGTGCAGGTTGCCTCACCGCAAAACAAGGGGCTATTCCAAAAAGCAATACTGCAAAGCAGCGGCGGTATGCTTCCTCCATCATCATTTGCCATGAATATAAGAGAAGCGGAGCAGCAAGGTGTTCGCTTATTTAAAGAGCTCGGCGTAAAATCGCTTGATGAAGCCCGCATGATTGACGCGAAAACAGTCTTTGAAGCCGCTGTTACAAGCGGGGGCGGGTACCAATGGGGAACTGTCGTCGGTGACCCTTTCCTGATGGATTGCCCCGTTAACTACTTCAAATACAATACCCGCAACAAAGTGGCTCTCATGGTCGGTCACACAGCCGATGAGTTTCCCATTGTTCCACAGGGCAACACAATCGAGGAGCTTGAAGAATACGCAAAGCGGACTTTCGGTGAGCATGCAGACGAATATCTTGCCCTCATAAAGAAAGGATCCACAACGCTTGAGGAAATGAAAGCCAAGGGAACATACAACGGCTTTGAGCTGGGCGATGTTCTTCTCCTTGATAACAACAGTAAATTTGAAACAAGCGACGCTTACTACTACATATTTGATCCTGAAATTCCGGGCTGGGATAACCCCGGCGCTTTCCACTCATCTGAGCTGTGGTTCGTCTTTGAAACACTTGCCAAATGCTGGCGGCCTTTCAAGGGCAAACACTACGATCTTGCGCGGATGATGTGCAACTACTGGGCGAATTTCGCAAAGTCCGGAGATCCGAACGGTCTTGACGCAGACGGCACGCCCATGCCGGAGTGGAAACCATATGCAAAAGAGCAGCGCGGAGCTATGTTTTTCGGCGATGAACCTAAAATGGTCGGCCCGAATGAAAACGAGGTGTTCAACTTCATACGCGAGGGGTACGAAAAAGGCTATTTCGACAACAGAATCAGCAACTTCGCGCAAAGACGCAGACAAAACACACCAAAAAAGAAAGACAACTGATATACACAAAAGCGCGGCGAATGTGCCACCGGCACGTCGCCGCTTTTTTTGCTTTTATCATTGTTTATCGGCAAAAAATTACAAACAGGGTGTGGCGCGGCAGAGTTTAACAAAATAACTATTGAAAAGATGCGTTATTTGTTATATTATTTAATATGTATTATCATATGGTTTCGCGCTGTTTTAGTGCGGCGGAGGTTATCCTTTCGTGTTCGGATACGTAAAAGCATACACACCTGAGCTTAAAGTCCGCGAGAGCGATTATTACCGCGCTGTTTACTGCGGTCTCTGCCGTGCAATGAAAAGCCGATGTGGATTTAACTCAACGCTGTCTCTCAGCTATGATATAGTTTTTCTGGCTCTCGTACGACTTGCAATAACAGGCGCAAGCGGGAACATTAAGCGTATGCGCTGCCCGATGTACCCGGTGAGAGGAAAACCGGCTTTGACATTAGTCAACAGCGACGTTCTTGACTACTGCGCCGGTGTTGCAGCGCTTCTTACCGAGGGAAAGCTCAAGGACGATAGGCTTGACGAACGCGGCGTAAAAAGGATTCGTGCTCGTCTTTTGCTCCCTGCCGCCCGCCGCGCATCAAAACGCGCCGGATGCAGCGATGACCTTCGTGACACTATCCGCCGTTATCTTAGCGAGCTTAACGAAACCGAAAACTCTCGTCCGGAATCAGTTGATGTGTGTGCCGATATTTTCGGCAGGCTGCTTGGCGAAATTTTCGCCTACGGGCTGCCATGCGATCGCGACCGACGCATAGCGTATGAAATCGGGCGCGGCGCCGGGCGCTTCATTTGCGTCGCAGACGCAGCCGACGATGCGACCGAAGATGCAGCCGCCGGACGATATAATCCGGTTTTGTCGCTGTGGCGTGATCATTTCGACGGGGAAAAGTTCGACGACCACGCAAAAGAGGCGATAATGACAGCACTTCAGCTTGATTTATCGGTGGCAGCGATGGCTGTTGAGCTTATCGACACACAAACCGGCACGCCGCCTGAGCCGCTTTCAATAGTAAAAAACATTGTCTACCTCGGAATGCCCGCGGCAGCCAAAGCTGTGCTGTCCGGCAAGGCAAAGAACAAGCGTTGGGCGCAAAAATAAAACAACTAAGCGAATTTTTATAATAAAAATGTGCAAAACTCCACATATATGACCAAACAACCCTAATTGAAAGGTAACAAAACTGAATGAAGGATCCCTACGAGGTGCTCGGAGTCGGGCGTGATGCCACGGACGAAGAAATAAAAAAAGCATACTACGAACTTGCCCGTAAGTACCATCCCGACAATTATACAAACAACCCTCTCGCCGACCTCGTCGAAGAAAAGATGAAAGAGATCAACGAGGCATATGAGCAAATCCAAAAGGAGCGCTCAAGCGGTGCGACAGGCAGAACATCAAGCGGTGCCGGTTACGGTCCGGGTGTCGGATACGAGGGTGGCTCGCCGTCGTATAACAATATCCGGCGGCTTATAAACGAGCGCCGTTTTGCTGAAGCTGATACAATTTTAAATGCTATACAGAGAGAAGCACGCGGTGCGGAGTGGTATTTTCTCAAAGGATGCGTCCTACTCGGACGAGGACAGTACTACGATGCCGTGCGGCACATTGAAACGGCTTGCACGATGGATCCGGACAATGCGGAATACGCTGCTGCCCGTGATAATCTTCAGATGAACGCCGCTGCCTACGGCCGTGGTTATGCACGTCAAAGGGGCGTATCAAACCATGATGTATGCGACATATGCTCAACCCTTCTCTGTGCTGACTGTTGCTGTGAATGTATGGGCGGCGATCTGATTCCCTGCTGCTGATTTTACAGCACTTTAAGTACTACATTATAGTAGTGCTAAACTTTCAGTGCTAAACTTTCAGTGCTGCACTCATCGTGCTGCACCTTTCCACAGGTTAGCGAAATGAAAAAAACAAAAGCTGTTGCCACATGCGGCATCATATGCGCCTTATCGTGCGTAGCTATGTACATCGGCTCGGCGACACAGGTGTTTGACCTTTCGGCGTGTATTTTCGCCGCGCTGCTTATAATACCCATTTACATTGAGTATGGCACCGGGTATGCGATGCTCATATTCGCCGTTACCTCCGTCACCTCGCTTCTAATACTTCCATATAAGTTTCCGGCTGCTTTATACCTTTGCTTTGCCGGTTATTATCCTGTGCTGAAAGCATTTTTCGAGCGACGCGGGCTGGTTTTGTCGTGGATACTGAAGCTTCTCACCTTCAATGCCACTCTCACAGCGCTTATAGTAGCGACAAGATACATCGCCGTACTTGAATACGAATCAATCACGCTTGATATTGTCGTGTATGCTCTTGCAAACGTCGTATTTGTCATCACAGACCTTCTCGCTACACGGCTTATCACATTATATATGATAAAATATCGCCCCGCGCTGAAAAGGCGCGGGCTTATCTGAAAGGCAAGGATGTAGAAATTGGCAAAAAGCATGACAGCCTTCGGCCGAGCAATCGGCACCTGGGGCGGTAAAAAATATACGATTGAAATTAAAAGCGTAAACGGAAGATTTTTCGATTGCACAGTAAAATACCCACGCCAGTATGGGTTTATTGAGGAGCCGGTTAAAGCGTATATACAAGAACGCGGTGTCTCTCGTGGTAAAATAGATGTCACCATCAATGTTGAGGTTATTGAGCAGGAGGGCGTCGTTGTTTCCCTCGACAGCGCTCTTGCCGCTTCATATATTGACGCTTTGCGGCGCCTTGCAGAAGAGTTTGACCTAAAGGATGACATTACTGTCTCGCGCGTCGCGCAATTCCGCGATATTTTCACCATAACAAAGCCGGAGGAGAATCTTGAAGCAGAGTGGGAAGCTGTAAAAAGCGTGCTTTCAGAGGCGCTTGATGCATTTCTCATTATGCGGGAACGCGAGGGCGCGCGTCTTGCGGCTGACACGGAGCTTAAACTTGTAAACATTGAAGCTATCGCCGCTGAAATAGCCCGCTTGTCCTCCGCTGAGATTGCTTCGTATGCGCCACGCCTGACCGAGAGAATTAAACAGCTTCTTGGCGATTGTAACATCGAAATCAACGAACAGCGCATATTAACTGAAGCTGCCATATTTGCCGATAAGGCGTCTATTGATGAAGAACTTGTGCGTCTTGCATCACATATAACAGCCTTCCGGCAGATAATAGCGGAGGAGGGCGCCGTCGGACGAAAGCTTGACTTTTTAACTCAGGAGATAAATCGTGAGGTAAACACGATAGGCTCAAAGTCCCAAAACACAAAAATCGCCCATCTTGTCGTCGACATGAAAAGTGAAATAGAAAAAATCCGCGAGCAGGTGCAGAACCTTGAGTGACACACTGCCCGCGCATACAAAGGGTATATTAAGCGGGACGGAATTTTGTATTGACGATTGTTACGGATATTATGTTCCCGATACTATTCGTTGCCAAGAAGGCGAAACATTACGCAAATATTTAGCGGACTGTTACGGCTGCAAGCCTGACGAATTAGAAATATATTTATATGACGGTGAACATATGGTAACCGATTATAATATAATGGATTAAGCCGTTGCGGCGGCTATAAATAAGACATTAAGCCGCAAGCGTTGCCCGGTATACCGACGGGCGTAATGCGGCAAGCTGGTCACAAACCCGGGCAAAGGAGGTTATTATTATGATCTGGATCATCGCAATCATATTGCTACCAATTTTTGTCCTGTCAGACCTTATAAAACGGCAATAAATTATGAAATTTATTAATATAGGTTATAATAATATGGTAGCGGCGGAGCGAATCGTAGCCGTTGTTGGATACGATTCAGCGCCGGCAAAGCGCTTAGCGCAGGATGCGAAGGACGACGGACGGGCAATTGATGCTACATGCGGCCGCCGCACGCGCTCCGTCATTATTACAGACAGCGACCACGTTATATTATCGGCTGTGTCACCGGAAAGCATAACAGCCCGTGCCACAGAAACCTCCTCCGACACCGCAGACAGTGTCGAGGGTGGCTCACAATCACAAGAAAAGTCCGAATAATCAAAAGGACAATTCTATTTTTTAAATAATTAACACATATCCGATACTATCCGATACAGAAAATACCGTGCCGGTACTGCCGGTGAGGGGGGAAACAGCACACATGATTTATCCGACAATTGATCAGCTTACACATGGTAAATTCAACCGCTATGCACTTGTTATAGCTACAGCCAAGTGCGCACGTCTTATAACTGACGAATATGTGAAGCAGCGTGAGTGCGCTGAAATGCTTATCGCCAATAAAGAAACCGATAAGACTCTTGCTTCAATGATAAAAAAGGAGTTCCGTGACGAAAAAGCCGTCAAGAACGCTATAACACGTCTTGCAAACGGCGAATTCAATGTCATTCTGCCAAAAGAGGAAGATTTTAAGTATTAATTCTTGAACTTTCACAAATAAAAGACGTTAAAAGGAGGCGGCACGAAACGTTTGATGGCTGACAAGGACACGATCAACAAACATATTTACGCTTGCGTGCGTCTTCTTGATGCGCCCTATCATATAGACCGGGAATATACTTACTACATCCCCCGTGACATGGCGGACGAGATATCGCCGGGCGTCTTTGTCACGGTGCCATTTGGCGGCGGGAATCGCAAGAAAACAGCTATTGTAACATCAACTTCCGATGAAACTGATGTTACAGGTGTCAAACCTATACTCTCAATCACAAACCGAGCAGCAGCGCTTACCCCTGATTTGCTCGGCCTTTGCTCTTTTCTTAGCCAGCAAACGCTTTCGACATACGG
>LFRM01216622.1_pt1 | contig 18533 bp, 16 predicted proteins | sample 618341 | NCBI WGS metagenome assembly LFRM01 (sample SAMN03654438, study PRJNA283298) | anaerobic digester metagenome | isolation source: pool of bioreactors CSTR01a, CSTR02a, and CSTR03a thermophilic anaerobic... | place: Denmark: Kgs. Lyngby | collected 2014-05-21 | reverse complement strand
TAATACCAAAAGTATCATCAGAGCGGAGGAAGTATATACCAATTGGATTTATGAGCAAAAATATGCTAACTTCTGATTTAGCATTCATAATCCCTGAGGCTGGAATGTATGAATTTGGTATATTGACTTCTAATGTCCATATGGCATGGATGAGAGCGGAAAGAAAATGATAAGGCTGTTATGGAAGCTTATGGATTTAATTGGAGAGAAATGACGGAGTCAGAATGTGTTGCTGAGCTTATGCGTATGTATCAAAGTTTGGTTGAGAGCTAGTTACTCATAATCTATACTATAATTAAGGATAAGATAAATATTACTATGTAAAGAAGGGATGCAATATGAAAATAGGTGCAATACTTGATCAAATCGATTTGGGAAATTATGCTTTACCTGTATTTCAAAGAGGTTACGTCTGGAGTCGTGACCAGGTAAGAAAGCTAATGAACTCGCTATACAAAGGGTATCCTATAGGTAGCCTTCTTATTTGGGAAACCAAGATTAATGATGATGGAATTATACGCGGTGATCCGTCTAAAGGTAGCGGTAATATCAAGCTAATATTGGACGGTCAGCAGCGTATTACAAGTTTATATGGAATTATACGCGGAACAGCCCCTCCGTTCTTTGAGGGAAATGCACGTGCTTTTACGGATTTATATTTTAATGTGGATACTGAAACATTTGAGTTTTACGGGCAGATGAAAATGGACAAAAATCCTTCATGGATCAGCGTGACCAAGTTAATGAAAACTGGAGCAGGAGTATATGTTCAAGAGAAACTTTCTCTTTTGGATCATTTACATAAATTAAATGCTATCGACAACATAAAAAGCCTCGATCTACCGATTCAAGAGGTTACTGGTGAAGATAAAACTGCCGATATCGTTGTAGACATCTTCAATAATGTCAACACAGGGGGAACAAAACTCAGCAAAGGTGATCTGGCTTTAGCAAAACTTTGTGCAGCATGGCCGGAATCCAGGGAAAAATTAAATAATATTCTATCATATTTTACAAGCCGCGGTTATACATTTAATATGGACTGGCTGTTACGCTGCATCACTGTATATCTTACAGCACAACCTTATTTTTCAGCTCTTGAGGATGTTAATATACAGGATTTTAAGGAGTCCTTAGACCATGTCAAAAAAATGATCGGAAGCATTCTAGATCATATTGGTTCCCGTTTAGGTTTAGATCACGATAAAGTAATTAAAGGTCGGTTTTCCTTTGCAGTAATAATTCAAATTATGAAAAATGAAGGCGGAAATATATCTGACTACCGTCTCTGGAACAAAATAATGTACTGGTATGTGCATACTTTCCTTTGGGGCCGCTATTCTGCATCAACAGAAAGTGTACTTGCTCAAGATTTAAATATTTTAAGAGATGGGCAAAGTATAGATGGTTTGATTGGACTTCTTAGAAAAAATCGTGGCGATTTAATTATAAGACCTGAAGACTTTTTCAGCTGGAGTACAGGTTCACGTTTTTACCCTCTATTATATCTTATGACACGCGTATACGGCTGTATTGACTGGATGAGTGGTATTGAACTAAAACAGAATTTGTTAGGGAAAAATTCAAGTTTGGAAATTCATCATATATTTCCGAAAAATCTCTTATATAGAAATGGTTTTGATAGAACTGAAGTAAATACATTAGCAAACTATACCTTTCTTACAAAAGATACAAATATTAAAATTTCAGACAATAATCCGCAGGAATATCTGCCAATTATTCAACAGAAAGTTCCAAACGCCTTGGAAAGTCATTGGATACCAAAGGATAACAGTCTGTGGAATGTTGACAATTTTTCAGATTTTGTCGAAGAAAGACGTAAGCTTCTGGCGATGGCCGCTAATGAGTTTCTCAGTTCTCTTTACGAAAGCGATGAAGCTGGTACTATTGATGTTTATCTAGATTCAGCTAAGGAAATAGTAAGCACAGATGAAGATAAAATTATTTTTGAACTATCTTTGTGGATGGTTAACTTGGGACTTGACAGCGGTGAGATCAACTATGAAATCAATAACGAAGAAGGTGAAAATCTGGCAATATTTGATTTAGCTTGGCCTATGGGAGTACAAGAAGGACTCACTAAGCCAATTGCTGTTCTGCTTGATGAACCAGATTATGTCTATGAAATTGCTAATGCAAACGGCTATACATATTTCACTAATATCGATGATTTTAAATCACACGTAGAAAGGAACTACCTATAAAATATAAGAGATAACATTTTAAGATCTCATATGCAAAAAATATAAGTAGGGAATCCCCTACTTATATTTTTTCATTTTTACGATTTCATTAAACATTACATGAAACGTGTACTCGTATTATATATATTTGTAAATTTATTCCCACTCAATAGTAGATGGTGGCTTGCTGGTAATATCGTAAACTACACGGTTTACGTGTTCCACATCATTTACTATACGACTGGAAATCGTGTTCAATACGTCGTGAGGGATTCTCGCCCAGTCTGCTGTCATGGCATCAATACTGGTTACTGCACGAAGGGCAATTGTGTAATCATAGGTTCTTTCATCTGCCTTAACCCCAACACTGCGCATGCCGGTCAAAACAGCAAAGTACTGCCAGATTTCCTGGTTCAAACCTGCTTTGGCAATTTCATCTCGGAAAACAGCGTCAGCTTCCCTTAGAATATGGAGCTTTTCTTCTGTGATATCACCAATAACTCTGATAGCAAGTCCAGGTCCTGGGAAAGGTTGACGCCAAACCAGTTCTCTTGGAATACCCAGTTCCTCTCCTAGCTCACGAACCTCATCTTTAAATAACTCCCTTAAGGGCTCTACGATTTCTTTGAAGTCAACATGATCGGGTAAGCCTCCTACATTGTGATGGCTTTTTACCAACGCAGCTCCAACACCGCTTTCTACCACATCAGGATAGATAGTGCCTTGAACCAGGTAATCTACTTCACCAATTTTCTTAGCTTCCTCTTCAAATACTCGAATAAATTCCTCTCCGATAATCTTCCTTTTTGTTTCAGGATCGGTAATGCCTTTCAAGCGATTTAGGAATCGTTCCTGAGCGTTTACTCGTATTATATTCATTTGGAACTGTTCTTTAAAAGTCGCCTCTACCTGGTCTCCTTCATCTTTTCGTAGCAGACCATGATCGACAAATATACAAGTTAGATTGTTACCTACCGCCTTATGCACCATAACGGCAGCTACTGAACTGTCAACACCACCAGATAGGGCACATAAAACCTTCTTGTATTTCATTTGCTCCTTCAATGCACTAACTGATTCCTTAGCGTAATTGGCCATAGTCCATTCGCCAGTGCAGCCACAAATGTCATATAAAAAATTCTTTAAAATTTGGTCTTCTAAATGAGCCTCGTTTAGCTCCAAAACAGGAACTTCCCACTCGAAACCTTCAGCACTATCTTCCGCTATTTCCTTGGGCTCATTGGTTGCACCTCTAGCGAAGATAATCCCGATGGGGTTTTTCCCTTGGATACGTTCTATTGATGCATGATAGGGTAGAATTTCACAATAAACCTTTAATCCTCTAACCTTGCGTGCGATGTTTTGACTATGTTGACCTCCAAAGTCTAATACAATGACTGTTTCCTTTGACATCAATCCCATTCCTTCCATAAATGGCTCTGCTAAGAGCGATTACTTATCTAAATAAGGAGTGTAATAATTTACACTCCTGCACTGTAGTTAGGTGCTTCTTTGGTAATATAGATGTCATGAGGATGGTTTTCCTTAAGACCAGCCCCTGTAATTCTCATAAACTGAGTCTTAGTTTTTAGATCTTGAATAGTAGGCGTTCCACAATATCCCATACCAGAACGCAAACCACCTATTAATTGGTATATAGTATCTGCAAGTGATCCTTTAAAAGGAACTCGACCTTCTACACCTTCAGGAACCAGCTTCTTTGCGTCCTCTTGGAAGTAACGATCTTTGCTTCCAGCAGCCATAGCGCTCATAGATCCCATACCACGATAAACCTTGAATCTTCGGCCTTGGAAAATCTCTGTTTCTCCGGGGCTTTCCTCTGTACCTGCAAGCAAGCTACCTAGCATAACAGCACTGGCACCAGCTGCAATAGCTTTTGTAATATCACCAGAGTATTTGATTCCTCCATCTGCTATGATAGGAATTCCGTATTTGTCAGCTTCCTGAGCACAATCAAAAATGGCGGTTATTTGAGGAACACCAATTCCTGCTACTACACGGGTAGTACATATGGAACCAGGACCAATTCCTACTTTGATACAGTCAGCCCCTGCTTCAATTAAAGCGCGGGTTGCACCTGCAGTCGCTACATTTCCTGCAATAAGTTGTAAATCAGGATATTCTTTCTTAATAGTTCTAACCAATTCAATTACATTTTTAGAATGGCCATGGGCGGTATCTACAGCAATAACGTCTACCTTAGCCCGAACTAAAGCAGCTACTCTGTCCAATGTATCCTTGGCTATGCCTACAGCTGCACCCGCCAGCAAACGTCCACCGTCGTCCTTGGCTGAGTTAGGATATTGAATAGCTTTTTCGATGTCCTTAATGGTAATTAAGCCTTTCAGCATCCCCTTTACATCGACGATTGGAAGCTTTTCAATTTTATAATGACCAAGTATTTCCTGAGCTTCCTGCAGCGTGGTACCTTCTGGACCTGTAACCAAGTTCTTAGATGTCATAACCCCGCTGATTTCTTTTGTAAAGTCGGTCTCGAAGCGAATATCCCTATTGGTAATAATTCCAACTAACTTCCCATTGTCTGTAATGGGAACACCGGAAATCCGATATTTCTTCATGAGGTTCATAGCATCTGATAAGAGATGATTTGCAGAAAGATAGAATGGATCTACAATAACGCCATGCTCGGAGCGTTTAACCTTATCCACCTGAACCGCCTGTTCCTCTATCGTCATATTTTTATGAATGATGCCAACGCCACCCTCTCGAGCAACAGCAATTGCGGATCTTGCCTCAGTTACTGTATCCATTGCAGCGCTCATTAACGGGATATTGAGTTTGATTTTTTTGGTTAACCATGTGCTAAGTTCTACATTATTTGGTATTACATCCGACTCTTGTGGTACTAATAATACGTCATCAAAGGTTAAACCTTCTTTTTGAATCCTATTTTGAATCACAAACACACCCTTTCCATATTTTGTTGGTTGAGCTTTTTTGCAGCTCTTTAGTTGATATAAAATGCTAAGCAGAGATGTTATCTGCCTGAGTATCTAAGTAAAGAAATAGAACAAAGGCTTCTATCGAAGAAATTTTTATGCAGCCTTTGTTGAAATGCCTTTAACGGAAAGTGTATTATAAGGAAATCTATACTTTCCTAGGCATTATTAAAAATAAGTTTAACAAATGTAAGAAACAGTGTCAAGGTAGCGCCTCTAATAATTGTCGAATTAAGTCAGCAAGGGGAAAATAGACAAGTGGAATAAAAATAGCAGGAAGAAGATTGCCAATGTTAAATTTGCGAATATTTAGCATTGATAATCCGATTCCAATAATCAAAATACCACCAATAGCAGTCATCTCTGCTACGACAATATCCGACAAATAAGGAGCTAGAAACCCTGCAGACAAAGTGATTGCTCCTTGATATACAAAAACGGCCACAGCAGAAAACATGACTCCTACGCCTAGGGTAGAGGCTAATACGATGGAGGTAATTCCGTCCAGCATGGATTTTGCGTATAGTGTTGCATAATTTCCTTTAAGACCTGCATCAAGGGAGCCTACTATGGCCATAGCTCCTACACAAAATATCAGACTGGCACTAACAAAGCCCTGAGACACAGTGCTATTCTCTCCACCCTTCAATCTTTTCTGGGCCATCATCCCCAGGGAATCGAGCCTTTTTTCAATACCCAATGCTTGTCCAATAATTCCACCAATCACCAAGCTTATAATAACCAGAACCATATTTCTGGTTTCTAGGGAGCTTGAAATCCCAATAACTACAACTGCCAAGCCTATACCCTGCATAATAATATTACTGTATGCTTCCGATAATCCATTTCGAAGCAGAATACCAACAATCAACCATAATAGGCAGGCGACTGCGCCTCCAATGACAACCCTTAGTGGATGAATGGAATTGGTTAAACTTCCTACAACAGCTATTGCAACACTTGTAAGAATTATAACAGCTGAACCTGTCAGCAAAATCTTTTTGCTAATCCCTTTATAAATCAAAACACCTAGTAAACCGCCTATTAAGATGGCTACTGTGTTAACGATTGTACCCCACAAATTAAACTTCCCCTTATTTCCCGATTTTCTGCTCTCTGGCGTAATAAAACAAATACTGTTGAGCCAATCCAGCACATTTGCCAAACTGCTTAGCTGCAATGGACTTAATTTCCTTTATGGGCACCGGGTGTCCAATATAGAAATGCTCCATAACTCTTTTTATCCATACATCCACTGGGAATGCTTCTGATTTCCCCATGGAGTAGAGTAATATACAGTCAGCTACCTTGTCCCCCACACCAGTGAATTTTTGAATCCCTTTATGGCCTTCTTCATATGGCATTTCCTTAATATCATAAGGGGAAACCAATCCACTAGCTACCATATTTGCTGTGTTCTTAATATACCTTCCCCGGTAGCCACAACCGCATTCCTTCAAATCAGAATCCTCAGCGCATGCTAAGGATTTTGGAGTTGGAAAGCTATAGTAGGATTTTCCTTGCCACACTATTTCGTTTCCAAACTTTATGGATAACTTTTCGATAATGCCCTTAATTCTTGTTATATTATTATTAGCTGACAAAATAAAGGATATCAGGGTCTCCCAAGGGTCCTGATTTAAAACTCGCATGCCCCATCCATAAGCAACTGCTTCTTTCATAACTGGATCACATGACAAGTCCCTTTTCACTTGACCATAGTCTCTGCCTAAATCTAGATAGTTTTTCCAGAAACCATGGTAGTCTTCCAAGGAGCAATTTTCAAGTACTAATATCTGTTTTTCAGCATCATAGCTTGCACGAATTACCTTGCTATCCGCTACTCCTGTATATCCTCTTTCGTCTTTTTTCCACCGGAAAGCCTGTCCACAATCAAAAATATGGTCCGGACAAAAGTCCGTTACCCCATATACTTGAACAGAATTCCCACATACTATTGCCTCCAACCCCTGCACCCCTTCGTGTTACATCGAATATACTTAACGTCTGTGTTTTTTCATGAATTCTATATATCGTAGCCAGTCATATCGACTGTGGAAATGCAATCCTGATCGGAGATGATAGCCGAGACTGCCTTCATGGAATACATCACCTACTTCAGGCAATCTATCTGGATGTACAAAACCCTTCTGACCGAGTAGCTGATACACTTCATCTGTTGCTGCATAAGCTAGAAACTGGCTTTTGGGATCTGCCCAAGTATCCTCTACTGCGCCACCTCCGCTAACAAACCTAGGTGCAATTGATCCAATAAGAAAATGCTGATCAAATGGCATTTCTTCTTCCTTGTTAGCATACTTTGCATAATTTAAACAGAACCAATAAGGAAACACCCTGGTAATTGTCTCTACCCGCTCTCCTTCTTTTCCTCGGGTTATAGAATCACCTGAACAGCCGGAGTTATTGGGGAAACAAAATTTAAAGCGCTGGTCATATGCAGCCGCTACTAGAGCGGTCTTACCAAGCCTAGAATGGCCCATTACCCCAATGTTATTATGATCAATATCATCACGGGTCTTTAGATAATCCATTACCCTGGAAGCTGCCCATGCCCACATCATTAGCTTACCGGGGTCTGTAGCTTTCCTTTCACCGTTTGGTATCAATAATTTAGCCAAGCCTTTGGTAAAATCATCTTCCTTATCTGGAACAATATCATTATAGCAAAACGTAGCAACCGCAACGCCTTCATCAGTGATTTCCTCTAACGGCAAATATCTATCTGGAAGATCTGGTCTAAATCCGATATATACAATGGTCATAGGATTAGCCACATTCTTAGGCTTAAAAAGGTGAACTGGGAACGAGAAGTTTCCTTGTTCAAGTCCAACAGATAAGGTCAAATGCTCCTCCAGCACCTTACCCGCATAAGAATTATCTGCACTTTCATTTACTTCTACCAATAATGATAGAGGGTCCGGGATTTGTTCTCCGTATTCTTCACGGCTCAGTATGCTCAGGATTTCCTCACGCCTTTGGTTCCAGTCCTCCACCGAAGTTACTGGTGAACCATCCTGAAACTGAAGCAACTGGGGCAGCTTTCGAGATTCCAACAATTCTTTCACCTTAGGGTTATCCATATACTTTCTCCTTCCATATAGTTATAAGATACGAGTTAATCCTTAATTATAATTACTTTTTTAGTAGAAACATTGACTGCTAAAATAATTAAATCCGTGGCATATCCAACCTCAACTAATACCTTTTCTTGCACTTCCCTCATAATCAGATGAATTGGAAGACCATAAATCACTTCAATATCCAGATCTATGGAGATGCCATTCTCTTGACTTTGAATGACACACTTCTGAACCCTATTTACCCCAGGAACTAATTTTGCACTATGGTTTGCTATAGACTCAATGGCAGAATCTGCTATGTAAAACCTGCCGAAATAGCTATAGGTGGGGCGTACAACCGTTTTCTCTAAAGTCTCTATTTGCTTGCCTTTTCCCTGAATCCGAAATATTCTAAGAGGGTCAATGAAAAACCCAGAAAAATCTTTTCTGACCTGAAAAGTAGGAACGGGTATGATATGCTTTCCCTGTTCTCTGCGCTGTTTTCGTGCCCAGCTGATTTCATTTTCGCTAGCCACATCCTCAATTAGTATAATCTCTTCAACCGTAGGTAAGTGCAACTGTTGAGTAATTCTATCAATCATAGAGACAGAAGTTCCCAAAATTAAAATAGATGAGGGATTTTCTTCACCAATGGCCTCCCTTACTTTAGTGGCGTGGCCTGAATCCATGAAAAGCGCTCTTCGGATAGCAGAAAGCTTAGTAGACTCTCGTTTGGCTGAAGTGCCTGCAATAATTCTGGCACCTTTGATAAACAATCCATCATCTATGATGCAGGAGATCTCTTTTTCATTGGCTAGGCTAACCGCTCGATAGCTTTTACCTGTACCGCTGGAACCCACCAATCCATATATTTTCAAAAGCAGTTCTCTCCTCTTTTTATCTATATTTTTATCTATTCTTTTTATCTATTTTCTAGCTATTCTTTTTATCTATTTTCTAGCTAATCTTCTTGTCTATTTTCTAGCTATTCTTCTTGTCTACTTTTATCTCAGATACTTGTCCATCATTATAGTATTTACATACATGATTAAGAAAGCAGTTTGAACAATCCGGTTTTCTCGCCTTGCAGATTCTACGTCCATGATGAATAAGCCAATGATGAGCTTCAGACCATTTATTCTTAGGTATATTCTCCATCAGTTGCTTCTCTGCGTTTAATACATCCTTAGCATTAGCTAATCCCAGACGATTTGAAACCCGAAATACATGGGTATCTACAGCAATAGCATCCTTACCAAAAGCATTACTCATAACTACATTAGCTGTTTTCCTGCCTACACCAGGTAGTTTAGTTAAGGATTCCATTTCGCCAGGGACCTGTCCCCCATATTCAGCTAATAAAATTCTACAGGTTTGAAGGATGTTCCGGCTTTTAGTTTTATAAAAGCCACAGCTGTGGATTATGACACCTAGCTCTTCTTCTGTTAGGGTAACCATTCTCTCAGGGCTGGGGTATTTGCCAAACAGCCCGGGAGTCACCTTGTTCACCTGCCTGTCGGTGCATTGAGCAGCTAAAATAGTAGCTATCAACAATTCGAAAGGATTGGTATAATCCAGCTCGGTCCCTGCTGTGGTGTAGTTTTCTTCCAGTACTCTCAAAATCTCTTGATTTCTAGCCTGCTCTTCTTTGATGCGCTGAGCTTTTGATGGTCTCTTATTACTTTTATTCTGAGTTTGCTGTTCTATTGCTTTGTCCATGGTATACTCCTCTAAAGCTGTATCATTCTTTGTAGCTTACTCCGTCTTACTACAAAATTCAAGTTTCATTTCAGTACATTATACTATACCAATTGAGTGAAGTCCAGAATCCAAGCCCCAGATTCAATTCCTCGATTATTCACTGCATCATGCTTTAAGCAACCACTCGAAAGTGTCAGACGCACCCCCATTTACATATAAATTAGCTGAAAATGAGCAGAATATCGACTAATGCAGTAAGCGTTAAGTAATCGAGGGGCAAAGTGAGCAAAATATCTAATATTGTGTGAAGTATTTTCAGTAAGCCAAGTATTTTGGCCTTAAATGAGCAACATATTGATTAATGCATTGATAATAAGTAAATAAGTACCATATATCACTGCACTACTAGGTATTTTGCTCATAATTAGCTCAAATCAATGAAATTCCATGTTTATTCTATGCACTACTTGATATTCTGCACAGGAGGGGACCTTGAAGTACAAAATGAATGTACATTCTCATGGATTTGGTACTGTGACCAATCATCATTCTAAGTATTGTTAAGAATCTGATTTAATCTCAGGCAGATTATACACCTGTGTGTAGAGAAATTTGCCTTGCCATTTAGGTGAATTTTTAGTGTCTAAAACTTGCTGATAAATGTCCAGAATAGATTGAACAATTGCAGCTTCCATGTCCTGCTTACCCCAGTATTGGAACATCACTTTTACTGGTGCTTCTACACAAAGAACATTTCGAATTCCATACGCTTCTTTTTGGGAATGAACCAACAACATATGACTCCCTTGCATGATTTCGCGACGCAGTAAATTGTCCACTCGCCATTGTGCCAACTCAGCTGGGTTGTTCTTATAATGTTCATGCATGTCAATGAAAAAAGGTGTCACTACTATTTTCTTCTTCTGATTTACTGCATTCATATAAAAGTTGTACGTATCCGATACTTCGAAGCAATTGAAGATATGTACCAGATCAAAATCTTTTATATTTACATTCGCCGAAGAACTAATGGCTACTTTCACGTCTAGCTTTTCCAACCAGGCTTTCAACTGAAGCATTTGCTCTCGAACTATTGAAAGTGGGGGACCCTGCACAGACTTGGTTTGAAATAGGACTTTCATTCTTTCTTCCTCCCTTGGTAAAATTTACACGCCCGAAATTGGTTGACATAATTTATTTCACATGTTACGATTTTATTACAAAAATATTAAACGCACTTAGTGCAAAGAAAGCGAGGACAATTAAAATGAAAAAATTCAGAAAGATTGTCATTATAGCAGCTGTTATGGCAATGGTATTAGTGCCAATACAAAGCACTATGGCAGCAAGTAACTGCGTGGAATACAACGGATACAAGGTTTACTATGGCAACGATGCTTGGCAGCAAACCCAGAACCGTGGCGTGGATGTAATATACAACTGGTATAATACCTACTTAAATAACTATAACAAGCCACAGCCTGCACCAACAACAGCACCGGTCGCCCCTACACCAAGTGCAGTTCCAACAGCTGCACCTGCACCAACTGCAGCACCTACGCCAACTGCAGCACCTACTGTTGCACCGACACCAGCGCCAACAGTAAAGCCAACACCTGTTCCAACTGTTGCACCTACACAAAATCCTTCAACTTCCGGACAGCTAAGTGCTTCTGAGCAGAAAATGGTGGATCTTGTTAATCAAGAACGTGCAAAAGCTGGCGTTGCAGCACTAAAAGTGGACACTGAACTGAGTCGTGTTGCGCGAATCAAGTCCCAGGATATGAAAGATAATAATTATTTCTCTCATACCTCCCCAACCTATGGCAGCCCCTTCGAAATGATGAAGAGCTTTGGAATCAAGTACCGCGCAGCAGGTGAAAACCTTGCAAAGCATGGCAGCGTAGATAGCGCTCATGTAGGTCTTATGAATTCTGAAGGTCATAGAAAAAACATCCTTAACCCCAACTTTACCCATATCGGTATTGGTATCGTTGACAACAGATATTACACCCAGATGTTTATTAGTAAATAATTTAGTTAACTACAAAAGGAAAGCCGGACAATCCGGCTTTTCTTTTTTGTTCTCTTTTTAGGCTATACCGTTTAAGTCTTCCAGCTGTGGCGGGAAGAATGGCGGTACGGGTCGAGTCTCAAAATCATCACAGACATCTTCTGGCAAGAACTCCTGGCACTCACGAGGTGCAGGACAGTAACCCCAAGATTGAACCAGCAATTGAACAAATCCAACTACCTTAACAATTACAAAAACGCCAATAGAAAGAATAATCTGGTTTCCTACGATTTGGGTGCTCAAAGTCTCAGTTCTGGTTTCAATGACAATACGGAAAGAAAATTCCGAAGGTGCTTGTGGCAAGAAGACTCGAATATCCTTTGCAAATTCAACATAATCATTTATTGTAACTGGCTCTCTCTTTTCCATGTCATAAGCCGTTACTACAAAGGGCACGCGAAAAACAAATCTAACTCGTGCAAAATTAGTCTCCAACGGAGTAATATCCAATGTTCCATCTACAATGAAGCCAGTTCCATAGACTACGTTCACATCAGTAAATGCACCCTTGCAGGGAAGATCAATTACCTTGGATGGTTCGCATTCTCTTTGAAAACAGGAGTCAAAGACTTTATCTGTTAGGATGCATTCAGGCCGTAGACAAGGTTTTGTACCCAACTCTTCAAGTAAGTCCTTTTCAAAATCCATTATTTTACCCCCTTCAAATGTATCATTATGGATTGATTGCCGATAATCTTTTACAATTCCATAATATGAGCCAAGACACAAATGGTGTCATATAATCTTCCCAACGCTTATATATTATTATTAGATGCCTTCTATAGCTTCGCAGGGCTTTAGGCAATCGCAATATTAGGCGGTGTTCTTATGGCAATTTATAATGGTACCCATCATGTAATTCGATTTCAAAGCGGTGAAATCTGGGATTTTTATGCCGAGCAAAACAAAGGCATCTCTTATCGCCGCCTTAATCAAAATGGAATATGGGAGCAACCCCAAACTCTAGTTTCCAATACCCAGGAAGACTTTTCAGTTAAGATAGACAGCATGGATCATCTTCATTTAATCTGTTATTCAAGTAACGGAGAGCTATTATATTACTTATATAATGGTATGAGATGGACCAAACAGGTCTTGTCACGATATGAACCTATTCGATATACCATCCGCTACCCTATGATAATTCCTATAAACAATAAAATACATATCATGTTTGCTATTGGAGCCACCTTCAGCACAGGATATTGGACCTTGTATCACTACTATTGGGATGAGAACGTGTGGCATTCCAAGGAGATTACCCGTCTGACAGCGGGATATCGTTTAAGTCCTTTTTATGCAGATCTATCAGATAAATACATCCATCTAGTTTACCGTGGTCTGGCTACCAATCAATATCAGATTTTTTATTGCAGATATCACCTGGAGCATGATCTCTGGAGCTCTCCCGAGAATGTAACCCAAGGTACAGCAGATTGTAATATGCCTTCCATACTTATCACGGATGGCCTACTGCACTTAACATGGGTTACCCTGTCCAAAACCGATCTGATTGTGAAATATAAGAACAAGCCTATTCGCAGCCTAGGTAAGGTGGATTGGAGTCAGTCTGTTCAACTGAACAGCGAGGGAAGCAATGCCTCGTTTCCCCGGCTGATTTGGGCAGAAGGAAAACTATGGTGTCTATGGTATCAAGCTGACAGTTTATTTGGGTGTAGCTCAGAAAGAGGAGAAAACTGGAGTGATCCCACAAGCCTTCCTGGATTTGAAAAAGACAACTTTCATAATATCCATTACTCAACCAACCAGTCAAGGGAAAAGGAAATCTTCCATATGCAATGGGTATTGGGGAATTTAGATAGAAATTTGTCCCTTCCAGTAGTAAGCTCCTTAATGGAATTGCCCGAATATCACCCTGATCCTCCGGCTTCAAGTTGGGAGGCGTATATAAAAAAAGATACTCTTAATGACAAAGAGCCTATCAAGGAATCCAACACGGAAGAAATCAAAGAATCCGACAGAGAAACTGTTCAAAATAGAAATGAAACTGCCCAAATTGAAGGTGACAGCGAACAGGTGAAGGAAAAAGCCCCAAGAAGAACTACTTCTGGTGGGGCTCCTTCACTAGAAACTATGCTGTTTACCGAGTTTGATCGTCAGGAGGAATTTCATTATTCAGTTATTACCAAATTGGAAGAACAGGCTAAACTTAATGATTCCATCTTAAAAGAGCTTCGACAAGCCACGATATTTGCAAAACAGAATTATGAAATGCTCCAGGTCCTAAAAAGTGACGTAGAACATATCAAAAAGGATATCCAGCTGTTTAAGTCAAGAGGATGGTTTCAGCGTTTGTTTCATAACGAATCCTAACAAGGTACTAAAGGTGCAGACGACTCTATCTGCCTTGTTACTGTCATCCTGAACGTCAGTGAAGGATCTTAGCAAAGATTCCTCATTGCACTCGGAATGACAAGCTTTTAGGGTTATTGCACTTATACGGGTATGCGGGTCACTCGTGTATCCGCCCCTGTTCGCACCACATGATAGCAACCTATAATCGGACTGTTGAATTGTCTATATATATTCAAAACCCTGCTTGTAACATATGGAGAAAACCGTAAAGATAAGCCACAGCCCAAAGCAATTTCCTTAGGTGTAGACATAACTTGGGTTGGAATGCCTCGTTCACGCAGAACTTGACTGAAATGAAATGCATGCTGCCTGGATCGGAACGAGAGAATGTCAAAGCTCTCCTGAAAGGCCATCTACCTCACTCCTTCGATTCTATTGGGGTTTACCCTATTAATATATTAGCCATATAACAAGATTGTTACAGTATACAAAAGGAGGTTTCACATGATATACATGGATAATGCTGCCACTACATGGCCCAAGCCACCAGGAGTAATCCGGGCAGTTACCAATTGCATGGAGAAATATGGAGCCAATCCAGGCCGGTCTGGGCATAAAATGGCAATAGAAGCCGGTCAGATTCTTCTCTATACGCGAGAAATGCTATGTGAATTACTTAATTTACAGGATCCATTTCAAATTGTTTTTACTAGTAATGCTACTGACAGCTTGAATCTAGCCATACAGGGAAGCGTTTCATCCGAAGATCATGTAATTTTGACTTCCATGGAACACAATGCAGTGGTACGTCCTTTAAAGGAAATGGAAAAGCAGGGCTTAAAGCTGACTATAGTACCCTGTGCTCCTGATGGCAATATTGATCCAGATGATATTTCAAAAGCTATCCAACCTGACACACGTCTAATTATCACTACCCACGCTTCCAATGTCACCGGAACAATTCTTCCTATTGAAGCCATAGGTAAAATAGCTAGGAGTCATAGTGTTCCATATCTGGTGGATGCTGCTCAAACAGCGGGAGTTATTCCCATTGATTTATCCAAGCTTCCTGTTGATATGATGGCATTTCCTGGACACAAAGGCCTCTTAGGGCCACAAGGCACCGGAGGTCTCTACATACATCCCAATATTAACTTACGTACAATTCGACAAGGTGGAACAGGAAGTCAATCGGAAAGCTTATACCAACCAGATATGCTACCTGATAAGTTTGAATCCGGCACCTTGAATACACCGGGAATTGCTGGACTTGGAGCAGGAATTAAGCGCATTATAAAAGAGGGTCAATCAAAAATGCTTTCTCATGAAAGAAGGCTGGGAAAGCTGTTCCTAGAAGCACTTTCACACATAAAAGGAATTAAAATATATGGTCCCTGTGACGTATCCAAGCAAACAGGAATTGTATCTGTTAACTTAAAAAACAAAGATTCATCTGAAATCGCCAATCTGCTAGATGAGCGATATGATATTGCCGTCCGTGGTGGCTTACACTGTGCTCCTCTGGCTCATGAAACCATAGGCACTCTCCACCAGGGAATAGTGCGTTTCAGCTACGGAGCCTTTAATCGACTAGATGAAGTGAAGACTTGTATCAAGGCATTGGAGGAAATCAGCCGCTTATAGTTACGATAGAGGACGTCATTCTGAGCACGATGAAGAATCTATAAATGATTCTACTGCAAATAGTCGTTGGATTGTCATTCTGAGGAGCTTTCGACGAAGAATCTTGAAAGTAGAAGATGATAAACCTCAGATTCTTCACTGCGTTCAGAATGACATAAAGAGTGTCAGTACATTCAAAAATGAGTTCTTGCGGTAGAATCATAAATTAGCTACCGTTTCATTAGCCAGCCTGCATGATGATTCCAAGGAGAAACCTTGAGCTACTGCTATTGCCAGCCCTGCCATGAATACATCATTGGCACATGATTGATTCGAGTTTTTCCGGTCCAATGGCCAGGGATAGTGAATCCAATCTTTGGGGCTGTGAAACAGAATCACCCCATTAGTATTGCCAGACTCTAGCCAGCTAACAATACACGCCTGGCAGTGTGTCGTATTAAATATATATTCTACAGCTTCTTCCAAATCCTCTATTCCTAAAATATTCCTCCCATACATAGCTTCAATTGAACGAAAACTAGGTTTAAGTATGTCTACACCCTGATACTTGGAAAAGTCAGTCCCTACTGGATCGACTATGACAGGAATGTTTTTTGACTGGCATATTTCACTCACGGTAAGAATTAATTCTCTGGTTACCACGCCATTACCATAATCTGAAATGCTTACCAGCTTCACATCCTCCAGTAGAAGAGTCACTAGCTTTAGAATATCATGAAATATGCCCAGAGAAACGTCCCCAATCTCTTCTCTATCCAAGCGAACCACCAACTGCTCCTTAGTGCCTATTCGCTTTTTCACTGTTGTAGGTTTAGTAGAATCTATCCCCAATACGGCAGGTATGTCCTTGTGATTTAGCAATCTTCTAAGGGTCTCCCCCTCATCATCCTTGCCCACCACACCAGCTAGAGTTACCTGTCCTCCCATGTTCTTAATATTGGATGCAACACCAGCAGCACCACTAGGATGGTACTTAGTTTCCATTTCCTTTAAAACCAGCGTTGGTGCATCCTGGCACAAAGGCTGGGGCTTTCCAATGACATTTTGATCGAGCATGATGTCTCCAATAACCAATATCTTTCTAGCAGATTCACGGCTAATCCAATCAACCACGAAGAGCCCCTCCTTAAAATATGGTACATAACAATATATTCGTTACAAGACATTTGGTGAAAAAAAGAAAAACCGGGAGGATTTCCTCCCGATTTGTTAATGCAGGTTCATACATTTCTTGATGTCAAGAATACCGCTTCCTTGAGCATATTTGTTTACTCCATCCATATTAAAGGCACTTTTCATCAAAGATTCCTTTAGCTCTGAAGGCGCCATCTCTGGGTTTTTGCATAATAGCAATGCAGCCGCTCCGGAAACAATTGGTGTAGCAAAAGAAGTACCGGACATTTGGGTATAAGGCTCCTTCATAGCTACTGGTCTAATACCGCCAGTATATTCAGCATCAGTGTTAGCAGACATAATATTTACTCCTGGTGCTACAATATCAGGTTTAATCTGTCTTCCCCTTGTAGGGCCCCGACTGGAAAAACTGGCAATCACATCATCCCGGTAATCCGTTGTACGTTTGTCATCTACTGCACCTACTGTTATAATCATAGGACTGATGCCCGGAGTGACAATGGTGTTCTGTTTGGGTCCAGAGTTTCCTGCTGCTGCAACAACCACCACACCTTTTTCCCAGACTGCCTCAACAGCCGCCGCAAGAGGATCAAAGCGAGACTCAGATGGCTTCGCGCCTAAGGATATAGACATAATCCTTATATTATATTCCTTCTGATGGTCTGCAACCCATTGCATGCCTGCAAGGATATCGGACGAATTACCAGACCCCTTTTCATCCATTACCTTGACGCCAATTAAACTTGCTTTAGGTGCAACTCCCTTGTATTTGCCTTTGGAAGCATATCCACTGCCTGCTGCAACTCCGGCAACAAAGGTGCCGTGCCCATTGTCATCATAAGGGCTCTCCCTGTTATTGACAAAGTCTCGAAAAGCTGTAATTCGGTTCCACGGTCTAGTAAAGTCTTGATGGGGGTAAATTCCAGTATCCAACACCGCAATTCCAATCCCATCTCCCGTATAGCCCGTATCATTTGCTATTCTAGCGCCAACCTCTTGGGCGGCTACGTTTAAAAGTGAGGTCATCTTAACATCGTCAGAAATATATTCTACTATATCTGATTTAGCTGTATCTTCAAGTTTATTACCGTCCAACTCGACGGCATATGCATTAATTAATGGTAACTCGTATTTTATTTCCACGCCTTTACTTTGCAAATAATTCCGGCATACTTTAGTTTTGTCCTGTTTGGAAAAAACAATGGCTGGTATCTTATTAAGGCCAAGGGTTCTAGTTTTTTTTAGTAAGCTGCTGTCAATTTTTTCCCTGCCTCGACTGTTGCTGCTGAACAGAAAAGGCAAAAGCATCATCCCCGATAGAATCTTCAAGGATATCCCCCCTCTCTATCTCACTTTGTATATCTTATGTATATACGAAGGAAATGGTTATAGGGGGGCA
>LFRM01383309.1_pt1 | contig 18543 bp, 14 predicted proteins | sample 618341 | NCBI WGS metagenome assembly LFRM01 (sample SAMN03654438, study PRJNA283298) | anaerobic digester metagenome | isolation source: pool of bioreactors CSTR01a, CSTR02a, and CSTR03a thermophilic anaerobic... | place: Denmark: Kgs. Lyngby | collected 2014-05-21 | reverse complement strand
CGACCGACGATCCCGACTATTCCACACATATTGTGTATACCTATTTTTAACGATGAAAACTACTGATAAGGCAGGTAAGACCCCACATTCTCGGGCAATAACTGCGTAATCTGTTTGATCAGATTGACTGCCGCCCCTGAAAAACGTGCATGTACCCACCATTGCTCCTGGGGAAATGGAGTGTATCCCGCAATAACGACAAGCACAAGGACAATAAGAATGCCCCGCGCCAATCCAAATATAATACCAAGCCCCTGATCTGCCGGACCAAGACCCGTTTTTTCTATTAGTGTGCCAAGAGTCAGGTTAAGCAAACCCACCACCAGCAAAACACCAATGAAGGTCAGACCATAACCAATACCCATGCTTAAAAGGGAATTATCAATAAATGCCTGAAACCAAGGGTACACATGAGGCCCCCACCATGCAGCACCAATAAATGCAACAACATAGGCAATCAATGAGAAAAACTCCTTCAGGAACCCTCTCAGTAACCCCAACAGGCCGGACACGGCAACAATGCCCAGCGCGACATAATCAAATTCGGTCACAATGGTTTAATTGGCTGAAATAAACCCGTTATCGTAGCCCAGCGTACGCAAACGGGTTTGTGCCGCCTGGGCCGCTTCCCGTGAGTTGAATGGGCCAACACGAAGACGATATTGCTGTTTGCCATTTACCATGGCACTTTGCACATAAGCATTGGAAACGCCAGAGGCCATTAACTTTTCACGTCTGTCCTGTGCATCCTTGGATGAAGAGTAAGAAGCGATTTGAAGGGAATAATTTCCACTGGTTACCTTGGGTGAGCTTTTGGGCTTGACTGAAGGACTGCGCCCCTCCAGCAAAGCCAGCGCACGGGATCCGTCATCGGTGCGTTCAGCCTCTTTAATGGTAATGCGATTATCGGGTCTTTTTACCTCAGCCGGCCTGGTTCGCTCTGGCTCTTGTTTTTTAACGACTTCTTTAGACTCTGGGGTACGTGCCGGCGTTTGGGTTTCTTGCCCTGTCAGGTTTTGGGTTTCGGTACCGGCCAAAATGGCGGTACCCGAAGCCACTGACTCAACAGGCGTGCCTGGTGTTTGTTCGGGAATAATGGCTGTATCAGAGGCAACCGAACCGGTTACCTGAAGATCGCCTGAGACTGTTCCGTCTGTATTGACAAGCTGGGAAGTTGAGGTACTGCCATTGGACTCGACACCCGGAGCGGTTGTTACCGAAAGGGTTCCAGCTACATTGGCGTCATTGTTACCGCCCGCCACCAAGGGAGCCATAGGCGGCAATTGCTGGATATTAGGAGTATCATTCGTATTAAGAACGGCAGGAACCACGATAATTGCCAAAATAATCAATACAATGGCACCAATCAGCCGGTTGCGAGCCTTGGCTTTAAGCGCCTGCTGCTCTGACTCGCTCATGCGCGTACGAGACCGATGGTGTTGATTCTGGTTATTTTGTGAATTGAACAATCCCATATAAATCCTTGTTGAGCGTTAACTTTACAGCCAACTTACCCTTTATTTAGCTTCTGCATAACGGCAGCCACCGTTACAAATGAACCAAAAACCACAATTCTATCATCGTTGGCCATTTTTTCCCTTGCCGCTTCATACGCGCTTACAGGTGTATCATGGACCGTAACGGTTGGCAAACCGTCTTTATCGGGGGGGAAAAGTGCGGTTACTTTAGTGGCAATATCCTGGCCCGAACGTGCCCGATCGCCAGGCAGACTTGCGCAATACCAATGATCAATGCGCCGCCCCATTTTTTTAATGACCTCCTCACAATCCTTGTCATTCAGCATTCCAATTACACCATGGGTGTATGGAAAATAAGCCATGCCATCAAGATTGTGTGCCAATACTGCAGCGGCGTGCGGATTATGGGCAACATCAAGAATGACGGTAGGCTGGCCTGGCAGGATCTGGAAACGGCCTGGCAAAGATGCCTGCAGCAGACCCTCACGGATAGCCTGAATAGGCACGGCAAGACGGCTACGAAGTGATTCGATCGCCGCCAGCGCTGCAGATGCATTTAACAGCTGGTTTGCCCCCCGCAAAGCAGGATAGGCCAAGGCATTACGGCGTTGGGTACGCCCGGCAAAAGCCCATTGCTGCTTGTCACCTGAATAATTGAAATCTTTGCCGAACAGCCATAAATCAGCACCTATGCGATTGGCATAATCAAGAAGAGATTGCGGGGGCTCGGGGTCACTGCAAATAGCGGGTTTGCCTGCCCTGAAAATATGCGCCTTTTCGAATCCGATTTCTTCCCGGGAATTACCCAGCCACTGGGTGTGATCAATATTCACGCTGGTAACAATCGAGCAATCGGCATCTACAATATTGACCGCATCAAGCCGACCACCCAGACCCACCTCAAGAACGGCAATATCTACATTATGCTGCTTGAACAACAGCAGTGCCGCCAGCGTTGTGTATTCAAAATAAGTCAGCGTAATCTCTGCCCGCACTTTCTCTATACGGGCCAGTTGTGCAATGATAGACGCATCATCTGCAATGATGCCATTCAAACGGATACGCTCATTGAAATGAAGCAAATGTGGCGATGTGTACATACCCACAGAATAGCCAGCCGCAAGGTAGATGGACTCTAGCATGGCACAGGTTGAGCCCTTGCCGTTAGTGCCACCCACGATAATTTTCACGCCCGACCAATCGATATCCAGGCGTTTGGCCACCTCATTGACACGATCCAGGCCCATATCGATGGAGGTTGAATGAATGGATTCAAGATAAGCCAGCCATTCATCAAGAGAATGCTGTTCAGTAGGTACGGCAGTCATTTAAATATACATAAAAACATAACGGTCAATCCGCCATTTTAAGCGACACCAAGAAAAAACTCTCTTGATTTTCCGGAAAACCGGAAAATAAGAGAGCTTTAATCCTGAAACAAAAAAGAATTATTTGCGTCTGGATGGTGGTAAGTCGGTGCAACTGCCATGAGCCGCTTCCGCTGCCATGCCAATAGACTCACCTAAAGTCGGGTGTGGGTGAATGGTCTTGCCAATATCCACCATATCAGCCCCCATTTCAATCGCCAGTGCCACTTCGCTTATCAGGTCACCCGCATGAGTCCCCACAATGCCACCACCAAGGATACGATGGGTTTGCGCATCAAATATAAGCTTGGTAAACCCTTCATCACGGCCATTGGCAATGGCCCTGCCTGAAGCTGCCCAGGGGAAAAGACCTTTTTCAATCTTGATCCCCTCTTTTTTAGCCTGTTCTTCAGTCAGTCCAACCCAGGCCACTTCAGGGTCTGTGTAGGCAACAGAAGGAATCACCCTGGCATCAAAGAAGCTTTTCTGCCCGGCAATCACTTCGGCAGCCACATGGGCTTCATGAACAGCCTTGTGAGCCAGCATGGGTTGTCCCACCAAATCCCCAATCGCATAAATATGAGGCACATTGGTGCGCATTTGCTGGTCTACCGCAATAAAACCACGGTCGCTAACCTGCACGCCCGCCTTTTCAGCCCCGATTTTGTTACCGTTTGGAGAACGTCCCACTGCCTGCAACACCAAATCGTAGCGTTGCGGCTCTTTGGGCGCGCTTTCACCCTCAAACGTTACCCAAATACCATCCTCTTTTGCTTCGGCGGCCACCGTTTTCGTTTTCAACATAATGTTGTCAAAACGAGGAGTATTCATTTTTTGCCAGACCTTAACCAAATCACGGTCTGCGCCCTGCATTAAGCCATCCTGCATTTCAACCACATCAAGACGGGCACCCAGTGCCGAATACACCGTTCCCATTTCAAGCCCGATGATCCCCCCCCCAACGATAAGCATTTTCTTGGGAATAGACTTGAGTTCCAGGGCACCGGTTGAATCAACAATACGGTCATCATTGGGCAGGAAAGGCAGCTTTACCGACTGGCTACCGGCAGCAATAATGGCATTTTTAAAGGCCAGCACCTGGGTTGTCCCATCTGGCTTGGTAACGGAAAGGTGGTGATTGTCTGCAAACTCGCCAACACCCGTTACCACAGTCACCTTCCGAGCCTTTGCCATACCCGCCAAACCGCCGGTAAGCTTGCCGATGACGCTGTCTTTATAGCCACGCAGTTTATCCAGGTCAATAACCGGCTCACCAAAAACAATACCATTGGCAGCAAGGTGCCTGGCCTCTTCCAGCACGGCCACATTATGCAGCAAGGCCTTGGACGGAATACATCCCACATTCAGGCACACACCACCCAAGGTGGCGTAACGCTCTACAAGCACCACTTTCAGGCCAAGATCTGCTGCACGGAAAGCGGCTGAATAGCCGCCCGGCCCAGCCCCCAGCACCAGAACATCGCAAGCATCTTCTGGCACGTCTACAGAAACGGCTGCCACATTGACAGCAGGTGCCTCTGCGGCTGGTATTGCCGCAGCAACCGGTGTACTGGCCGCAACCGGCTTGGCTTTTGGCTCGGCAGCGCTGCTTTCAAGGGTTAAAATCACGCTGCCTTGCGCAATCTTGTCACCCAGCTTGATATTAAGCGCCACCACCTTTCCGGCGGCAGGCGAAGGGATTTCCATGGAGGCCTTGTCTGACTCCACGGTAATCAGGCTTTGTTCTTCGGTAATCACATCACCGGGCGCCACCAGGATTTCAATTACTTCCACGCTCTCAAAATCACCAATATCGGGCACTTTGACTTCAATTTGACTCATCTTAACCCCCTGCCCTTAGATTAATACCCGACGGAAATCCGCCAGCAATGAGGCCAGATAGGCATTGAAGCGAGCGGCCAAGGCGCCATCGATAACCCTGTGATCGTAGGATAATGACAGGGGAATCGTCAGACGCGGCTCAAAGGTCTGGCCATTCCATACTGGTTTGTACGAAGAACGGCACACACCCAGAATGGCCACTTCAGGCGCATTAATGATAGGCGTAAATGAAGTACCACCAATGCCACCCAATGAAGAAATGGTAAAACACCCGCCCTGCATCTGTGAAGGAGACAACTTACCGTCACGAGCGAGTTTGGCCAGTTCTGCTGTTTCCCTGGCAATTTCAGAAATGCTTTTCCTGTCTGCATCTTTAAGAACAGGCACAACCAATCCATTTGGCGTATCTGCAGCAAAACCGATGTGGTAATACTTCTTCAGAACCAGCTGGTCGCCATCAAGCGAAGCATTGAATTCCGGGAATTTTTTCAGGGAGGCAACAACCGCCTTGATAATGAATGCCAGCATGGTGAACTTGATACCGGCTTTTTCATTCTCTTTGTTCAGCTTCACCCGAAGCGCTTCCAGTTCGGTAATATCCGCCTCTTCATTATTAGTCACATGAGGAATCATGACCCAGTTGCGATGCAGGTTTGCACCTGATATCTTCTGGATGCGAGACAAGGGTTTGGATTCAACCGGACCAAATTTGGCAAAGTCAATTTTCGGCCAATCCAGAACAGACAAGCCACCGCCAACACTTGAGCTGGTCGTGGTGGAGTGCGTGCTCATGGCGGCCGTCAGGGTTGCCTTCACATACTTGCGAACATCATCCTGTGTAATCCTGCTCTTCTCACCCGTTCCCTTCACCTGCGCAAGATCAACGCCAAGTTCACGTGCAAACTTGCGCACGGAAGGAGAAGCATGGGGCAAGTTACGGCTTGGCATAGCGGTTGGCGCAAAGGAAGCCGTGGGTGAAACCCTGAATTCAGAAGGAACGGCCGCGCGCTCGTCAATGCGGTCTGAACTGGGCAATTTTGTCATGGTTTTTACGGCTTGGGTCACCTGCACCGGCTGTGCCGGCACAGGTGCAGCAGCGGTTTGTGTCCCGCTGGTGCCAAGCGATAGAATGAGTGAGCCCTTGGCAACTTTATCACCCACTTTCACTGCAATAGATGTTACCGTTCCTGCATGTGAGGATGGAATTTCCATGGAAGCCTTGTCAGATTCCACGGTGATCAGGCTTGACTCAACCTCTACCGTATCACCCACAGACACCAGAACCTCAATGACCTCTACCTCGCTGAAGTCACCAATATCGGGCACGACAACACTTACCATGCCCCCTTCCGTTGCAGGTGCTGACGGTACCGTTGCCGTGGTTTGGGCCGGATCCTGACTGACAGCGGTTGCGGGTTCGGGAGTGGCTGCCGTTGTAGCCTGTACAGCATCATCTGCGGCTTCATCTGCAGCTTCAAGCTCCAGAATGACACTACCTTCTTTAACCTTATCGCCAATTTTGACTTTCAGGCTTTTAACTATACCTGCATCGGACGACGGAATTTCCATTGAGGCCTTGTCTGATTCAACCGTTACAAGGCTTTGTTCAGCCTCTACCCGATCTCCAACAGCCACCAGCAATTCAATAACTTCAACTTCACTGAAATCTCCGATATCCGGCACTTTAATTTCTAACAATTTACTCATGTCGAAAAACCTTATGCGTGATGTGGGTTGGATTTAGCGGGATTGACATCATACTTTTTAATGGCTTCGGCAAGTTTTGAAGCAGGAATCCTGCCTTCGTCAGCAAGTGCTTTCAATGCCGCCAATACCACGAAATGGCGATCAACCTCAAAGTGCTCTCTTAGCTTGAAGCGAAAGTCTGAACGACCAAAGCCGTCGGTACCCAGCACTTTATATGGACGACCAGCAGGAATAAACTCACGAATCTGATCAGCAAACAGCTTCATGTAATCAGTAGAAGCGATAATCGGACCTTCTGATTCTTGCAGTTTAGCCGTCACGTAAGGAACTTTTTGTTTTTTGGCGGTTGGATTAAGCAAGTTGTAACGATTGCAATCCAGGCCATCACGACGCAGTTCTGTAAAGCTGGTAACACTCCATACGTCAGAGCCAATGTCCCAATCCTGCGCAAGCAGTTTCTGCGCTTCAAGCACTTCAAGCAAGATTGTCCCTGAACCCAGCAACTGTACGCGAAGCTCACTCTTATCAGCAGAACGGAACTTGTAAATACCCTTGATAATGCCTTCTTCATCACCAACATGCAGACCTGGCTGGGCATAATTCTCGTTCATTACCGTCAGGTAATAGAAAACGTTTTCCTGATTCTCAACCATGCGTTTCAGGCCGTCCTGCATGATGACAACCAGCTCATGTGCAAAAGCCGGATCATAAGAAACACAATTGGGAATCGTGGAAGACAGGATATGACTATGTCCGTCTTCGTGCTGCAAACCTTCACCATTCAATGTGGTGCGACCAGCCGTTCCGCCCAACAGGAAACCACGAGCCTGCATGTCGCCGGCAGCCCAGGCAAGATCGCCAATCCGCTGGAATCCAAACATCGAGTAATAAATGAAGAATGGAATCATGATGCGGTTATTGGTGGAATATGAAGTTGCCGCTGCAATCCATGATGCAAAAGCACCCGCTTCGTTAATCCCTTCCTGCAATAATTGACCGTTGGCAGTTTCCTTGTAATACATCACCTGGTTTTTGTCGACTGGAGTATATTTTTGTCCTTCAGGCGCATAAATACCAATCTGGCGGAATAAGCCTTCCATACCAAAAGTGCGTGACTCATCAGCCAGGATAGGCACAATACGGTCACTAATATTCTTGTCCCGGAGCAGCTGGTTTAAGAAACGTACAAATGCCTGTGTGGTTGAAATTTCACGTCCCTCTGCCGTTGGCTCAAGGATTGTGTTGAATTTATCCAGATCGGGCACTTTCAGTTTTTCTTCTGCCACCGCTCTTCGGGCTGGTAAATAACCACCCAGTTTCTGGCGCTGCTCCCTAAGATATTTCATTTCTGCCGAATCTTCAGAAGGTTTGAAATATGGCAAATCGGCCAATTTGTCATCTGGAATAGGAATATTGAAACGATCACGGAATTCGCGAATGGAATCGAGATCCAGTTTTTTCTGCTGGTGAGCAGGGTTTTTACCTTGCGCAACGTGACCCAGGCCGTATCCTTTAATGGCTTTGGCCAGAATAACGGTTGGTTGACCTTTGGTTTTAACCGCAGCATCAAAGGCGGCATACACCTTGTTGGGATCATGGCCACCACGATTAAGGCGCCAGATTTCCTGATCGCTCATGCGGCTGACCATATCCAGCAATTTGGGATGCTTGCCAAAGAAATGTTCACGCACATAGGCACCGTCATTGGCTTTATACGCCTGGTATTCTCCATCAACGGTTTCTTCCATGACGCGACGCAAAATACCTTCTTTATCACGGGCCAGCAACGGGTCCCAATAACCGCCCCAAATCAGCTTGATGACATTCCAGCCACTGCCGCGGAAATCTCCTTCCAGTTCCTGGATGATTTTGCCATTACCGCGCACAGGGCCGTCAAGACGCTGCAGGTTGCAGTTGATCACAAAAATAAGGTTATCCAGTTTTTCACGGGCAGCCAGACTGATGGCACCCAGGGATTCCGGTTCATCCATTTCGCCATCACCACAAAACACCCATACCTTGCGATTGCTGGTATCTGCAATACCGCGCGCATGTAAATATTTAAGGAAACGTGCCTGATAGATGGCCATTAACGGGCCAAGACCCATTGATACCGTTGGGAACTGCCAGAAATTGGGCATTAATTTGGGGTGGGGATATGAAGACAAACCCTTGCCACCCACTTCCTGACGAAAATTGTCCAGTTGCTCTTCAGTGAGGCGACCTTCAAGATAAGCCCTGCCATAAACGCCTGGTGAAGAATGCCCCTGGAAGTACACCAGGTCACCACCACGATCGGCAGTTTCACCATGCCAGAAATGGTTCTGGCCACACCCAATCATCGTGGCAAGGGAAGCAAACGAGGCAATATGGCCACCCAGATCACCACCATCAACGGGCTCATGGCTGTTGGCCTTTACCACCATGGCCATCGCGTTCCAGCGTACGTACGAACGGATTCGTTCTTCAAGGGCCAGGTTGCCCGGATTGGGCGGTTCCAGTCCGGGAGGAATGGTATTTACATAAGCGGTATGTGGGGAAAACGGGATGTTCGATCCTGAACGACGGGCCAAATCAATCAGTTTTTCCAGTATAAAGTGCGCTCTTTCCGGACCTTCGCGGTCCAGAACGGCTTCAAGCGCCTCAAGCCATTCTTGCGTTTCAACTGCATCAACATCAGCGATTTGTGCAATTTGTTGTTTAAGATCAGGCGATGACATCGTTTTCTCCTGTTAAGATTTGCTATCCGCAAATCACTTATTTTCTAATGTTGTTCTGCTCCAATTACAGCCCACTGTACCTTAAAAGCAGAATACGGCAATGCATACCACGATTATATTCAGTGGCCAAATATGAATAATGCGATCTCTATTCTATGAGACAGCCAGCATTCACACAAGCTAAATTTTATATAATGACATATGTTTTCACATTATGAAAAATAAAAAGGTTTTTTACGACAACATTAAAATTTTACCTGGTGAAGCAAAACCAGTATCATAGGTAAATGTCTCAATTACAATACCCATTTACCTTAAAGCGTTTTTTGTAACACCAATGTCTGACTTGCCCAATAAATCCCTACTTGCTTCGTCGTTTTACGACAATGCGAAAATAACTAAAAAAGGCCTTTATTGGATTACACCCGTATTTGTGCTTGTCTTGTATTTGCTAGTCATGACCGGCTTTTTCTGGCTACAGCAAATACACAAAGAAAGTGTCATGTTTGTCACCGTAGATGAAGAAACCAAGCAGGAACGCCTGATGTTCTTTGTCATGGCGCTTTCTTTCATTATCATCATCAGCTTGTTGGCTTTATGGCGTTACACACGGTTTCGTTCCAATGCAGAAGCCGCCCTGCTGGCAGAAACCAGCTTTCGGCGGGCCATGGAAAACTCCATGTCAACGGGTATGCGTGTTCTGGATATGCAAGGTCGGATTGCCTATGTGAATCCCGCTTTCTGCCGAATGATGGGATGGAATGAAGCCGATCTGTTGGGAAAAAGCATTCCTTATCCCTATTGGGTGCCCGGAAAGTATGACGAACACCAGCGAATTCTGGATATTCTCATGTCAGGCAAAACCCCCAGCACCGGACTGGAAGTTGAAGCCCAGCGACGCGATGGTTCACGGTTTACCTCGCGCATGTATGTATCTCCCTTGCGGGACCCCAACGGAGAGCAAATCGGCTGGATGACCTCAATGACTGACATTACAGAGCCAAAGCGTGTTCGGGAAGCCCTGACTGCCGCCCATGAGCGCTTTATGACCGTACTTGAAGGGCTTGATGATGCCATTTCGGTTGTGGCAGATACACCAGCGGGGCTTGAGCTTTTATTTGCAAACCGTACCTACCGCCGTCTTTTTGGTTCCCAACCCAACGGTCACAGCGAACTTATGGGCGGACGTCGCGGTCGATTCAGCGGCGTAACCATAGAGCAGTATGCGCCCTCGGCAGACTGCTGGTTTGAAGTGCATCACCGCATGCTCATCTGGACTGATGGCAGAAAAGTACGCATGCAGGTTGCCCGGGATATTACCGAAAGGCGCAAGCACGAAGAAGACTCACGTATCCAGCAGGAAAAAATCCAGCTTACCAGCCGGTTAACCACCATGGGCGAAATGGCCTCTTCCCTTGCGCATGAGCTCAATCAGCCCCTGACTGCCATAGCCAACTACAACATGGCTATTGTTGCCATGATTAAATCGGGCAACATCTCGCAGGAAAAACTCCTGTCCGCCCTTGAAAAGTCAGCCAGTCAGGCTGAACGCGCCGGAAAAATCATCAGTCGCATCCGTGAGTTTGTCAAACGAAGCGAACCACGCCGTCAAAGCACGCCTGTTGCCAAAATCATCGATAACACGCTGGACCTTGCCGACATTGATGCCCGCAAGCGCAGAATCAAAATCGAGGCCAATGTCCCCGAAGACCTGCCGAATGTTCTGGCCGATCCGATTCTTATTGAGCAAGTATTGCTTAACCTGGTGAAAAACGGCCTTGAGGCCATGGCTAACAGCGAAGCCGATACCCTTTACGTAAACGCCTACCTGCATGACAAACAAATTGAGGTCCGGGTGGTTGACCGTGGTCACGGCCTGAAAGAACCCGAGCGTTTATTTGAACCATTCTTCAGCACAAAATCAGAGGGGCTAGGTATGGGACTTAATATTTGTAGAACAATTATTGAATCTCACCATGGAAGGCTCTGGGCTGAAGCAAACCCCGGAGGCGGAACCATATTCCGCTTTTTACTACCCTGTGCTCCAAAAGAGCAACACCAAGAACAATGATTAAAGGACAAAACCATGACAACAGATAATTGCACCATTTTTATCGTCGATGATGACGAGGCAGTCAGGGATTCTTTACGCTGGTTACTCGAGGCCAATGGCTATCAGGTTCAGGCTTTTGAAAGCGGGGAACAATTCCTCGAAAGCTATGACCCATCGATAGTAAGCGTTCTGATTGCAGACGTGCGCATGCCTGGCATGACGGGACTGGAGCTGCAGGAAGAACTGATCAAGCGCAATGCCCCACTTCCGATTGTTTTCATCACCGGCCACGGTGATGTTCCCATGGCTGTTTCAACCATGAAGAAAGGTGCTGTCGATTTTCTTGAAAAACCGTTCAATGAAGCCGATTTGCGTGAAGTCATTGCCCACATGGTGTTGCAGGCACAAGACAAGGCTTCCATTGCGGAACAGCAAAAAAATCATCAGGAACTGCTTGCCCGTCTTACCTCACGGGAACAGCAAGTACTGGGTCGTATTGTCGCCGGCAGGCTTAACAAACAAATTGCCGATGACCTGAATATCAGCATTAAAACCGTAGAGGCCCACCGGGCCAATATTATGGAAAAACTCGAAGTAACCACTGTCGCTGACCTAATGAAAGTGGCATTGGCAAAGTAATTAAATCGCAAGGACATTTGAATGACTGCTCGCATTATTGACGGAAAAAAACTCGCCGAAACAATCAAGCTGAATCTGGCTGATCGCATCAACGCACTTAAGGAAAAGGATATTATTCCAGGCCTTACCGTGATTCTGGTTGGTGATGACCCGGCTTCCCAGGTTTATGTCAGGAACAAGGCCAATACATTCACCAAGCTTGGCCTTAACTCTTCGGTAGAGCAATACCCGGCAAGCCTAAGCGAAGAAGCGCTCTGCAACCGGATTCGCGAACTTAATAACGATCCATCCGTTCACGGCATTCTGGTTCAACTGCCCTTGCCTGCCAACCTTGACGCCAGCAAGGTGATTGAAACCATCAGCCCTGAAAAAGACGTTGATGGATTCCACATCAGCAATGCCGGTGCCTTAATGACTGGCCGTCCCCTGTTCATTCCGTGCACTCCTTATGGTGTCATGAAAATGCTTGAGTCGGAAAAGGTTGAACTTCGTGGCGCTGAAGCAGTCGTAATAGGTGCCAGCAACATTGTTGGCAAACCCATGGCGCTGTTATTGCAAAAAGCAGGCGCCACCGTAACTATCTGCAACTCAAAAACCAAAGACCTGGCAGCACATACCCGACGAGCCGATGTCCTGGTGGTGGCAACCGGTCGCGCAGAAATGATTACCGGTGACATGATCAAACCGGGTGCCATTGTCATTGATGTCGGCATTAACCGTGGTTCAGATGGTAAACTCAAGGGCGATGTAGAATTTTCTTCTGCCAAAGAGGTTGCCGGTGCAATTACCCCTGTACCTGGCGGCGTTGGCCCCATGACCATTGTCATGCTGCTGGTGAACACCATCGAAGCAGCAGAACGTAAACTTTAATTTAGAAGAGTCCATGAATAGCAATCCCTTATTAGCCCCATTATCCGAACTCATTGATTACAGCGCAATCCAGCCCGAACACCTGGCTCCGGCACTGAACAGCCTGCTGGACGAAACCCGTCTTGCCATTAATGAAATTGTTGAAAGGGTAAAAGAGCCAACCTGGGATTCATTCATAGAACCTTTGGAATGCGACACTGCCCGCTTGTGGCGGGCATGGTCGGTGGCCGGTCATTTGAATGCGGTTGTTAACACACCTGAATTACGGGAGGCATATAATGAAATGCTACCCAAAATGACCGAGTTTTCAACCTGGATCGGCCTTAACAAAGACCTGTACCGGCAATACCTGAAAATTTCAAAAAGCGACGCATTCAACAGCTTCACCCCTACCCGCAAACGCATCATTGAACTGGCGCTGCGCAATTTCCGGCTTAGTGGCGTAGAGCTTGAGGGTGAAGACAAAGAACGGTATGCTCAAATCAGTGAACAAATCGCATTAACCTCACAAAAATTCTCAGAAAACTCCCTGGATGCCGTTGATTCATGGGAATTTATCGTAACCGATGAAAAAGAACTGGAGGGTTTGCCACAAGACGCCATTAATGCGGCCAGACAAACCGCTCAGGCAGAAAACAAAGACGGCTGGAAATTCACGCTTAAAATGCCGTCATACCTGCCTGTCATGCAATATGCCAAAAGCCAGGCCTTGCGTGAAAAACTCTATCGTGGTTACGCCACTATTGCCTCAGAGCAAGGTGACCCCCAGTACGACAATTCTTCAAATATAGAAAAACTGCTGGCACTTAGAACTGAAGAAGCCCACTTGCTAGGCTATGGGGATTTTGCCCAAATGCGTCTTGAAACCCGCATGGCTGACAATTCCGCCCAGGTTGTGGACTTCCTGCGTAATCTGGCCTCAAAAGCCAAACCCTTCGCGGAAAAAGACGTGGAAGCACTTAAGCAATTTGCCAGCCAGTCATTGGGCCTGAACGAACTGCAACCCTGGGATTATGCCTATGTCTCAGAACAGTTGCGCAAGTCCCGTTATGCTTACTCTGATGAAGAAGTTAAACAGTATCTGCCAGAGCCCAAAGTGCTTGATGGATTATTTTATGTCATTGGCACCCTGTTCAATGTTGAACTTGTTCCATTCAAGGCACCTGTCTGGCACGAAAGCGTAGCCACCTATGCCGTCAAGGAAAACAACGAACTTATTGGTTATTTGTATACCGACCTTTATGCCCGTGCCGGCAAACAGAGTGGAGCATGGGTAGATAGCGAGCGAACCCGCCACTTGCATGGCGAAAATCTGCAGACGCCGGTGGTTTATTTGACCTGCAATTTCCCTCCACCACAAGACAATAAACCCGCCTTGCTTACTCATGATGACGTCATCACCCTGTTTCATGAGTCGGGTCATGCCCTGCACGCGCTGCTTTCCAAAGTTGATGAGCCTGCAGCCTCTCCATTCGCAAGCGTTGAATGGGATGCCATAGAATTGCCATCCCAATTCATGGAAAACTTCTGCTGGGAATGGTCTGTCCTGCAAAAGCTGTCAGGTCACTGGGAAACCCAGGAACCTTTGCCCGAATCTTTATACCAGAAAATGCTGGCCGCAAAAAACTATCAAAGTGGCATGCAAACCGTACGCCAGATAGAATTTGCCCTGTTTGACATGCTTTTGCATCAACGTACCCGTCAAACCTCTATTGCCGATGTGCTTTCGCTGCTTAATGAAGTGCGTAAAGAAGTGGCCGTTATCATACCTCCCGCATGGCACCGTTTCCCGCATAATTTTTCCCACTTGTTTGCAGGCGGCTATGGGGCCGGTTATTACAGCTATAAATGGGCCGAGGTGCTTTCATCTGACGCCTATGGACTGTTTGAAGAAAACGCCCTTGACAATCGTGGTACGCTTAATCCTGTTATTGGCCACAAATTCAGGCAGGAAATCCTGGCGGTTGGCGGTTCCCGTCCTGCAGCAGAATCCTTCAAAGCGTTCCGTGGTCGCGAGCCTAGCCCCGAAGCGTTGTTACGGCATTGCGGCATGACGGAAGCGGCCTGATATAATTTAGGTATCCAGTGTAATGATCAAGAAAACCTTGCTTTCATCAGTCTTGGCGCTTGCCTTGTTGCATTCTGTTCCTGTCCTGGCGCAGGAACAGTCACCAGCCAAGCCCAGCGTGATTTATAAAATCACGGGCCGCCTGCCTGATTTGAAATTCAGTTTAAACGGTGCACAAGACAAGACTATTACAGAGAATGACGTCAAGGGTAAAGTTGTGCTTTTGTTTTTTGGGTATGCCAGCTGCCCAGACATCTGCCCCACCACCATGGCGCAGTTATCGGCAGTCAAAAGCATGCTTGGCGAACATGCCAACAATATCCAGATTATCTTTCTTAGTGTAGACCCGCATCGGGATACGCCTGAAGTTTTACAGGCTTACGTTGATGCCTTTGATAATGGCGCCATTGGCCTGACCGGCACCGAAAAACAAATTGCTGATATTGCACGTCGCTATCGTGTGGCTTACCAAATAGAAAAACCCCAACCAGGCAGCGATCCCAATAATTACGAAGTCATGCATGCACGCGGAATATACATCTTTGATGCCAATGGAAAAGTCCAGTTTCTGGCTTCAGACAGTGAAGAGCCAGAAATGATAATTGATAAAATCCGCGATATCCTGCCATCGTCCTCTTAACTTTCTAAACCGGAGTCTATTATGATCACTATTCATCTCCTGGAGTCTTCAAGATCTTTTCGTATCGTCTGGCTTTTGGAAGAGTTGGGGCTTTCATACCAAATAAAGCATCACCGCAGAAACACGGAAACATCAGAAGCGGAAACGTCACTGCAGGACATCCATCAACTGGGCGTTGCGCCCGTACTTGATGATAATGGCTTAACCCTGATTGAATCTGGCGCAATTATCGAATACCTGCTTAACCACTATGATCGCAGTGGGTTACGCCCGCCCGTCGCCTCTGCCGATTACAACCAATACTCCCTGTGGATGCATTTTGCCGAAGGCTCACTCATGCCTGTATTGTCCAAGCATCAGGCCTTGCTGAAATTGGGTACTACACGTGTGCCATTTTTTGCCCGTTCCATCCTCAAGAAGGCCGTTAATGGCAGCATCCATGCAAATGTCATTCCGGAAATTGAAAAAAAACTTAATTTCATCGACAGTGAATTAGGCCAACATGGCTGCTTCTGTGGCAGCCAGTTTACTGCCGCAGACATTCAGATGTGCTACCCATTAGAGCTGGCAGAAGCCCGTGGCTGCATTACCGCAGACATGCAAAACATTCAATCTTTTCTGAGTGCAGTGCAAGAAAGACCTGCCTATAGAATTGCCAAAGAAAAATCAGGCAATGTCACCTTGTCTCTGGATCATTCCCTGGGTGGACATGAGGAAAGCGATGAAAATATCGAAAACAGCAGAATGTCTACCAATAGCAACCATACAAACCACAATAGCGATCAGGGTAACGATGATGAGGGACTTGTCTTGAACAAACCCCAACCCAAAGAATAGTGTAGCCAATTGATTTATCTAATAAAAACCTGCTTACCTTATTGGGCAGGCAGGTTTTTTCAGTCATGCATTTAAATTAATGCCCCAAATAAGCCTTACGCACATCATCATTAACCAACAGGTTGGCACCCGTATCGGAAAGCACCACCTTGCCAGTTTCCAGTACGTAGCCACGGTCAGCAAGCTGCAAAGCCTTGTTGGCATTTTGCTCTACCAGGAAAACGGTTACACCTTCATCACGGATTGTTCTGATAATTTCAAAAATCTGGGCAATAATCAAGGGTGCCAAACCCAGCGTAGGCTCATCAAGGAGTAATAATCGTGGTTTACTCATTAATGCCCGACCAATAGCGAGCATTTGCTGCTCTCCTCCCGACATAGTCCCGGAACGCTGATTGGCACGCTCCTTAAGCCGGGGAAACAACTTAAAGACATGATCCAACCCCTCTTCAATTTCCTGGGGTTTAAGATAAAAACCACCCATTTTCAGGTTCTCAACAACTGTCATGTCAGGAAAAACACGCCTGCCTTCAGGTGAGATGGCAATACCCTTTTGCATGATTTTATGTGTGGATTCGTTGGTAATATCCTCATCAAGAAAGGTAATAGAACCACTTCTGGCTCGCGGATTACCGCAGACCGTCATAAGCAAAGTTGTTTTACCGGCGCCATTTGCCCCAATCAAGGTGACGATTTCGCCCTGATTGACCTCAACACTTACTTCATCCAAGGCCTGGATTGCACCGTAAAAAGTACTCACCCTTTCCAGTTTTAACACTTATTCTTCTCCCAGATAGGCTTTAATAACACGCGGATCGGCTCTAACGATCTCGGGTTTATCGGTCACAATAGGTTTACCATGCTCCATGACCAGAATGCGGTCGGAAATACCCATGATCAAACTCATATCATGTTCAATTAAAAGAACAGACATATCAAAATCATTGCGTAACTGATTAATTAAATCCGCCAGATCTTTTTTCTCTTGCGGATTCAATCCAGCGGCAGGTTCATCAAGTAAAAGCAAACGAGGGTTGGTAATCATGCAGCGCGCAATTTCAAGGCGACGCTGGTGCCCATAGGCTAAATTACCGGCCTCACGGTTGGCAAATTGACGCAAACCCATGAAATCCAGCCACTTGACCGCATTATTTAATGCTTGCCTTTCGGAACGGCGATAAGAAGGCAAATTGAGCAAACCCGGTAACAGGCTGGATTTGATTTGTGTATGTTGTGCCACCAGCAGGTTTTCCAGAACCGTAAGATGCTTGAACAGACGCACATTCTGGAAAGTGCGGACCAGACCATGACGGGCAACCTTATGGCTTGGATAACCGGCAATTGCCTTGCCATTAAGCGTGATGCTACCAGCCGTAGGTTTATAAAAACCGCTGACACAATTAAAAACGGTGGTTTTACCGGCTCCGTTAGGGCCAATAATGGCAAAAATCTCATTTTTGCTTACATCAAAACTTACTGAATCAACTGCCAGCAACCCGCCAAACTGCATCATCAAGCCATTAACGCTTAATATTTTTTCACTCATTTGGAATCTCCACTTGCGGACGTTTTACCGGCAGCAAGCCTTGCGGGCGCCATACCATCATTAACACCATGACCAAACCAAAAATCAACATCCTGTACTCGGCAAATTGACGCGCCAATTCTGGCAATACGGTTAATATAATGGCCGCCAGAATGACACCTATTTGCGAACCCATTCCGCCCAACACCACAATTGCCAAAATAAGCGCAGACTCAATAAAGGTGAATGACTCGGGGTTGACAAGACCCTGACGGGCCGCAAAAAACGCACCACCCAGACCGGCAAAAGTCGCACCCAACGTAAAAGCAGACAGCTTGATTCGAGTAGGATTCAAGCCCAATGAGCGACAGGCAATTTCATCTTCCCGCAAGGCTTCCCAGGCCCGACCTATTGGCATGCGAACCAGCCTATTGGACACAATAAGCGTAACAAAGGCCAATACCAGTGCCATCAGGTACAGGTAAATAATCACATCCATCGTACTGAACTTCCAGCCCATTAACTGATGAAAGGTTTGCGCGCCTTCCACAGAGGCCTTGCGTGTCATTTCATACCCAAATACGGTTGGCTTTGGTATACCCGAAATACCATCGGGACCACCGGTAAATCCGTACAGATTAATTAATAACAGGCGGATAATTTCACCAAACCCCAGCGTAACAATTGCCAGGTAATCACCCCGCAGACGCAAGACCGGAAAGCCCAGCAGGAAACCGAAAAAAGCCGACATGACCCCGGCGACAGGTAAAGCCTCCCAGAAGCCCCAGCCTGCCCAA
>LFRM01322076.1_pt2 | contig 18544 bp, 12 predicted proteins | sample 618341 | NCBI WGS metagenome assembly LFRM01 (sample SAMN03654438, study PRJNA283298) | anaerobic digester metagenome | isolation source: pool of bioreactors CSTR01a, CSTR02a, and CSTR03a thermophilic anaerobic... | place: Denmark: Kgs. Lyngby | collected 2014-05-21 | reverse complement strand
GAGGGAAGGTAAGCCAGCGAAAAACCTGCTGGAAGCTGATGCTCATATTCAGCCAATAGCGTGGCTAGACCCGACTCAGTGATTCCGGCTACCAGGTAGAAGCGGCATACATATTTTTTCACCATGAATTTTTCCAGCAAACGGGGAATAATATCGCCGGTCATGGCTGTTTTCATTTCATAAGGCACTCCGGGCATGGAGACAAGTACCTTTTTCTCTTTCTCAAACCAGAGGATGGGAGCTGTACCTGACCTGTTCTGTATGACCGTCGAGCGCACAGGTACATATGCCTGATTACGTGTCAGCTGATTCATTTGTATGTTCCGTTTTAAAAAGATCGATTCAATATTCAGCAGCACCTCCTCATTAAACGCCAGTGCAGTATGGAAATATTGACAAAGTGTATGTTTGGTGATATCATCGTTGGTTGGTCCCACACCACCTGTGAGCAGCAAAATGTCAGCCCGCCCAAAGGCGTTATCCAATGCTCTGATGATCTCTTCCGACTGATCACCCACGGTTGTAATGGCTGTTATTTCGAAACCGTGTTGCGTCAGCTCACTTGCCATCCAGGCGGCGTTGCTGTCCACGATCTGCCCGATAAGCAGCTCGTCACCTATTGTAATTATCTCTGTCCTCATGCAGCTACCTGTTTAGAAAATGATTACAAATAAAGGGATAATCTTCCTGAATCCGCTTTATTTGTATCCTGAAGTGAGGTTAATATTCCAAAAAAACATATCTTTGAACCGAAAAAAATGGAGAGTGATGAATGAGCAACATAAAAAATTCGGTACTCCTGCAGTTTACTTTACTGCCATTGCAACGCTCTTCGGAGCGATTCTCTTCCTGCGTTTTGGTTACGCGGTAGGTACCGTCGGCCTATGGGGTCTTTTTGTGCTTATCATCATTGGTAACATGGTTACCATCCCCACGGCACTGGCTATCTCGGAACTGGCTACAAACAAGCGCGTGGAAGGAGGGGGAGAATATTTTATTATCTCACGTTCCTTTGGCCTCAATATTGGCGGGACACTCGGCATCATGCTCTACCTGTCTCAAACCATCAGCATTGCTTTTTATATTATCGCCTTCACGGAGGCATTCGGTTTCTTTTTCGATTTTATGGCTGCCCATCATGGTGTTGAGCTGCCACGGCAAGCCGTGAGTGTGCCGGTAATGCTTATGTTATCGGCTCTGGTCATTTTCAAGGGAGCCAATATGGGATTGAAAGCGTTGTATGTGGTTGTGGGGTTGCTTATACTCTCTGTCATCCTCTTTTTTCTCGGCAAACCGGTAGAAGGCAATGCACCTACCTATTTTGCTTCCAATGCAAAATGGATGAACAGCAATCAGTTGTTTGTCGTATTTGCAATCATATTCCCGGCCTTTACAGGGATGACTGCCGGTGTTGGTTTGTCTGGTGACTTGAAAAACCCTGGTAAATCGATCCCGATAGGGACCATTGCAGGGACACTGACGAGTTTTGTGCTCTACTTCTTTCTCGCTTATAAGTTAGCCATCTCTGCCTCCAGCGGCCAGTTGTCGGACAATCAACTCATCATGGCTGATATTGCACTTTTTGGTTCTGTTATCGTACCCCTGGGATTGGCGGCATCGACTTTCTCGTCGGCATTGGGATCAGTAATGGTGGGCCCACGTACACTGCATGCCATCGCGCTGGACAATTCCATCCCCATATATTCGGCCAACAGATGGCTCAGCAGGACACGGGCAAAAGATAACGAGCCGATAAATGCATCCATTATTACCTGTCTGATCGCACTGATATTTGTCGCAATCGGCGGAGTGGATGTGGTGGCGCAAATAATCACCATGTTTTTTCTCGTAACATACGGAACGTTGTGTCTGATCTCCTTCCTGAATCATTTCGGATCATCACCCTCATACCGGCCAACGTTTAAATCGAAATGGTACATCTCGTTAATCGGTTTTCTCGCAGCTGTCTGGGTGATGTTCCAGATCAGCCTGGCTTACTCGCTGACAGCGTTTGTTACAATGGTACTGCTCTATCTCTACATGGATCATTATCACAGCGGACGAAAAGGGTTTGCATCTCTATTCTCCAACACACTGTTAACGATCAACAGAGATTTGCAGATCTACCTGCAAAAGAAAAGAACCGGTGTGGTGGTAAAACAGGAGTGGAGACCGAGCGCCATCTGTATTTCAAGATACACCTTTGAAAGGAATAACGCACTGAAGCTGCTGGACTGGATCTCCTATAAATATGGTTTTGGGACCTACCTGCATCTGATCGATGGTTATTTCTCGAAAGAGACATGTATTCAGGCTGATCAGGAGCTGAAACGGCTGGTATCGAACCTCGACACGTCAAGCCACGTCTACATCGATACAATCATCTCGCCCTCCACCACCTCGGCCATCGCTCAATCTATTCAGATTCCCGGCATCGCGGGTATGGAGAACAACATGGTGATATTTGAATTTGATAAAAATGAGCAGCATGACCTGCATAATATCATCAACAATTTCAAGATGGTGGATGCCGGTGGTTTTGATGTCTGCATACTGGCATCGAGCAGAAAACCGATAAGGTATACGCACGGCATACATATATGGGTAAGAAGTTTTGACACGGAAAACGCCAACTTAATGATTTTGCTCGGGTTCATCATCCTGGGGCATCCGGAATGGAAAAATGCCAATATAAAACTTTTCAACATATGCGGGGAGCAGGAGGCAGCATCTGTACGGAAACGCATGAACGACCTGGTAGAGACAGGACGGCTGCCCATAACACCCAATAACGTGGAGGTCATCATCCGTGATGAAAAAAAGACAATCAAGGAAATCATCAGCGGGCATTCGCTGGATGCAGGACTCACCATGATCGGGTTCAATGATAAAAGCTTTAAAAACGGCAACGCGGAGCTTTTTGAGGGGTATGACGATATCGGCAACATTCTATTTGTCCACTCCAACGGAGAGAAGGAGATTGAGTAATCATCAATATAGAAAAAAGAATGAGATATATTTTTTTATTTTGAATGATTGTGCTATCTTTGCCCTCCGAAAATTGTGGTAAAGAAACATTTTTATAGAGTAAAACGAACAGGATAATCGTTCCTTCACTAAAAATGATCCCGGCAAGTTTCATACAACAGGAAGAAATAAATAATAATAATATGAAAAAAGAAATTCATCCCAACAATTACCGCCCGGTAGTTTTCAAAGATATGTCGAACGAAGAGATCTTTATTTCACGTTCAACCGTCAATGCCAAGGAAACTATTGAAATAGATGGTATTACTTACCCGTTGGTGAAGCTTGAAATCACCAGCGCATCACATCCCTTCTACACCGGAAAACAAAAACTGGTGGATACTGCTGGACGTGTGGATAAGTTTATGAGCCGTTACGGAGAGCGTAACAAGAAAAAATAAGACCCTCCGGGGAAATTGACAACAAAAAAACGGCGGTCTCATCAGATCGCCGTTTTTGTTGTATCCCTATTTTATATAACCTACACTCTGTGTGAGCAACACCTGCTGGTGGGGGGGGAGGTTAAGCAACTTGGCTAGTTCCTCTTTGTTGAACGAGCCTCTGACAACTGTCCCCAACCCTTCTGATGCACAATAAAGATAGATGTTTTGTGATACATATCCGCAGCCTGTATAAGCGTAATGTTCAGAGGAGGCTTTCTCTAAATCGGATACGAAGATCACATTCAGAGGAACAAACGCCGCAAAATCCTGCATGCCCGTGCTCTTGCGGTGATCACCCTCCTTTATCATCCTGAGCAGATGATTGCTTGCATCATAAAAATAGATCCCGCTTTTCAGTGTGACATACAACTCCAGTTCCTGACGGTTGTTGGCCGTGGGTGCTGTCCGCTTGTCGTCTCTGTTGAAACCGTTGGCAGCCCACAAAAGGTTGGATAATTGCTGCAACGTCAGCTCTTTCTCCTGAAAGTTTCTGTCTGATTTGCGGTTACTCAGTACCTCCATCAAAGGCTTGCCTCCTTCCCTGTCGGCCACAGGTAGTTTTATCTCCTGGGATGCTAGCGGATGCACCATCAGAGAGATGAATAATAGAAGAAACAATTTGTTCATGATATACAGTTTTTTAATCGTTACCTGATTTGCAAATATAACGAAATCAAACAAGAATCCGATCTGATAAGGTGAAAATTATTTTTGTAAGCTTATGATGTCAATAACGTTTGTAATTGCACAATTTTGTCTATTTTTGTCACAGTTATTGTTCATCCAAAGATGTGGACTGATTGAGCGGATGTGCACATCAGACACAATCAGACCGATAACATAAACAAACGATGTTCGTCAACCGAATAGAGATCAGTCCCATTCACCGCATGAACATAAATGGATTATCGTATGAAACGACTATATAGTGCAATATTTGCTTCACTCATACTTCTGTTTTTTCTTCCAGCAACTGCTCAGGTTCAGCTAAGTGACAGCGCCTCAATAAGCCTGCTGACAGCATCTCCCTGGAACGGTGCTGTATATGCCCTGTTTGGGCACACTGCCATTCGTGTGAGAGACGATTCAACAAAGGTAGATGCCGTATTCAACTATGGGTTCTTTGACCCTTCCCAGCCCCATTTCTATTATAATTTTGTCAGGGGAAAAACAGATTATATACTGGGAGAGACCTCTTTTAAGGATTTTCTATTTGAATATGATTATAAGGGACAGCAGGTGATAGAGCAGGAGATTGCACTCTCAACGGTTGAAAAACAACAGTTGTATGACGCACTCTTCGTGAACGCCCTGCCGGAGGACAGGGGTTATAGATACAACTATTTCTATGATAACTGTTCCACACGACCCCGTGATATGATTGAGAAATACACGAATGGTGTCATAGCTTATCTGCCCACACCACAGAATCAGACCTATCGCGATTTGTTGCATGAACGTCTGGATGGTTATTCATGGGTCATTTTCGGAATAGATTTGTTGATTGGTACGGAAGCAGACAGAACCATTGATCTGAGAGAAAAGATGTTTCTCCCTTCCTACCTGATGGATTCGTTTGATGGTGCCACAATACAAAAAAACGACACTTTAAGCTATTCTCTTGTAAAAAACAGGTCTGTTATCTTAAGTCATGATAATGAGAAGAACAGCATGCGCGAACAAGGGACATTTACACCATTATTGACAGCATTCGTACTTCTGGTTGTCTCAATTATGGTCAGTCTGATTCAAATAATCAAGCTCAACGTATCGAAGATTCCAAAGCGATATGATACCATCCTTTTTGGAACAGCAGGAGTAGCTGGTTTTATCATTTTCTTTCTGATGTATTTCTCCGAACATCCTGCAACCAACCCCAACTGGAATTTCGTCTGGTTAAATCTCTTTGCCCTGATTGCTGCAGTTTTATTTTGGGTGAAATCGGCAAATAGAGTCGTTTATTTCTATCATTTTATTAACTTTGCACTCTTAACGCTTTTCCTTTTGTTGTGGTGGTTCATTCCACAGCAATTGCCGGTAGCAACGATTCCATTTTCAATGAGTCTGTGGCTCAGATCGGCATCAAACCTGTTTGTTTTGAGAAAAAAGAAATTAACAAACAAGCGGTTCACTTCGAGTAAGTATATGAAAGCGGGGTGGGGACAATAAATCGGAAAATGAGAGTTACAAACGCATGATCAAAATTCTTTCTTCTTTAGTTGCATTCTTTTCAATCACTGTGCTCTGTGCACAGAGTCCTTCAGGAGAAGTACCCAAACTGGTTATAGGTATCACTATCGACCAGCTGCGAGGTGATTACCTGGAGATGTTTAGGCATACGTTTGGCAACAAGGGTTTTAACAGACTGTTGAACAATGGTCTCGTCTACAGTAATGTGACATATAACTTCCCCAATCTCGATAAAGCCTCCACCATTGCCACCATCTACACCGGTGCCAATCCTTCATATCACGGAATTACTGCAGATAAAAGATATGTTGTCGGGTCGGACAGTGAAATATCCTCTTTTACCGACAATAAATACATGGGTAATTTCACCAACACCAAACTCTCTCCACTCCCCTTAAGAGTATCCACCATTGCAGATGAACTGAAGATTGCTTCAGGGGGACAATCAGATATCTTTGCTTTTGCCCCCGATGCGTCGCAAGCACTTGTCTCCGGCGGCCATGCAGCCAGTGGTGCCTATTGGATTGAGGACTATACCGGCAAATGGGCAACAACCACGTTCTACAGAAACAAACAACCGACGGTTGATCAGCAGAACCGCAGCATGGAGTCACTCAGCTACACCATTGGCAGCATCACATGGCGTCCTGCGATCGGCATAGAACGATACAATGCCTTTCCCTATACGAGGAACAGAGACAAATTTCAGCACTATTTTGGTGTGAATAAAAAAGACAATATCTACCTGTTCAAGCAATCACCCTATGTGAACAAGGAGGTGAATGATATTGCGATTAAAGTGCTTGAATCAAGCTCTTTGGGAAAGAGGATGAATCCTGATTACCTGGCAGTCACCTTTTACGCGGGCAACTACGAAAAAGCACTCGATAAAAATTACTCGATTGAGATTCAGGATACCTACTATCGTCTCGATCAGGAGCTGGGACGTTTGCTGGATGCAATTGAATCATCAGTAGGGCTCAAGAATACGCTTATTTTTGTCGTCTCTACCGGTTACTTCGACGAACAGGAGGTTCTTCCTGAGGGTATGATTACTTCCGGAGGTGATTTTCACCCTGACAGGAGCCAAGCACTGCTCAATATGTATCTTATGGCACTCTACGGCAGGGAGCAATGGATAAAAAAATATTACAACCGTCAGTTCTTTTTCGATAAGAAATTGCTGGAAGACAAGAAGATAGATGTTGCCCGTTTCCAGCAGGATGCGGCTGAATTTCTGGTACAATCGGCAGGCATACAGGATGTGATCACATCTCACCAGATGTTACATGGTGCCTACAATGAAAACGTTCAGTTTTACCGCAACGGCTACTACAAAGGTATTACAGGCGATTTGTTTCTCGAGCTGCAACCGGGATGGCGGGTGGTTGACCCTCAATCATCAGAACACCAGAGGGTACGCAACAATGCTGTCATCTCACCGGTCATCTTTTTCGGGAGTGACATCAAACCGCAGAGAATAAACCGCACCATCGAGGCGACAGAGATCGCACCCAGTGTCTCATACCGTTTGCGTATACGTGCACCCAACGCTGCACAAGGGGAAATTCTGAAAGAACTCTATTAATTTTTAGTAAACTGATAAAATAATAACCGGGGATCGGCAGGCAGGAGAATTGAACCAATCGCCGGCACAACTCGCAACAAAAAACTATGGGACTCAACGATATTATATCAAAACTGTTTGGCAGCAAGGCACAACGCGACCTGAACGAGGTTAATCCGGTCGTAAAAAAAGTGAAAGAGGCCTATGCCGACATTGTGAAACTCTCGAATGATGAGCTTCGCAATAAAACAAAAGAACTTGAAAAGCGCATTCAGGATTATGTGGCAGAGGAGAAAGCCCGGATAGAATCACTGAAAGAAGGAATGGAACAGATAGATCTAGATGAGCGTGAAGCCATATGGAATCAGGTAGATAAGCTGGAGAAGGAGATTACGGAGAAATATAATCAAGTGCTGGACGAGGTGCTTCCTGAAGCATTCTCTATCATGAAGGATACAGCACGTCGTTTTACGGAGAACAGTGAGATTGTGGTCACTGCCACAGATTTCGATCGTGATCTGGCTGCTTCGCATGACTTTGTGCGTATTGAGGGAGATAAAGCCATCTACCAGAATCACTGGAATGCAGGGGGCAATGAGATCACCTGGGATATGATTCATTACGATGTGCAGTTGTTTGGTGGTGTGGTGCTGCACCAGGGTAAAATTGCCGAGATGGCAACGGGTGAAGGAAAGACACTAGTGGCCACACTGCCTGTGTTCCTGAACGCTCTCACTCATCAGGGTGTACATCTGGTAACAGTGAACGACTACCTGTCGAAACGCGACTCGGAATGGATGGGGCCGATGTACATGTTTCATGGTTTATCGGTAGACTGTATCGACAAGCATGAACCCAACTCCGACGCACGACGCAAAGCCTATGAGTCGGACATCACCTTTGGCACCAACAACGAGTTTGGTTTTGACTACCTGCGTGATAACATGGCCGTTTCACCTAAGGACCTCGTGCAGCGAAAGCACAATTACGCCATTGTGGATGAGGTGGACTCGGTGTTGATTGATGATGCACGTACACCGCTGATTATCTCGGGACCGGTACCTAAAGGTGATGACCAGCTGTATGATCTGTTGCGACCGCGTGTCGAAGTGATCGTGAAAGCGCAGCGTGACCTGGCTACTCGTCTGCTTGCGGAGGCGAAACAGAAGATGGCATCATCCGACCCGAAAGAGCAGGAAGAGGGTGCCTTGCAGCTTTTCCGTTCATACAAGGCGATGCCAAAAAATAAACCGCTTATCAAATACCTCAGTGAGCAGGGTGTGAAAGCGGCGATGCTTAAAACCGAAGCGTTCTATATGCAGGAGCAGATGCGTAACATGCATATTGCGACAGATCCGCTCTATTTTGTCATTGAAGAAAAGATGCACAGTATTGAGCTGACAGACAAAGGGATTGACATGCTTACCGGGAAGTCGGATGACCCACAGTTTTTTATTCTGCCCGACATCGCTTCTCAACTCTCTGAATTGGAGAACTCATCTCTTTCAGATGTAGATAAAACGGCACATAAAGATGAGCTATTTCAGAACTACGCGATTAAATCTGAGCGTGTACACACCGTGAACCAATTGCTGAAAGCATACACATTATTTGAAAAAGATGATGAGTATGTGGTAATCGATAACAAGGTGAAGATCGTGGATGAACAGACCGGCCGTGTGATGGAAGGACGCCGTTACTCCGACGGCTTGCATCAGGCGATTGAAGCCAAAGAGCATGTGAAGGTAGAGGCGGCCACGCAGACTTTTGCGACCATCACCCTGCAGAACTTTTTCAGGATGTACAGTAAGCTTGCCGGTATGACCGGTACGGCTGAAACAGAAGCGGGTGAGTTCTGGGATATCTATAAGCTGGATGTGGTGGTTATTCCGACCAACAGGCCTATCGTACGTGACGACCAAAATGACCGCATATATAAGACCAAGCGTGAGAAATATACAGCGGTAATTGAAGAGATAGAAAGACTGATTAAGGTAGGACGACCAGTACTGGTAGGTACCACCTCAGTAGAGATCTCCGAGTTATTGAGTCGTATGCTTACCCTTCGTAAAATTGAACATTATGTGCTGAATGCGAAGCTGCACCAGCGTGAAGCGGAGATTGTGGCCAACGCGGGACAGAGTGGGGTGGTGACTATTGCAACCAATATGGCAGGTCGTGGTACGGATATTAAACTGTCAGCAACCGTGAAGGGCGCAGGTGGTCTCGCCATCATCGGTACCGAACGGCACGAGTCACGTCGTGTGGACCGTCAGCTGCGGGGTCGTGCAGGTCGTCAGGGTGACCCGGGATCATCTGTCTTTTTCGTATCTCTGGAAGATGATCTGATGCGCCTCTTCGCCACCGAAAGAATTGCCGGACTGATGGACAAGATGGGATTTAATGAGGGCGATGTGTTGGAACACAGCATGCTGAGCAAGTCGGTAGAGCGTGCTCAGAAGAAAGTGGAAGAAAACAACTTCGGTATACGTAAGCGCTTGCTGGAGTATGATGATGTGATGAACTCACAGCGTGAGGTCATTTATAAGAGGCGCCGCCACGCATTGATGGGAGAGCGGATCGACAATGATGTAGCCAGTATGATCTCTGATACCGCACGAAATATTGTGGAACAGAATGAGGATGATTACGGAAACCTGCAGATTGATCTTCTTCGCACCATGGCGTTCGAGGTACCTTTCAAAGCGGAAGAGATGAAGGGTATGAGAGAGGAGGAGCAAGTAGATGTTGTTACCGGAAAAGCATTTGAGACCTTCAAGCGTAAAACAGAACGACTTGCCGAGGTCGCCCAGCCGGTGATCAAACAGGTTTATGAGAACCAGGGAGCGATGTATGAAAACATTCTTATTCCCATCACCGACGGAAAAAGAGTCTATAACATTGCCTGCAACCTCAGGGAGGCGTACGAATCGGGATCGAAAGCATTAGTGAAAGCATTCGAAAAATCAATTATCCTCCTCACCATCGATGAAGACTGGAAAGAGCATCTCCGAGAGATGGATGAACTGCGTCACTCCGTACAAAACGCAAGCTATGAACAGAAAGATCCATTGTTGATCTACAAACTTGAATCGTTCAGTCTCTTTAAAACGATGGTGAACGACATCAATTCCAAGGCGGTCTCCATACTCATGCGCGGACAGATACCTGTGCAGGATCCGGATAGTGTGCGCCAGGCAGCACCTGAACAGAAAACCGATTACAGCAAGTACCGCACACAGAAAGAGGATACAGGCTCACTACCTCCTGCGGGTGGAGCGAAGGAAGGCCCACAGGCACCACGCCCTCAGCAAAAGCTCGAACCAATCCGTGTGGAAAAGAAGGTGGGAAGAAATGACCCTTGTCCCTGCGGGAGTGGCAAAAAGTTCAAAAACTGTCACGGAAAATAGGAAGAAGTTAAAATCAATCAGACAGGGAGAAATTATCTCCCTGTTTTTTTTGTTAAATCCAAAGAAAAGCAGTATCTTAGTCTAGTCAAAATGGAACTTACTGTAAAGGGTTATTTGACTGTTAATAAGCTACATACATATATATATTTGAAGAGATAAATCACTTTTTAATATGATTGATCAGGAAGACAGAATCATCAAGATAAATATCGAAGATGAAATGAAATCGTCATACATCGATTATTCGATGTCAGTGATCGTTTCCCGTGCGCTGCCGGATGTACGTGACGGGTTTAAGCCGGTTCACAGACGTATCCTTTTCGGGATGTCAGAACTTGGAAACACACCCGATAAACCCCATAAGAAATCTGCGAGAATCGTCGGAGAGGTTCTAGGTAAGTACCACCCTCACGGTGATTCATCAGTATACAATGCCATGGTGCGTCTGGCGCAGCACTGGAGCATGCGCTACACCCTTGTCGACGGACAGGGAAACATGGGTAGTGTGGATGGAGACAGTCCGGCTGCCATGCGATACACCGAGGCAAGATTGAACAAGCTGGCCGAGGAGATGCTTCGTGATATCGACAAGGAGACAGTCGATCTGCAGTTGAATTTCGATGATACCCTGCAGGAGCCTACAGTCCTTCCAACACGGATTCCCAATCTGCTGATGAACGGTTCGTCCGGTATTGCAGTGGGTATGGCAACCAATATTGCACCCCACAATCTGACAGAGTGTATCAACGGGATTATTGCCTACATCGACGACAGGGAGATCGATGTGAAAGGATTGATGCAGTACATCAAAGCACCCGATTTTCCTACCGGTTCCTTTATCTACGGCTACAAAGGTGTTGAAGAGGCATTCGAGACAGGTAGGGGACGCATTGTAATGCGCGGCAGAGCTGAGATTGAATCGGGTAAGACACACGACAAGATCATCATTTCAGAGATACCCTACATGGTCAATAAGGCCGATATGATCAAACATATTGCCGATCTGGTATCAGATAAAAAGATTGATGGGATATCCAATATCAATGATGAGTCAGACAGAGATGGCATGCGTATCGTGGTCGATATCAAACGCGACGGCAACGCGAACGTGGTGCTCAATAAGTTGTACAAACTGACCGCACTACAATCATCATTCAGTGTGAACAATATTGCACTGGTGAAAGGACGTCCCGAGTTGCTGACCCTCAAACGTATGATCGAACTCTTTGTGGAACACCGGCAGGATGTGGTGATCAGACGTACAAGGTATGAGTTACGTAAGGCACAGGAGCGGGCACACATCCTGGAAGGGCTGATTATTGCTTCCGATAACATCGATGAAGTGATTGCAATCATTCGGGGTTCGTCCACACCTCCAGAGGCTATTCAACGATTGATGGAGCGTTTCGGACTGAGTGATATTCAGTCGCGCGCCATTGTAGAGATGCGATTGAGACAACTCACCGGACTGGAGCAGGATAAGCTGCATGCTGAGTTTGAAGAGATACAGAAACTAATCACCCACCTGAACGAGATTCTTGAAAATGAAGAACTTCGAATGACGGTGATCAAGGATGAGCTGATAGAAATTCGTGAGAAATATGGTGATGAACGTCGTTCAGAAATTATCTTTTCTTCGGAAGAGATGAATCCAGAAGATTTCTACGCCAATGATGAGATGGTGATCACCATCTCACACTTTGGATATATCAAGCGTACACCATTGGCAGAGTTCCACACACAGAACAGGGGAGGCGTTGGTGCCAAAGGTTCAGACACGAGGGAAGAAGACTTTGTTGAGTATATCTATCCTGCCACCACGCACAATTACATGCTCTTCTTCACACAGAAGGGTAAATGTTACTGGTTGCGTGTGTTTGAAATTCCGGAAGGAACAAAAAATTCGAAGGGACGTGCCATACAAAACCTGCTCAATATTGACCCGGATGATTCCGTAAACGCTTTTGTCCGTGTAGAGACGCTTACAGATGCTGATTATATCAACTCACATTATCTTCTCTTCTCCACCAAACAGGGTGTTGTGAAGAAAACACTGCTAGAAGCCTACTCCCGTCCCAGACAGAATGGTGTGAATGCAATCACCATCAGAGATGATGATCAGGTGATATCTGTTCGTCTGACTGACGGGAACCAACATGTGATCCTCTCGAACAGAAACGGTCGTGCTATCCGGTTCAAAGAAGATGCCGTCCGCGTCATGGGGCGTACAGCCACAGGTGTAAGAGGTATGACACTCGATGACGATGGAGAAGATAGCGTGATCGGTATGATTTGCATGGATCCCCATTCAGAAAACACCATTCTGGTCGTATCTGAACAGGGGTATGGTAAAAGGACACACCTCGATGATGAGGATGGAGAGCCAGTCTACCGTATCACCAACAGAGGTGGCAAAGGGGTTAAAACACTGAATGTTACAGAAAAGACTGGTAAGCTGGTAGCAATCAAGAGTGTGTCAGACGACAACGATTTAATGATAATTAACAAATCAGGCATTACCATACGTTTAAAAATTTCCGATATTCGCACGATGGGACGAGCAACACAAGGTGTACGCCTTATCAATCTAGAAAAAAGAAATGATGAGATTGCATCTGTTTGCAAGGTTAACACAACGGATGATTTTGTTGAAGATCAAAGCACTTCTGCAGAAATAAACGAGGTTCAGAATGAATGGGGCAGTGAAGAGTAACAATCCATTTTAAACTTTTTGCTATAATTCAGTCAAAGATATAAGCAAACAAATTTAGAAAATAACATCAATTTAATCACAATTAAAAAATGAATAAAATGAGAAAACTCTTATTCCTTACTATGATTGCCCTTTTTTCCGTCGGATCTGTTTTCGCGCAAAAATCCGCACTGAAAGAAGCCAAGAGAGCATTGGGCAGAGATGAACTAAAAGAAGCCAGAACGATGATTCAACAAGCATCCGCACATGAGGAGACAGCCGGTGACCCGGAGACTTGGAAAATCATGGGAGATGTTGGTAATAAAGCGTTCGACCTGGAAAGAACCAATGCCATGTTAGGCAAAGAATCCAATAACAATGCAATGTATGACGGACTGCTGGAATCATACATGCCTTATTTGAAAGCCGATTCTCTTGGTCAGTTGCCGGATAATAAAGGAAGAGTAAGAAACAAATTCCGTAAAGATATTGTAGGAATACTTCGTGCAAACCATCCTTTTTACATCAATGGTGGTGTCCATTTTAACGATCAAAAAAATTATAAGAAAGCAACCGATTTCTTCCAGATATATTGGGATATCCCATCCTTGCCGATGTTTGAAGATCAGAAGGATGCTTTTGTCCTGGACAGCACCTACCAGACGATCAAGTATTACGCGATTATTACCGCTATACAGGGTGAAGACCATGAGAGAGCTCTGGCTATGTTGAAACGTGCATCCAAAGAGCCTTTCATCGAGAACAGCGCCTATAAGGAGAGTGATATCTATGAATTGATGGGCAGCGAATATATCAACCTGGGAGACTCTGCCAAATTTCTGGAAATACTCTACGAAGGAGCTGAAAGATTCCCTAGCAGCAAATATTTTATCCCTAATCTGGTAAACGTATTTATCCGTCAGGGTGAAACAGATAAGGCAATAGAATACTTGGAACAGGCTCTTCAGAATGATCCATCCAACGCATGCGACCTTAACAGCGTGAAAGGTGCATTACTTGCTGAACAGGGTGATTTTGTCGAAGCGGAAAAAGAGTATAACAAAGCACTGGCACAGGATCCTAATTGCGAAAGAGCATTGGAAGCGATCGCAGTGAACTATATTCTTCAGGCACAAAATCTTAAGGAGAAAACAGCAATGTTGACCGACAGACAGCAACAATTTGAGAATGATAAAATTACTGTTGAATACTATCTGAAATCTTTGCCTTCATTGGAGAAGTTCACCGAACTGCTTAAAGAACGTAACGCTCCGGAACATGATATTGAATCTGCACTTCTCAAACTGAGAAATGTTTATTACAACCTGAGTGCGATGGGAGTGGATAAATCAGCAGAGCTTGAAATGGTTGAGAAACAGTTGAACCTCTGATCAATAATAACTTCAATTGAAAGGTGAGACCTGAAAGGGTTTCACCTTTTTTTATCACCACATTTGACGATGAGGCTGGAGTGTTTCATTCTTCGCATTGATGCTTTTTCATTAGATCTATTATACATAATAGTCATTATAGGAAAGAAAAGACTATTTTATGAAACTGCATAATTTGGGTTTAACGCCTATGAACAACCGGTTATATTTATTATCTTTGCAATAAATAACAACTGCAAAAACCATATCAATTGCGACGCAATTTGCGTACATTGAAGAATAAATCGACAGATGAGCAATCAACGATACAATCAGCGCGGGGTTTCGGCATCGAAAGAAGATGTACACAAAGCCATCAAAGAGATTGACAAAGGCATATACCCGAAAGCATTCTGCAAGATTGTACCCGACTATCTCGGGAATAATCCGGAATACTGTAACATCATGCATGCCGATGGTGCCGGCACAAAATCATCCCTGGCCTATATCTACTGGCGTGAAACCGGTGATATCTCCGTTTGGAAAGGAATTGCTCAGGATGCGCTGATCATGAACATTGATGATCTGCTCTGTGTGGGCGCCACGGATAACATACTACTCTCATCTACCATCGGACGGAATAAGAACCTGATACCCGGTGAGGTGATCTCAGCCATCATTAACGGTACGAACGAACTGTGTGAGGAGCTCTCCTCGATGGGTGTACATATCTATCCCACAGGAGGAGAAACAGCCGATGTGGGTGATCTGGTGCGGACCATTATTGTTGATAGTACGGTTACGTGCCGTATGAGACGCACTGACGTGATTGACAATGCAGCCATTCAGGCAGGAGATCTGATTGTAGGTCTCTCATCCACGGGACAGGCTACTTACGAGAAAGAATACAACGGAGGCATGGGCAGCAACGGGTTGACATCGGCCCGGCATGATCTGTTTGCCAATTATCTTGCGCAAAAATATCCCGAAAGTTTCGATGCTTCCATTCCTGCCGATCTTGTCTATTCAGGTGGGATGAAACTGACGGAAATGATTGAGGATCTGGGTATTGATGCCGGTAAACTGGTGCTATCCCCCACCCGCACTTATGCCCCGGTTATATCACAGATAATCAATGAGATAAATGGCAATATCCATGGTATGATTCATTGTTCAGGCGGTGCACAGACAAAGATACTCCATTTCCTGGGAGATGGCCTCAGGGTTGTTAAGGACAATCTGTTTCCTCTCCCTCCCCTCTTTGCCCTTATTCAAAAACAATCCGGCACCGACTGGAGTGAGATGTACAAAGTGTTCAATATGGGACACCGGATGGAACTCTATCTCCCTGAAGCATGTGCTGAACGGGTAATAGAGATTGCCGGATCATTTCATATCGATGCACAGATCGTAGGCCACGTGGAGAAATCAGATCAGCGCGAGCTGCTGATCGAGAGTGAACAGGGACGCTTCTATTATTCATAATATGTCAGACAACTCATTACTTTTTAAATTGCAACATCTCGTCACCCGCTTTGAGGAGGTGGCTACACTGATCACCGATCCGGAGGTGAGTTCGGACATGAAAAGATATGTAAAACTGAACAAAGAGTACAGTGACCTGCAAAAAATTGTGGAGGCGCGAAACGAGTATAAGGCGACGCTCGATAGCACGGCAGAAGCAAAAAATATTCTGGAGAATGAGTCAGATGCTGATCTCAGACAGCTTGCCAATGAAGAGCTTTCGGCCAACAGTGAAAAAATTCCGGCACTCGAGGAGAAGATCAAACTGATGCTGATCCCTGCTGATCCCGAAGATGCAAAGAATGTGATCATGGAGATCCGTGCCGGAACAGGTGGAGATGAAGCCTCTATTTTCGCCGGCGATCTCTACAAGATGTATACAAGATACTGCGAGAACAAAGGGTGGAAAACCGAGGTGACCAGCATAACAGAGGGGACAGCAGGCGGATTCAAGGAGATTATCTTTACTGTCACAGGCACCGATGTGTACGGAACACTGAAATATGAATCGGGTGTGCACAGGGTGCAGCGTGTACCCCAGACCGAGACACAGGGACGTGTGCATACATCAGCGGCTACGGTGGCTGTGCTGCCAGAGGCCGAAGAGTTTGATTTTGAGCTCAACCCGGCGGATATTGATTTTCATACTGCCCGCTCCAGTGGTGCCGGGGGACAAAATGTGAACAAGGTAGAGACCAAGGTGCAGCTCACACACAGACCGTCAGGTATGGTTGTTGTCTGTCAGCAGGCCCGTTCGCAGTTACAGAACAGAGAGATTGCCATGCAGATACTCCGCACTAAATTGTATGATATTGAGCTCTCCAAACGACAGGGTGATATTGCATCACGCCGTAAAACCATGGTCTCCACCGGCGACCGGTCAGCCAAGATACGCACATACAACTATCCCCAGGGACGGATCACCGATCACCGTATCGGATACACCATCTATAATCTCTCTGGATTTATGGATGGCGATATCCAGGGAGTAGTTGATCAGCTCATGGTGAGCGAGAATGCGGAAAGGATGAAAGATACCAATTTATAAATTTTCCGGTGTTGCATCAACCGACCCTATATTAGATTATCCGGCCCTTTCAAAGCAGCATTTACTATTGTAATACCATCCGATACATGAAACTAAAACTGTCTCTCATCGCTATCCTGCTTGCAGGATCACTCTTTTCCCTGTCAGCACAGTCAGAGCTGACCGTACCGCGGCTTCGCATTTCTGCTTCTGGAGGAGTGGGATATCTGTTTGCCGAAGGTCAGGAGACTATCGGGGGAGTTGTCAGTATGGAAAAGGTCGATAAACTCAATAATGACCTTCGCCGGGCTACCCATCTTAATGCGGATATCCATTATCTCCTGAAAGTGGGGTTCGGAGTCGGTGTGAAATATATTTTTCAGAATACATCGGGTGAAGCCTCAGAAATAGTGATGGATCCTTACGACGGCATTCATTATATTGTTACCGATATGGGAGAAGAAGATTATATTCATTTTACGGGTCTCTCAATCGGCACTTTTTCCGCGGTTGGAAACAATCAAAATCTGTATCTGACTTCGTCGCTGAGTGCAGGATATGCCTGGCTGCGCAGTGAGCTATCCATGCTGGGGCAGAACAGGCTTATTACTGGCAGTAATTTCGCCATGAATGCTGATATCGGAGCGGATTACCGATTTCATCCCCGACTGGGAATAGGTGTTGTTCTCGGTTCATTCTTGGGTTACTTCGATCAAATCACTATTACCGACGGAATCAGTTCGCAGGAGCAAAAGCTGGACAAGAATTCAAGGTATAATGCATCCAGCATTCATTTATCTTTAGGATTACGTTACTATATCAACCGATGATACCATGAGACAATTTTGTACACAGTTACTTCTCCTGCTGTTCCTTGCTTTCGCACTCTCGTGCGACGACTCTTTTCTGAAGGAAAACAACAAGACCCATGAGGAATTTGACCTGCAGGCTACCTTGTATGTGATACCCTCCGCGGCTTTTACAGAAGTATCTATCACGCTGGCTGATTTGAAAAACAAGGATTTCAAGGTGATACAGTATCCCAGGATCGTGCATTTTGAATCACTGAAAGGACATATCGACGAATCGGGAAGAATGGCATTTCGCATCAAAGTAGATCAATTTGAATCGGATGTCAGAATCGAACCCATCCATCTGGGTGATATCGTCCTGGATATCGGAAACTTTGGTTATTTATCCATCGGGGTGGCACATCATAACTTCGGCAATCCCCTGTTAAAGCTGAATCCTCATCTGCTGGATTTTGGTGTATCAAGAACACCTGAACTATTCA
>LFRM01265300.1_pt1 | contig 18554 bp, 18 predicted proteins | sample 618341 | NCBI WGS metagenome assembly LFRM01 (sample SAMN03654438, study PRJNA283298) | anaerobic digester metagenome | isolation source: pool of bioreactors CSTR01a, CSTR02a, and CSTR03a thermophilic anaerobic... | place: Denmark: Kgs. Lyngby | collected 2014-05-21 | reverse complement strand
AGATGTGTATAAGAGACAGGCATTAGATAAGCAGGCGGTTGCTGATTTGGAGCGGCACTTGGCGCAGCATTGTGAGCAGGGTGGTATGGTGATTTTTACTACTCATCATGAACTGCAGCACCGACCCAGCCAGTTCACAGAGCTTGATTTAGGGCAGCGTGCAGTATGAGTCGAGTATTCTTTTTATTGATTTTACGCGAAGCACGTCTGTTGGCTCGACGACCGGCTGAGCTGGCTAACCCGTTGGTGTTTTTTGCTATCGTGATTGCCTTGTTTCCTTTGGCGGTAGGTCCTGAAACGCAAATGCTACGCACCCTGTCGCCGGGTTTGATTTGGGTAGCAGCGTTGCTGGCTGTATTATTGTCATTGGAAAATCTGTTTCGTAGCGACTTTGAAGACGGTTCGCTAGAACAGTGGGTTGTTTCACCGCATCCATTAACAGTGCTAGTGTTGGCTAAAGTGTTTGCTCATTGGCTGTTTTCAGGTTTGGCGTTAGTGCTGTTGTCGCCTGTGTTGGCTATCATGCTGGGTTTGCCCGCTGACAGAGTGCCTATTTTACTAGCGTCGCTGTTGCTGGGAACGCCAGTTTTAAGTTTGTTGGGCGCGGTAGGAGCAGCCTTAACAGTGGGTTTGAAACGCGGCGGTATACTCTTAGCGTTGTTGATTTTGCCTTTATATATTCCAGTATTGATTTTAGGTAGCGGTGTTTTGCAAGCCGCTTTGCAAGGACTGCCCACGCTGGGTTATCTGTTGTGGATGGCCAGCTTGATGATGTTGACTATTACCCTCACGCCTTTTGCGATAGCAGCGGGGCTGAAAATTAGTGTGGGTGAATAGTTGGTCAATGATTTTATAGCGAGTGTGTAAATGAAGTGGACTTGGTTTCATAGGTTAGGCTCACCCAAGTGGTTTTATGAATTAAGCGGACGTTGGCTGCCTTGGTTTGCCGTGGCTACAGTACTGCTCATAGCGACAGGCTTGGTGTGGGGTTTGGCCATAGCGCCCCCTGATTACCAGCAGGGTAATAGTTTTAGAATTATTTACATTCATGTCCCAGCGTCATTTTTAGCTCAGTCTATTTATATCTCCTTGGCGATCGCTGGGGTGGTCAGCTTGGTGTGGAAAATGAAAATCGCTGATGTAGCGCTGCAGCAGTCAGCTCCAATTGGAGCATGGATGGCCTTTATCTCTTTGCTCACGGGTGCCATTTGGGGTAAGCCTACTTGGGGTGCTTATTGGGTGTGGGATGCACGCTTGACGGCTATGTTAATTTTGCTGTTTTTGTATTTTGGCGTTATCGCACTAGGCCAAGCTATTAGTAACCGGGAGAGTGCGGCTAAGGCCTGCGCTGTATTGTCCATAGTGGGTGTTGTTAATATTCCCATCATTAAGTACTCGGTAGACTGGTGGAACACGTTGCATCAGCCAGCCACTTTTTCAGTTATCGAAAAGCCAGCCATGCCTGCAGAGATGTGGATTCCATTATTAATAATGGTTGTAGGCTTTTATTGCTTCTTTACAACGGTGTTATTAATGCGCATGCGCCTAGAAATTTTACGCCGCGAGGCTAAGACAAGCTGGGTTAAAGCGGAAGTAGCACGTTTAGTTGGAAAAAAACATGAATGAATCAATTTTTGCTTTTAATTCCTTTGCGGAATTTATTGCAATGGGTAAGCATGGCTTTTATGTCTGGGTTTGCTTTGGCATTACCATAGCTGTGCTAGCCATTAATGTGGCTTTGCCTTGGCTGGCACGTAGACGTTATTTAAATCAAGAAGCTCGTAGGTTGCGTTGGGAGGCTATGCAATGAATCCGGTCCGAAAAAAACGTTTAATAGTCATTTTTGCTATTTTGGCGGGCATTTCAGCAACGCTAGGCTTGGGCTTGTATGCCATGCAGCAAAATATCAATCTCTTTTATACACCTACTGAAATTGCTAGTGGTGTGGTTCCGCAAGATGCACGTATTCGTGCAGGCGGTTTGGTTAAGGAAGGTTCGGTGAAGCGCAATGAAGATGCTTTGACAGTAACCTTCGTAGTCACCGATGGTGATGCCGATGTAACAATTAGCTACCGCGGCATACTGCCGGACTTATTCCGTGAGGGGCAGGGTATTGTTGCTTTAGGACGCCTAAATGCAGATTTAGTACTGGAATCTGATGAAGTACTGGCCAAGCACGATGAAAACTACATGCCGCCCGAAGTTGGGGATGCTTTAGCTAAAACGGGCATGCTCAAACACTATGAAGAAGCGCAAGGAGCTAAATAATGGAGTTGGCTCTGTATATACCTGAATTAGGGCACTTGGCGTTAATTCTGGGATTGTGTTTTGCGGTGGTGCAAGCATTTTTTCCCCTAGTAGGTGCTTGGAAGGCAGACCATCACTGGATGAGTTTAGGCCAGCCTGCAGCCTGGGGGCAGTTTGTATTTTTACTGATTTCATTCGCCTGTTTGACATGGGCATTTATTACCGATGACTTTACCGTTGCTTACACGGCTAATAACTCCAATAGCATGTTGCCTTGGTATTATAAAATCAGTGCGGTTTGGGGTGCACACGAAGGGTCATTGCTGCTCTGGGCATTTATCTTAGCTGGCTGGACCTTTGCAGTAGCGGTGTTTTCACGTCAGCTGCCTGAAGAAATGCTGGCACGCGTGCTGTCGGTTATGGGGATGATAAGTGTTGGCTTTCTGCTCTTCTTGATCGTGACCTCCAACCCGTTTGAGCGTATTTTGCCACAATCCCCAGTTGATGGGCGCGACCTAAACCCGCTGCTGCAAGACTTCGGTTTGGTGATTCACCCGCCGATGTTGTATATGGGCTATGTGGGCTTTTCGGTGGCTTTTTCTTTTGCTATTGCTGCTTTGTTAGGCGGCAAGCTGGATGCTGCTTGGGCGCGCTGGTCACGTCCGTGGACGCAAGTTGCTTGGGCTTTTTTAGGCATAGGTATTGCGCTGGGCTCTTGGTGGGCTTACTACGAGCTGGGCTGGGGCGGCTGGTGGTTCTGGGATCCCGTTGAAAATGCCTCATTAATGCCTTGGTTAATAGGTACGGCATTACTGCACTCGTTGGCCGTTACAGAGAAGCGTGGACTGTTTAAAAACTGGACAGTTTTACTGGCAATCGCTGCCTTCTCTCTGAGTCTACTGGGTACCTTCTTGGTACGATCAGGCGTACTGACCTCTGTGCATGCTTTCGCCTCGGATCCTACTCGTGGCGTGTTTATTTTGATTTTTTTATTGGTGGTGGTCGCATCTTCTTTGTTGTTGTTTGCGATGCGTGCGCCTTCGGTTAAAAGTAAAGCCGGCTTTTCTTTACTTTCACAAGAAACACTTTTGCTGGTTAACAATATAGTCTTAGTTGTAGCTACAGCCATGGTGCTGATAGGCACGCTGTATCCGTTAATCCTTGATTCATTAACAGGCTCCAAGCTGTCAGTCGGTCCTCCGTATTTTAATGCCTTGTTTAACCCCCTTATCGCTATTCTGATGCTGGCTCTGGGCTTAGGTGTCACCCTGCGTTGGAAAAATACGCCTGTGGCTTGGCTAGTTAAAATGCTCGGGCCAGTGTTGCTGGTCAGTGCTGCGCTGAGTTTGGCGCTAACCATGCTGGCTGATGAGTTTAATGGCGCTGTGTTATTGGTTTATTTCCTCTCGGCTTGGGTTGTTTTTGCAGGCTTGCGCGACATGTTTGAAAAGACGCGTCACAAAGGATTGTGGGTTGGCTTACGCGGTTTAAGCCGCAGTTATTTAGGTATGCACCTAGGGCATTTAGGTTTGGTTGTGTGCGCTATTGGCGTGGTTTTGTCCAGTCACTACAGTGCTGAGCGCGACTTAAAAATGGCCATCGGGGACCGTGTTGAGTTAGGTAAGTACGAGTTTGTATTTGAGGGCGCTGAGCACTTTGAAGGGCCTAACTATATTTCTGATAAAGGCACTATTCGCATCTTTAAGGGCGAAAAGGAAATTGCTGTATTGCACCCTGAAAAACGTCTGTATTTAGTCCAGCGCATGCCGATGACAGAAGCAGGTATTGATCCTGGCTTTACCCGTGATCTTTATGTGGCGTTGGGTGAGCCGCTAGAAAATGGAGCTTGGGCCGTACGTTTGCAAGTGAAACCCTTTGTGCGTTGGATTTGGTTGGGTGCACTGCTCACCTGCCTAGGTGGTGTGTTGGCCGCCTGCGATCCGCGCTATCGTAGGAAAATTAGCACGCGTGTGAAAGATGCGCTAAGCACGACTAAAAAAGGGGTAGCCAATAATGTCTAAAGGTCGCTTAATTGCTGTTTTTGCTATTTTGCTGGGTGTAGCGGCCTTTGCTGGCATGGCGGTTTATGGGTTGAATAACGATCCGCGCGAGTTACCTTCGGCGCTAATTAATAAGCCTTTTCCAGAATTTAAGCTGAATAACTTATTGGTCGAAGGGCAGACCATTAGCAAGCAGGATTTACTCGGTAAACCAGCGTTAGTGAATGTCTGGGCGACTTGGTGCCCAACCTGTCGTCAGGAACATGATGACCTGAATAAGCTTGCCAAACAGGGGGTAACTATTTATGGGGTTAACTACAAGGATGAGTCAGCTAAAGCACAAAGATGGCTGACCGAGCTGCTTAATCCATACGCACTCAACATCAGTGATCCCAAGGGTACGCTGGGTTTTGATTTGGGCGTGTACGGTGCGCCAGAAACATTTTTACTGGATAAGCAGGGTGTGATTCGCTTAAAACATGTGGGTGAGGTCAATGACCGGGTTTGGCGCGAAAAAATCGGCCCTGCCTATGAGGAGCTGCTGAAGCAATGAAGACGTTCCTAGTGAGCCTACTGCTAAGTTTTGCTTGTGTCTTTCCAGCGGCGGCAGCTATAGATACCTATGAGTTTGATACTAAGGCTGATCAAGAAAGATTTCGCAGCCTAATAGAAGAGCTGCGTTGTCCTAAGTGTCAGAACCAAAATATTGCCGATTCGGATGCTGAAATTTCATTAGACATGCGCGATCTTACCTACCGTATGATGATTGAAGATGGCAAAACCAATGATGAAATTGTTGCCTATCTAGTGGACCGTTATGGTGATTTTGTACGCTATAAACCGCCGGTAGACAAACGTACCTTTTTACTGTGGTACGGACCTTTTGCCTTGCTGGCTTTGGCGCTGTTGATACTGGTTGTGGTTGTAGCGCGACGCCGTAAAGCGGTGACTGCTTTAGGTGAGAATGAATTATCTGCAGCTGAGCAACAACGTATTCAGCAATTAATTGAACAAACTAGAGAAAATAAATAATGTTTTTTTGGCTTTTATCCCTGCTGCTGCTTTTGCCAGCGTTGTTTATATTCCTATGGCCGGTACTTAAGGGACGCAAGCATCAGGCAGAAGAAGATCGCACCGCGTTAAACGTGGCGCTTTACCAAGAGCGGGTAACGGAACTTGAAGCTCTGCATGCCCAGGGCGTGCTCACTGATGAGCAGCTTGAGCAGGGGCGGCAAGAAGCAGGACGTGATTTGCTTGAAGATACCGAACTAGGCGCGCCTTTAGCTCAAACAAAGCTGGGTATGGCCTTGCCGTTAATAGCGGCCTTGCTTATACCGGTTGGCGGTGCAGCGCTGTATAAAGTTTTTGGTGAGGGTGAAAAAGTAGCTCTAACCCTAAGCCTTGCTGAGCAACCTAAGACTGCGGGCGAGGCAATTGCGCGCTTAGAAAATATAGTGAAATTACAGCCTGACTCTGCCGAGGCATGGTTTTTCTTGGGTCGTACTTATATGAATGAGCAGCAGCATAAAAAAGCAGCTCAAGCCTTTGATAAAACGATGCGCTTGGTCGGCAAGCAGCCGGAGGTTTTAGCGCAGTGGGCGCAAGCCGAGTATTTTTCCACCGATAAACGCTGGACCGATGAAATGCAGCAGGCCGTAGATACAGTGCTGGCCGCTGATCCTAATGATGCAACCATGCTAGGTTTTGTAGGTATTGCAGCCTTCGAGTCCGGCAATTTTAATACCGCATTAGAAGCTTGGTCGCGTTTGTTGGATCAAATGGATCCGCGCGACCCTTCAGCGCGTGCTGTTTTAACTGGGGTTGAGCGCGCTGAGCAGGCGATTAATGAATTTGGTGAGCGCGCTGTTGATGCTGAAGTCGGCCCTGTGTTGCCGCCGCTCCCTGATACAGCAAGCCTAGCTGAGCAAGGCAGAATTAGCCTGCTCGTCAGCGTTGCTCCAGCGTTGCTAGATAAGCTACAGCCTGAAGATGTAGTCTTTGTGTTTGCACGCGCTACGAGCGATGGTCAAATTCCTCTGGCCGCACAGCGCCTTACTGTAGCTCAGTTGCCTGCCGAGATTGTGCTCAGCGATGCGGATGCATTGATGCCCGAAACTCTGCTTTCAGCGGCGCAAGACATCCAAGTGCAAGCCAGTATTGCCAGAGACGGCAATGCGAGCGAGCCTAACTGGTTAAGCACGATCAAGCCTGTAACTGTCGATACTGAACAGCAAACAGAGCTGGTGATTGAGCAAGAGGTTACTCGCTAGTTTGTGCTTTATCTGTGTTAAGTCTGTGCAGTTAGGGAGACTAGTGTGGCTACCCCATTAATAACTAGGCAAGGCTATGAGCTGCTTAAGCTTGAGCTAGATGAGTTATGGCGCGTAGAGCGTCCAGATATTACTCGCAAAGTAACTTGGGCAGCAGGCTTAGGCGATCGCAGTGAAAACGCAGATTATCAATATAACAAACGGCGTTTGCGCGAAATTGATCGGCGCGTGCGCTACCTGCGTAAATGCATTGAAAATCTAAAGGTGGTTGATTACCACCCTGATCAGGAAGGACGGGTTTTCTTTGGTGCATGGGTAGAGGTAGAAAACGAAGCGCAGGAGACTCTGCGATTTCGTATTGTAGGTTACGATGAGATTTTTCAAAATCCTGCTTATATTTCGATCGACTCGCCCATGGCACGGGCGCTGTTAAAAAAACAAGTGGATGAAGAAGTTGAAGTAACTACAGACACCGGCACGCAACTTTGGTACATCAACTCTATTCAATATAATCTGTCCTAAAGCGTGTTGGCTAAGGGGTAAGTAAGACAATTGCTGCTACAGCCAAAGCAATGCCGAGCACGTTTACTCGATGCAGTTTTTCTTTAAAAAGCAACACGCCAATTAACGCGCCTAAGCTAATGACGCCTATATTCATAGCGGTAAAGACAAGCGTGGGGTTTTCGGGAAAAGTTTGGTGGGCACGAATATAGGCATAGATATTGCCAAAATTAAACAGCCCTAAAATTATGCCGGCAGCCAAACTTGCTGGGTGCCACTTGGTTTTGCGCACCAGAAGCCACAGCAAAAGCAAGCAGCCTGACAAGACGAAACTAGCCAATAGGCTGGCGGAAAATGCAGCGCCTGTTTTTGCTAGCTGTTTAAAGGTTACATCAATAACGCCATAGCCCAGCCAGACTCCAATTAAAACCCATGTGGCTTGCTTGGTGTTTTTGCGACTGCCCTTGTTGGGTCGATAAATCAAACCCATTAACGCAGCCAGCGCCAAAACTATGCCCGCTAGTTTGCTCATGTTGAGTGGCTCAGCAAAAATCAAAAAAGCCATTAACAGTGGGATAAATAAAGACAAACGCTGGGCTGCATCGCTTAATGCTATGCCTGCGTGGGCTACTGCTTTAGCCATAATAAAAAAAACACTGGGCAGTAAAATGCCAAGGCTAATCAGCAATAACCAGTGTATAGAAGGCTCTGCCAATACGGCGAGGTTGGGTTTAAGTAGCAGCAAAGTGAGGGCGCTGGCAACGGCATAATTTACCAAAATACTTTGGGCAATTTGCAGGTTGTGGGAGCGTGCCAACTTAAGTAATACAGAGACGGCCACGCTGCAAGCAATGGCACTAATAAGCATTAACATAGGGTTCTTAAAATAATTTTTATGAATCTTACTGCAGTTGGCTAAAAAAATTGTTATACTACGCGCCGACTGGAAACCAGTCCCGTTCAGGATACTGCATTCTTGCGTAGTCACAAAGAAATACTTGGCTACGACTGCTCCCTAGACGTTTCACACTCTTTTTATTTATCGCATTTACGCAAACACCCTACATAGTTGCCGGGTCGATCTTAGTGATCTTTCATGGGTATGCAATTTTCTTGGGTTTTTGCGCGTGCATATGAGGCAAATATGACCCAAGAAATTAGCAGCTTTGCTGCCCTAGGCATTGCTATGCCTATTCTCACCGCTATTGAAAAAGCAGGCTACGAAGAGCCTTCTCCTATTCAGAGCCAAGCCATCCCAATTATTATGGCAGGTCACGATATGATCGGTCAGGCGCAAACAGGTACGGGTAAGACTGCCGCGTTTGCGTTACCCATTTTGTCAAAAATTGATCCGCAGCGTAAAGAGCCGCAGGTGTTGGTATTGGCTCCTACTCGTGAGCTGGCTTTGCAAGTATCTGAGGCGTTTGAAACCTTTTCAGCCAATATGCCGGGTGTTAGCGTAGTTGCTGTATACGGCGGTGCGCCAATGGGCCTACAGTTACGCGCTCTACGCCAAGGTGCACAGGTGATTGTTGCAACACCGGGCCGCTTGGTGGATCACCTGTCACGCAATGGTGGTTTACTGTCCAGCATTCAATACTTGGTACTGGATGAGGCGGATGAGATGCTCAAGCTCGGTTTTATGGATGACTTAGAGCTTATTTTCAAAGCCATACCAGAAAAGCGTCAGACGGTATTGTTCTCTGCGACTGTACCTAATTCCATTCGTGCTATTGCACAAAAACATTTGCGTGAACCCAAGCAGGTGCAAATTGCCAGCAAAACGCAAACGGTTGAAAGAATTGAGCAGGCACACATCATGGTGCATAACGACCAGAAAACGAACGCCATCTTGCGTTTGCTGGAAGTTGAAGATTTTGATGCGGTTATCGCTTTTGTACGTACTAAACAACAAACCCTCGACCTTGCCGCGCAACTGCAGGATAAAGGCTACAAGGTTGCTGCGCTTAATGGTGATATCGCGCAAAACCATCGTGAGCAGGTGGTTGATTCATTAAAGGATGGACGTTTAGATATCGTTGTGGCTACCGATGTAGCGGCGCGTGGTCTTGATGTGCCGCGTATTACGCACGTGCTTAACGTAGACATGCCTTATGACCCAGAGTCCTATGTGCACCGTATTGGTCGTACAGGTCGTGCAGGCCGCACGGGCCGTGCGCTTTTGCTGGTAACGCCGCGTGAACGTCGTATGCTGCAAGTGGTTGAACGCGTCATTAAGCAAAAAATTGTTGAAATGAAGCTGCCCGATGCACAAACCTTGTTGACCGCACGGATTAATAATCTACAGGCTGATTTACAGCCTCGTTTTGAGCGTGCGCAACAGCATCAGTCATTGCTCGATACACTGGTCAATAAACTGGGTTGTGAAGTTCAGGATATTGCTTTGGCGTTGCTGTCTAGGTTAACTGAAGGTCAGGCCTTTGATGTACAGGGTATTGAGCGTGAATATCCTGTTAATCAGGTGGCTGCACGTGGTGAGCGCACGCAAGAACGTCGTGGTCAGGCAGCTGGAGGTGAGCACCGCCGTGAGCGTCGTAGCTCGCCTATGCTGGAACAGGCGCGCGTACGTTGTCGTACAGCCTTGGGTACACGTGACGGTATTGCAGCACGCAATTTGTTAGGTGCTATTCTTAATGAAGGCGGCTTAGCTAAAGAAGCGATTGGTCGTATTCAGATTAGAGACAACTTTAGCTTAGTAGAGCTGCCAGAAGAAGGTTTAGAGCGTATCTTGGGTAAGCTTAAAGACACGCGAGTAGCGGGTAAGGCGCTTAAGTTACGTCGTTATCATGAGTAATGCTATTTTTTGCAAGTCACTATTTGCTTAGTGGGTGTAAATGTTAAAGTAACGAGCAGCCTAAAAACTGCTCGTTTTTTTTGAGAGAGAATCATGCCGCTACGTATTTGTATCCTCCAGGCCGATGATTTGCATCCAGATTTAGAAAGCCAATACCATAGTTTTGGTCATATGTTTGAGCGCTTGTTAAGCCAGCAGGCTTTGCCGGTGCGCTGTGAGGTTTTTAATGTGGTAGCGCAGCATTATCCTGCTGACAGCAGCCATTACGATGCATTTTTGGTTACGGGCAGTAAGGCAGACTCTTTTGCTATGGATGCTTGGATTGTGCGTTTGCGTGAATACTTGCAGCAACGTTATCAGCAGGGTGATGTGTTGCTTGGCGTGTGCTTTGGTCACCAAATATTAGCTCTAGTTTTGGGCGGCTTGACTGAACGAGCAAGTCAAGGCTGGGGTGTTGGTGTGCATTGTTATCAGGTGCTTAATGCACCTGTGGCAGGTTTGGACGTACCGCAGCAGTTACAGCTACTTATCAGTCATAGAGATCAGGTGACTCGCTTGCCAGAGCAGGCTGTACGCATTGCTAGCAGCGAATTTTGCCCTAATGCAGCTTATGTGGTGGGTGAGCAGGTGCTTTGTTTTCAGGGGCATCCTGAGTTTACTCACGACTTTTCCCGTGCATTATTGAATTTGCGCCGCTCAATCTATACGCCAGAGTTTTATGCACAATGCTTGGCTAGCTTAGAGCAGCAGCACGACGGCAGAGTTGTCGCTGGGTGGATGGCAGAGTTTGTCGCACAAGCACGGCGCAATAAGTTGCGGCAGACTCGAGCAGGGCTATGTCAGCAGAGCGGAGACTGTGCTAGTCCTTAAGAAACTCACCGGGAATAATGTTGCCGTTGCGAGTCACTTTAACTTTTTTCTTAAACAGTAAGCCGGTCTTTACTTGCGCTTGTAGTGAATAGTTGATTTTTTGGTCGGGCTTTTCAAGTAGGCGAACGAGGGTGCGTATATGTCGCCATATGTTTGTTTGCACAGGCACATCGAAATAAGCATGACCGTGGGCTGGTACGGTTATCCATTTATTATTTTTGCCTTTGCCTAAGGGGACATCGTTTAAATGAATTTCGTACTCAATGCCGCGAACGGGCAGGTTACTGCTGTTGGGGTTGTCGATACGAAAATACAGTTTGAAATGCTGCTCCAGCAAGCGTGCCTGAATCACTTCAACATCAACCAACTGTACGCTTGGTTCTTCAAAATTAGTGCTAAACCAAGTGCTGCAACCGCTAGTCAGATTCGCTACAAGCACAAACAAAAATGCAGTTTTCCATTTGCCCAGGATGTTAGTGGTCACCATTTTTAAAACCTTCTGTGATTAAATGCTGTCAGCGGCGCTTGTTAGGCTTGGGTAAAATACGAGCATAATTGAAAACATGCAACATTGGTTGTATTTTACAGCATGAGACATGCTTGGCGGCCCACAGTTTTGCTTTGCCGTATGGTACGGGCTATTGAGATACAGTTTAAGTTGGTTCTGCAAATGGTTTGTTAAACCATCGCTGTGGTTGAATGAGGGAGTGTCACGTGGAGTATTTTGAGATAGCTTTTGCAGGACAAATTGTTCTGGGAGCCGAACTTGAGCAAACCAAGCAGGGAGTGCAGCGCTTGTTTAATGCGAATGAGCAGCTTATGGAGCAGCTTTTTTCAGGCCGCCGTGTGGTGATTAAGCAAAAGGTGGATCAAGCAACAGCGCTTAAATACCAAAAAGCCTTTGCTGCCGCTGGTGCAATACTCGAAGTACGAAAAATTGAATCAGACAGTGTAGAATCTGCTGCTGTGCCAGCGGCAAGTAAGCCGAGTACGCGCAGCGGTGCAGAGGTTGTGCCGCGTGATGCATATATGGCGGCATTTACTCATGTGCAAGCACCAGACTTTGCTATAGCGCCCGTGGGGTCTGACCTAGTCGAGTATCAAGAGCAGCCAGAACTTGATGTTGATATTTCTGCGATGAGCTTAGCGCCAGTGGGCAGCGATATGGGGCATCAACCAGCGCCGCAGGATGTTTTGGTGCCTGATATTTCCCATATCAAACTGGCTGATTAGAGCCTGTCGCCCAAACTATTAAGTTTTGAAGCTACCCACTTGAACCTGTAGCTGCTCCGCCAGTTGTGCCAGTTCTTGGCTGGCACTGTTGGTAAGGCCAGCATTTTGGCTTACCTGTTGGGTGATGTCGTTAATATTATTGATGTTACGATCGATTTCTTCGGCAACGGCGGATTGTTGTTCGGCAGCGCTAGCAATATTGGCGTTCATGTCCGTAATGCGCGTTACTGCAGTCGATATTTTCGCTAATGCCGCTTGCGCCTCATGCACGTGGGTTACGCTTTCAGTGGTTTGGTTGCGCCCTTGCTGCATGCTGGTGGTTGCTTGGCTAACCCCTTGCTGCAGTTTTTCGATCATGTCATGAATTTCTTGTGTAGAACCTTGGGTGCGCTGAGCAAGGTTGCGCACTTCATCAGCAACCACGGCAAAGCCACGTCCCTGTTCGCCCGCACGAGCCGCTTCAATGGCAGCGTTGAGGGCTAATAGGTTGGTTTGCTCGGCAATGCCACCAATAACATCCAAAATGCTATTAATTTGTTCACTGTCGTTGCGTACTTGCTCCATAAGATTTGCCGCCGCAGTAACTAGGTTGGCGAGCATATCAATACTTGAGCCAGTGTTGCCGACCACGGAGCTACCAAGCAGGGTTTCGGCATCGGCCTCTTGCGCTGCTGCAGATGCCAGTAAGGCATTTTGTGCAACATCTTGCACAGTGGCCGTCATTTCATGCATGGCTGTTGCTACTTGCTCAGTTTCTTGACGTTGGTTGTGTACTAGTTGGTTGGATTGTGCGGTGACTTGTGCCAATTGCTCAGCCGCATGCGCTACTTGCTGGGTAGACTGCGATACATCTTTGACTAATAAATGTACTTTCTCGATAAAGGTATTAATGCTGTGGGTCATTTGTGCGATTTCGTCATTACCGTGTAACGTCAGGCGTTGCGTCAAGTCACCATCACCCTGTGACAGGTTATCCACCATTTTATGGGTAACAAAAATCCGCTGCAGAACCATTCGAATAATAGTGGCATTGAGTAATAAAATAATCACTACAGCTAAACCGCCAATCACCAAGCCGCTAATAAAGGTTGAGGTAACCTGTTCTTGGACGTGGTTGTGGGCCAGTGTTGTTTGTTCGCGCTCTTGTTCAATCAATTCATCTAGCGTTACGCGTATCACACGCCAAGTGGGCTGTTCTTGGCTGGCGAGCAGTTGCGAGGCGAGGGCAACTTGGTTTTGTTCAGCCAGATCATGCACTTCTCTACGTACCGCTAAAGAGCTTTGCCAGTTTTGCTCGATTTGTTTGAGTTGTTGAGCGAGTTTTTCATCGGTGTTGTCTGATGTTTTGCGGTACAGCTCAAAAGCGTTAGAAAACTTGTTGTTCGACTCTTCGAGCATTTTTGCAGGCGTTTTTAGTTCAGGATTAAAAACTTTGTTGCGAATAGAGAGGCCAGCCAGAGCACCGTAACCGTACATGGTGTGCAAGCTTTCTAATCGTGCTTGGTTAAAATTAATATAGTGCGTAAAGTCATCACTGATTTGCTGCACGCCACGTAATGTAAAACCAAGTGCTGCACCAATGAGCGCAATTGTCACTATAATGGCGGCGGTCATTTTTCCTTTAATGCTGGTTAGAGCTAACATGTCTCACCTTTTTGCGAACGAACTATGTTTTTGTATCGGATGGTTTGGCCGAAACTTTATTTTTACCTGTTTAGCAGATTATTAATGATTTAAATGCTTAACGAGCGTGTTGGGCAGCACATAGCAGTTTTCCGGTAACAGATGGTTTGTGGGCTAGGATATTAATATCTTATTGGTGGTGGTTTTTTGTCTATGGTCAAGGATTTTTAATGCTAAGCGCAGAGCTAAAAAACGTAATTCAAAAGGCTTATACAACCTTTCTTGAGAAGAAATCCTTAACAGCACGTTACGGACAAAAAATGATGATCGCTGAGGTGGCGAGAAATTTTGCTGACATTAGTACTGACGAGCAAGAGCAGCCCGCCGAAGCAGTTGTAGCCGCTATTGAGGCTGGTACCGGAACGGGGAAAACCGTTGCCTATAGCATTGCTGCGATACCCTTAGCCCAGCATGCGGAAAAACAGCTGGTTATTTCTACGGCTACCGTGGCCCTGCAGGAGCAGATTGTAAATAAAGATTTACCCGATCTGATTGCTAATAGCGGCCTGCAGTTTAGTTTTGCTTTAGCTAAGGGGCGGGGCAGATACCTGTGTTTGCATAAGCTCGATAGGCATTTAGAAAGCCAGGGCAAACAAAGCGCAATGTCTGATTTTTTCGCCGAGGATGGATATGCCATAGACGTCAATGCTGAGCAGCATCAGCTGTTTCAAGACATGATGGAAAAACTAGCAGCTGGACACTGGGATGGCGACCGTGATAATTGGGCGCAGGTCTTAGAAGAACCAACTTGGAGCTTGCTGACTACCGACCATATCCAGTGTGCTGGGCGACGTTGCAGTCACTACCAAAACTGCGCTTTTTATAAGGCACGTGATGGCTTGGATAAAACAGATGTTATCGTAACTAACCACGATATGGTGTTGGCGGATTTGGCGCTGGGTGGTGGCAAGGTGCTGCCAGAACCGAGCAAAACACTGTACATTTTTGATGAAGCACACCATCTGCCAGATAAGGCCATTAGCCACTTTGCACATTTTACTCGCTTAAAAGCCACGCGTGATTGGCTAACTCAGGTCAGCAAGAGCGCAACCAAAAGCATTAAGCAGTATGTTTTGATGGGTGAGCTAGGGCGGTTGATGGAGCAGGTTCCAGAGCTGGCTAAACAGCTGCATGAGCAACAACAACTGATTTTTATTACTTGTGAGCAGTTGGCTGATTTTAAACCCAGCACTGAATATGAAGGCTATGAAAGACCACGTTATCGCTTCGTTGACGGGATAGTGCCTGAGGGGTTGCGTGAACAGGGTATTGAGCTGAAAAAGGGGTTTCAGCAATTAACTGACAAACTGGCGCGCATTAATGAGTTGTTGAAAAAAGTGCTTGAGGATGAGCTTGGCTTAGGTATTGACCGTAATACGGCTGAGCAGTGGCTGCCCTATTTTGGTAGTCTGTTTGCGCGTGCTGAGGGTAACTTTAATCTGTGGGCTGTCTTTACTGCTGAGGATAAATCAGGCGCACCGCCTACCGCACGTTGGATGGCGTTGGCTGATTCGGGGGCCGGAGTCGATATTGAGGTCTGTGCCAGTCCGATTTTGGCGGCTGATACATTGCGCGCTAATCTGTGGTATCGCGCCAGTGGCGTAGTTTTAACCTCGGCGACATTAACCGCACTGGGAAGCTTTGAACGTTTTCGTATGCGCGCGGGTTTGCTGCAGAGTGCTAAGACGGTGGCGGTTCCCAGTCCGTTTAATTTTGCCAAGGCCGGATTATTACGCGTACCAGATCTTGGGGTTGATGTCAGAGATGTGCAGGCGCATAGCATGGCAATTGTGCGTGAGCTGCCCAAGTTATTAGAAAGCGCCCGGGGTGCTCTGGTGTTGTTTTCTTCGCGCAAACAAATGCAGGACGTTTTTGAATCATTAGATAGAGAATGGCGCAAGCGGGTTTTAATGCAGGGGCGCTTGTCACGGCAGGAAACTATTGCCAAGCATAAAACCAATGTGGATGAAGGTCATCATAGCGTGCTATTTGGTTTAGCGAGCTTTGCCGAAGGCATTGATTTGCCGGGCTCCTATTGTGAGCATGTGGTCATTGCCAAAATTCCTTTTGCCGTACCGGACGATCCCGTAGAGGCGGCTTTGGCTGAGTGGATTGAGGCCCGTGGAGGTAATCCGTTTATGGAAATTACGGTACCTGATGCTTCATTAAAGCTGGTGCAGGCCTGTGGGCGTTTGCTACGTAGTGAAACAGATACAGGTCAGATTACTATTTTGGATCGCCGTTTAGTGACTCAGCGTTACGGCAAGGCAATTTTGAACTCTTTGCCGGCTTTTACGCAGCAGCTGACGTGATAGGTGGTATGGATGAATATTGAAGGTTATTTTGCGCCAGAGTTTACCCCAGTTGCTGAAGCGTTTGCGCAGATACTGCAGCAACCAGAGCAGCGTGGTGCGGCTTTGTGTGTACAGATAGCTGGCGATACAGTGATTGATATTTGGGGTGGTATACAGGATCGCGTAGGACAGCAGCCTTGGCAACGTGACACGCTGGTCAATGTGTTTTCTTGCGGTAAGCCGCTGCTGGCAGTAGTGATCTTGCAGTTGGTACAGGAAGGTAAACTGCAACTGGAGGCACCAGCGGCAGACTACTGGCCAGAATTTGCTGTGCTGGGTAAAGAGACAATAACCGTGCGCCAACTGCTTAGCCACCAAGCAGGCTTGCCTGCAATCGAACAGCAGCTGCCTGCAGAAGCCTTGTATGACTGGTCTGCAATGACAGAGGCGCTAGAACAGCAGCAGCCTTGGTGGCCGCCTGGCACAGCCCATGGCTACGCGCCCATGACTTATGGCTGGTTGCTGGGTGAGCTGATACAGCGGGTTGGTGGGCGCAGCGCAGGCAAAGCTATTGCGCAGCGTATCAGCGAGCCGCTAGGGTTGGATTTTTATGTAGGTGTGCACGATAGCGACTTGCCGCGTATTAGTGATACGTCACGCATCAAGGGGGCGCAAGGTGATGCACAGGCGCAAAGACTACTGCAAGCGATTATGCAGCCACAAAGCATGACCTCGCGCGCATTTGCTAATCCGCCCTCGATACTTAACAGTAGCAATAAACCTGAGTGGCGCAAACTTGAGCAGCCCGCGGCTACTGGGCACTCTGATGCTCGCGCATTGGCTGGGTTTTATATGGCTTTGTTACAAGGTCGTTTATTGGATGCCGAGCTATTAGCGCAAATGCAGCAAGAGCATGCTTATGGCGCGGATAAAACCTTGCTGACTACGACCCGTTTTGGTTTGGGCTGCATGCTGGAGCAAGCTGATAATGCGTCAGCCAGCTATGCCTTGGGCGTGCAAGCCTTCGGCCACCCAGGTGCAGGCGGCAGTCTGGGCTGCGCTGCTCCTGAATTAGAACTTAGCATGGCGTTTGTCACCAACAGCCTAGATCTCTATGTGCTCATCGACCCGCGTACGCAATGGCTTAATAAGCAGATTAAGCAATGTCTTTAGCGTAGGTAGTTATTTTGTCTTGAATGCCCGGAGCAATCAGCAGCATAGGTACATGGAAGCGGTATAGAACCATTTCCGTCATTTCTGTCATTTGCTCGGGCGCGGCAAAGCCATGATCACCCAGCACCACAAATAACGTGTCGTTGTACCAAGGTTGCTGCTTGGCTTGTTTAAAAAACTCGCCCAAAGGTCAGTCGCAATAGCGCATAGCAGTAAGATGCAGACTTAAGCTGCCATGCCCCGTCACGGGTGTGTGCAGGACAGTGCTAAAGAGAAGTGCTTAACTCATAGGCTTGCAGGGTGTTCTCTAGTAGCTCAGCGCGTGTCATAGGACCGACGCCACCTGGAACCGGTGTTATCCATGCAGCACGCTCAGCCGCTGGAGCAAATTCAACATCACCTACTAAGCGTCCAGTGGGTAAACGGTTAATGCCCACATCAATCACGATAGCGCCGGGTTTGATCCATTCGCCTTTGACCAGATCAGGAATACCTACGGCCACCACGACTAAATCAGCGCGACGTACGTGCTCTTCTAGATTCTTGGTAAATCTGTGGGTAATGGTTGTTGTGCAGCCAGCGAGTAATAGCTCCAACGCCATGGGGCGGCCAACAATATTAGAAGCGCCCACAACCACCGCATCAAGGCCGTGTAAGTCGACACCGGTACTGTTGAGCAGGGTGATGATGCCTTTAGGTGTGCAAGGGCGTAACAGCGGCATACGCTGTGCTAGCCGGCCAATGTTAAAAGGGTGGAAGCCGTCAACGTCTTTATCGGGACGTATGCGTTCGAGTAGTAATGATGCGTCTAGGTGTTTGGGTAGGGGTAATTGCAGTAAAATACCATCGACTGTGCTGTCATTGTTCAGTTGGTCGATGAGTTCGGCTAGATCGTTTTGCACGGTGTCGGCAGGCAAATCGTAGGCGATAGAGTTGAAGCCAACTTCTTCACAGTCTGTGCGTTTGTGGGCTACATACACTTCTGAAGCTGGGTCGTTACCCACTAAAATCACCGCTAAACCCGGCGCGCGCTTACCTTGCTTTAGGTGGCTTTCGACTTTTTGGTGAATAGCTTGACGAATGGTTGCAGCAATTTTTTTGCCGTCAATAAGTTGTGCAGTCATTGGGTAGAACCATAACAATAAAAAAGGTGGGGTATTCTCGCATGCATCCAGCCTTGGGCATAGATGGTTATGCCATTTTAGCAATGAAGGCGTATGAATAGCTATTTTAGCGACTGGGTAAATTACTCTTTCTTTTGGGCTAAGGGTTGACGTGCTTAAAGTATATGGTTAACATGCGCCCCGCTTACTTAGAACAGCCTGAAGCTGGATACGAGAGTTTACTTGTAAACGATCGAGCCTACGTTAGTTAACTAACAGCCAGGCGCCCGTAGCTCAGCTGGATAGAGCACCCGCCTTCTAAGCGGGTGGTCGCAGGTTCGAATCCTGCCGGGCGCGCCATTAGG
>LFRM01342214.1_pt1 | contig 18562 bp, 16 predicted proteins | sample 618341 | NCBI WGS metagenome assembly LFRM01 (sample SAMN03654438, study PRJNA283298) | anaerobic digester metagenome | isolation source: pool of bioreactors CSTR01a, CSTR02a, and CSTR03a thermophilic anaerobic... | place: Denmark: Kgs. Lyngby | collected 2014-05-21 | reverse complement strand
CGATAATCCTGTCTGGCTTTCCTGCCGTCAATTCTGACTCCACCCCTGCGTATCAGAGAATAGATCTGCGAAAGAGACATCAGCTTAAGCCGTTTTCGCAGTACACGATCAAGCCTGCATCCTGACTCTTCGGCTCCAATCTCTATTCTGATCATCAGAATTTATCGTACAAGCCGCTTATCGATTCTCCCCTGTTTGTGAACATAATTGCCTTCGCAAAGAGATCAGCAACAGAAAGGACAACCAGTTGAGGGAATTTTTTATGCTCAGGGATAAATACAGTGTCAGTAACAACCAGTTTTGTCAAAGATGAATCACGAAGGCGCTCCACAGCTTTTCCAGAGAGTACAGCATGAACACAACAAGCCTGAATCTCTTCCACACCCAGAGATTCCAGCGCTTTTACCACTTCCAGAATAGAACCGCCCGATGCGATCTCATCATCGAATATCAAGGCTCTCTTCCCCTTAACCTCTCCTATTACATGGTGAATCACAGGTGATTCAGAATCATCGGAACGCCGTTTGTCGAGAATCGCCAGCGGAAGTCCCAGCTTGATCGCGTAGGCCCCGGCTCTTTTTGCACTTCCGGCATCAGGAGCAACTACAACACAGTTTTCAGTACCACAATTCTTGAAATAATCACACAAGAGACGCCCGGCGAGCAGATGATCAACAGGAATTCTGAAAAACCCCTGAATCTGAGGGGAATGAAGATTCATGGTCATGACTCTGTCTGCCCCTGCGGTCTGAAGAAGGTCCGCCATCAGACGGGCTGTAATGGAGATTCTAGGCTCATCTTTTTTATCAGAACGAGCATAGGGGAAATATGGGACTACAGCAGTAATACGCCCGGCACTGGCATGCTTGGCAGCATCGATCATTATCAGCAGTTCGATTATTCCCTCATTTACAGGAGAGCAGGATGGCTGAATAATGAAGACATCCTGACCGCGCACGCTGTCCATAATCCGCACTTTTATGTTTTCATTGCTGAATTTAGTGATCTCACATCTGCCAAGTTCTACTCCGGCGAAGTTACAAATCTCCTTTGCAAGTGGAATATTGGCATTGCCGGAGAAGATTTTAAGTTTTCCGCTCATCGAAAATTGCCCCGTCTATACTTGAAATTATTATTCCTGAAGCCCGCCGTTTTTACGAGCATCCCATTCAAACGCTATATCCATCATCGATTCTGACATGAGCCTGGGCTGATTTATCAGCTTGGGTTCAAAGTAAAAATCCCCCTCTGGAAGCTCAAGCATCTCAAAAATAGCCTCCCTGCCAGTCTCATTCCGGTAAAAGGCATCAACCACCTGCCCCTGTTTAAAGGTCAGATATCCTTTGCGCCTCCCACAGTAGATATGCAGGATACCCTCTCTTCTTCCGATCTCCAGAAACTGGATGGCATCAAGGAGATTAGTCTGCTTCAGATTTCCTGAAAAGACAAAACTGGTATTATACTGCCCTGTCACCATTTCAGGCTTTTTCCTGAGCCTTAAGATCAGGAAAAGCAGTATCCCTGTTATTGAGCCGGTTCCCAATCCTGCAGCAGATACCCAGATAAAGTCCAGATCCATAATTCCCCCTCTCAGGCGTTCTCCTGAGGGTAATTAATATAATCTTTTACACGGGAGATATTCTCAACACCTTTAATTTTCTGAAGCCGTCTGAAGATTTGCTTGAGTTGATTCAAGTTACGTATCTGGATAGTGAAAGTACTCCGTGCCTGCTGACCTATTGTCTTCATTACACCCTCAGAGACATTTGCTCCAAATTCAGAGAAGACCAGACTAATTTCATTTAGCAGACCGGACCTATCCTTAGCCTTTATCTCCAGAATCACACTGTATTTTTTCTGTTGCCCGTCATCCCATGATACTTCGATTTTACGTTCCTGATCTGCAGAAAACAACTCTACATTGCTGCAGTCACTCCTGTGAACAGAAATCCCCCTGCCCCGGGTCACAAAACCAATTATAGAATCACCTGGAATCGGATTGCAGCACTTTGCAAAACGCACCATCAAATCCTCGTTACCTCCAACCAGAATCCCCTGACTTCCTCGCCCGGTAAAGGTGTCCACAAGACGGGAGACCACGTTGGATGGTGATTTTTTGATTTTCCTGACCTGGAAATATTGCATTACTCTGCTTATAGGCAACTCTCCACTGCCTACCAGTTCGTAAAGGCGATCCAGATTGGAAAGTCCCAGGAACTGAAGGAGACCAGGGGTATGATCGTTAAAAGAAGTAGAGGAACGGAGCCGCTTATATGAAGCCTGTACGATTTTTTTGCCAAGTTCGATACTTTCCTGACGCCCGGTATTTTTAAGCCATCTGCGGATCGCACTCCTGGCCTTGGGAGTCTTTACCTCTCTCAGCCAATCAATTGAGGGCTTTTTAGAATTAAGGGTAAGGATTTCCACAGTCGAACCGCTCTTAAGAGTCTTGTTTATCGGTTCAATTTTCCCGTCGACCTTTGCACCAATGCAATGGATCCCAAGCTGTGTGTGCACGGAAAAGGCAAAATCCAGAACAGTGGCGCCTTTAGGAAGCGATATCAGGTCACCTTTGGGAGTAAAAACAAAGATTTCAGCATGAAAAAGATCGATTTTGAAGAATTCAAAGAATTCCGTAGAATCGGTGAGTTCCTTCTGCCATTCGATCAGATTTTTCAGCCAGATAAGTGCCCGGTCATCCCTGGTCATCGTCTGTTCACCACTTTTATAAAGCCAGTGCGCCGCTATTCCATCCTCGGCAATCTGGTTCATCTCCCAGGTCCTGATCTGCATCTCTATGATGTTGCCCTTTTCCCCGAAGATAGTGGTGTGGAGAGACTGATATCCGTTTGATTTGGGAGTACTTATGTAATCCTTGAATCTGTCTTGTAAAGGAGTCCAGATGGAGTGAATGACTCCAAGTACATGGTAGCAGTCCTGGACAGTGTTTACTATTACCCTGATGGCAAGGAGATCATAGATCTCCTCAAAGGGCTTGTTCCGTTGAACCATCTTACGGTAGATGCTGTAAAAGTGTTTGGGCCTCCCTACAATCGTGCACTCAATTTTCTCCTCGTCAAGACGGCGGCGCAAAGGCATCACAAAACTGTCGATGGTAGTCTCCCGCTCACTGCGGTTTGCCACCACTTTGGCCACTATGTTTTTGTATTCATCCCAGTAAAGGTGTTTGAAGGCAAGATCCTCCAGTTCCCATTTTATCCTTGCCATTCCAAGTCTGTGTGCCAAAGGGGCGTAGATATCGAGGGTCTCCGAAGCGATTGCCTTGATACGATCCGGTTCAAGGTACTTCAATGTACGCAGGTTATGAAGGCGGTCAGCGAATTTGATGATTATCACCCTCAGATCTTTAGCCATGGAAAGAAGCATCTTGCGGTATGTCTCAGCCTGCCTCTCCTGAAGGGTTTTAATCTGGAAGGTCCTGATTTTTGTTACTCCATCCACCAGGAGCGCCACATCATCACCGAACTCCTGGGAGATAGCTTCGCGGCCAATAGTGGTATCCTCGAGCACATCATGCAGAAGCCGGGCAGCGATGGTAATCGAGTCAAGGTGTTGTTCAGCCAGGATCAGGGCAACAGCCACGGGGTGAGCAAGATAAGGCTCTCCGGATTTACGCACCTGATTCTTGTGGGCTGTCCAGGCGAACCGAAAGGCTTTTTCAATAAGCTCTGTCTGTATTTTAGGGTTAACCTCCTGCATCTTGCGGATAAAGACCTGGGTTGCTTCATCGATCGATGCAGTCGGCAGAAGTAATGAGGGATCCATAGCTTATAAAATAAACCATTCGTTTTAAGATTGAAAGTCGGGTCTATTTAATTCGGTCAACAAAGTGAACTATTGCAGAGAAGACAGAAACAAGGGGAGCAGAAAGCCGCCATAGCGGAGAAGAAATCATCAAGCGGCTTTCATTGAATAAACCAACCGGAAGTAAGTATCATGCACTGATCTGAATCTTTTTGGGTTTGATTTCCTCTTTGCGAGGGATGATTATCTCCAGGACTCCGTTTTCCAGTTTCCCCGATATTTTATCTTTGTCAAATTCATTGCCTATTGTAAACGCTCGATAGTAGTCTCCGATGTCAAACTCTTTCAGCAGGGATGTTCCTTCCGGTTCTTTGAAAGAGTCTTTGGCCTTGATTGAGAGAACATTGTTTTCATCGATCTCCACTTTGACGTCCCCCTTACGCACTCCAGGAATATCTATAGTAAAGATCAGAGTTTCTTTGTTATCGTAGATATTTACATCAGGGGAGTAGGAATTTCCCGGAGAAAGCAACTGCTCAGCGGAGCTCCGTTCCACCGGAATATGTCCTCTTTTAGTCAACTCAGCCATCTTTTCCTCCTGATTTAAGATTCAATGTTTATCTGTTTTGGTTTAGCTTCTTCAGATTTAGGAAGCACAACAGTAAGCATCCCGTCTTCGAACTTTGCTTTTATCCCGGTGCTGTCGATCCGTACGGGTATTCTTACTGATTTTTCAAACTCTCCCTCAGGTTGTTCCTGCCTCAGGAGTTCCGATTTACCGTACCTGGAGAGTTCTCTTTTCCCGGAGATTACAAGGTTCCCATCACTGAAGTTCAGATTGATCTGATCCTTGGGAATACCGGGAATTTCCGCTACCAGGATAATGCTGTCTTTATTGTCGTAGAGATTTACAAGGGGAATCTCGTATTCTGTTGCCCCTAAAAATGGAATACGTGAGAAGACCCTGTCCATCTCCCTGCGCATCCTCTCAATCTCTCTGAATGGATCCGTTGCCCAAAGCATAGTTGATCCTTTCTTTTTAGTTAATCGATAGTGATCTTCTTCCCTTTTTGGGATTCTGTTTCTTTTTTGGGAATAGAAACATTAAGAACCCCATTGCGGTAAGAAGCTTTAGAGTCTTCCCATTTCAGGTTTTCCCCAAGAGGGATGTCCCTTTTAAAAGAACTGAATCTGCTTTCCTGGAATGAAACTGTCCCTGTTTTCTCCTCCTTTTTCTCCCTCTTTTCTCCTGATACAGAGAGTATGCCCTCAGAATAGCTGACATTGAGCTCATCAGGAGACATTCCAGGGACCTCTACCCTGACATTCACCTCTTTATCGTTCTCTGCCAGATCAACCACCGGAGTTTCTCTCCAGAAATCCCTGAATGAGACAAGCGGTCTCTCCAGAAAATCCATCATTGAGGTCAATGGTTTTTCCAGAAAATCGGGAAGAACCGGCAGTTCACTTCTCTTTTCCTTTTTTGATAGATTCATTCTTTACTGCTCCTTCCTGTAATTATGACAAAGGCCCTTACCGGGCTTTTCGCCATAAATTGAAAACATCAATAAGCATGCCAGCAAATCCTCAAAAACGCCCGAATTAAATTGTTAAAATTTTTTGAATACAATTGATGTGCAAAATGTTACAATTATATGTGATTTGTACCACAGAGCTCATCCATCGGAGTTTTTCGAGTGAAGGCCATAAACATCGATTCCCTTTCCCCGGGACAGGTGACCGCAACAGAGTACTTCAGCTCCTCCGGAGACCTGCTGATAGGAAAAAACGTTTTCCTTACCGAACGTCATATCGACATACTCAAAAGAAGAAACATTTTTGAGTTGTATATAAGGGACAAAGATACAGAGCTAAAGAAACTGCTGGATACAAAATTCGAAGAAGTACAGAGATTATCGTATGGGGAAGATGAAGACCTGTCGGGACGACTTTTCCCTGAGATCAAATCAGGCGAAGAGGGATTCAGGCAGCTCCTTCAGAATGAATCAGCATCTCTCCTTGACAATGCTTTAGATCAGGATCAGGTAAGCGATGTCCCCTCAGGTCCCGAGATGAAGGCATCGATGAAGCAGCACTATCTTGCCGATCGTCCGGAAGATTATAAAAAAGAGGTGAAACTTACCTATTCGGAGGCTTTAAAACAGGTAAAGATAATCCTCAACAAACTTGCCAACGGTGAAAAGGTAGATTCCGGCAGGATCCGCGCCATAATAGATCTCTTCATTGACACATTCCTTAACGACCGCAACATTATTCTCGCTTTGTCGAGCTGTAAACCCGAAAAAAACGACCCCATTTACTATCATACTCTCAATGTCTGTCTGATTGCCATGAACATTGCGGCAGCATCAGGCTTTAATGAGAACCAGGTAATCGACATTGGAGTCGGAGCTCTGCTGCACGATGTGGGAATGCTGCTTGTGCCTCCAAAAATCCGCTTCAAAAAGGGCAGATTAACAAATGATGAATGGTACGAGGTAAGAAAACATCCATTGACCGGCCTGAGCATGATCGAAAGATTTATGACAGTCTCCGATTCGGTAAAATTTATCGCCTACCAGGCCCATGAAAGGGAGAACGGTAAAGGCTACACCAAACAGCGCAGAGGCCGCTTTATTCACAACTATGCTAAAATCACCCAGGTCGCCGATATTTTCGAAGCCCTGTGTTCTCCCCGGCCCTACAGAAATGCCCTGGTCCCCTACAAGGGAGTGGAAATGCTGATAAAGATGTCAAAACAAGGTCTGGTCAGCGCCGAATATGTCAGATCATTTCTCTCCTATTCCTCAATCTTCCCTATCGGCAGTATAGTGGAACTCTGTGACGGACGGGTGGCAAGAATTATTTCAGCAAATAAAAAACTGGACAGACCAGTTATCTCGGTCCTTCAGGAAAGCAACGGATCTCGATTGGAAAAGAATAAGATCTACCAGGTCGATCTCAGCATTGATCGTGAACTTCAGGTGGTAAGATCATTGCCTTTCGATTCTGTCAATCTGGATATAATGGATGGATTCTGAGAAATTTCCTGTTTAATACAACTGTCTTCCCATTTCTCAGAACAGTCTCCCCTCTGATCCTATTTAGAATGTCTCTTGACAAAATCATCACAGGCCAGCCTCAATCCCTCCCTCATGGAAATTCGAGGTTTCCACCCCAGCGAATTGAGCTTTGAGCAGTCAAGCAGTTTCCTGGGAGTGCCATCAGGTTTGCTCGTATCAAATCTTACCTCACCCTCGTATCCCACAGTCTCTTTGACCAGTCTGGCAAGATTCTTGATCGATATCTCTTCCCCTGATCCAATATTGATGATCTCATCGTCATCATAGCTCTGCATCAGAAATATACACGCATCTGCCAGATCATCAGAATAAAGAAATTCCCGAAGCACAGAGCCGGTACCCCAGATTGTGACATAAGGAGCCTTGTTCATTTTGGCCTCGTGAAAACGTCTTATCAGGGCTGGAAGGACATGGGAGTTTTCCGGATGGTAATTGTCATTTGGCCCATAGAGGTTTGTTGGCATGACACTGATAAAATTGGTACCGTACTGACGGTTATAGCTTTGACACATGATAATACCCGCTATTTTTGCCAAAGCATAGGCCTTGTTGGTCTCTTCAAGAGGCCCGGAAAGGAGCTCGCTCTCCCTTATCGGCTGAGGCGCGAACTTGGGGTAAATACAGGAAGAACCAAGGAAGAGAAGCTTTTTAGTGCCATATTTCCAGGCTGAATTGACAATGTTGCACTGAATCTGCATATTGCTGAAGGCAAACTCGGCCGGATAAGTGTTGTTGGCATAAATTCCACCCACCTTGGCTGCAGCAAGAAATACATACTCCGGCCTCTCCTCTTTAAAAAACTTCTCTACTGCCGCCTGATTGGTCAGATCGAGTTCAGAATGGCTCCGCCTCAGGATATTATTATACCCCATTGAACTAAGGGCTCTGTCAATTGCAGATCCCACAAGACCCTTATGTCCCGTAATAAAAATTGATGATTTTGTATCCATTTTTCTCCGCCAATGTCAGAAGCAAGCAATAATTCTAAGATACTTTCGTGCGTACTATTTATGGAAGGCTTTTTAAGGAAGGGAAATATGAAAACAGTACAGATATCAGACAAGGAAAACATAGTTTTAAAGGATGTACTTGAAAGCACGGTTTCCGATCTTAGGGCTGAGATCGCACAGACCGACAGTCCGTTTTTCAAGGATCAACTGAGGGAGAAAAAAGAGACCCTGCTGCATATTCTAAAGGAACTGGAAGAGTAGTTAACTTCAGATATGACCCGTAAAAATTTTTAAAGGAAATAAAAAGAACGTATTTTGAACTCGGATTCGATTTCAAGCGCTTCAGTTTCTGAATAACACAAGCAGATCAGCTTATCGGGAAAGATGCTCTGCAGATCAAAATCACCACAGTGCCTGTACTCATCCTCAATTGTCCAGAAACCCGATTTCCCGGCAGAGTGATGAATCCACCTTTCATCGCACGGAGCCTTTCCCGGTTTGTCAAAATATTTTACCCTGACAATTCCGCACTGAAGAGCTGCCTGCTTTTCGATACCTATTCCATAGGGTTCAAAAGACATCTCCCTATATCGTGAACGCCATCTAATGAGAGGGGCAAATTCAGCAGGAGAAGCACCTGTGAAGGAAACCACAGCCACCCCTGAGGGCATATGCCTTGAAGATGCATATATCTTTCTCTGGGAAAGGATGTTTTTCAGTGTTGCAAAAGCACTTCCGGGGAAACTCCTGGAAGTAAACACAGATTCATAGTAATCATAGCGAAGCTGACCGGGCCAGGGGCCCTCCGATGCACGGGTCCAGTGATAAAGATATTCTTTTCCGATACCAAATGCACTCCCGGAAAATAATCCCTTCAAATCATATTTCAGTTTTTCTTCCCTTTTCTGATACCTGATCTCAAAGCGCCTCTCAACAGCCATTCCCCTGCTCTGCATCTCCTCCAGCAGGGAGTCCATATTTCCGCCTTTACGAATTGACACTGGAATCAGCAGATCCGCTTCACTGGCTATAATCCTGTCCCTTTCACCGCAAATTTCACTTTTGTCTTTCCCCTGCCCCGGAAGGTAAACGAACTCTGCCTTATTGTCAAGTCTGAACTGGCCTCTGACCCATTGAGATCTCTCCCTGAAGTCATCCTCACTATCTGCCATCAAAAAGATTCTGCAGCTCACACCATACCTGTTCCCCAGAAACAAAACCATCTCCCAGGTCTTCACTCCAATCGAAGTCAGGAGAGTATAGCCGTTTTTCCCGGCCCAAAGCACTGCTTCTGATGCAGCTTTAAGCCACGGAGATTCCGAGTTTACCCTGAGAGGCTGACGAGAGATCATGATTGCAGCGGTTTTCATAGTACTTTTCGTTTGCTCCCTGGTTCGGAGTCGGTATCGACATAGGCATCGGTATCGATACACCATAAGCCGGATCAATCCTGACCAATGCTTAACTGATAATGAGAAGATGTACTTGATTTTATCCAGAGAAAGAGATTATTTGACTTCTTATATGGCAAATAATTCGATACCGATGCCGAAACCATCCCATGTTTTACAAAATGTACTGGACATGACCAGGCACACTTATACTTCGATATTCCAGAATCTCTGAATGAAATAACCAATCAGAAAAGTGATCATCGCCACAGCGACACTGATACCAGCCATCTCAGCAAATTTTCTGGAAAAGGAGAGGTCATGAGTTACCGAGATGTAATATGTAAAGCAGGCAATTATCATCAACACTGTGACAAGAGTCAGTCCAAGAGCGACAACAGTATTTGTAAGCAACAAAAAAGGAAGGATAAGAACAAAAACCGTTGCCACATAAGCTGTTCCGGTTACAACAGAAGCTCTAACCGGATTCTTTACACTCGTTTTTTCCGATTTGGTAGAGAGATACTCCGATGCTGCCATCGAGAGAGAAGCAGCTATCCCGGTAATAAGTCCCGCAACAGCAACCAGTCTGGAATTGCGCAATGACAGAGACAATCCGGCAAGTGTACCTGTAAGCTCAACAAGAGCATCATTTAGACCAAGAACAACTGAACCGATATAATGGAGCCTCTCTTCATTGATCATACCGATGAGTTTCTGCTCATGCGCGTTCTCATCTGCCTCTATTTCACTGGCCTCAGGAATCTCTCTGGCTATCTCCTGGTAATTGACCTGGGCACCCTGCTCCTTGTGTTCCATGAGCTTGATTGTAAATGTCAGGCCCAGTACTCTGGATATCACATAATAAATCATGACCAGAAAACCCGAATGCCTCACAGCAATACCGGTCTGCTTTTCCCAGAACTTGTAATGCCGCAGCTCGTCCTCGGCAATCTCATTTAAAATCGCCCGGTTTTCCGGATTCTTTTCGTGCTCAGCCAGTTTTTTATAGGTGTAATATTCGGTAAGCTCAGTACGCTGAACCTCTATCAGCTTTTTTTTCAGCTCTTCAACCATTTACTTTTCCTGTCAGAGAGAATAAAATCATTAGAGATGTAATAAATGTCTTCAAAAATTAATTTACGCATACCCCGGAAACACACGGCCGTAATTTATTCTCTTCACTTCCGTATTATTTGATAGACACGGATATCTCTATGCAGCCAGAAAAAACCACTCAGATTCTCGAACAGATCAATCGTTTTCCGGAAAACCCGGGCGTTTACATAATGAAAAACGCCGATAACATACCATTGTATATAGGAAAAGCGATCAATCTTAAAAACCGGGTCAAATCCTATTTTTTCGATTCACACGAGGACAGAATCCATATCCCGGTTATGCTTCAGAAGGTGGATCATATAGAGTGGATAGCAACCCATAATGAAACCGAAGCCCTGATCCTCGAAGCGAATCTGATAAGAAAGCATAAACCTCAGTATAACGTAGAGCTCAGAGATGACAAACATTATCCCTATCTGAAGATCACAGTCCAGGAACCTTTTCCAAGGCTTCTTATAGTCAGAAGAGTAGAAAAGGACGGAGCCAAGTATTTCGGGCCCTATACAGATGTAAAATCAATGAGAAGGCTTGCCGCTTTTGCAAAGAAGATTTTCAAACTTCGGGACTGCAACAAAAATCTCCCCCTTTCAAAAGAGATCCGTCCCTGTATCAACTACTCAATGAAAAGATGCTCAGGCCCATGTGCGAACAAGATCTCAGAAGAAAAATACAGATCAAACATTTCAGATCTGGTCCGTTTTCTCTCAGGAAAACGGAACGACCTGATCAACGATCTTCAACACCGCATGGAGAAAGCCTCCGAGGAACTGAGGTTTGAGGATGCAGCCGCACTCAGGGACCAGATTCAGCTTATCCGCGACGCATCGAGGCTTCAGCAGGTAGACCTGAAACTCGCCGATGTCGATTGCGATGTCTTCGGGCTTGCCGAGGGTGACCGCAATAACTGCCTTACGATTCTCAATTTCCGTGAGGGCCTGCTGATGTCATCCAGAAACTTTCTTCTGAAACGCACCACCTGGGATCTCTCCAGATCCAATCACGACAATATCCTGCTGCAGTATTACATGTCCTCTGAAGAAACCCCGCCCGAAGAAATACTTATCCCTGAAGGTACCGGGTTCAATACTGAAGTGCTTCAGCAGTGGCTTAACACTCAGTTCTCCTCCAGAATCAAAATTTCGACTCCTCAAAAGGGCCACAAGAGGCTTCTGGTCACGATGGCAGAGAAAAACGCCCGTTTGTACATGGCACAGAAGATTCCCCCTTCTGCAATGGAAGATCTCCGAGACCTGCAGAAAGTCCTCAATCTCCCCAGACTTCCTGAAACTATAGAGGCTTTCGATATCTCCAACCTTGGTGAGAGCTTTACTGTTGCAGGGATGGTTCAGTTCAAAGAGGGTGTATCAAACAAGTCAGGTTACCGAAGGTACAAAATTAAAAGTGTCGATGGGCAAAATGATTTTGCGATGATGATGGAGGTTGTAAACAGGAGAATCAGCCGGCTCAGGGATGAAGGCAAGCCGTTTCCCGATCTCTTATTGATCGATGGAGGAAAGGGACAGCTCAACGCTGCGATCAAAGCCTTGCAACTGTTTGAGAATCCACCGCTTGTGGTATCACTTGCCAAAAAAGAGGAAATACTTTTTTCTCCCTATACTGAAGAACCGGTCAGCCTTCCCGCCAACCATCCTGCCAGACGCCTCGTTGAGAGGATCAGGGATGAAGTGCACAGATATGCTGTTACTTACCATCGCAAGCTTCGTGGTAAACAGTATAAACGATCACGTCTTGAGGATCTGCAGGGGATTGGGAAGAAAAGGGCGGCTCAGTTGCTGAAGAGGTTCGGGTCGATAAAGCGGATCATGGGGGCGGATGTGGAAGAGATATCCAGGGAGGTTGGGATATCAAGGGAGAGGGCAGAGGGTCTGGTCGAGAGGCTGAGGAGAGGGTGATGGATGGGACGACAGTACGACAACACGACATTACGAACGCACGAGCGTCTGGGGACGGACTGTCTTTTTATTTTTAACGTCCTGGTCTGAAGACAGTTCCCAAAAATGATAGCCCAAAGGGGGCCTGCAGATTTGGAAGGACTATTAACAGCACCCGGTCTGCTAACGAAGGATCACTTTTTCAGTGGCCTGGGGACGGACTACTTTTTTGCTTTTAGCGGGATCGCAGCTCAGGGGACGGACTGTCTTTTTTATTTTTAACNNATTTTTAACATCCTGGTCTGAAGACAGTTCCAAAAAATGATGGCCCGAAGGGGGCCTGCAGATTTGGAAGGACTATTCACAGCACTCGGCCTGCTCCCAAAAGATCATTTATTTGCTTCCGTTAGCCTGATCTGAAGGTGAAGCAAAATCCCGATTGGTCAGATCGATCAGGAGGTCCTCCCGATCCTGAGCAGTCAAAGCCCTTCTTTTAGGAACAGCACCAAGATCCAGATAGTATTCGTTCAGTTCCGTACCAGTTACGTAGAGTATTGATCTCTCTTCCGGCTCCACGCTCCCCAGATATATTCCATCATTGGCAAGTTCCACCCTGGTTTCCTCTATACGTCCGGATTTGGAAACCCTCAATACATGAGTTCCTCTCTCAAGCAGCCGTATTCCCCAGTATTCCTTGACCGGTGTATTAGCCGATCCTTTTACTGTTCCCAAAACATATTCCGTGGATAATCTGAATCCATGGTAAGTACTCACAACCACCAGCAGTTTTGTTTTGAGGTACCACGATCCTCCGGACCAGTGGATCTTCGAGAACATGCAGGCATAGTCTTTCCAGCCATCACCGTTAAAATCAGCGCAAACATAGGAAGGCAGGTTTTCGGAATTATAGGAGCTTTCAAACGGATATATCTCCGGCCCATACCTGTCAATCGGCGGCATGCTGTACCCCACAGTATAATCAGCGATCACTTGCCTGATCTCATAGGGTATGCTGACATATGAGTCAACATAGTAACAGTCTGTTTCACTATAGTGACCCTCAATGTATGGTTCAGGTCCCATGATCACTGTACATCCATTTATTATCATCAACAATACTGCCGCTGTAACCAGATATTTTATCGTACCCATAAACTACCTCACTTGAAAACAGTGAACCCTGCCTACCTTCTGCCGGAAATGCGCACAATTTTATCCGGATTGCTCTGAGATTGTTTTTTCGGACCGGAATCAAATCTTTTATTCTCATTATGAACCTTGTGTTCCGGGCTTCTGCTTCTGGATCTATCCGGGACCGGATGCTTTTTCTGGATCTGCTTTTCCGGTTTGACCTGATGAGAAGAATGCTTTTCCTTCAAAGGAGCTTTCCTTTCTTCATACACTTTTTTAGTTACTTTTATAGCAGGGCGGTACTCATGTCTGTGTATCTTGACGTGATGGTAGTTGTGATGATCACGTTTTCTGAATTCATAATAATGCACATGGGCCTTGTGATCGTATACCCTGCACCAGTCAGGATCAGGGCGGTGCGGAAAGTAAACATGATGATGATGGACTGCACAGGAGGGATGACAGTAATCAGCCTTTATCATCCATGGCCCAAAAACCCATGCTCCTGTCAAAAGATGGAAAGAAACCTGACGATACCGAAGAACATGTCTGGGTCCATGAAATGACCACTGGTATTCTATGCTTACCCGATGCGGCCAACTGCTTTCACAGCTTTCAAACCATGGATCACCATCATCTCTGTATTCTATCTGTTCGCAATGATCATGTCCATCCCCGATCCTCACACTAACATTGACATCAGCAAAAAGAACTACCGGAAGCAGTAAAGCAGCAGAGAGAAAATACAGTTTATTCATAAAACCTCCTAGAGCAAAAAGCCTGACTCTGACATCCTTCATTTATATAGATTCGTGAGCATGAAGAAACAGCTCAGTTTTTACGTCAAGGCCGGAGCATAACTGCTATGGCCATCATTACTGAGGTTTAAAGAAATGCTTTGATCTGCAGAGAGAGCGTGTGCAGGCCGGGAAGGTTTTCCATATCAACTCGCCGTAACTCAGCCCGGTAGGATCCGTTTACGGAAAAATGCTTTCCTATCTGGATTTCCGACGCAACAGAGAAGACCTGTGAGAGACCGGAGCCAAACCCGCGTGCGATACGATAATCCAGTTCTCCCGGTATATTTACAATAGACAATGCGTACGAAGCCTCGAGCCATCCCTTATCAAATGCGGCCCAGGACAGACCTGGATTTATCTGTAAATATACACAACTGTCAACACTAACTTTACGGCGCAGAGTTGATCGGTTATCCTTGCGTGCCCACCCCGCACACTCTTTGAGATAAATATCAAATGCATCCCCGATCCTGAAGGACTGCGTCAGCTCGGTGTTAAGATCCCTGACATAGAAATCACTTTCCAGGGAATCATCCCTGAAAAAGTAAAGATGTTTTGTTTCATCACGAAATGTCCACCTTCCCCGCTTCAGCTCCAGATTAAACCCTGATTGTATCCCGGGCTCCCGGTAAGATCTTATCTTACGGAAAGATGGTGTCACAAATATATCACCACGTAAATCTTCCCTGCCCTGTGGAACCCACTGTGCTTCCTGTCTGTAGGAAATATCTGCATAAGAGGAGGAAGAATGTCCTTTGTCACGAAAATGCTCATTTAAAGAATTGATTCCCGGTATCCATGACGAGACTGTTTTGAGTCCGGCTTCGACATGCTCTTCTGAAAGCAGTGTACCTTGCCATGTCAGATCATTGAGAATACCTTTTATTTGTTTCAGGGGTCTGTATTGCCAATCAATTTCCATTACTGTTTTTCTAATGCGGGTACTTGCAGTCTTATCATAGATTTCGCGTTGCTGCATGAACCAATCACCCGGTGTATGCGGAACGTACTCTTTTAATGAATCATCATAAATGTGCGTTCCAAGTCCCTTGCCTGCAAAGACTGGCACCTGAATAAACACTGAGGATTTTTCCGAGTTGGTTCGATAACGCAGATGTGATGAAAAACCGGATGCTGCAGGTTCTATGCTGCTGGAAAACTCAGCCAGAAATGTTGACAGAGAACCAGCACCGTTATTTACATTACGCTGGTAATTTCCTGAAGCGGCCACCTGCCATCCTGGAAGAATCCTGTGATTAACTGACTGCTCCCATAGAATAGAGTAGCCGGTGTCGCTTGAAGTCAAGAATCCCTTTCCCGCGCGGAAACTGGTAAATGTTATTGACTCCTGCAATTTCCATGGTTCATACCCGAAACGCAGCGTTCCTTCTATCAATCCTGTTCCCGGTGCTGAAGAGTCCGGCTTCCATTCGTCTCTGAAAAAGGTTCCAACATTAATATTATCAAACATCAAATTGACACCTGCATTTTCCAGACGACCAAGTTCTCCTGAGGATGTACCGTTGTGGCGGAAAAACGATCCATTATAGTCAAGTGACAGCCAGTCTGCGGGAAGCCATTTTGAATTGCCGTAAAATTTATCTGTCATCAGATCTGAATCAAAACGGTTCTGACCATAACCAAAACAGGTTGAAAACCCTGGAAAAGGAGTGACACCTACTGCACTTTCCCAGATCTGGCGGGAACCTGAGTTCTGGATAAGTGATCTGTCGTTCCACTTTCTGTACCTGTCAAATGTCTCCTGAAGTTCATTACCGAATTGTTTTGAACTGTAAAGGTAATCCCCGGAAAGCCAAACACCCCTTTTTCGGATCTGATCCGAACCTGCGACAAACGATAACACGACTGACGAGCCAAGATTGTCATCGTCATCAATAGATGAAAACAGATTCTGATCAGCTTCCTGTCCTGCAGCATTTATCCTGGCTTTCAGGAACTCAAGATTAACATCTGCTATCAGTTCTCCTTTTGTGAACCTGCGGGGAGGAGGCAGTTCCGATAACGGAGAATAGTCACCCATCCCCTCACCGGCATATTTATAAACAAATTCCCTGTGAATTAAGGAATCTGTTCTTACATAATCTCCATTACCATCACCTACATGCTTAAACCATACATAGTAGAACCCGTCCACACTGTCAGGTTTTGAAGGGTTGTATCGCCTATGCACGAAATGTCCATCCTGGATTTTGTAAAGTGGATACAGTGCATCATCGGATGGCACATCGTTGCGGTGTACCGGTCTGTGAGAAGATGCCATCGGAGGACTATCACCTGCTTCTCTCAGTGCTTTCAAATCAGCAGCAGAAAGCGAGATGTCGATGGGATNNGTAAATATGGAATCAGGCGCGGAAAAACCCGCCGATGCCCCTACAATTGTCCTCTGATAATCAAATAACTTGTACTCATATTCCACCCTGATAATGTCATTGTCTTTTATGAGTACACGGGGATTGAATGTGATTGAACCAAGGTCATAATCAACTGTAAAATCCTTGTCCTCGCCCTCGATGAGAATTTTTCCGTTCAGAACTACCTTCACAGTTCCACCAATAGGAGTAATAAAACCCGGTTCACCTTTTCCGGAGAGAGTATATGGTCCCTGAACTCCGTTTTGACCATGCCATGTTTCACTTGTATGCATTCCCCCGGAAAGAGCCCCAAAAGCATTCACTGAAAAAGCTTTTGGATGAAAGGAGGCTGAGAGGCCTTTTATTTTTTTCTGTTCCTTGAAAATCCCTGCGGGAAGCCAGTTTATATATTGATCGCCTGCAACGGCACCGAATTTTGGATCGGTCAGTGCGACATAGATCATGTCAAATTCACTTATCTCCCGTGTGGCTCCATCAAGAGATGTTCCCTGATCACTCAGATGAGCATTGATTTCAGTACCAGGACGGATCTGCCCCCCTATTCTCACGTCAAGACCCTGCTCCAGATTAAGTTCCCCAAAGCTGCCTATCGCAACACCGATACTCTTGTAACCCGACACAGTGAGATTCTCACTTTCCCTGTAAGCAGTAGCAACGACTCCAGTGGAGGTGTCATAGAGGGTACCTGCTTTTGAGTAGGTTTTAGGAAAGAGAGAGAAACTCTGAGTGATACCATAGAAAGCAGTCTGGAAACGGACCCGGATAGGAACACCACTGTCGATAGTTTCTGAGAAAAGAAGAGAGTTACGGCCGGGGATAAAAACCCAGGGGGGGATAACAGCACTATCCTTATCAAACGATACAGAAATGGTTCTCTGATCCAGCATCCCTTCACTAATGCGATACGGCCCCGGCCCTCCATCAGAATAGATAACAGTATCAACTGATTCCGCAGAGAGCAGCGATGTAAAAAGGTACAAAAAGAGGGAGACGAAGATTAGATTCCGGATAAGTGCCATCCTGTAAAACCGATTTAAACTCGAATTGAAGGGATCACAGGAAAAATATACTACTTACTTAAGTAGCTGGAAACAAACTGGTTCTGTAGCTTTACTTCGGAGGCAGATTTAAAAGTTAAATAAATCTGTTGGGGATCAATTCCTGGAAAAAATGTTTTGATTATTTTGCAATTTTGGGAATTATCGACTGAGAAGATACTCTCTTAAAGCAACAGCATTGTTTAAATGTGACTCTTTAGAGCCGAAAAGAAAAGTTACAGAGTCATGTTTTTTGATTTCATCCATAAGCTTTTGCACGGTGGTGCTATTTTCGTCGAGTTCCTTGAAGTACCTGCTATTGAATAGTTCCCATTTGGCTGGATCATGATTAAACCATTTTCTCAATTCAGTGGAGGGCCCTATTTCTTTTAGCCAGAGGTCAATTTTAGCTTTTGCTCTGGAGAGTCCTCGAGGCCAAATCCTGTCGACGAGTATCCGGAAACCGTCGTTTTGTTCGGGGTGAAGGTATGCTCTTTTGATTTTGATATTCATGGTGATTGTTTTCTTTAAGGAGATTGTGGTGGAAATATTGTGCCATTTTTTTAAGGGACGGACCATTTTTTTCAGAGAAGCATGGGACGGACTATTTTTTTAAAAGCGAGTTATCATACCAAAATATTTATTATCATAAACAATGAATGGGTAATTCTCTTTTCAAACGTACCCTCTACCTCCATGTCATTCCAGGGAAAGCAGTAAATCATTTCACTTTAGTGGGTTAGGGGCTATCTTTTTCTTTTCGCCAGGGACGGACCATCTTTTTCATCTTTGATTTTGCTTCGGTCCAGGATTTGCATCTCCTTACCTCCACCTTACATCCATCCCACCCTTTTGCCGGAGGAAAATATGCCTCGAATGGCCCGTATAGAATCTCCTGGTTCCCTTTTCCACATAATGGCGCACTCTATCGAGGGTAAAGAGCTCTTTGTCGATGACGATGACAGGCTCGATTTCCTTTCCCGTTTTGCGAAAGGGCT
>LFRM01255038.1_pt3 | contig 18566 bp, 14 predicted proteins | sample 618341 | NCBI WGS metagenome assembly LFRM01 (sample SAMN03654438, study PRJNA283298) | anaerobic digester metagenome | isolation source: pool of bioreactors CSTR01a, CSTR02a, and CSTR03a thermophilic anaerobic... | place: Denmark: Kgs. Lyngby | collected 2014-05-21 | reverse complement strand
ACATCGGTCAGTACTTCAAAAAGCTCTTCAGGATATCTCATGTGTTTCCAGAGGTCTTTTGACATCTCTTCCGCCGGCCTGAAAATTGCAGGGAATATTTTTTGCCAAGTTTTTACAAGGGGATCCGTATCGTCAACAACGTAGAACGTCATCTTACCGTCATAGGCGTCTACTGTGGCTTTAACGCTGTTTCTAATGTAATTGACCCCGTTAAAGTGCCTAAGTGTGGGGTCTGGAGTCATGACAGGTTTTGAATAGGGATACCTATGGGTCCATGTAAAAGCATCCTGGACCCATATTATCCGTCCTTCAAATATAACAGGGTATGTGTCAGCATCATAGATTAGGAACGGTGCTATTTCATCAAGAGCCTCACGCACATTCCTCTTGAAAAGAACTCTGCTTTCCGGTCTAAGAGCGCCGGTGAAAAGAATCTCAGTATCACGGAACCTAAGAGCGAAGAGAAGTTTTTTCCAGAATGAACCTATCGGTACTCCTCCCTTTCCCTCATAAGTACTTCTTGCATTCGAGTCACCCATCGGATAGTCAAATTCTTTAACGTCGGTATTGACCAAAACATAGAAATCATCCATCGATCCATAATATATCTCGGGTCTGTCGAGTCTGATGTCAACCGTTGACCGTGGAGGAAGGTCTTTCATAAAGAAGAACGGAAGACCGCCGGGAGCAACTTCATTAACAGGATTCATAACCACTCCGTATCCATGAGTAAATTCCGTATGCATATTAACCCACGTTTTGTTCTGAAGTTTTGAAAGATCTAGCTCTCTCACAGAAATCATTACCTGTCTGTTTATTCCGTTTAATTCGTATCTGTCTATATAAACATCATCAAAATCATAGTAGGTCCTGATGGCCTGAAGTTGCTTATAAGTCCTTAATAGAGGGGAATAATCCCACAGGCGAATGTTTTTTACCGTCTCCTGATCCGCAAGAAGTTCTTCCGGTGTAACTTCATTTTCAGGTGTTATCGATACAGTCTTCACTTTGTTGAGGCCAAAAGCCCTGCGGGTATAATCCAGGTGGTAATCAAGGTATGGTTTTTCCAGCTCGTACTCATTCGGCTCTACCCTATATTGCTGCACCACTGACGGAACAAAGGACCTGGATACCCAGCCTAGTAAAATGAGAGTTACAATCAATATTCCTGACATTTTCCACATCGGCTTGTAAAAATTTAAAAGTAGCAGGACCGCTGCTGCGACTGCAGCAAAGGTAAGTATGGTGAATGCAGGCAGAAGGATTTTTACATCTGTAAATCCAGCTCCGAATACAACCCCTGTAGGTGAGAAGAGAAGTTCATATCTGGCAAACCAATATCCGGCGCCCCATACCATAAGAATGAGTGAACCAAGAAGAGACATATGAAGCCTCGCCCTGGGAGAAACTGTCAATTTGGTTCCATCCAGTGAAAGTGAGCGGGTCATAAAATAGGCTGAAAAAGAACCTAAAAGGGTGACCATCAATACCCCCTGCAACCAAGACTGAAGGTATTTTATAAACGGAAGGCTAAAAACATAAAAACTTATATCCAGCCCGAACAATGGGTCGGTTTCTCCGAAGGAAGTCGGATTCAAAAATTTAAGGAAAATTCCCCATGAACCCATGGCATTCAAAGCGTTTACTACTGCAAAAAGCCCAGCAGCACCTATTATTACCCATTTGGAGACGTTAAGCTCCACTTCTTCTCCGGAAGAAGCTTTTATCAGCTTCATACCGCTTTTCCAAGCTAGATTCCAGTTAAACCAGTAGATAACAAAAGCAGGAACCAGCGCTACAAAGAAGATCTCCCACTGAGCTGTAAATCGTCTCCAAAAGACTGATTCAAAACCGTATGATTCAAACCAATACAGGTTCGTCAAAAACCTAGCAAGCCCAGGCAGTATAACGGCAAAAATTAAAAAAATACCGCCCAGAATAAGCCATATTTTGGATATTTTCGGAAGTTTAATATTGGGAATACGCGGTCTTTCATCTTCCCATCCCTCTTGGTTGTCTCCTGATCCGTCCGTCCACTCTTGGCGTGTACGTCCATATAAAGTTTCAATTAATTTTTTTATATCCATAGTCACCAGCTCCTCGCTCAGTGTACAATCGTACTTGATTATTGTTATCCAAAACCGACTACCTGTCCAGAGCATCATCAACCAAATATCAGCGTTAATTGCGAAAATAACCTGAACCTAAATACTGAAACCGCTTAAACAGAATCATAAAAAACAGATTAACTCAAATTTGCAAAGAGGTGAAGATATGTTTTATGCATACAAGCTTATAGGATCGCTTATAGTTCCTCCCGGACTGCTTTGCGTAGTCATGGCCCTTCTTTCTGTTGTTCTCTTCAGGAAAAAAGATAGAAAAATCGTTTCTTCTGCAATCTTGCTACTGAGTCTATCTATTTATTTTATAAGTATTTCAGTAGGTTCTAATATCATAACAGGTCCTCTTGAAGAAAAACATCAGTACTTACTTCCTAATACAGAAAACCCCGTTGCATTTCTTGTCCTAGCCGGTGGGTCCTCATATGACAGCGAGGGTAAAGCTTCCAATCCGAGCGTTTACTCGCTTGAAAGGATATACATAGCTGTCAGGACCGCCGACAGCCAAAAGGACGTACTCATATTTTCAGGCGGCAATGTCTATGGTTACAACACAGTCACCGAGGCAGAAATCATGAAAGAATGCGCAATAAATATGGGATGGAAAGGCAAAACAATCCTTGAAAATGCTTCTAGAACAACTAAAGAAAACATGGTTCTCTCAAACAAGATACTCTCAGAAGAAAACTATAAAGATGTTGTAGTTGTTACAAATGCATTTCATATGCCGCGTTCGATGCTAATGGCATCTTCAGTTTTCAAGGATGTAAATGTTTACAGCCTCTCAGCCGGCAGGCTTACGATAAATAAATTCCGGGGAGTCTCCGACCTTTTTCCTGATGCAGGGCATTTCCACATTTCATGCATGGGCATTAAGGAATGGATTGGCATCTTAGCGTATAAGGTCTTCAACTAATATCTATCAGTAGTTATTTTTGTACCAATCTGCCGTTTTTTTAAGGGCTGATCGGATATCTGTGAAATCGATATCGTCTATTTCCTCTCTGAGTAAGCTAATGTCTGCTATGCTGTTTTTTATATCCCCTGGACGTTCCGGCTTTCTCTCTTCTTTGACATCAGAAGTCATGATTTCGGAGATCATTTTTAAAAGTTCATTTACTGATATATTTATTCCAGTCCCGAGATTAAATACTCTCCCTCCGTTTTTGGAGGCCCGGTAGAACATCTTCAAAAGAACAGAGGTCAAATCCCTGACATATATAAAATCCCTTGTTTGAGTGCCGTCACCATAAATAACGGGAGAATCACCCTTCGCAATAGCGCAGCAAAACCTAGGTATTACGGAGGCATAGGCGCCAAAAGGCAGCTGTCTGGGCCCGTAAACATTGAAAAATCTGAAACCCACAGAATCCAGACCCCAAACTCTTGCGGCCGATCCCGCCTGTATTTCGTTGATTGCCTTGCTGGCTCCATAAGGTGACATTGGAAGAGGAATCTCTCCTTCATTCCTTTTGCCCTCATCCCGGCTTCCATAAACTGCCGCGGAACTTGCATATATCAGTGGAATTTTTTTATCTTTCAAAGCTATTACAAGATTATTGAACGCGGTAACGTTGACGGTGTGACATTCCTCTGGACGCTCTATAGAGAGCGGCACGGAAACCATTGCGGCAAAATGAAAAACGGCATCCTTTCCCTCTAAAAGTTTCCCCATCAAATCTTTATCAGAGATATCTCCATCAATAAAGGTAAGTCCAGAACCACCCTGTAGGTTTTCCAGATTCTCAATTTTTCCGGTGATGAGGTTATCAAGCACAGTGACATCCCATCCATCAGAAATCAGCTCTTCTACCATGTGTGATCCGATGAATCCCGCTCCTCCTGTTACCAGTGCAGATCTGCGCATTTTTATACATCGGCTCCTTCTGTGTGCTTCCGTTTAGAAACTGCCCCTATTATAACAAGAGCCGCGCCATTTAATTGCGGCGCGGCTCCATGATTATTTTAAATCCTTATCATGCAGGCTCTATTTCTTGTTTTCCAAAAGTTCATATTCAGCATTCAACGGTGCCCAACCGCCGCCAAGAGCTTTAAAGAGACGGACTGAATCTGAAGTTATCTGTCCATCGCTTACGGCCAACGCTTCTGACAATGACAAGAGTGCCCTTTGAGCATTTATTACGTTGTTAAAATCGGTGAGACCATTCATGTATTTGTCATTGGCCACATCTAAAGCTGTCTGAGCCGCTTCTACTCCTCTTTTGAGAGCTTCATTTCTATTTCTCTCTTCTATTCCGGCGGTCAAGGCGTTTCTAACTTCTCCTACAGCTTTCAGAACAGTCTGCTCGTATGCGGCAAGATACTGTTCCTCTCTTGCTGTCTGAACCTTTATATTATTTCTGATAGCGCCACCATGGAATATCGGCCAAACTATTTTAGGTCCGAATGAATACAATTTGCTAGGTCCTTCAAAAAGGCTACCTGTATTGAGGGCTTCTGTGCCTATGGATCCCAGCAGGTAAAACTTCGGCCATAGATCAGCTTTTGCAGATTTTTTTCGGGCTATCTGCGCCACAAGCTGACGCTCAGCCATAAATATATCGGGCCTCTGCCGTATACTGTTTGCCGGTATGCCTATCATCATTTCATAGCCAAGCCTCGGCAACGGTTTAATCTCGTCTAGCATTGAGTCAAGGCTTCCAGGTACCACTCCTGTTAGTACAGCAAGATTGTTTTTTACTTCTTCTATGCTGCTTTTTATAGGAGGTATTTGTGCTTTAGTCTGCTCAAGGGTGTACTTTGACTGGTTAAGAGCAAGATGGTCAATAAGTCCTGCATCGACTCTCGACTGAAGCATATCTAACGTATCTTCCTGAAGGAAGAGGTTTTTTTCTGCTATCAACAGTCTTTCCTGGAGGGTACGGAGTGTCAGATAATTTAAAGCGACCTCTGCTGAAAGTGAAACCCAGGAGGCGTGCAAAGAGGCATATTGAGCCTCTAAAGAAGCTACTCCAGCTTTGACGCTTTGTTTTCTTCCTCCAAAAATATCTATCTCCCATGACGCGTCAAGACTAAGTCGGTAGATATCCATACCTTTCGCTCTACCGCCTGTATCGACAGGTGTTCTGGTGTTAAACCAGTAATTAGTGTTGTCGAACCAGGGTAAGAGAGCGGCCTTGCTTATGCCGAGGGCTGCCCTTGCCTCTGTCACCTTGGAGCGTGCAGAGACCAGATCCCTGTTGCTCTGAAGCGACCATTCAACAAGTTGGGTAAGTACCTCATCATTAAAAGATTCCCACCATTTTGCCAATATGTCTGGATTGGGCTCGCTTACAGATTTATCTGACATCGCAGTAAGCGGGTACCTTTGTGACATCTCAATCCATTTGCCTTCCTTAAGTTCTGTGTCAGCAGAGGTTTGAGCGTTTTCTGCAAAAACAGTGCCTGCCATAATAAGGATGAACATGGAAATTATTGCAATATTGATTTTTTTCATTATCCCACTCTCCTTATTCCTTTGTCACAGAACCGCTCATACGACCCTTAATGTTTTCACGCAAGGTTTGGAAAACAACATAAAGTGCCGGTATGAGGAATATTCCAATTACCGTGGCTGTTGTCATACCAAAAGCAATCGTCGTCCCTACAGCTCTTCTACTTCCGGCTCCCGCTCCACTTGCAAACAACATAGGAAGGACTCCTACTACACATGTAAATGCTGTCATGAGAACAGCGCGGAAACGTTCTCTTGCAGCTTCTGCCGCTGCATCAAGAATTGAGAGGCCTTTTTCTTCATGCAGTTCCTTCGCGAACTCTATGATCAATATAGCGTTTTTGCCGGCAAGTCCTATAAGCAGCAGTATACCCAACTGAACGTATATGGAGACAGAAAGTCCCATTATATAGACTCCGCCAAGTGCTCCCAAGACGGCTATCGGAAGTGAAAGTATGACTGGAACAGGCACTGTCCAGCTCTCATACTGCGCAACAAGGAAAAGATATGCGAAAACCATGGCAATTGCCAGAATTATAGCTATCTGTCCCTGCGCTTTCTGTTCCTGGAAAGTCATGCCCGACCACTCGTAACCGTAACCTTCAGGCAGGTCTTTAGCAAGCTCTCTTAGCTTGCTGATGCCTTGTCCTGTAGAATACCCCTCTTTCATTACTATCGTTATAGCCGCGCTTGGGTAGAGGTTGTAACGTGAGATAGAGCGAGGTGCTACCGTGTTCTTTATGGAGACTAAACTTTGCAGCGGTACCGGTTCACCAGCTGTACTGTTAATATAAATGCTGCCAATGCTGTCTATGCTGTTTCTGAAGTCCCAGTCGGACTGAACCATTACTTTATTCACCTGAGTACCTATATTTATATCGTTTATGTAAGCAGATCCAAAGTATGTCTGAAGTGTTGAGAAGATATTTCCGATAGGAACATTAAGCATCTCTGCCTTTTCTCTGTCTATGTCAAGGAAAAGATGAGGTGTGTTTGACGTGTATGTGCTATAAGCATATAGAACTTCAGGGAGCTGGTTTATCTTCCCCAGGAAATCCATCATTATCATGGACATCCTCTCAGGATCGTTTTCAAGGCGAGATTGTAGACGCATATCGATGCCTCCACTCAAACCAAGACCCTGTATTGCCGGAGGAGTAAAGACATTTATCTGTGCTTCCGGGAGAGATGCGCTTACAGCCGTTAACTTTCCAACTATACTTCCGAGACTTTTCTCCTTCGAATTTCTTTTATCCCAATGTTCTAGGGGAACGATTATCGATCCCATATTTTCGCTTGCACCACCAAGCAGACTGTAACCCTTGATACCCATTACAAATTTTACCCCCGGTATATCAAGTACCTGCGGGATAACTTTGTCCATGACAGCCTGAGTCCTGTTAAGGCTTGCTCCTTCAGGAAGCTGTATCGCTGTAAAAGCTGCGCCCTGGTCCTCATTAGGCAGGAATTCTGTGGGCAGACGCTTTGCAGCCCACGCAGCACTGATAAGAATCACCAACAGAAGAACAATTGTAAGTATTTTTCTCTTCGCTATCCAAACTGATCCGGTTACATATTTATCAGTCGACTTAGCAAGTGCTTTATTGAACCACTTGAGAGGACCGCTTGTCTTAGGCTCAACTTTCTTCAGTAGGTGCGCACACATTGCAGGACTAAGGGTTAGCGCAACAATAAGAGAGAAGACAACGGCAAAAGAAATGGTGACAGCAAACTGGCGGTAGATCTGCCCTGTGATCCCTGACATAAATCCCACAGGTACAAATATAGCAAGGAAAACAAGTGTGGTAGCAACCATAGGACCCGTTACATCTTTCATTGCCTGCTTCGTCGCTGACTCTAGATCTAAATTGTCTCTGTCCACTAAAAATTGGACTCGCTCGACAACTATGATTGCGTCATCAACAACCGTTCCTATAACCAGAACTAAACCGAACAGCGAGAGGATGTTGATGCTGTACCCCATTAACGCAAGTCCTGTGAATGTCGCGAGAAGTGAAATAGGGATGGCTGCTACAGGAACAAGAGTTACTGTCAAGTCCTGCAGGAACAGATAACAAACAAGGACAACAAGAGAGAATGTCATTAAGAGAGTGATTATGATCTCCTTGATAGTCGCAGTGACATACTCTGTTGAATCGTAACCCAGGACAAACTCTGTATCGCTGGGGAGCTGCTGTTTCAGTTCTTCCATAGTCTTTTTAACTCCCGACATAACGTCAAGGGCATTGGAACCGGATGCCTGTGTCAGAGACATCATAGCAGCCGGCCTTCCATTGAAGGTGGCATCAAAAGCATATGACTCTGAGCCAAGCTCAATGCGTGAAACATCTTTAAGTCTCACAACGCCTGCCTTAGATGTTGTTCGAAGGATTATGTTCTCAAATTCTTTGACCGAAGTCAGCCGTCCGCGGGTAGTCAGCGAATACACCAGAGGCTGGTCTACTTTTGACGGGGCTTTTCCTATTGCTCCTATCGACGCCTGCCTGTTCTGGCTTTTTATCGCAGCCGCAACATCATTTATGCCAAGCCCAAGAGAAGCTATACGCACAGGGTCCAGCCATATACGGATACTGTATTTGGAGCCGAATACCTTGCAGTCTCCCATTCCCGGAACTCGTTTGAAAACATTTTTTACATTGTTTTCAGCATAGTCCATAAGAAATGCTCCGTCTTTTGTTCCATTGGGAGAGATAAGACCTATAAATCCCAAGTTATCAGAGAAACTCGATTCCACCGTTATGCCCTGCGCTGTGACCTCGCTTGGCAGCATCGCAGAGGCCTGCTGGACTCTATTTTGCACTTTTACAAGCGCCATGTCAGGGTCTGTACCCATGTCAAAGGTTATCGTAAGATGATAATTGCCGCCGTTATCAGAATTAGAACTCATGTATATCATTCCATCAACACCGTTTAACTGTTCTTCTAAAGGAGCGGCTACTGTGTTTGCAAGAGTCACAGCGTCTGCGCCACGGTATGTTGCGCCAACATTTACCTGAGGAGGGGTAACGTTCGGGTACTGTGCGACAGGTAGGCCGAAGATACTTATAAATCCTGCAAACGCCAATACTACGGCTATGACCATTGCAAATCTTGGACGTTTTATAAAAAATTCAGATAACATTTTTAGTTTCCTTTTTTATCTTGAGAAATTGGATCAGACAGTAAAAGATCCGCCTCCGACTCTCCTGCCATCTCCGCAGCAGTTTTCGTTTGGGATCCTAAGTCTGCGGGAGCAACAGGTGAGCCGTGGCGCACTTTTTGCAGTCCAATGCGGACAACCTTGTCGCCCGGTTTGAGACCTTTAATAATTTTACGCATGGTCCCAACCTCTTCTCCAATTTCGATTCTTGTTTGAGAAGCTATATTCTCCCCATCAACTGTATAGACATAACTTCCCTGGGAATCAGCCAGTATTGATTCTTGTGGAATAACCATACTGATATTATGGTCAACTGCTTTAGTTGCTACACGGACCATTGATCCGGGAATAAGAATTCCCTCCGGATTTGGAAAGCGTATGACCATCTGCAGTGTCCCTGTTTTTTCATCAACCTTATTGCTTTCGAAATCGCGTTCACCCTGTATCTTAAATTCGTTTCCATTTGACAGCACCAGCTTCGTCTCATATACCGGTCCATTTTTCTTAAATTGCTCCAATTGATCAAGATAGTCTTTGTCGGGAAGAGCAAACGATATGCGTATAGGATCCATCTGAACTATAGATGCAAGGGCTCCTGAAGCCGGTGTTACATAATTCCCTTTTGTATAAGTTGCTGCACCTATCTGCCCGGTTATAGGAGAAGTGATTCGGGTATGTGCAAGATCTATTTCCGCCAGTTTCAAGACGGCCTTGGCCTGGGAGACAGTGGCTTTTGCCTGGAGAAATGCGCTTTCTGCTGTCTCGATATCACTTTCAGAAATACTTCTTTTGTCAGCAGCTTTAAGACGAGCAAGAAATTTTTCAGCTTTTACCAGTGCGGCTTCAGCTTGCTGAATTTCTGCTTTTCTCAAATCTACTGTTGCTTGATAATGGCTGCTGTCGATGGTGAAAAGAAGCTGCCCTGCTTTGACAAAAGAACCCTCTTTAAAATTAACATTTCTTATCTCTCCTGCGACCTGTGATGTCAGAGAGACGCTCTGGATAGCTTCTACATTTCCAATAAAACTCTTGTTGGACGAAAGATCCTTTTCTGACACCTCATATAGAACCACAGCAGGCGCTGGAGGCTGCATGTTTGCTTTATTCGCAGACGCATCTGGTTTTAAATAGTTTTTCGCTACAAAAGCAAGGATAACTGCTACGACTATAACAACTGCTATTTTCATCATCTTGCTTTTCTGATGCGGATTGTTGATTTGGATATTTTTTTCTTCCCCTTGTGATGTCATATAGACACACCTGCTCTTTCTTAAATAGAAATGTTCAGTCTTCTTTATGAATTAGCTCTTTTATGAATGCATCGCAAATAAAATCAATGCACTTTGAAAGATCATCAGTAACTACATCATTTAACGTCAAAATAAATAGACCGGAAAAAACGGAGGTTATTGCTGTAGAAACATCTTCAGCAACTATATCTTCTCTGATAATCTTCTCTCGCAGCGATTTCAGCAGAAGGTCATTTATCATTGTCTTTTCTTTTTGCATCAGACTTCTCAGATTAGAAAAGACGTCGGACCTGACATCTTCTGGCCATTCATAACGTCTGAGCATTAAAGCGTAAACTTTCATGAACTTGTTCTTTTTATCTGGATTTACAAGTTTTTTTTTGTAATAGCTGGACAAATCAGCCAATGTTTCAGGCTCGCCATATTCATCTGCGAAAGCTCTCTCTGAATCAAGAAACACCTCTTCTATAAGCTTTGAAAGAATGTCGCTTTTATTTTTAAAATGCCAATAAAGAGCACCCTTGGTCAGGCAGACCCGTCCTGCTATTTCGTCCAACGTAACATCTGAAAAACTTTTCTCGGAAAAAATATCAAGTGCAGCTTCAAGAAGTCTGCTTCGTGTTTTCTTTGAATCTTTTTTTGTTTTTCTTGGCAATCCATCACATCCATACTAATATAAAAATTCAAGAGGCATTATACATACTCATGGGTATGTATGTCAACAAAATTTAACTTGCTTTTTACGACTACTGCTTCTAAGTATTGCGGTAAGAAAGGTCTCACACCCTTTTACTGTTAGGCTTATGCCTATTTTTCAAAAGGGCATCCGCTGAATAGACTACCAAAGCTGCCCAGATAAAAATAAAAGTAGATATTCTCGACATTTGAATAGGTTCATTATATACAAAAACACCTAGCATGAAAGTGAGCGTTGGTGTGATATATTGAGCAAACCCTATTGTAGTTAATGTTGACCGAGCAGCACCATATGCAAAGAGTATTAGAGGGATGGAAGTTAGGATTCCTGTACCTGCCAACATAATATTAGTAAAGGAATCATAGGGAAAAGAGGCAGATCCTGCTTTTTGGAGAAACACCAAACATGCCAAGGCAAAAGGAGTTACTGTCAGTGTCTCTATAAAAAGGGCTGCAGCAGGGGGCGCTTTAACTACTTTTTTTAGCACCCCATATAACCCAAAAGAAAGAGCCAGTCCTATTGAAACAAACGGAATTGATCCTACTGTTAACAGTTCTACTGAGACTCCCAAAATAGCCAGAGCCAAAGCTAAAGTTTGAACTCTGTTAAGCTTCTCATTAAAAAACATCATTCCAAAAAACATACTGAACAACGGATTGATGAAATAACCTAAGCTTGACTCAAGTACCTTTCCGTGGTTGACGGCCCATATGTAAAGCCCCCAGTTAAATGAGATAATAAAACCTCCAGCTGCGAGCCAAAGCACATCTTTTTTACTTCCCGCCAGCATTTCGGAAAGGATTTCTCTGTTCTTATGCCCTGAAATCAGAATGAAAGTGAAAAGAGCTGACCATACAATTCGGTGGCCAAGTATCTCAAGCGAGGGGATATGACCAAGAGCTTTCCAGTAGAAGGGCACTAAACCCCAAATAAAGTAAGCAAGAGAAAGAGTGCCTATTCCTTTTGCATTCTGACTCATCTTCATTTGATATAACATCCCCACTAGTTAATTGAGTCGATAAACCTTCCAATCACCCAATTGTACACGGTATTCCTTATTTGTGATAAACTATGGCATTATTCATCTAATGTTTTTGCAAGATGAAAGGAAGTATTATATATGTCTGACAATTCAGATCTCTCTGCCTTCGGAGCGGTACTTCTGGCTGAAGCAGAGGGCATCTCAGAGGAAATGCAGGATTGGAGAAGGGATTTCCATCAGTTCCCCGAGCTTGCGTTTGAAGAAAACATCACAGCCTCGAAAATAACCAAAGTGCTGGAATCTATTGATGGCATCGAGGTTATTTCTGGTTTTGCAATTCCAACATCTGTTATAGGAATACTCGGCCAGGATCTGCCCGGCCCTGCTATTCTTCTCCGTTCTTGCATGGATGCTTTAGCTGTTGAAGAGGAGACTGGGCTTCCCTTCTCTTCCTGTATGCCTGGTCTAATGCACGCTTGCGGACATGACGCTCATATGGCATCTCTGCTTGGGGCTGCGAAGGTGCTCTCGCTCCATAAAGACGAACTAAAAAGAAGAGTTGTTTTTCTCTTCCAACCCGCAGGAGAAGGAAGAGGCGGAGCAAGGACCCTTGTTGAAAATAGATTCCTTGAGACTTTCGACATAGGAAATGCAGCTTCTCTAAATTGGTGGCCAGAAATGCCTTACGGAGAACTTTATCTGCGTAGTGGAGTTCTGACCGCTCTCTCAGACAAAATACACATAGACATTAGGGGAACCGCAGGCCACGCCGCAGAGCCCCACATGGCTGTTGATCCGGTGACAATGGCCTCTCACATATTAATCGCTATCCAGACTATGCTTACAAGAGAGATAGACCCTCGTGAGCCTGTCGTCGTCTCTTTTGGACAGATCGAGGCTGGTTTGGCTTATAATGTAATACCGGAACAGGTAAACATATGGGGCACCCTGCGCGCTTTTAATCCCAAAACCAGAGATTACGTCCAGGGTAGGATAGAAACTATGACGCCTGCAATAGCTAAGGCGTTTAGAGGCTTGGCCTCTGTAGAATATACAAGGAATTACGGCCAGGTTGAGAACGATCCTGAAATGGTGGAAAGAATTCTTAGTGTCGGCATTCCTTTCTTCGGTGAGGACGGCATAAAAATGTTGAAACGGCCGTTGCTCTCTGGAGAGGATTTCTCTTTCTTCAGCTCCTGTGTGCCATCAGTTTTTATGCTTATGGGGACAGGGCTGGAATATGGTCTTCACCATCCGAGGTATGACATTCCCGAGAACATGCTACCTTTTTCAGCGGCTTGGGAGGCATACATGGCTATGAAGCTTTAAGAAGTGGAGTGAAAATATTGGCTCTTAGACTTGAAGATATTATAGTATCGAACCTTGAATCATTAAAAACTGAACCATTTATATGGTGGCAGAAAACATGGTGGTCCGGAGGGGCATTTCTTGAATTGATTGAGGAATGCGAAAAAAGATTTCATGCAAGCGGTTTTAAGGCTGGACAAAGAATGGCTTTCCTTCTTCCCAACAGCCCTATACTTCTCGCATCTTTTATAGCCATATGGAAACTTGGCGGGACTGTTGTACCGATAGACCCTAGAAGCGGCTATGTTTCTCTCATAAAACAATTGAAACACGCAGACGTTTTTGCTTCGATAACTTATAGAGGATGTTCGGATTTAATCCCCCTTATCTCGGAAGAGGGAATCCCATGTGTTTTGACTTCGCTCGATGCGCCTGTTGAGAACATCGCAGGAAGGCCATCTGAAGAAGAGTCGACTGACACAGCTGTAATTTTCTACACTTCCGGCACAACAGGCCAACCAAAAGCGGTACCTCTTACACACGAAAACCTTTATGCAACAATCGATGCATGTGTGGACCACATAGGAACGCTTACCGAAGACGACGTATTCCTTAATGCCCTTCCTAATTTTAACGCATTCGGATTTGTCTGTGGTTCCCTAATGCCCCTCGTAAAGGCTACCTGTCAGGTTCTACTTCCTACCTTCATGCCTCCTGAAGCAGCAATGGATGCAATGAGGAATGCCTCTGTCACAATAGTACCCGCTGTTCCGACAATTATTTCTCTTCTTCTCGGGACTGTTGCAAGAGGAATAACTCCGCCAAAGAGCCTCCGGTACATTCTCTCAGGAGGAGATAGGCTGCCGCTCGATTTTGACAAAAGATCCCAGGAATCTCTTGGTGTACCTGTCATAGAGGGATACGGGCTTACAGAAGCAGCATCTGTAGTATCAATAGCTCCCGGCATAGAAAACAGAAAAGCAGGGACTGTCGGCACTCTTTTATCATGCGTTGAAGCTGAGATAAGAAATGACGAAGGTGATGTGCTCCCATCAGGATCAGAAGGCCATCTGTGGATAAGAGGAGAAAGCGTAGCTAAAAGTTACTACCGTAATCCTGAACTTACCGCAAAGAGATTCGTTGACGGATGGTTCGATACCTGCGACATAGCAAGGTTCGACGACGAAGGTTATCTGTATCTTGTAGGACGCAGAACCGAAGTTATTTTTGTAGGAGGCTTTAAGGTCTATGCCCAGGAAGTTGAGAAGGTTCTCCTTGAACACCCCGCTGTGGCTGAAGCTGCTGTGATAGGAGTTCCCCGTTCCATAAGCGGAGAGATAGTGAAAGCCTTTGTAGTCCTGAAAAAAGATGAAAAAGTGACTTCAAAGGACTTAATAGAACACTGCAAAAAGAAGCTTTCTTACTATAAAGTTCCAAGGATAATCGTTCCTGTTACTGAGATGCCCAGATCAAGCATCGGTGAAATATTAAAAAGAAAGCTTGAAAAGGACTAGAAGGACTAGACAGTAATGTTTGGTTTTGAAACCAGAACGATAAAAAATCTCAATAAAGAAGAAAAAAAACAGGTAGAATTACTGCTTGTAAGCAACGGCCTATCCTTTGAGGGCATACCGGACTGCACTGCTGTTGTAGAAGATCACGATGAAAAAATTATCGCGACTGCAAGCATACAGGGCAAGGTTATCAAAATGGTAGCTGCTGATTACGAATGGCGAGAATCCGGGTTGTCAGGAATGGCAATATCTAGCCTGATCCAATATGCAAGAGAAAACAGTATTTTCCACTTATTCATTTACACTAAACGTGACATGGCAGACAAATTCGCATATCTGGGCTTTGCCGAACTTTCCAGGACTGAAACCGTAGTCTTGATGGAGTCTGGGCAGCCATCATCTGATGATTACCGGAAAATGCTCCGACAAAACAAAGTCTTTGGAGATTCTGATAATATTGGAGCCTCTGTCATGAACTGCAATCCGTTTACGCTCGGGCACAGATATCTTATAGAAACTGCAGCTAAACAATCCGATGGACTTTATGTGATAATCGTCCAAGAGGACCTCTCCCTATTCCCTTTCGAAGACAGATTCATGCTCGTTACAGAGGGAACTAAAGACATTAAAAACGTTAAAATTATCCCAAGCGGTGACTACGCGGTTTCAAGAGCCACATTCCCAACCTATTTTTTGAAAGACAAAGGTATAGCTTCTGTCGCTGAAACACAGGCTGAACTGGATGCAGTCCTATTCGCGAACCTCTTCGTTCCTGAGTTGGGAATAAAAAAACGTTTTGTTGGAACGGAACCCTTTTGCGCAACCACATCCAAATACAACGAAATGATGAGAAAGGTACTGCCAAAGCGAGGGGTGGAAGTTGTCGAAATTGAAAGATTGAACGACCCAACAGGAATAGCTTTGTCGGCTTCCAGGGTCAGGAAGGCTATCGTTGAAAACGATACCGGTGCTTTAATAAAAATGCTCCCTCCTGTCACGATAAAGTACCTCTCTACCGAAAGAGGTAGAACCGTCGTTGAAAAATTGATAGATGAACATCATAAAAACGGAAATTGAACTTGCACTCGACGGCATCCTTTCAGGTAAAGAAGAGAGGGTAAGGTCAAGAGACGAATTCCTCTCTGAAAACATCTTTGCATGTCAGATAACTCTCAACATTCCCGGATACCCTAAACGGCTGACCAATGACGAAAAAGCAGTTGAGAAATTCAGCAGGGCGTTCATCGAGCAATGGGATTCACCGCCTTTATGCGAAAAAAAGATAGCTAATGCTGCAGGGGTTTGCTGGTTAGGTTTTTTTACAGGGGGCATATCAGCTGCACAAAAAGGAAAAAGAATCGCAGTCAGTATAGAAGAAGGAACTCCGGAGGGACGAGTTGCCGACATAGATGTAATCGTACCGGGGAGAACTCTTTCAAGGTCTGACCTAGGACTTCCTCAGCGCAAATGCTTGCTATGCGACAGGACTGCCAAGGAATGCGCCAGGGTTCGGAGCCATTCTTACAACCACCTAAGATCTGAATTCGAAAAACTTATAAAGNNATTTTAAATTCTCCGTAATTTCCTGTCGAAATAAGTCATCTTAAGATGTAGATTAAGGAAGCTTATATAATATCTGAATAGACGCAGGAGAGGATAACATGCTGAACCGTCCGGACTGGGACACTTATTTTTTATCGATAGCAAAGGTTGTCGCCAGCAGAAGTACCTGCATAAGGAGAAAAGTCGGAGCTGTCCTAGTTAAAGACCACCAGATACTAAGTACCGGCTATAACGGCGCTCCCAAGGGGATAATACACTGTGAAGAGGCGGGTTGCCTTAGAGAAAAGCTTAGCATCCCCTCCGGTGAAAGACATGAGATCTGCCGCGGTTCCCACGCCGAAATAAATGCTATAGCTCAAGCTGCATATGCAGGGGTTTCCACAGCAGGATGCTGGCTTTATTGTACCCATGAGCCATGCGTCTACTGTACAAAGGCTCTTCTTAACTGTGGATGCTCTCGAATTGTTTTCATTAATCCATACCCGGACCAGATTGCAAGGGAAATGATCGCGCAATCCGGGGTCGAAATAATCTGCATACCAGAAGACAAATTGCTCAACGAAACTTTTTCAATAGGAGGAAAAACATAGATGTTTACACGTGAAGAATCACTTGCGTTCCTAAGGGAACACAACAAAGAAGAGATGCACATACGACATGCCTACGCTGTTGAAGCAGCTATGAGATGGTTCGCAAAGGAAAATGGAGAAGATGTGGACTATTGGGGCTTGGTCGGTCTTATGCACGACATCGACTGGGAGGAATATCCGAGCACTGAGACTCACCCGATGAAGGGCGGAGAATTGCTCCGGGAGAGGGGTTACCCTGATGATTTCGTCCATGCCGTACTAGCTCATGGATGGGAATATTCAGGAATAAAACCGGAAACACTTTGTGAAAAATACCTTTACACTATAGATGAGCTTACAGGATTTATAACAGCTGTGGCTTTGGTGCGTCCAAGTAAGTCTCTGATGGACCTGGAGACAAAATCTGTAAAGAAAAAATGGAAAGATAAAGGTTTTGCGAGAGGCGTAAACAGAGAAGTTATAGAAAAAGGCGCAGAATTGCTTAATATACCCCTGGAAACACTTATAGGACAGACAATTGAGGCTCTGAAACCGGTAGAAAAAGAAATAGGGCTCGGTTCCTGCTAAAATTATAAGCAGCACAAAAACGAGGGGAGGACACAAAATGTCGATTACATTGGTATTAGCCGATGACCATCCACTTACAAGAGAAGGGATGAAAGCCTATCTGGCTAAAGAGACAGACTTTGATATTCTGGGAAGCTTTGCGGACGGAGATTCAGCATGGACAGGAATACAGGAGCTCAAGCCTCAGGTGGCCCTTCTTGATATAAGAATGCCCGGAATAGACGGTGTAGCTCTTGCACGAAAGATAAAGGAATCGTCTCTTCCTGTTGCATCCCTGATGCTGACTTCTTACGATGCCCAACAATATGTTATGGCATCACTCAGAGCAGGGGCACGTGGATATGTACTGAAAACAGCCAGCATGGAAACTCTTTCTAAGGCAATAAAAATAGTTGCACGTGGCGGATTTTATCTTGACAGCGAGGTAGCAAACGCGGTCGAACAGGAGGGAGATTTCGTTCCGGAGCCGGTATCAGTAAGAGAGAGAGAGGTACTACTTCTTGCGGCAAGAGGACTTTCAGGAAAAGAAATTGCTACTCAACTTTTCATAAGTGAGAGAACCGTACAGACACACCTCGCATCAATATATGACAAGCTTGGAGCCAAAAATAAAACAGAAGCAATGCTGCTTTCTCTTAAATACGGCATAGTAACGTTGGAAGAACTCCTCGATTGAGGAAATTAAGAAAAAACATCCTCCTACAGCTGACCATAGCTGTACTCCTTCCCAGCCTTGGCGCCTTTTTGCTGGCATGGATAGGTTTTTGCCAGTTTGAAAACACTATGGAGGGGATAGCCGGTTCTTACGTGCAAAACCTTGCAAGAGGAGCTGCAGCAAGACTGGAATCTTCTCAGTGGGATTTGAGGACTGACGGCACATGGCAGCCGAATCAATACAGGTCACGCATTCTCGGACTTGGAGAAATGATGTCTGATAAAATGGCTGTGCCCGGTATGTTTGCTGTCTTTGACGGCGACGGAAATCTGATATACGGAACATCTAACGTTACAATCCTTTCTATCATCTGGGACAAACCGATTTCAGTTATGTCTCCCCAGAAAATAAGTGGACCTGATGGAAAATTCTACACTATTGCTGTTTATCCTATGCTACAGAGAAATCTTTACGTATTTGCAGCTGTGTCGTGGGACAAATTACTCGGTCCCATGGTTTCTCTTACTACTTTCTGGCCCTTTGTTATAGGGGTGCTCGGTTTGATTGGTATCTTCTCAGTTTATATAATGTGGCAAAAGGTTATCATGCCGCTTAAAGATCTTGAGGAGGAAGTCTCCTTGCTTAGGTGGGGAGAAGAAGTTCCACTGAAAAATGCACCTGAGGCTGTGACTGAACTTCAAAAACT
>LFRM01390441.1_pt1 | contig 18574 bp, 16 predicted proteins | sample 618341 | NCBI WGS metagenome assembly LFRM01 (sample SAMN03654438, study PRJNA283298) | anaerobic digester metagenome | isolation source: pool of bioreactors CSTR01a, CSTR02a, and CSTR03a thermophilic anaerobic... | place: Denmark: Kgs. Lyngby | collected 2014-05-21 | reverse complement strand
TTTACATTTTTAACCAACTAAATGAAGGCCAGATAAAGGTTGCGATTGGAATAATCTTAATTTTAGGAACAATTTTAATAATCTTAAATAAACAGACAAAAATCTTAGAAAAATCATTTAAGGATAAAAAACACAAACCTAATTGGTTTATACCAATAGCAGTCGGTTTAAGCGCAGGTGTTTTAGGTGGTGCTGTCGCAATACCTGGCCCACCAATGATTCTATATGGTACTTTTATGGCCGCCAGTGGGCTATGGAGCAACGCTAAAATGAAGTCAATATTTACGGCATTTTTTGGGACATTAATGCTTTATCGAGTATTAAGCGTTGCGGTTTTAGGAGATATTACTCTAAGTCTTGCAATAGAAGCATTAATTACAGTTCCAGCGATGCTTTTAGGGTCATGGATTGGAATCGAAATATTTAAAAAGATCTCTAGTAAAATATTTAATTGGGTAGTCATAGTATTACTAATAATTAATGCTTTAATCTTATTGATAAAGTAATTGACATAGTAAAAAATATTCAAAATTTTAATATACCAATAATTTTAAACTGCCACATGGCAGTTTTTTTATTAATTCTGCTTTTATCATAGGACTAATTTCATTATATTTTCTTAAACACAGACAAAAGGGACGGTACTTGACTTTATAGATTATTTATTATATATTGTTTATAGTAAAAAAAGAAGGTGGTAATAATGGCTAGAGAAGCTAGAGATAAAAAATTGTTTAGTACTTATTATATTAAACAAGTGGGATCAGTTGATTGTACTTTATTTGCGAGTGAAGCAGACCGTTTAAAATTTATAGAAATTCTGAAAAACTCAAAGAAGAAGATTGATTTTAGAATCTATGCTTATAACATTAGTGATAAAGATTCCTATGAAATAATTATATTTGACAATGGGAGTGATATTTCAAGTATTATGAAAAGCCTTAATATTTCTTATTCAATGTATAAAAATAGTGGAGGTCAATTATTTAAAGACCGCTATAAAAGTATTATTATAAAAGATTACTTTACTTTAGCCAACTACATTCAAGAGATTCATCATTTAGGTGACGAAAGTAAGTGGAATGGTTGTCAGGAATATTTTAAAGAAGAGCTTGCGGATAGTTTTTTAGATATCAAAGAAATAAAGAAATTACTTCATTATCAAAAAGTTAAATCGTTTGAAGAATATAGTTATTATTTTGAAAATACGCTTACGAAAGATAGCTTTATTTGTGATGAGAACTCGCTGTTTTGTCAAGATGTAAGGACTTGTATTATGGATAAAGAAGAAGCGAGAATAAAGCTTGACAGTATTTTAAAAGAAAAATCTTTTACCTTTGAAGACTTATTAAAAAATTTAAAAGTGAGAAATTATTGGATCAAATATTTTAGAAAAAATTCAATCTTAAGTTTAAGAGAAATAGGCTTGTTGTTTGGAAATCTAAGTGAATCAACTATTTGTAAGATCATTAATAACAAATAACGGTTAAAATTGAGGAGGTGGAAATTGTGTTTGAATTAAATTTAGATAGTAATATATTAGATAACAAGACTAGCTTAGATGAAAATAAGATTTATGACATCTTAATCGTTGGTGCTGGTCCTGCGGGCTTAAATAGCGCCTTGTATGGTAAGCGAAATGGGCTTGATGTTGGCTTAATAGCAAAACAAATTGGTGGTCAGGTAATGGATACTTCATCAGTTGATAACTACTTAGGGTATGATTCAATGAGTGGGGAAAGTTTAACTAAAGTTTTTAAAGATCATGTAACAAGTTATGATATTCCAATAAAAATTGAATATAACCTAGAAAAAATAGAAAAGAAAGATAACTTGTTTTACCACTACCTTTCGGATGGTTCGGTTTTTAAGAGCAAAACTTTTATTATTGCGACTGGAAGTAAACCAAGAAAACTTAATGTTTCAGGCGAAGATGATTATGTGGGCAAAGGGGTCGCATATTGCGCTATTTGTGATGGACCTTTATACAAAGATAAAGTAGTTGCGGTTGTCGGAGGCGGCAATGCTGCGGTTGAGGCAGCTTTGGATTTATCAAAAATCGCAAAAAAAGTCGTTATTATTCAAAGAAGTGAAATAAAAGCTGAACAAATTTTAATTGATAAATTATATGCCAAAGAAAATGTCACACTGATGTTAGATAGCCAAGTAAAAGAAATATATGGAGATACTTTAGTAAAAGGTTTAAAGTTATATAATACAAAAAAGACTAAACAATTAGATTTAAAGGTTGACGGAGTCTTTGTTCAAATTGGATCTATACCTAATAGTGATCCATTTAAATCGATTGTAAAGACTTTGAGGACAGGAGAAATTGAAATTGATAGTTTTTGTAACACAAGTGAAAAAGGTGTCTTTGCGGCTGGAGATGTGACAAACGTACCTTATAAACAAATATCTATAGCCAGTGGAGAAGGGGCAAAAGCAGCCCTTAGTGCAAGTGCTTATATAAATAAATTAGAAAAATAGGAGGAATAAAATGGCATTACTTAATGAAGAAATTAGACAAAACTTAAAAGGTGCACTTAGTAAAATGCAAAATGAAGTAACAATTGCGGTGTTTACAAAAGAAAATGACTGTGATACTTGTCCAGATACTTTAAATTTCATGAAAGAAATTGAAGAGGTAGGCGAGAAAATTAAACTAGAAACTTATGATATTGAAAAAGATAGTGCTAAGGCAAAAGAGTTAAATGTAGAAATGACTCCAAGCATTGTTTTGTTGGACAGTAATAAAAAAGACAATGGGATAAAGTTTTATGGAATTCCGGCTGGTCATGAAATTAATTCACTTATAACTGGATTATTAGAAGTTTCAGGTGTTGGCGAAGCAATGCCAGATGAGTTAAAGGCGCGATTAACTAAAATTAAAAAGCCAATCGATATCAAGGTATTTGTTACTTTGGGCTGTCCACACTGTCCTGGTGCAGTTTCAAAAGCTCACAAGCTTGCCCTTGAAAATGAAAATATAAGAGCAGTGATGATTGAGGCCCAAACCTTTAGTGAATTATCCAACAAATATAATGTTAGTGGAGTACCAAAAATTGTAATTAACGAAGTCCATGAAATTGTTGGCAATCAACCAATTGAAAAGTTTTTAGAAACAATCGAAAGCATTTAGCAAAATTAAAACCGAGATATAAGTTTAACTTATCTCGGTTTTTAAATAATTATGACAGATTTATTTTGTAAAGATATTATATTTGAAATCTTTAATTAGCTTATAGTTGCTGAATGATTTCTTAACTTTTATTATTAAATTTTAATGCCCAAAGTAGTTAAGACTTGATCTAATTTAGCACTGGCAATCTTTTGGGCCTTTTCTTTGCCCTTAGTAAGGGTTTTTTCTATAATGTCTGAATTAATAATTTCTGTGTAATCACTTTGAAGTTTCTCTAAAAGTTCAACAACTTCTTGTGCGACCTCTTTTTTGAAATCACCATAGCGATAATCTTTAAAGATAAGTTCAGCCTCTTTAATAGTTATTTCTTTAAGTGCTGCATATATTGTTAAGAGGTTACTAATTCCTGGTTGGTTTTCTGTGTCAAATTGGACAATGTTAACACTGTCGGTTTGAGCTGACATTATTTTCTTGCGGGCAGTTTTTGGAGAATCTAAAAGAAAGATACAACCTTTGTCAGATTGATCTGACTTACTCATTTTTCTGGCTGGGTCTTGAAGGTCCATAATTCTTGCGCCTACTTCTGCGATTAAAGGTTTTGGAACTTTAAACATTTGCCCATAGCGGTTATTCATGCGCTCAGCAATATCACGGGCTAGCTCAACATGTTGTTTTTGATCGTCTCCAACAGGGACAAAGTCAGCATCATACATTAAGATATCAGCTGCCATTAACGTTGGATAGGTATAAAAACCAACACTTAGACCAGTTTCTCCTTTTTGTTTTCGATCTTTATATTGGGTCATGCGGTCAAGTTCACCTTCATAACTGTGACAACTTAAAATAAACCCTAAATTTGCATGTTCTAAAACATCAGATTGTAAAAAAATTGTCGCCTTGTCTTTGTCTAAACCACATGCAATATATAAGGCAATTGCATCTATTAAATATTTATGGATTTCTTTTGGGTCTTGTGGGATAGTGACGGTATGTAAATTTGCAATAAAAACATACATCTCATAATCTTCTTGATACTTAACAAAGTTTCTTAAAGCTCCGATATAGTTTCCTAAATGTAGTTCTCCTGTTGGCTTAATTCCGCTTAACATTCTTTGCATAATAATTTCCCTTCCTTTAAAAAAGATACCTATTAGGCCACTAACAAGTGGGGTATCAACCTTATTTAAATTATTTTATAATGACTAATTTATTTATAAATTTTTTATTTATTAAAAGATAATACCGGCCTTAACAATTAGGCTAGCTGCTTATATCCATAATCTCTCTTATTATAGTAATAAAAACACTTAAAGTCTAGTATTTAAGCATATATTTTGTTATAATTTGTATACGAGGTGGTATCTATGATAGTACTATATACTTCACCAGGATGTGCATCCTGCCGAAAAGTAAAAAAGTTTTTAAAAGAAAATGACTTAGAGTTTATTGAAAAGAATATCATTACACTACCACTTAATGAGGTAGAATTAAGACATTTGATCCAAAGAAGTGAAAATGGTACTAGTGATATTATAAGTACTCGTTCAAAAATTATTCGCGAATCAGACATAGATATTGATTCGATGTCTTTGAATGAGTTGATAAGATTTATTCAAACAAACCCAACAGTCTTAAGAAGACCAATAATCGTGAGCAATCGCAATTTTCAAGTTGGTTATGATGAAGAGGAAATAGAAATGTTTTTGCCACGAAAGATTCGCGAGGTCGCCGCTAAAGGTTGTGAGGAAGACTGTGAAAACTTTCCATACTGTGGCCATTGGCGAAATGAAGAAGAAGAGATAATAACTGAAAGCAGGTAATAAAATGAAAGTGTTATTAGGCTTATCAGGTGGTGTTGATTCAGCAGTTGCTGCATATTTACTCAAACAACAAGGACATGATGTAACTTGTTGTTTTATGCGTAATTGGGATGCTTTAGCTAATTTAGACATAATGGGCAATCCAACAATCAAAGATGAGGTATGTCCTCAAGAACTTGATTATCAAGACGCAGTCGATGTTGCAAATGCCTTGGACCTTCCAATATTAAGAGTAGATTTTATTAAGGAATATTGGGACTATGTCTTTGTTGAATTTATCGAAGAATTTAAAAAAGGCCGGACACCAAACCCTGATATTTTATGTAACAAATATATAAAATTTGATGCTTTTTACCAATATGCAAAAGCGAATGATTTTGATTATGTCGCAACTGGTCATTATGCAAAAGTAGTTAATCATGATGATGTTTTTATGATGGAAAAAGCCGAAGATTTAAATAAAGATCAAACATATTTTTTATCACAAGTAAATAAAGATGTTTTAAGTCAAACTTTGTTTCCACTTGGCAACTATTCAAAAAAAGAAGTTCGCGACATCGCTTTAGAAATGGAATTATCAATTGCCAAAAAGAAGGATTCGACAGGAATTTGTTTTATTGGTGAAAGAAATTTTAAAGAGTTTTTAAAAAATTACCTACCAGCAAAAACGGGTAAAATAATTGATATTACCTCTAAAGAAGTTTTAGGCAATCATGAAGGTGTTTTATACTACACGATTGGCCAGCGAAAAGGATTAGGCATCGGTGGAAGTTTAGGACCATGGTTTGTAGTAGGAAAAGACGTTTTAAAAAATGAATTATATGTTTCAAACATAGATGATTCATATTGGCTAGCATCAGACTCTTGTTTAGTGAGTGAAGTCAATATGTTTACAGAAATAAAAGATGGCAAAAAGTGTAATGCTAAATTTAGATATCGACAAAAAGATAATCCAGTTACCCTTTATAAACAAGGTGATGATATTTTAGTTAAGTTTGATAATTTAATTGATGCAATAACGCCCGGGCAACAAGCTGTCTTTTATGATGGTGATGTAGTAATTGGTGGTGGTGTCATTGAACAAGCATACCGTGACACTAAATCGCTTAAGCTAAGACTAGACGAGGCACTTAGTGCAAAATAAAGAAAAGATCACTGGCCAATTTGAGCGAGTGATTTTTCAAAATAATGAAAACTACTATACTGTAGCTTTTTTTGTGCTTGATAATATGATCTCAGATCAAATAATTGCAGTTGGCCATATTCAAGACCTAGATTATGATAGTCAATATGAGCTTTTAGGTGAGTATGTAGAACATAAAAAATATGGAATTCAGTTTGACTATATTAAATATACCAAAGTTTTGCCAACTGATAAAAATGCCTTAATAAAATTTTTAAGCAGTGGGATATTCCCTGGAATTGGAACAAAAACGGCTGAAAAGATTTTTGATGAACTAGGAAATGACTTAGTAAATTTAATAAAAGCCAACCCAAAGCTTATTGACACCATTAACTTGACAGAAACTCAAGCTAACTCTTTATACAATGGTATTTTAAATAATGAAGGTAACTTTGAACAATTGGTTGCTTACTTTTCAAGTTATGGTCTAAGTATAAATATGATTATTAGAATTGATGCAGCCTATGGTAAAGAAGCAATTGAAGTTGTTGAAGAAAATCCATATCGATTAATGGAAGATATCAGTGGAATTGGCTTTAAAACAGCGGACAAATTAGCTTTAAAAATGAATTTTGATCAAGATAGTATTCACAAAAAAGAAGCAATAATAATTCAAGGCGTTTTAGAGCATGGCAATAATACCGGTGACAGTTATATAAACAAAACAGATTTGTTAGGTGTTTATCTTAAATATGGATATGATGAAGAAAGTTTTGAGGGAGCCTTAGTTAATACTTTAATGCGCCGAGTGCTTGTCATGGAAAGTGAGAATATTTACCACCACACCCAATATGATAGCGAAAAAAATATTGCAACAGTATTAAATATTTTTCCGCAAAATAAACTCGCAACTGTAAGTGAAAATAAAATAGATGAGTATCTAAATGTAATTGAAAAAGAAATTGGGATTACCTATGATCAAGGTCAAAAAAGTGCTATAAAAAAGTTTCTTGAAGCCGATCTTTCAATTTTAACTGGAGGCCCTGGAACTGGGAAAACAACGATAATTAGAGCAATGGTACTTATGTACCAACACTTATTTCCAAATATATCTATTGCCCTTTGTGCTCCAACCGGAAGAGCTGCTAAGCGCTTAAGTGAATTAACTAATAGTGACGCCTTTACAATTCACAGCTTATTAAAATGGGACTTAGAAAATAATACGTTTGGTATGAACAGTGACAATCTTTTACCCTATGACATTTTAATTATTGACGAGTTTTCAATGGTTGACCAATGGCTTTTTTCAAAATTACTTTTAGCAGCACAAAACGTTAAAAAGATTTTAATTGTAGGTGATGAAAATCAATTGCCTTCAGTACTACCGGGAGCCGTTTTAAGAGATTTAATTTCTTCAGAGCTTTTTCCTGTTGAAAGATTAAAAAAGATCTATCGTCAAAAAGTTGGCTCAAGTGTAATTTACTTAGCTGATAAAATAAATAAAGGTAACTATGATCAAATCGTCTTTGAAGATGAAGTAAGATTTTTTCAAGCTGATAGCAGTCAAGTTGATGAAGCAATTTTACAAATCGTTCAAAATTATTTAGATGCCGGCTATGACATTGATGATATTCAAGTTTTAGCCCCTATGTATCGCAATTCAAGTGGAATCAATATCTTGAATAATAAAATTCAACAAGTATTTAATCCAAAAGCTGGTGACAAAAAGGAATTTAAATATGGTTATCGTCTTTTTCGTGAAGGGGATAAACTCTTGCAATTAAAAAATCAAATAGATGAACAAGTTTTTAATGGTGATATTGGAAGATTAATTGAAATAGATGACTCAGATCCTTTTAAGGTTTATCTTCATGTTGATTTTGAAGGAAACCTTGTCACATACACGGGTGAAAGTCTAAGCTATCTAACCCATGCTTACTGTGTTTCAATTCATAAGTCCCAGGGTAGTGAGTATCCAATTGTTATTATGCCAATTGTAAGATCAAGTATTTTCATGCTTAGAAAAAGATTACTTTATACGGCGATTACTCGGTCAAAAAGAAATCTTATATTAGTTGGAAGTCAAGATTTATTTTTAGAACGCGTTCAAAAGGATGAACAATATGAGCGAAAAACGACCTTGATTGCGAATCTAAACCAATTTAGTGATAACTTTGATTTTTAATCTGATAAATTTATGCTATAATAACACCTATAACAATGATAAAGACGAGTAAGTAATTTTTATTATTTAGAGATGTAGTGGGCGGTGAAAACTACAGATAAAAGTTATTGAAGCTACTTTTGAGTGAAACCTAATCGTTTCCGTATAACTGCGTTAAAGCCAATTAAGCGTCCTTCAAGATGGTACCGTGATCTTTTCACTCTTGGAAAGGCGTTTTTTTATTGTAAAGGAGAAAATAAAATGAAGTATCGTAGTACAGATGAATTAAGACAAATGTTTTTAGACTATTTTAAGTCTAAAGATCATATGGTAGAACCAGGTGCAAGTTTAGTTCCAGTTGGTGATGAAACCCTTTTGTGGATAAATAGTGGGGTTGCAGCTTTAAAAAAATATTTTGATGGTAGTGTCATCCCTAGTAATCGAAGAATTGTTAATGCCCAAAAATCGATTAGAACTAATGACATTGAAAACGTCGGAAAGACTGCGCGCCACCATACTTTTTTTGAAATGCTAGGTAATTTTTCGATTGGCGACTATTTTAAAAGTGAAGCTATCCACTTTGCTTGGGAATTTTTAACTTCCAAAGATTGGGTTGGCATGGATCAAGATAAAATGTATGTTTCTGTTCACACAGATGATACTGAAGCCTATGATGTCTGGGTAAATGAAATAAAAATCGATCCAAAAAGAATTTTAAAAACTGATGATAATTATTGGCAAATTGGTGAAGGACCTAGTGGTCCTAATAGTGAACTTTTCTATGACCGCGGTGAAGCCTTTGATCCCAAAAACCTTGGAGAAAAATTATTTTTTGAAGAAATTGATAATGATCGCTACTTAGAAGTGTGGAATGTAGTCTTTTCTCAGTATGATGCAAAAGCAAATGTTGAGCGCAAAGACTTTAAAGAACTGCCACAAAAAAATATTGATACAGGAATGGGTTTAGAACGTTTAGCCTGTATTGTTCAAGAAGTAGAAACAAATTTTGACACTGATACTTTTCAAATAATAATAAAAGAAATAGAAAAATATGCAACAGTTAAATATGCTGAGCAAAACCAAGAATCCTTTAAAATTATTAGTGATCATATCCGGACAATTGTGTTTGCCTTATCAGATGGGGCAATGTTTTCAAATGAAGGACGGGGCTATGTTTTACGACGTTTATTAAGAAGGGCAGTTCGCCATAGTAAACTAATCGGAGTAAAAGAAAACTATCTTTATAAATTAGTCTTAGTTGTTGCAGAAAGTATGAAAGCGTTTTATCCTTATCTTTTAGACAAAGTTGAATATAATCAAAAATTAATTTTAAATGAAGAAGAAAGATTCACTCAAACTTTAGCTTTAGGTGAACAACACCTTGCGGATGAACTAAGGCTTGCGACTAATAATTTAATCACTGGAGCGGTTGCTTTTAAGTTATATGACACTTATGGCTTTCCGGTTGAACTAACACAAGAGATTGCTAATGAATCAGGGTATAAGGTTGACTTAGAAGGCTTTAAGTTAGAGATGGAGGCACAAAGACAGCGGGCTCGACAAGCACGCTTAGAAGGCGATTCTATGGCAAGCCAGTCAAAAGCCTTAATTGAATTTAAAGGTGAAAGTGAATTTACTGGGTATACAAATTTAACCGATGAATCTGAAATAATAGCTTTATTTGTCAATGGTGAAAGTGTTTTAACTACAACAAAAAACTTTAGTGTAATAACTAAGAAAACACCATTTTACGCTGAAAGTGGTGGTCAAGTTGGTGATACTGGAGATATACAATTATCAAACGGCAATCTAATTGAAGTAATTGATACAATTATGGCCCCAAATGGCCAACACCTTCATTTAGTCGAAAATAATAGCGAAGTCAATGTTGGCGATAAAGTAGTATTAAGAGTTAATAAAAATAGGCGCCAGCAAATCAAACGCAATCACTCATCAATTCACTTGGTGCACGCAGCTTTAATGGATACTCTAGGTGACCACGTTGGCCAAGCTGGATCCTTTGTTAACGATAAATATGCAAGACTGGACTTTAATCACTTTGAAAGAGTTGATAAAGATCAATTAGATAGTATTGAACAAATCGTAAATGATATGATTAATGCAGCCGCAAAAGTTGTGACTGAATTAATGAGTATTGAGGATGCTAAAAAAAGTGGGGCAATTGCCTTATTTGATGAAAAATATGGCGACTTAGTTCGCGTAGTTTCAATGGGAGAATATTCTAAAGAGTTATGTGGTGGAACCCATGTCGAAAACATTGCAGAGATTGGTATTTTTAAAATTTTATCGGAAGAATCAGTTGGAAGTGGTATCCGCCGTTTAAACTTTACTACCGGTCAAAATGTTTATAAAGAACTTTTAAATGTTGAACAGCGTTTAAGTTCAATCCAAAAACAACTACAAGTTAAACAAGTAAGCCAAGTTGAAGCAAAAGTTGATGAACTATTAAATGAAAATAAACAACTGCAAGCTCAAATTGAAGAATATAGTGAATTAAAATTAGATAGTGAGATTACTATGCTAAAACAAGCGGTTGTAAGTAAAAACAACTTGAACATTGTCACTAAGGTTTATGATGACTTAGATGCTAAAGATTTAAAGTATATTGCAGATGCAATAAGAAATGAAATATCAAGTGTTTTAGTAATCTTAGCAACTACCCAAAAATCAAAAGTCGTCTTTGTTGTTGCCTGTGATGTTAAAGCAAACAAGCTTGATGTTAATGCCGGTAAAATTGCCAAAGACTTAGCAATTTTTACAGGTGGTAATGGAGGCGGCCGTAAAGACTTTGCTCAATCTGGTGGAAAAGATGTTAGTAAAGTTGAGCAAGCAATTAAAAATATTGTTGAAAGTTTCGCTTAAGCCTTTAAAAATAGTCCAAACTATTATATGATATAGCCTATAGGAGGTATTTATATGTCCAAACATTTAACAGAAACAAAAGCATTTGAATCGGAAGAGATAAAACGTGATACTATTAAGCAAGTTTTAAGATTAACTAATACTGCTCTAGAAGAACGCGGATACAACGCAGTTAACCAATTGGCAGGTTATTTAATATCTAATGATCCAGCATATATATCAAGCCACAATAACGCAAGAAGTGTTATTCAATCAGTTGATCGTGCTGATATTATTGAAGAATTAGTAAGATTTTACTTAGAAAATAAATGCGAAGAAGAATAATTGGTTTAGATTTGGGGAGCAAAACAGTAGGGATTGCCAAAAGCGATCTTTTACAAACTTTAGCAAGTCCCCATGAAACGATTTTCTTTAATCCAAATGATTATAAACAGGCCTTACACAAAGTTATAAAATGTTTAGAAGACTTTGATGTTGAGAAGATTGTTTTAGGTCTTCCAAAGCACATGAGTGGTGAAGTTGGGATTAGAGGTAACATTTCTCTTGACTTTAAAGTTGAACTCGAAGCCTTAGGTTATCAAGTAATTCTTTGGGATGAACGTTTATCTAGTAAGGCTGCGACAAATGCCCTTATTCAAGGTAATGTATCAAGAAAAAACCGAAAAAAAGTAATTGATCAAGTAGCCGCAGTGATAATTTTACAAGGTTACCTTGATTCTAAAAATTAATTAGAGGGCAAAATTGTCCTCTTTTATGTGAGACAGATAAGAATCCTATTAATTTAATTAGATTTAGAGTAATATATATAGGGAAGAAAAGAGGCAATTATGGACAAAACAGTTACAATTTTTGATGAACAAGGAAATGAAGTAGAAAATTTAGAAATTCTTTTAGAATTTGAAGGTGATGGCCAGAATTATGTGCTTTTACACAATCCAGATTCAGATGATGGTGAAGTTATGGCTTTTAAATATGACAAAGAAGATAAAGGCGAAGGAAAGCTTTTGCCAATTGAAGATGACGCTGAATGGGATATGATTGAAGAAGTGCTAGGAGCATTTGAGGATGAACAAGAAGACTTTTAATAGAGTAGCGATAATTGCATTTTTATTTGGATTGATATTGGCTGCGGGTTTTTTTGCGTACAATACAATGTTGAACCCTATGACAAAAGAAGAAGAAGTAGTTGTGTTTGTTGTTAATCCAAATGATAACTTAACAACAATTACTAATAACCTAGAGGACCAAGCGATTATTAAATCAGCCTCAATGTTAAAACTATATGGAAGACTTTCTAAAACCAGTAGTTTTGTTGAAGGTAATTTTAATTTGGATAAAAGCTTAAACGCTCGCGAAATTCTAATTCACCTTACTAAGGGAGATAATGTCGTATTAAATGAAGTAACAATAACTTTACAAGAAGGACTTTGGGCAAAAGATATCGCAGAAAAGATTTCAGCAAAAGTTGATGTCAGTAAAGAAGAATTAATAAATCTATGGAATGATGCAGACTATATTGAATTGCTTATGAATGATTATCCATTTTTAACAAAAGATGTATTAAGTGATGTATTGAAAGTTAAATTGGAAGGTTACTTGGCTCCAAATACATATAACTTTTTTATTGATACTGATGCAGATGCAATAACAAGAAAACTTTTAGATCAAACACTAATAGTGTATGAGAAGTATCAAGCTGAATTTGCAGCAAGCAAATATAGTATTCACGAGATATTCTCTCTAGCTTCACTTACTCAATATGAGTCAGGTAACTTTGAAGATGATCAAATTATTGCGGGAATTTGGTATAATCGTTTAGATATAGGATGGCGTTTAGAATCTAGCGCAGCCGTTTGTTATGCCTTATATGATTTTGATTCATGGGAAGAATGTGAAAAAAACACAGATTTTGATTCTCCATATAACAACTACATTTATTATGGAATTATGCCAGGACCAGTTACAAATCCAGGCGAGTTTGCGATAAAGGCAACATTAAAGCCAAAAAAGACAAATTATTTCTTCTTTATGGCTGATGCAAAAGGTGACAAAACAATTTATTATTCAGAAACATATGAAGAGCACGCTAAAAAAGTTAATAAATATTTAAGGTAGGTATAAAATGAAAAAACCATTAATAATTGGAATAGCTGGGGGCAGTGCTTCTGGAAAGACTTCTATCTCAAGAAGAATTGCCGAAACTTTTAATGACTTTAAATCAGTCCAAGTAATTAAGCAAGATGACTACTACAAAAATCAAGATGACATGGAAATGAGTGAGCGTTTAAAAACAAACTATGACCATCCGTTTGCCTTTGATAATGATTACTTACTTTGCCATTTAAATGACCTTTTAAATTGGAAGCCAATAGACAAGCCAATGTATGACTTTGTAAATCATACAAGATCCGATAAAAAAGAACACGTTGAACCAGCTGAGGTAGTAATTTTAGAAGGCTTGTTTGTTTTAGAAGATTCAAAAATTAGAGATATTTTAGATATTAAAATTTTTGTGGATACTGATGCAGATGTTCGTTTTATTAGAAGATTAATGCGCGATGTAAATGATCGCGGCAGAACTTTAGAACATGTTGTTAACCAATATGAAAACACTGTAAAAATAATGCATGAACAATTTGTTGAACCATCTAAAAAGCATGCCGATGTGATTGTTCCAATTGGTGGCGAAAATGAAGTAGCTATAGATTTATTGGTTACAAAGATTGGTAGTATTTTAAAAGTTTAAAGAATATAGATAATATTAGTATTAATGGCTATATTTTAAACTTTATGCTATCATGGTTAAAGTTAAGGAGTTGGCTGTTAATGTTAAGTAAAAAAGTACATGTAACAAAACAAGGACACGAAGAATTAAAAGAAGAAAGAAGTAATTTAATTCATGTGGTTAGAAAAGAAGTAATCGAAGAGCTAAAAGCTGCTCGCGAACAAGGTGACTTATCTGAAAATGCTGATTATGATGCAGCAAGAGAACGTCAAGGAAAAGTAGAAGCGAGAATAAGCGAGCTTGAAGTTATGCTAAATAACATCGAGATTATCGACAGTAATAAAGGAACTTCTAAAATTGTCAGACTAGGATCTACGGTCACACTTTTAGATATGGAATTAGATATAGAAACTACTTATGCAATAGTTGGTTCTGTTGAAGCAGATCCACTTAATGGCAAGCTATCTAATGAAACACCTTTAGCTCAGTCACTAATAGGTAAAAAGGCAAATGAAACGGTTACGGTCGCAGTTGAAGAACCTTATGAAGTAAAAATTATTAAGATAAAATAACTATTTCCTAGAAAGTTGTCTGCTTATTTTAAAGAGCATATAACTTTTTTTGTGAAGTAGTTTGATTGCACGATAAATATTTTTAATATTTATTAAAATTATTTAGAATATAATTTAATAAGTAGATTATATGACCTAAATAATGATTGATTTGTTTATCATTTTATTATAAAAGATGGTACAATATAAAGCGTAGGAGTGATTTAATGGATAAGACAGATATTAATGTCAATAATGCTGAAGAAGCAAAAGAAGAAAAGAGTGTTGAAGAAACTGAACATACAGCTAGTGAAGTAGTAGAAACTAAAGAGGTAGAAACTCAAGAAGTAGAATCTGAAGTAGTAGAAACTCAAGAAGTAGAAACTCAAGAAGTAGAAGCTGAAGTAGTAGAAACTAAAGAAGTAGAAACTAAGGCTAGTGTAGAAACAGAAAAACCAGCAAAAAAGGTTGCACCAAGAAGAAGAGAATACAGACAACCATCTTATCGTAGTAATAACCAATTTGGATGGGAAAGTTTAGATACTGTCCAAGATGAACGTAAGCAAGAATTAATTCAAGAAATCTTCGACCTTAGTGGTGAAGAAAATGAAGAAAAAATTGAAGAAATTCAAGAAGAATGGGAAATGATCCATGATGAAGGTACAGACAAGCGCTTAGAAACGCGTTTTGAGAGAGCACTTGAAAGACATACTGCATCACAGGAAGCAATTGATGAAGCAATCGCAATCAAAACTGACTTACTAAGACAAGCTGAAGAAATGAAAGAATCAACCAGATGGAATAAAACAGCCGACAAATATAAATCTTTGCAAAAAGAGTGGCGTAATTCCGGTTGGGCTGGAGATCCTGATAATGATGAACTTTGGGATAAATTTCAAGCTGTAAATGATCATTTCTTTAACAGAAGAAAAGAACACTTTGACCAACGAGTTGAAAGAATTCAAAAAGCTGCTGAAATTAAAGCAGAACTTGTTGAAAAAGTTAAAGAATATGAAGAATCGACAGAATGGAAGAGTACATCTGCCGTTATGCACCAAGCTATGGATGATTGGAAAGCTGCAGGTTTTGCAGGACGTGGAACAGATGACAAACTTTGGGCTGAATTTAACGAGTCAAGACAAAAGTTCTTTCAACGTCAAAATGAACATTTTGAAGGATTACGTCAAAAGCAAAAAGATGCCTTTGATACAAAGACAAACCTTGTTGAACTAGCTCAAGAATTACAAGATTCTACAGATTGGGAACCAACAAGAATCAAAATGGAAGAATTTATGGAAGAATGGCGCGAAGCTGGATATAGTGGTCGTAAACATGATAATAGTCTTTGGGAAGCTTTCCAAGGTGCTAGAGATGTTTTCTACAAAAATTTCCATTCGCAACAAAGTTTCAATAAAGAAGGTCGCTTAGAAGAAATCGAAACAGAACTTGAAAATGTTAATGCTCAAATAGATTCTTTAGAATTATTGAATGAAACTATTATAGCTAAATATGACAACTTACTAAATCGTGCACTTCCAGCAGAAGATCATGAGTCTTTTCCAGAGTTAAATGAAGCTAAAGAAAAAGAACTATCAGAATTACAAGGATATATTACGAATAATAATAAATCCATTAATGAACACTTTGATACTTTAGACCGATTAAACAATGAATTAGATAAACTTAATAGATAAACAAAAAAACCTGAATTTTATAATTCAGGGGTCTTGGTGTGTAAGTAATTAATTTAATCNNAGTATTTACTACTTACACAGTTTATATTACACTCTCGAATTTTATAATTCAGGTTTTTATTTAGTGTATTCTTCAATCAGTTCTTTATCGATATTTATAAAGACTGTTTCATAGTCATCAATTTTTACCATTCCTAGAGGTGCTCTAGGAATTTTTTTTACATTTTTAATCTGAGTAAAATTAACTGGGATATTACTTGACGCTTTTGCTTTAGAATAATAAGCTGCAAGACTTGCTGCTAAATCTGTGACTTCTTTTGTTAGATTATTAGTTGCGACAACTACATGAGCTCCATGGTAATCTTGAACATGAAACCAATAGTCTTTTTTTGAAGAAGCTTTAAAGGTTACATAGTCGTTTTGAATGTTGTTTTTTCCAACTCGAATGGTTGTGTCAACATCATACTCAATATTTAAAAATTTTGGAGCCTTAGGCTTACGCTTATCTTTAAATTTGCTCTTGTCAAAGATATACTTATTGTCAATTAGTTCCTGGCGCATTTCCTGAGCACTATTTATATCAGCAAAGTCTAATTGATCAGTTAAAATTTCAAAATATTTAATTTCATTTTCGGTGTCAAGTATTTGTTGCTGTAAATGTTTAAGTGAATTAGTTTTTTTACGATAAATTTTATAATACTTTTGGGCATTTCCAATCGCATCTAATTTCTCGTCTAAATCGATTGTTATTGGTTTAGCTGTTTCATAGTCAACTAAGTTGGTATATTTCATACCTTTTTTTATTTGATTTTGATAAGTTATAATTAAATCTCCATATTTGAGAAATATATCAGCGTTTTGATTTTTGTCGAGTTCTTCATTTAGCTTGAGTAGTTTTCGTTTTTGTTTTTTTAATTGAGCTTTGACAAACTTCGCTAAGTCTCTGGTGCTTTCTGCGATTCGCTTTTTAAGGGCTATGTCATAATACAACTTCTCAAAACCTTGGTGGATTGGATAAGCCTTATAAGTTTGTTTCAAATGCAGTAGGGGAATAGCGTGGAAATCTGGTTTTTTTAAACCTTCAGTAATGACTAACTTATCCGACTTTTTGATTTCGTCCATTATTGTTAAAAAAGATTGATTGTTTGCTATACGGTATCTAACTTCTTTTTCAAGTGTTGGTGAAAATCCTGAAAACTGTTTAACTAACGAATCATTTATATCAAAGTCATTATTCTTAAAGGGGTTCTTTTTAAATTGTGGTAAAGATATTTCATATTTGGCTCCAGGAATAATTGCTGCATTAGGATTTTCAATCGGCGAAATCCGTTTTGTCGCATCATAAATAATATCGTTTTCATCGCAAAATATCATATTTGCAAAACGTCCTAAAAGCTCTAAATATATATTAAAAATCACTTCATCTCCAATATTATTGTGGCTTTTAATTTTTAGCATTACAAATCGGTCATAATCCTTTTGTTTTATCTCAATAATTTGGCCATTTAATAGGTGTTTTCTCAACAGCATTACAAAGTTATTAGGATATTTTTCATTTATATAATCTTTTTCAGTAAAGTGAATTCGATTACTTATTGACTCAGTACTTATTAGTAAAACTTTAGATTCTTTTTTTGTTTTTACATAAAAAAGAATCTCGGTTTTATTGATTCCATATATTTTATTAATTCGCATTGGCAAATAATTATTTAAATCAAAAATGACTTTACTTAAAAGGATTCCATCTAATGCCATCTAATCACTCTTTCCTATATCATTATAGCAAAATAACAGAAATTTATTATAAAAATTATTGTATAAATACTATTGTTATGGTAGCATAAGATTAATATTACATGGGAGGTAAAGATGGCAGACATCATAAGTCAAGCGCAAACAGTTGGTTTTGATTTTTTAATTGTAATGTCAGGATTAGGATTGTTTTTATTTGGGATAAATACAGTTGGAGAACAATTAAAAAATATTGCTGGAAATAGAATGAAATCGCTTATTGATCGCTATACAACTAATCCAATCAAGGGTATATTTGTTGGGATAATAGTGACAGCGTTGATGCAATCTAGTTCTGCTACAACAGCCTTGGTTATTAGTTTAGTTCGTTCAGGTTTAATGTCACTAGGACAGGCAATTGGTATATTTATGGGGTCCAACATTGGGACGACCGTAACGGCCATTTTAATTGGTTTTAACATCAGTCGGATTGCTCCATATGCAATTGTTATCGGTGCCTTTATGGAATTATTTGCAAAAAGACAAAAAACCTTAAACTATGCGAGATTATTAATTGCTTTTGGTGCTTTATTCTTTGGTCTATCTTTAATGGGGGATGGTTTAAAAGTTTTAGCCGATATGCCAATTTTTACGCAGTTTGCGACAACACTTTCTACAAATAAATTATATTCATTACTTTTAGGGATATTTATGACGATGCTGATTCAATCTTCATCGGCAACA
>LFRM01353703.1_pt2 | contig 18590 bp, 17 predicted proteins | sample 618341 | NCBI WGS metagenome assembly LFRM01 (sample SAMN03654438, study PRJNA283298) | anaerobic digester metagenome | isolation source: pool of bioreactors CSTR01a, CSTR02a, and CSTR03a thermophilic anaerobic... | place: Denmark: Kgs. Lyngby | collected 2014-05-21 | reverse complement strand
ATTGCATACGTCAACCGAGTACGCTTTTGCCGACTCAAGGGAACTGGCCGCCGTCTTTCAGGGTAAATCGGGGTATACCTATGCCCGTCAGGGAACCCCGACAACGGCTGCTCTTGAAGATAAAATCACTTTGATGGAAGGGGGAGCAGGCACCGTTACGTTTGCCACAGGCATGGCGGCCCTGTCTTCCATCTTCATGACGCTGTTAAAACAGGGTGACCACCTGGTTTCCAGCCAGTTTGTTTTTGGTAATACCAATAGTTTGCTGGGCACTCTTGATCGACTTGGCGTATCAGTGACTTTTGTTGATCCTGCCAATGCGCAACAGGTAAAAGACGCAATCCGCCCTGAAACAAAAATGATATTTACCGAAACCATTGCCAATCCGGGTACGCAAATTGCCGATTTGTCAGCAATTGGTGATATTTGCGAACTGCACAATCTGGTTTATGTGATAGACAACACCTTAACGTCACCATGGTTGTTTCAGGGTAAAAGCGTCAAGGCTTCATTGGTCATGAATTCATTGTCCAAATATATCTGTGGTCATGGCAATGCGCTGGGCGGTGCGGTTACCAATACCGGTTTGTATGACTGGTCCGGCTATGACAATATTTATGATAACTACAAAACCGGCCCTGCAAACGCCTGGGGTTTAACCCAAATCAAGAAAAAAGGCTTGCGTGACATGGGGGCTACGCTCTCATCTGATGCCGCTCATCGAATTGCCGTGGGAGCTGAAACACTTGCTTTAAGAATGAAGCAATCCTGTTCAAATGCATTGGCTCTTGCCCGTTTTCTTGAGAAGCATCCCGGGATCGCCAGTGTGCGCTATCCCGGCTTAAGCCAGCATCCGCAGCATGAACGTGCGGCTACCCTGTTTAACCACCGTTTTGGGGCGTTGCTGGGTGTAGAGCTGGTGGATGGCATTGATTGCTTTGAGTTTTTGAATAAGCTGAATGTGGTGGTGCTGGCGACGCATCTGGGTGATGCCAGGACCTTGGCTTTGCCAGTGGCACACACCATTTATTATGAAATGGGACCTGCCCGTAGGGCTGAAATGGGTATTGGTGATAATTTGCTGCGCGTCTCCGTAGGTATTGAAGATGAGGAAGACCTGATCAATGATTTCAGGCAGGCACTAGCACAATGCATGGATGCCGCGTAACAACAGGCGGAGCGTGGTTTTAACCGACCTTGCACGGGTGTATAAAAAATCATACAAATTAATTGCTTTCCATTGATAATGGCCGCAAGACTAGTAAATATGCGGGTTTTGCTGTATTTTTTCTTGACAGCCAATAAGATTAAAGGGAAGATACGCGTGATGATTTACATCAGAGTTAATTTAGAAAAGGGGTTTTCCTGAATGAATAAGACAGAATTAGTTGAATACATTGCATCTAAGGCCGATATTTCCAAAGCAGCTGCTGGCCGCTCTCTGGATGCAATGATCGCTGCAGTGAAAGCAACACTGAAAAAAGGCGAGACGGTAACCTTGGTTGGTTTTGGTACATTTGCCGTTTCTACGCGTGCAGCCCGCACTGGTCGTAACCCACGCACTGGCGAAGCCATCAAAATCAAAAAAGCCAAAGTACCTAAATTCCGTCCAGGTAAAGCACTGAAAGATGCGGTAAACTAAATTTGGTTTGTAATGCTTGGAAAACGGTTTTTAATTGAATAATCAACCGGTGCTGTTCCAGGCCTTGCAAAAAGTAAAGCACCCACTGCTTGATTAATGTCTGACAGTGTGGTGCTTTTTTTATGTTAGACTGCTTGGAATTGAGTAATACAATGGATAATTCCGGAATGCTGACTGACAGGTTTGGTCGAAAAATTGATTATTTACGCATATCACTGATACCACCCAGGGTTTCGGCAATCGCATTAGGGCGGCCTGGCAGGTTCAGAATCAGGCTGTTGCCGCGGATGACACCCACTTGACGGGATAAAATGGCAGTAGGAATGAAGTGCAGGCTGATTTGTCGCATTTGCTCGCCAAACCCGGGGATGATACGATCGGCAACAGCAAGGGTGGCCTCAGGTGTCACGTCACGCAAATAAGGGCCGGTACCGCCGGTGGTTAAAATCAATGGGCATTTTTGAATGTCTGAAAGCTCAATCAGGGTTTGTTCAATAATAGGCTGCTCATCGGGAATTAAATGCTCTACAAATTCCAGCGGGTTTAATACTGCAGAGCTTAACCAGGATTTTAATGCGGGCAAGCCCTGATCTTGATAGGTTTTATTAAAGGCCCGATCGCTGATAGAGACGATGCCAATGCGTAGTGTTTCCACACTGATTCCTTTGACGGCACTTGCTTTTACAATGATGAATAGCGAATGTTGTTGAATGAAGGCGTGTTTGTGCCAGGCACGATGTGAATTTATGCCAGAATACATGACCTGAATTCTTGCCTTTAAAAGAATTGTATTCTATACCATTGAAATTATCTTATTCCCCCTGTTTTGCTTAGTGTTAAGGATAAAAAACGTGACAGATCAACAATTAACGCATTTTGACAGTCAGGGCCAGGCCCATATGGTTGATATTTCAGAAAAAAAAGAAACCAAGCGGGTTGCCCGTGCCAGTGGAAAGATAAGTATGAACGAAGTGGCTTACCGTTTGCTGGTTTCAGGACAAAGTAAAAAGGGTGATGTATTGGGTATTGCACGCATTGCCGCTATCCAGGGCTCTAAACATACCAGTCTGCTGATCCCACTGTGCCACCCTTTAAGCCTTACGCACGTGAGCATTGAATTCAATCTGGAAGATGCGCGGCAATCTGTTGAAGTGGTGGCTACCACTGAAACCACCGGTAAGACGGGTGTTGAAATGGAGGCCCTGACAGCGGTTTCAACGGGTTTGCTGACCATCTACGATATGTTGAAAGCAGTGGATAAGGGAATGCAAATAGGCCATATTCAATTGCTTGAAAAAAAGGGTGGCAAGTCGGGCGATTGGCGTGCGGGTTAAGGTCACAGGAAGCGTGCCAAACAGGTGTTGCGTAACGGTGTATGGATGGATCGCCGGATCGGTGGATATGCAAGCATGAGCTGTATCAATCACTGGCGTAATAGCGGGTTTTGAAACAGTAGGTGATGTTATACTTTTTTGTTATTTGTATAAACGTCTGGCACCTCTTGGGTAAAAGGAATAAGGTCGTGATTAAACGGATATTGCTGATGTTGGCATGCACTGGTTTTGGCTGCGTTTCAGCGGCAACCATCACGGTTTCCGCTGCAGCCAGCCTGAAAGATGTTTTTCAGGAAATCGGCCTGAAATTTGAGCAGGCACATCAGGGTCAACGCGTTGATTTCAATTTTGGCGGTTCAGGCAGCCTGCTTCAGCAAATACGTAACGGGGCGCCCGTAGATGTTTTTGCCAGTGCCGACCTTAAAAACATGCAAGATGCCAATGATGGCGGGTTTTTGCAACATAACCGGCAAACCAGTTTTGTCAAAAATGAATTGGTGCTTATTGTTCCTGCAGCCAGCACTTTAAAACTGGAAAGCCTGAACGATCTGCAAAACAAGGCGGTAAAACGTCTTGCCATAGGCAACCCATCCAGTGTCCCGGCAGGTCGCTATACTGAAACAGCCCTTAAAAAAGCCGGTCTTGATGAAACCCTGAAAAATAAAACGGTTTATACATAGAACGTACGACAGGCCCTTGAATATGTAGCGAATGAAAGCGTAGAGGCCGGTTTCGTTTATGGTACAGATGCTAAAATCCTGGCCGACAAGGTCAAGGTTTCCTTTAATGTCGATCTTGAAGAACCGGTTATGTATCCGATCGCCGTGTTAAAGGACAGCAAAGAGCCAGAGCTTGCCAAGCAATTTGTAGATTATATATTATCTGAAGAAAACCGAGCCATTTTCGATAAATACGGTTTTGCTCATCCTTAACAGGCAGGAAAGCTGGTAATGCAGTCTGTAATGGTGCCTTTGCTCCTGTCTGTCAAAGTGGCTGTTTGGGCTACCTTGATCAATCTTGTCCTGGGTATCGCTTTTGGATGGTACCTGTCTCAAAAGCGTAGTTTTTTCAGGCAGGTCCTTGATGTCCTTGCCACCTTGCCAATGGTGTTGCCACCAACGGTATTGGGGTATTATTTGCTGGTTTTGTTCGGTAACAAAACCGGTTTAAGCAAGTGGCTTGAGTCCAATTTTGGTTTTGGTCTTATTTTTTCCCTTAACGGCGCCATTATTGCTGCGGTTATTGTCACTTTTCCACTTGTTTTCAAGCCGGCACGCGCTGCTTTCGAGTCGGTTGATGAGCAATTGCAGCAGGTTGGCTGGGTCTTGGGGGTTTCGAAAGCCGCTGTCTTTTTTCGGGTTTTTCTGCCTTTGGCCTGGCGGGGAATTCTTGCCGGTCTATTGCTGGGCTTTGTTCGGGCCTTGGGTGAGTTTGGCGCGACTTTAATGGTTGCCGGCAGTATTCCGGGTAAAACCCAAACGCTTTCAATTGCCATTTATGATGCGGTTCAGGCAGGACACGATAGTGAAGTCAATCAATTGGTTTTACTGATATCGCTAGTATGTATTGCTGTTTTGGTATTGGCTTATTATCTTTCTCCAAAGCGTGCCTGAGATGATTTTTGATATCAACATCCAGAAAAAACTGGTTTCCGCATCCAGAACATTCATGCTGGATACGCAGGTGTGCAGTCATCAGGAGCAGGTCATTTTATATGGCCCTTCCGGAATTGGCAAATCCCTGACGGTAAAATGCATAGCGGGGTTATTGACCCCGGATAGTGGCATGATAAAAATTAAAAACAGGGTCTTGTTTGATAAACAAAAAAATATCAATATTGCGCCACAGGAACGTAACGTAGGTTATATCCTGCAAAACTATGCCTTGTTTCCTCATTTGACTATAGAGCAAAATGTGGGCTTCGGGCTAAACCGTAAGGGCTGGGTTAACAGGATTTCACCTGATAACCTTGAGAAAATCCACCACTGGTTGAGCCGGTTTCAGATTGCCGATCTGGCCCGCCAGTATCCGGGCCAATTGTCTGGTGGCCAGCAACAGCGGGTTGCCCTTGCCAGGGCGCTTATCATAGAACCTGAATTGCTGCTCCTTGATGAACCGTTTTCCGCACTTGATAAAAAATTGCGCAGACATATGCGTGAAGAAGTCAAAGAGTTGCTGGAAGAGTTGAGGATTCCTCTTATGCTGATTACTCATGACGAGGAAGATATTCAAGCGTTTTCGGCAGAGTTGATTGAATTCAAACTTTAATAGCATTAAATAAAATACATGCGCGCCCAGTCATATTTTCCTTTCTAAAAAAAATTGAATGTAGTCAATTGGCGGGCTTTCTTGTGTTCTTGAAATGACCGGCTTGAATTGTTGTTGAAATAAGCATGTGATTTTTATGCTCATGTTTGTTAATTTGTAAATATTTAAAGTGATAATTTTTTTCAACTAAATTGTTACTTATAACAGCCCCAAACGTTTGCACTACTCGGAAGTCCGTGAAGCCGGTACCAATGAATGGAAGCGAATCTCATGGAGTGATGCTTTTGATCGTATTGCCCGCCTGATTAAAGAGGAGCGTGATGAACATTTTGTTGTAAAAAACGACAAAGGCGTCACGGTTAACCGTCTTGAGGCAGTAGGAATGGCCTGTACGTCCGCCGGTTCTAACGAAGCCGGTATTCTGACCCAAAAATTCATTCGCTCTTTGGGTATCGTGGCGGCAGACTCGCAGGCACGTGTTTGCCATGCGCCCACGGTGTCTGCACTGGCCTCTACATTTGGCCGGGGGGCAATGACCAATACTTTCTGTGACATGCAGAATGCCGATTTTATTCTGGTCATGGGCGGCAATCCGGCAGAAGCGCATCCGGTTGGTTTCAAATGGGTCATTGAGGCGAAGAAGAAAAAGGGTACCAAACTCATTGTTTGTGATCCGCGTTTTAACCGAACCGCTGCGGTGGCAGACCATTACCTGCCGATTCGTTCAGGAAGTGATATTGCCTTTTTGGGGGCGGTCATTAACTGGCTGATTGAAAACGATAAGATTCAGTGGGAATATGTAAAAGCTTATACCAATGCCAGTTTCATTGTTGATGAAAGATATGGCTTCCATGAGGGCCTGTTTACAGGTCATCCCGATTACTCCGAGACCAGTGATGCCACGGCAGCCAATGCAGATCCGCTGGCTGATACGCATGCGCCCGAAAACACCACTTACGATACGAGCTCATGGACTTACGAGCTTGATGAAAACGGTTATGCCAAGGTTGATCCGACACTGACACATCCGCGCTGTGTATGGAATTTAATGAAAGAACATTATTCCCGCTACACGCCCGAGATGATGACAAAAATCACGGGAACACCGATTGAGGACTTCCTGTTGGTGTGCCAGGCTTTGGGTGAAACCAGTGTGCCTGACAAGACCGGAACGATTCTTTACGCCCTGGGTTGGACGCAGCATACTTATGGAACCCAGAATATCCGTACGATGGCCATGATCCAGCTTATGCTGGGTAATATCGGTATGGCTGGCGGTGGCGTCAACGCCTTGCGTGGGCATTCCAATATTCAGGGTTTGTCTGATCTGGGCGTGCTGTCCACGAGCTTGCCAGGCTATCTGGTGCTGCCCAATGAAAATCAGCATCCCACTTTTGATGATTACCTTCAAAAACAAACACCCAAATCCTTCCGTCCAGGCCAGCTGAATTACTGGAGCAATACACCGAAGTTCATGGTTAGCCTGCTTAAATGGTTCTTTGGTGAAAAGGCCACTAAAGAAAATGACTGGGGTTATGACTGGTTGCCTAAATGGGACAAGATGTACGATAGCCTGCAAATGACCGACATGATTTATCAGGGACAAATGCACGGCCTGTTGGTGCAGGGTTTCAACATTACCAGTTCATTCCCCGACTCAAAACGGGTCACCGAGGCTTTCTCGAAGTTGAAATTCCTGGTGGTGATGGACCCCTTGAATACTGAAACAGCCACTTTCTGGGAAAATCATGGTGAACATCACGATGTTGATCCTGCCAGTATCCAGACGACGGTTTTCCGTTTGCCAACGCCCTGTTTTGCAGAAGAAGAAGGCTCCATCGTCAACTCATCACGCTGGTTGCAGTGGCACTGGGCCGGGGCACATCCGCCGGGCGATGCCAAGCCTGACCTGGAAATTCTGGCTGAAATCCATCAACGGCTTAAAAAGTTATATCTGGAAGAGGGTGGTACGGTACCAGAGCCAATTGTTAATCTTGATTGGCAGTACCAGAATCCGCTTAGCCCCTTGCCGCATGAGATGGCCAAGGAGTTTAATGGTCGTGCCCTTGAGGACATCAAAGACGAGATGGGCAATATCGTCATACCCAAAGGTCAGTTGCTGGATGGTTTCCATCAGCTGCGCGATGATGGAAGCACCTCGTGTGCCTGCTGGGTTTTTTCAGGTAGCTGGACTAAAAACGGCAACCAGATGGCCCGTCGCGACAATACCGATTCCGGTTTAGGCAATACGCCCGGATGGGCCTGGGCCTGGCCGGCTAACCGCCGCATTCTGTATAACCGTGCATCGTGCGACCCCAGTGGCAAGCCATGGGATAAAAGCCGTACATTGATCGAATGGGATGGGCGCAAATGGGTGGGCGCCGATATACCTGACTTCAAGGCGGATGAGGCACCTGGTACGGACATGAATCCGTTTATCATGAACGAAGAGGGTGTTGGCCGTTTGTTCTGTGCCAGAAAATTGGTGGATGGCCCTTTTCCCGAGTCTTATGAGCCTATGGAAACGCCATTGGGCACCAATCTGCTGCACCCCGGCGTAGTGCACTCACCGGCCGTGCGCATGTTTGACAGTGCCAGAAACCGTTTTGGCAAGAAAGACAAGTATCCCTATGTGGGTACGACTTACCGCCTGACTGAACATTTCCAATTCTGGACCAAGTCTGTCAAGCTGCTGATGATTGCCCAACCCGAGCAATTTGTTGAAATTAGCGAAGAGCTGGCCAAAGAGAAGGGAATTGAAAAAGGCGATTGGGTAACCGTCAGCACCATCCGTGGCTCTATCAAGGCCAGGGCGGTTGTCACGAAACGGATCCGGCCTTTGCTGGTTAATGGAGAAACCCTGCACCAGGTCGGTATTCCCTTGCATGGTGGATGGGTTAATGTATCGGACAGAAAACAGTATTTAGTAAATACCTTGACGCCTTTTGTGGGTGACTGTAATGCACAGACACCCGAATACAAAACATTTTTAGTGAACGTGGAAAAGGCTTAAGGAGTTAGAAAATGGCATTGCAATCTTTAGATATCCGTCGTCGTTCCGCGACAGCTGAAATGACACCACCTCCCGGCGTTCGTCAACCGGAAGAAGTGGAAAATTAATTGACGTGACAACCTGTATTGGCTGCAAAGCCTGTCAGGTAGCCTGTTCCGAATGGAACGATTTGCGAGATGATATCGGGATCAACCATGGTGTGTATGACAACCCGATAGATTTGACGGCAGACAGCTGGACCGTTATGCGTTTTGCCGAAACAGAGGAAAACGGCAAGCTTGAATGGTTGATCCGCAAGGATGGCTGCATGCATTGCACCGATCCGGGCTGTCTGAAAGCCTGCCCTTCACCCGGTGCCATTATTTTGTATACGTTTTCGGGTGCCAGGGTTTCGTGCCACAGTTTGTTGCGGCTGCGTAATAACTGGATCAGTTCATCGCGGGTGCCGCCAGGCCACTCAATGGTTTCTTCGGCAATGGACAATTGTTCTTTTAGTTTTGCCATATAGATGATTTTTAACATAATGTGTAATGCCATGGTTATGATGCTAGACGGGTCATTATAACCAAAGTTGGTGGGTCTGCCGCATTCACGCTTTGCGGGTTTGTGAGTGAGTTTTGCGTGGAAAATATTGAATTTTCATATTTGTTGTAAATTTGTCATGATTTTCGTTTGTTTTAACGATATTTTCAATAAAGGCTTGTCAGCCTTAAAAAGGGTATATATAATTTAATTCTTCAGTTAAGCAATGGGTGCTTAGCTCAGTTGGTAGAGCGGCGCCCTTACAAGGCGTAGGTCACAGGTTCGACCCCTGTAGCACCCACCATTGCTAAATTGGCAAATCAGGCACTTACATAAGTAAGTGCTTTTTTTATGCCTGTTTAAATCGCGCTATTTCTGCAAAAAGAGGTGGTTTAATGGGTTTCAAAAACGGGTTTCAAAATCCGGGTGGTGCTTTCCAGTTGAAAAATTTAACCGGAAAGCAATTGTCGCGTTATGAGTGGTCAAACCAGCTTTTGAATAACTGGATTACTTCAGGGTTGCCCGATTGGGTCTGGCTGGGATCAAGCTCCAGGATGGCATCCTGATCAACCGGAAAGTATTCGTTGGCAATACGGGTGGCTGCTTCATAAATGGGTTCCAGTTCAAAGCCTGGTTTGGCAATGGCATCCAGAAAAGTTTCAAGTGCATATCTGCCCTTTTCATTTAACTTGTACATATTGTTCTCCTGTAAAGCAGAATGTATTGATTGCAAGAGGCTAATTACAGCTAGCAGCTTACGTTTTATAGTGTTTGTGCGGCAAGTCATAACAAGTGCAAGAGGTCATGCTGCAACAGTTGCCTGGCCTGTTTTGACACTTCTGGTGTATGTCACGTTGATGTCGCAAAGGCATATCATAATTCTATTGTTTTCTACAGGAGGGAGCAATGAGAATATTTGCCGAGCGTGTTTATAGCTGGTTAGCCTTTTGTGTCAATGTGATTGGTGTATGTGCGGTTGATGTGGTCAATTCTGATGTCTCGGCACAAGATGAATAATTGTCTTGAGTGTTTCAGGCTTTAGGAGTCAGGCTGAAAGTTTGGCTGAATTTCCCGAACTGATTTTTTCTTAAGCTAAAATGCTCTTGCGGTCATTGTTGACCGTCAATGCAAATAGAAAAAAATTACGACGCTTACATGAAATTCATTCATACCTCTGACTGGCACTTGGGCCGTCAGTTTGCCAGCCGTATTCTGATTGAAGACCAGGAGTATGTGCTGGACCAGATCATTGCTTACCTTGAGCAGCATCAGGTGCAGGCTTTGCTGATTAGCGGCGACATCTATGATCGTTCGGTGCCACCGGTGTCAGCGGTGGCTTTGCTGGATAAAACCTTAAACCGGATAGGGCAACTGAATATTCCGGTCATCATGATTCCTGGCAATCACGACAGTGCGCAGCGTTTGGGGTTTGCCGCTCAACAGTTAAGGGCGTCCGGTGTGCATATCATTGCCGATTTTGATCAGATGATCAAGCCGGTTGTGATTGATGACAAGGGTGAGCGGGTTGATTTTTATGGCATACCTTTTAATGATCCCGAGCTGGTACGCAATTATTTTCAGGCGCCGGTCAGCACTTATGAAGCGGCGCATCGCCTGCTGGCAGAAAAAATCAGACAGGTGATGGACGCGGAGCGGGTCAATGTATTGCTGGCTCACTGTTTTCTGGAAGGGGCGGTTAACTCCGAGTCTGAGCGGCCTTTGTCAATTGGCGGGTCTGATGTAGTGCCTCATACGGTTTTTGATGGTTTTGATTATGTGGCGCTGGGCCATTTGCATGCGCCCCAGTATAAAGGGGCAGAGCATATCCGTTATTCGGGTTCTATTCTTAAATACAGTTTTTCCGAGCAGTTTCACAACAAGGGCGTTACCCTGGTGGAGCTGGATACAAATGGCAAGGCAAGCATGCAAAACTTGCCCCTGAAACCCTTGCGCGATGTGCGGACCCTGGAAGGGACATTGGCCGATATTGTTGAAATGGGCCGGCAAGACCCCAATGCGCACGATTACGTGTTGGTAAAGCTTGCGGATACCCATGCCGTGCTGGATCCGATAGGGAAAATCCGCGAGGTATATCCTAATGTATTGCAACTGGAAAAACCTGGTCTGTATCGTGCCGAAGCAGAGGTGCTGGCACCGGGGCAGGCCCTGAAGCGTGATGAGTACGATCTGTTTTGTGACTTTTTTGAACAGGTGGCCGGACAGGCGCTTAGTGCGCCGCAGAAGCAGGCGGTTAAAGAAGTGATTCTTGAGGTTCGTAAAGAGGAGCGGGCATGAAACCCGTTTATTTGAGCATGCAGGCTTTTGGTCCTTTTGCGGCAAAAGAAGAAGTTGATTTTACCCGCCTGGGCGAAAACCCCCTGTTTCTGATTAATGGGCCAACCGGTGCGGGTAAAAGCACCTTGCTGGACGCCATCTGTTTTGCCCTGTATGGCCAGGCGGCCGATGATGACCGTGAGCCCGCTGCCTTGCGCTCGGACATGGCGGCCCCCCAATTGTTAACCGAAGTTGAATTCTTGTTTGCATTGGGTGAAAAACAATACCGTATTGCCAGGATGCCGGCCCAGAGCAAGCCCAAGCAGCGGGGTGAAGGTTTTACCACGCAGGCGACTGAGGCAAAACTGTGGGAAATAACGGCTGACGGGAATGAAATTCTGCTGGTGCAGAAAAAAGCCACCGAAGTAACTGAAAAGGTGGTTGAGCTGACAGGCCTGACAGCTGAGCAGTTCAGGCAGGTGATGGTATTGCCACAGGGCAAGTTCAGGGCTTTGTTATTGGCCAATTCCCAACAAAGGGAAAGCATTTTCAGCCAGTTGTTTCAAACCGCCATTTATCGCAAAATAGAAGAAAAACTGAAGCAGCGGGCGGCGGGTATTGAAGAAAGTAAAAAAGAATATGACCTGAAAATTGCCGGTTTGCTGGAATCGGTCGATTGCGGTTCGGAAGCGGCCCTGAAAGAAAAAACCAGTCAACTTGCACCGCTTGTCGAGGAACTTAAAACGCAAAAAGAACTCGCCTTTGAGCAATTCTTGCTGTTTGAAAAAGAGCGCTCCGGCGCAACGGCTTTGCAGGAATTGTTCAGGCAGAAAGAAAGTTGCCAAAATTCATTGGCCACACTTGAGCAGGCGCGCGGACAATTGCGGCAATCCGAACATAAGCTTGCGCGTTCCAGCCAGGCCGCTTTGCTAATGCCGCTTATTCAGGCGCGCGAAGTGGCGGAAAAACACTGCGAAAATCTGCGGCAGGAATTGCAGGCGCTGGCGCTGAAAATGGCTGGTGCCGGGAAAAAGCTTGAAGAAACCCGCGGGCAATTTGAACTGGCCACAACCCAGTACCGGCAAAAAGATGACTTGAATGTTCAAATCCATGAACTTGAGCGTTACCGTGAACAAATGGTCTTGCTTCAGCAAAAGCAAGTGGAGCATGAGCGCCTGCAGGCAGTATTGCGTCAAATAAACCAGTCACATGATGAGCAGTTGTTTGCCCGGCAGCATAAACAGCAACAACTGGAGCAAACCAGGGAAAAAATTGTCGGGTTGCAAATTTTTGTTGAGGGCCTGTCTGATGCCGTGCAGCAACTGGATCAGGCTGAACATGCCCTGCAATTAAAAAAACAATATGATGCCTTGCTGGATAAAAGCCGGGCCTTGAAAGAGCGTTTGCGGGTTGACACCGCATCTGTGGAGAAAACGCGGCAAATCTGGCAGGAGATGCACCAAGAAGATACCCGGCTGCAAATCCAGTGGCACCGGGAACAGGCGGCACAGTTGGCCAGCCGTTTGCGGTTGAATGAGCCTTGTCCGGTGTGTGGCAGCACCACGCATCCGCAACCGGCACGGGTACAACAGGCGTTACTTGACAAGGAAGATCTTGAACAGTCTGCGCTAAGGCTTGAAAATGCGCGTCAGCAGCTGCAAAACATGGAAAATGCCTTGGTTCAGGTCCGTACCTTGCAAGAGGCGCTGGCGGTGCAAATCAATCAGCAAATCGAGACGCTGGGTGACAGTGCCAGCGTACCCGCCAGTACTTTGCAGGACATGTGTGAGCAGGCCCACAAACNNGCCCACAAACAGGTTAACCAGTGCAGGCAGGCCAGGCAGTCGCGGTCCTTGTTGCAAGAGCAGCTGGCTGTTCTTGCAAAGGAGCTGTCGCAGCTGGATGAAACCTTGCAGCATACCCGGGAAAAGCAGCAGGCCATCAGGCTTTCCCAGGCCTCCCTTGAAAATGAGCTCAAGCTTCGGCTGGCCGAATTGCCAGAGCCGTTTCGTGATGCCACCGTGCTGGAGCAAACGCTGACCGCTTTCAGGCAGCGTCTTGCTTTACTGCAAAATGAATATGAAATGTCCCGGCAGGCGTATGACCAAGCCAGCCAGGACAGTGTCCAGCTGCAGGAACGCAAGGCTGGGCTTGATAACCGGCAGGAACAGGCAATCGTTGTCTTGCAACAGGCGCGGCAGGCCTGTCAGGACCAGCTTGAGCGGCATGCTTTTGACAGTGAGCAGGCATGCAGGCAGGCGGTGCTGGACGAGCATGAAAGGCAGGCGCTTGAGCAGTATGTAAAGCGGTTTAACCGTCAACAGTATGAGCTTGAAGGACAGTATAAGAATATTTGTGAACAGCTTGAGGGTAAAACCCTGCCTGATTTGACGCAAATGGAAAGCCGGCATGAGCAGATGAAGCAGTTGCGTGACCAGGCCCAGCATGCCTGGCAGCAGCATGCCGAAAAATTGCATCAACTGGCATCGGTGGCTGTAAAAATTGACCGCATGCATGAACAAAATGCCGGTCTGGAACGGGAGTATGCCATTTATGGCACGCTCAGCCATATTGCCAATGGGCGCGGAGACAGCCGGATCAGCCTGCAGCGGTTTGTGCTAAGCGTATTGCTTGATGATGTCCTGGCCGATGCCACGATGCGCCTGCGTCTCATGAGCAAGGGTCGTTATCAATTGATCCGGAAAGAAGATCGGGCCAAGGGTAATAGCAGGTCGGGGCTGGACCTGGAGGTCATGGACGAATATACGGGTATTGCCCGGCCGGTTGCCACCCTGTCGGGGGGCGAGTCTTTCATGGCGGCGCTGTCGCTGGCGCTGGGCCTGTCGGATGTGGTCCAGGCCTATGCCGGCGGTATCAGGCTGGATACCCTGTTTATAGATGAAGGATTTGGCAGTCTTGATATGGACTCTCTGGATCTGGCTATTCGAACCTTGCTGGATTTGCAGGCAAGTGGCCGAACCATTGGTATTATTTCCCATGTAACTGAACTGAAAGAGCAAATGGCACTGCGCATTGATGTGCTGCCCTCGGCCAGGGGCAGCAGCATTCAGCTAAAAGGCGTTTAAAAAGTCATTTAACAGGGCAGGCGCACTATACAACGCGCTTGCCGCTTTCATCAATTACCGCTTGGCCGTCTTCTTTGCTGAATGCCTTAAGCTGGGGCAATGGCAGGATATCCAGCACTTCTTCGGAAGGGCGGCACAGCCTGGCGATTTCATTGTTAACCACCACGATGGGGCGGTTGATCAGGATGGGGTGCTCTACCATAAAGTCCAGCAGTTCATCGTCTGTCCATTTGGGGTTGGCCAGATCCAGTTCCTGGTAAATGGCTTCCTTGGCGCGAATAATATCCCTGACAGTATGCGTGGATTTTGCGATGATGTCGGCCAGTTCCTGTTTGCCGGGGGTATCCTTGAGGTATTCGATCACTTCAGGTTCAATACCGGTATTGCGAATAAGTGCCAGGGTATTGCGTGAAGTGCCACAACGTGGATTATGGTAAATCGTTATTTTGCTCATGTCGGCTCCTGTTAACCATAGGGTATGTGGTTGGGGATAATACCAGAGAAAAGATTGGATTGCCGCAAAGATTACTCTTGCGCCCGGTCATGAATGATTTGCTGGCGCAACTCTTTAAGCTGGAGGAGGATGTCAAACCAGGGATGTCTGTTGGGATTCATGGCATAGCAGCCATGTTTTTCGCTCCAGGCCTCCGCCATAGCCGGTCATGCTGCCGTCTTTGCCAATAACCCGATGGCAGGGGATGACGATTGAAATGGGGTTGGCGCCGTTGGCCAGCCCAATGGCCCGTGAGGCTTTCGGATTGCCGACTTTGGCCGCCAGTTCCCCATAGCTCATGGTTTGGCCATGGGGAATTTCTTGCAGGGCATGCCATACTGCGCGCTGGAACCCGGTGCCACCGGTTGCCACCGGAATACTGTCCAATGCGTCAAGGTTGCCATTGAAATAGTCTTGCAGGTTCTTTTCGTAGGGGCATGGCGTGCTGGCGGGAATGATTTCAGTTTGCCCGTATTGCCGATGCAATAAATTAAGCATCCGTTCTTCATGATCGGCAAAATCAAGCACCCTGAGCTTATTCCCGTCATCGGTCATCAGAATGATTTCTCCCAGTGGAGAGGCCATTCTGGACATATAGAGTTTCATCATATTTTGACCAATGATTAAATTTTGCGTAAATTGATATACCATTCAATATTTTAATGCGATTAATTCAACAAGAAAGCTCAAAATGAGAATATTGGTAATTGAAGATGACGGTATCCTGGGTTCTGCGCTACAGGAGTTTTTAAGTGCCCAGGGGTATGCGGTAGATTGGGTTAATAATGGCGGCCAGGTATTTGGTGCCGTTTCGGCCCAATCTTATGATTTACTGGTACTGGACCTGAATTTGCCGGATATGAGCGGGCTGGATGTCCTGAAGCGCCTGCGACAGCAAGGGCAACAGGAGCCCGCGCTTATTCTTACCGCCCGTGATGGCGTTGAAGACCGTGTGGCAGGGCTGGACGCCGGGGCTGATGATTATGTGACCAAACCCTTTGAACTGGCAGAGCTTGCCGCCCGCGTTCGCGCTTTTGCCCGCAGGCAGGCAGGCCAGCCCAGTCCGGTGCTTGAGGCCGGGCCCTTGGCATTTGATATGGTGGGGCGCGAGGTAAGGGTTAATAACGAGCGCCTGAACCTGTCTGTGCGTGAATTGTCTGTTCTGGAAATGTTAATGGCTAAAACCGGCAGGGTGGTAACCAAACGCCAGATTGTGAATTCCCTGTCGGCCTGGGATGCCGATTTCAGTGAAAATGCGGTAGAGGTTTATATCTACCGTTTACGCAAGCGGCTTGAAGGGCTTGGTGTTTCCATTCAAACCGTGCGGGGCTTTGGCTATTTGCTGGAAGTGGAATGAAAACCGCTGCTCTTTTGAGTTCCCTGAAAAAAAATCCCCGGCTACTGGCCAAGGGGTCCTTGTCACGCTACCTTATTATGCGGCTGATACCGGCACTTTTGGTATTGTTTGTGATGGATTTCAGCGTTACCTGGTTTATTGCGCATGAGTTTTCAATTGCCAGATGGGATTTGCAGGATATCTTTCTGCTGATTTTGTTTGGGCAGGTTCTGCTGGTGGTGCTGTTTACCTGGTTGGTGGTATATGGCGTGCGTTCCAGTCTTCGTTCAGTTAATCTGATTTCCGCAGAAATAGCCCAGCGTAACGAAGAAGATTTGCAACCGATTGATATGACAAATGTACCTACCGAATTGGCTCCTCTGGTAGTCCGTATCAATGAGTTATTCAAGCAGCTTGATGAGTCAATGGCGGCGCAAAGGCGTTTTATCGGGCATGCGGCCCATCAGCTAAGAACGCCTTTGGCCGGTTTGCGTCTTGAGTCTGAATTGATGTTGGCCCAGCCGTTGCCAAACGATGTCAGGGAGCGGGCCGAGCGGATAAAGTTTATCAGTAACCGGATGATTCATCTGGGACAGCAGTTGCTGGTGCTGGCACGGGCAGATCCTGCCACAAGGCCACAGAATAAATTTACCCAGATTGATTTATGTGAGTGGGTGCAAACAACGGGCTTGGAGTGGGTTCCCAAAACCCGGCAACACCATATCGATTTGCGTCTTGAGGCACCCGCAGGGCCGATATGGATAGACGGAGACCAGTTGTTGCTGGAAGAGTTGCTGGGTAATTTGATTGACAATGCCCTGAAGTATGCCAGGGGGGCGAAGAATATTGTGCTTACCGTAGGAACAAACCCGCCTTGCCTGTCGGTGGAAGATGATGGTTGCGGTATTGAACCCGAAGACAGACCCCATATTTTTGATGCTTTTTACCGGGCGGCCGGTGTAGAGGTAAATGGTTCGGGCCTTGGTTTGCAGATTGTGCGGGAGATAGCACGGGCGCATGGGGCGGGCTGGAGCATTGTCAGTAAGCCCGCCATCCAGGGAACCCGTGTTACGGTTGTTTTTCCGGGGCCCCGGATTGGTGCGCAATTGTCACGTCAGGACAGGTTTACCAGAATCTGAAGCGGGTTGCGATTTCTATATTGGTGCCAGAAGCCGGCAGTTCAGAATAAGAGGCCATATATTTTTTGTTGGTGATATTCAACAAGCTGATACTGACAGAGCTACTGTCGTCTTTACCAAAGTTAATGCCGGCACTTAAGTTAAGTGTGCCCCAGCCTGGCAAAGTACCAGAAGATGACTTGTTTTTGCTGGCGGCACGCAGGTAAAGATCAGACCACACCGGTTTGTTAAAAAGCAGGAATTCATTTCTTACGCCAATCCTGCCATATAGTTTGGGGGTGTCGGTATCTTTGGTTTTGATGCCTGAATGGGTTTCTTCACGGGTCATCCAGGTTCCGCTCATATAAGGGGTAATGAAGGTGTCGGGTAGGGTGTATTCGGCAAGGAATTCCAGCCCATATGTTTTGGCAGAATCGGCATTGACGTAAATATTGTCTGTTGCCAATGCGGTTGACGCGCATGCCGTGCTGACACCGCAGCTTAAGCTGGTGATATAGTTTTTGGCGGTACTGTAAAAAATGGCAGAATCCAACACCAGATTATTGTTGCTGTACCGTGCGCCCAGTTCGTAGTTTTTAGAGGTCTCAGGCTTCAGGTTGGGGTTATTATGCACGGTTTGCCCGCCGGCTGTCGTGGTGGTGTACAGTTTGGCCAGATTGGGAATTGTAAAGCCTTCAGAGTAAGAGGCACGCAGGCTGGTATTGGTAAAACCGGTATACACCAGGCCAAATGACTTGATGAATTTGCGATAGGTTTCATCGTCATTCATAAGCCCCGGATCGCTTTTCTTCAGATCGTTTTTTACATAAAAATAGCGTAAACCTGCCGTCAGTTTCAGGTCATCACTTAAACGCCATTCATCCTGTGCAAAGACAGACGTGGTGTTAATGGCTGCCTTAATGTAAGGTGTGCTAACCGTGGTGCTGGTGACAGGGAAGGGCATGCCCGGACGCTGAATGGCCGTAGTGGTGCTGGACAGCTTGTGGGCCTCGAGTTCATCGGCCAGGTGGTGCAGGCCGATAATGGTTTTGTGATCGGGATGAAGGCGGAAATCCAGTTGCAGGTTACCGCCGTAGTTAATGAGTTCATCAGTTGACTCGGAGCGGACCTTGACATTGACCATGGAATTCGGGGAAAGGTGAACCTGGTTTATGAACTCGCGGTCAACTTTCTGTTTATAAATATCAAAATGAATTTTTTCCAGGTATTTGCCCAGGTTGTCTGCTTCATAAAAAACGCTGACTTTACTGCGGTCCCTTTTGGGCAGGTCAATCAGAAAGTCTTTATACGTATTGCTTAATGAAGCAAGGTTTACCCAGCTTTTGGCTTCCAGCCGGTTTTTTTCAGCTTTTATGCCCAGGTAGTGATTGTTTTCCTGGCCGAAACGGTACCCCAGATGCAAGGAGGCGCTGTCTGATTGATAAGCGGTGTTATCAAGCCTGTCTTGCCCGCCGCTATATTCACTGCGTGGCACATGGCGGTT
>LFRM01202359.1_pt1 | contig 18592 bp, 18 predicted proteins | sample 618341 | NCBI WGS metagenome assembly LFRM01 (sample SAMN03654438, study PRJNA283298) | anaerobic digester metagenome | isolation source: pool of bioreactors CSTR01a, CSTR02a, and CSTR03a thermophilic anaerobic... | place: Denmark: Kgs. Lyngby | collected 2014-05-21 | reverse complement strand
TATTTTTATCTCCACACGCGTTTTTCCTGCCACCGCCTACCAAAACTTTACGCTAACGGCAATTTCCAAACCCAGCGCGCGGATCCAGGATCTCCCCGTTTCCCCCTACCCTTTTACTGGGGCTCTGTAGAGCAAAACGGCATTGATCGCCCAGATGAGAACAGAACCGGCCAAGAAGGTCAGCACCGCCGGGTAAGGATTGGGACTCTCTCCCGCAAAACCGAAAGCCCATTTCAAGAAGGCAAAAAGGGAGAAGGTCAATCTGCCATTGGTCAGCCAGTTGAGGAGGGACAGTGCCGGACTGATCAAAACCGGGATGAGGGACACCACTACTTTCCAGAGGTTGGAGGAGCGGTAGTAGATCATGGTGATCATCCAACCTAGGCTTCCGGCAAAAACCAAGGACGCAGTGGTCCACAGCCCCTTGGCCAGCGGGGCTTTACCGTAAAGCTGCTCAAACAGACCGAGGTAAATGGGCAGGCGCTGGAGTGCTGCATCTAAGATCATGTCCACTGCACCCATAATTATCCCCAGACCCACCAAGGACAGAAGGGTCGCTTGGTAAAACACCCAGCGGGAAATGTTGTTGGCCTGTGCAAAGAGGAAACTTGACTTGAAGCAGTTCAGCCCGATCACAAACACGAAGATTATACTTCCCCCGCTGAGGCTGGCCTGACCTTCCACGCGGCCGTTGATGGCCAAAATGAAAGCTGCAATTACTGCCAACACCAAGTAGAAAACCAAAACGGCTGTACGATAATCCCTCAGCTGATATTTCGTAAACGACCAAACCCGCGCCATGGCACTCTCCTCCTTAAGAGCTGGTAAGTGCGATAAACAGTTTCTGCAGCTCTGGACGGCCAATCTCCAGATCCAGGGATTTGGCCAGAGCCCTGTCCACTGCTCCGCCCAGGACAATTGCCGTTTTGAAGTTCTGCAGCCGCTCTTCCGACAGGCAGTTTTTCCCCTGGATGTACTGATCTACCCGGGAAGCTTCGCCAAAGACCGAATAAGCCGACTCCAGGAGCTCCTCCACTGGCCGATGGAGAATCAGCCTACCCCTGTCGATGATGATCACCTCTTCTAGAATATCCGCGATTTCATCGATGAGGTGGGTGGAGATCAAAATCAGCTTGGGCTCCTCGTTGTAGAGGGCTAAGATTTCTCTGTAGAGCAGCTCCCGGTGGTTGGCATCTTACCCCAGGACAGGTTCGTCCAAGGGCAGGATAGGGGCACCGCTGGCCAGAGCCAGGATCGCCTTGAAAATGGAGGCATAGCCAATGGACAGCTCCTTCACCCGCTTGCGGGTATCCAGCTCGCATCTGCGGGCAAGTTCCTCCGCGTAGGACATCTGGAACCCGGGGTAGAACTGGGCGGTCCAATGAAAGGCCTCCCGCACCCTCAGGGAAGCTGGGTAGAGATTGGTCTCCGTCATGTAGAATACCCGGCTGAGCACCGCATCATTTTCCCAGACAGCTTGCCCGTCGATGGTAATCGTACCCAGCGTAGGATAGGTTTTGGCTGTGAGCAGGTTCAGAAGCGTGGTTTTTCCCGCGCCATTCCGACCTAAAAGCCCGTAGATCTTCTGTCCTTCCAGGGTTAGATTCACCTCGTTCAGGGCGAGGTTGTGGCCATAGCGTTTGCTTACCCCTCGTAATTCAATCCTGCTCATCTTGCAGACCCCTTTCGATCATCTCTAGCAGTTCTCCCGTGGAGACATTCAATTTCTGCGCCTCGGCGAGCAGGGGTACTACATAAGACTGGTAGAACTGGGCTCGCCGCTTTTTCTTGATCCGCCTTTGGGCACCCCGGGCCACAAACATGCCCACACCCCTTTTTTTGTAGAGAATTCCTTCATCTACCAATAGGTTCACCCCTTTGCGGGCGGTGGCAGGGTTGATCTTCAGCACAACTGAGAGCTCAGTAGTGGAGGGAACCTGGGTTTCCTCTGCCAAGATGCCCTTGAGGATCTCATCTTCGATGGCTTCCGCCAACTGGATATAGATGGGCTGCTCACTGTCGAAATCCAGTTTCACATCTTCCCCCCCTCACAGTTGGTTAGTTACCCGTGTAATTAACTATATAACCAACTAGGCGTCCTGTCAACTCCTAAGGGTAGAAAAGCAAAAAGACTCCCCTGGGAGGAGTCGGCAGCCAAAAAAGGGCCCCCTGTCTTCAGCTAGTTGGCCCTTTTTAACGTGATTCTGATTTTGGTACCCTTGCCTACCCTGCTCTCCACGGCTATGGTACCCTTGTGCCTGTCGATGATGTGCTTCACAATCGCGAGCCCCAGGCCCGTACCGCCCGTGTGGCGGGAGCGCCCCTTGTCCACCCGGTAGAAGCGCTCGAAAATGCGGTCCAAATGCTCTGAAGCGATGCCCACACCCGTGTCGGCCACGATGAACTCCACATAATCTAGGCCCTGCTCGGCCTCGATCCACACCCGGCCCCCTTCCGGGGTGTACTTCACCCCGTTGTCCACCAGGTTGAGGGCCACCTGGCGCAGAAGCTTCTCATCGCCTTCCACGATCACGGGATCATAGATGTTGTTGGTGAGCTCAATGCGTTTTTCCTCGGCCCTGCTCTGCAGCAGCAGCACCGTATCGTCAAACACCTTCTTCATATCCACCGCGGCCCTGTTGATCTTGAGCTTGCCGCTTTCGACGCGGGAAAGATCCAGAAGATCGTTAATCAGGGCAATCATGCGGTCCGTTTCGGCCGCGATGATATTCAGAAAACGCTCCAACAGCTGCTTATCCTCCAGGTGTCCGTTGAGCAGAGTCTCCACAAAACCTTTGATGGAAGTTAAGGGCGTACGCAGTTCATGGGACACATTGGACACAAACTCCTGGCGCATCTGCTCAAGATGCCTCAGGGAGGTCACATCCCGCATCACTGCCACGGCACCTTGAATCTTCCCCTTCTGATCCTGCAGGGGGCTGCTGGTGATGGCAATGGTCTGTTCACTGCCCGGGCGCGCCCGCACTTCGCTGGTGAACGTTTCCCGGGAGTCCATAGTCTTTTCCAAAATGCGGGTTAGTTCTTCATGCCTGGTGGCCTCAAAGATGTTCTGACCGATCACATCCGGGGGCAGATCAAACAGATCCGCGGCCGCCCGGTTGGCCAGGATTACCTCCCGGCGCATGTTCACCGCGACGACTCCATCGTCCATACTGGACAGAATGGTATCCAGTTGGCCTTCCCTGCTGCTGATGGTCTGGAAAAGATCGTCCAGGATTTCCGAGAGCTCATTGAAGGCCCGCCCCAGCTGTCCGATCTCATCGGTACTGCGCACCAGCACCATCCGGCCGAACTGGCGCTGCTGCAGGCTGCGCACCAGAGCCAACAGATCCTGGATGGGATTGGTGATGGACCTGTTCACAAAGTAGGCAACGACCACCGCGCTGGCGGCCACCAAGATGGCAATCAGTACGGAGCCCCCAACGATCAGCTGCGACATGCCGGCAAGCTCATCTGTGGCCATAAACACCCGCAGCTGCGCCCCTTCGGGCAGGGGAGCCGAGGCAGTGAAGTACCTTCTCAGGTCCAACTGTCCGGGGTGCGCGCCGGCCACGACCCGGCCCGAGCCATCCACAATGCTGATGGTCCGTTTAGTTAGGCGCGCCAAAAAATCGATCTGCTCCTCCAGCCCCTGGGGATCACTGAAACGCTCAGCCCAGGCCTCGCCCAAACTCAAGCTGATCATCTGGGCATCGCAATGGAGATCCTCCCGGGCCCTATTCTCCAAAGAGCGCTGGGCCAGGTGCGCCACAAAAAACGTGGTAACCCCAACAGAAAGTAAGGTTACCACCAATACTAAACTTGTTAACTTGAAAAGTAATGGACCATTGAAACTCCATTTCTTCAAGTTAGTTCCCCCTCAGTTTGTACCCTACCCCGTGAATGGTTTCGATGCGGCTCTCGCCTTCGGGACCCAGCTTGCGGCGGAGGTGCCGGATATGCACGTCCACAGTGCGGGTTTCACCTTCGTACTCATAACCCCACACTTTCTGCAGCAGGACCTCCCTGGTCATCACTTTCCCAACGTTCTGCATGAAGATATGGAGCAGGTCAAACTCCTTGCGGGTCAACTCCACCAGCTGATCGTTTACCTTTACTTCCCTGGTATCAACCTGGAGATGAATATTGCCCACTTTATATTCGTTTTCATCCTGAGCCTCTTGGCCGCTGGCCCGGCGCAGAACGGCCTTAATGCGGGCCACCAGCTCCAGGGGGCTGAAGGGCTTGGTCATGTAGTCATCTGCACCCAACTCCAAACCCAGCACCCGCTCCAGCTCAGTTTCCTTGGCGGTGAGCATGATAATGGGCACGTTGCTGGTGCGCCTAATCTCTTTGCACACATCATAGCCGTCCTTACCCGGCAGCATCAGATCCAAAACGATCAGATCGGGCTTGTACGATTCAAACATCTCCAAAGCAGCGAACCCGTCGGATGCAACCGCCGTGTCAAAACCCGACTGTTCCAGATTAAAACGGATCAGTTCCTGGATGGAGGGCTCATCGTCCACGATAAGGATTTTCTGCTTGATCATTCTTACTATCACCCCATTTTCTTTTAGTAGGTGAAGCCGTCTAGCTCATCCTGCGCGCCGTCGCTTCCCGCAATCCTCACTACGAAATAGTGAGGCATGCAAACAATAACCTGTCCGACATGCTGCCGCCAGCCCGTGTTCACACAGATCTTATCGGGGCAGTCGGCTTCGACCACACGCACCTGGCCAGAGCGGATTTCAACTAGGTTGTAACCGTGCTCCGTTTCAAAACGGATGGGAGCTGTATCTTGGGCCAGGTCCAGCTCGCGAACGACTTTTCCTTCAATCTCTATCAAAACCCTTGACCCGGGGGCACGCTTAGGCAGAACCACTTGGTTGTACGCAAAAGCGCCTACCCCGATAAGGAGTAATACGACAATGAGGACGAAATCCCCTTTAACTTTTCCTTTTGGTTTCATTAACAACAGCTCCAAAAAATGGCGGAAGGGGTGGGATTCGAACCCACGGAGGGCGCAAACCCTCGACGGTTTTCAAGACCGCTCCATTCGTCCGCTCTGGCACCCTTCCCCTCCCTAACTTGATACATTATAACCTAAGTTTGCATACTTAACAAGTAGCTATTTTTCGGCAGAAAAGCTTCTAGAGCTTCGGTTCGGCGCCGATTATCTCCAAACCTCCCATATAGGGACGGAGAACCTCGGGGATGATAATGGAGCCGTCTTCCTGCTGATAGTTCTCTAGAATAGCGGCTAGGCAGCGGCCCACCGCGATTCCCGAACCGTTGAGGGTGTGCACAAACTCGGGCTTGGCACCCTTCTCCCGCCGGAAGCGGATGTTCGCTCTCCTGGCTTGGAAGTCTTCGAAGTTGCTGCAGGAGGAAATCTCCACATACCGTCCGTAGCTGGGCATCCACACTTCCAAATCGTATTTCTTGCTCTGGCTGAAGCCCAGATCTGCTGTGGACATCTGCACTACCCGGTAGGGGAGCTTGAGCCGCTTGAGCACTTCCTCCGCGTTGTTGGTCAGCTTCTCCAGCTCATCATAGGAGGTTTCAGGAGCCACGAACTTCACCAGCTCCACCTTGTTGAACTGGTGTACCCGCACCAGTCCCCTGGTGTCCCGGCCGTGGGAGCCAGCTTCCGAGCGGAAGCAGGCCGAATAGGCTGCATGGTAGATGGGCAGATCTTCCATGGTCAGGATCTCATCGCGGTAGAGGTTGGTCACAGGCACTTCGGCGGTGGGCACCAAATAGTAGTCCAAACCTTCCAACTTGAACATATCCTCCGCGAACTTGGGCAGCTGCCCGGTTCCCGTGGCGCTGGCAGCATTGACCATAAAGGGCGGGAAAACCTCAGTGTAGCCGTGCTCCGTGATGTGCAGATCGAGCATGAAGTTGATCAGGGCGCGCTCTAAGCGAGCACCCAGGCCTTTGAGGAAATAGAAGCGTGCCCCTGCAACTTTAGCCGCCCGCTCGAAATCGATGATATCCAAATCTACCCCCAGATCCCAGTGGGGCTTGGGCTCAAAGGCGAACTGGCGGGGCTCTTCCCAACGCCGAATCTCCAGATTATCCTCTTCGCTGGTTCCCACATGCACCGATTCGTGGGGCAGGTTGGGAATGCGCAGCAGCAGATCCTGCAGCTTGTTTTCTACTGCCCGGACTTGCTCATCGAAATCCTTGATCTTTTGGGAAACCACCCGCATTTCTTCGATCAGCGGCTGGACGTCCTGCTTTTCCCGCTTGAGCCGGGCCACTTCTTCCGACACTTGGTTGCGCTTGGCCTTCAGCTGCTCAACTTCCGCGAGCAGGCTGCGCCGCTGCTCATCAAGGGCTAAGATCTCATCAATGGGGGCAGTCTCGCCCTTCTTGGCCACCCCTTCCCGCACTTTGTCCGGGTTTTGGCGAATCATCCTGATATCTAGCATGGCTCTTACCCCTTTGCACTTAATGAAAAACTCGTCTCTGAACTCGAAAGCCCAGGGACGAGTTGGAAAACCCGCGTTGCCACCCTGATTAACTGCGGCCAAGCCGCAGTTCACCTCATTTTCGGTATGCACTTGTGCCAGTTCGGGAGGTGGACCCTAAGGTTTCCGGCTGGTTTGCACCACCCACCAGCTCTCTAAAGCGGAAGCTCCTTAGTTGGGCTCCTTCATCACTGTTGAAACTACTTCTGATTATAACCAACTGCTGTGGGAAAATCAACTTTTTCTAACAGCGGCGCCCAAGGCCCACACTTCCTAACGGTAGATCTCCTCTTCCAAGGCGGCAAATTGCTGTTTGGCCTTTTCCAGGTGCTGCTTTCTCCATTCTTCCAGTCCCTGGGTGAATTCGGTTTCCAAAAACACCCTGCTCATCTCCAGGCCCATTTCCCTGCCGATCAGCCATCCACCCAGGCAGAGCAGGTTGGCATCGTTAATGGCCCGGCACATCCTGGCCGCATACACGCTTTCCACGCAGGCGGCGCGGATCCCCTTGAACTTGCCGGCCACCTGGGCCATACCCATGCCCGTTCCGCAGACTAGAATTCCCCTTTCAGCCTGGCCCCCTTGGATCAGTTTCGCCGCTTCCGGCGCCACCGCATAAAAGGGAACGGGCGAGGTGGGATCGGTGGTGCCCACCTCCAGCAACTCGTGACCCAGGTCCTGAAGGTATTTTTTCACTGCCTCCTTCAGTTCAAACCCCGATTTATCCGAACCGATCACAATTCTCATGCTTCCTCTCCTCCCGTGGGTAAGCTCTCTTTGGCCGCGATGGCTTCCCTGGCCTTGGCGGCGATGTTTTCAGCTGTGAGTCCAAACACTTCCTTCAGTTCTTCTAACCTGCCCACCTGGCCGAATACGTCCTGGATGCCCACGCTGCGCAGGGGCACAGGGAAGTGCTCCCCGATCACCTCCGCCACCGCGCTGCGCAGTCCGCCCATGATGTTGTGGTTTTCCGCGGTGACAATACAGCCGGTTTTGCGCACCGAATCCAGGATAGTCTGCACATCCAGGGGCTTGAGTGTGTGCACGTTGATCACTTCCGCCTCAATGCCCTGCCTCTGGAGCACAGCCCGGGCCTTCAGGGCTTCTTCCACCATAATGCCCGAGGCGGCAATGGTCACATCTCCCCCTTCCGCCAGCACATCGGCCTTAAAGAAACTGAACTGGTAGTGATCCGGGAGCAGCTGGGGGCGCTCCTTGCGAAACAGCCGCATGTACACCGGGCCGTCGTAGGCAACCAGGTGGGGCAGCGCCTTTCTCAGCTGAACGCCGTCCGCCGGCTCGAACACAACCATGGAGGGGATGGAACGCATGATGCCCAGATCCTCCACCCCCATATGGGTCCCGCCGTTCAGTTCGGCGGCGATCCCGGGATCGGAACCCACGATTTTCACACTGCGCTGGGCATAGGCAATGGAGATGGCGATCTGATCGCAGATGCGCCGCGTGGCAAAGGGGCAGAAGGAGGTAATGAAGGGGATGAAGCCGTAGGCGGCCAGGCCGGCTGCGATGGAGGCCATATTCTGCTCGGCAACACCAACGTCCAAGGCCCGCTCCGGATACTTCTGCCGCAAAGACAGGGTACCATTGGCTTTGGCCAGATCCGCATCGATCACCACAATCCGCTCATCCTGTGCCATTAAGCGATCCAGTTCTGCTGCAAAAATGGCCCGCATCTCCATGGTACCACCTCCTAACTGAGCTCCGCCAAAGCCATCTGCACCTGTTCCGGGGTAATGGGCATGTTGTGGTTGTTTACGCCCGCCTGTTCAATAAAGGAAACGCCCCTGCCCTTAACCGTATCCAAGATGATCATGGATGGCTTCCCCTGGCCATGGCCCTTGGCCTTGGTGATGGCTTCCAGGATAGCCAAATGGTCGTGTCCATCGATTCTCTGCACAAACCAGCCAAAGCTCTCCCATTTGGCGGCCAAGTCTTCCAAGCCGTTGATCTCCTCCGTGGCCCCGTCGATCTGGAGCTTGTTGCAGTCTGTGAAAGCAATCAGGTTATCCAGCCCCTTATGGCTGGCGTACATGGCCGCTTCCCAGATCTGCCCTTCCTGGGACTCACCATCTCCGATTATGGCGTAGATGGTCGCGCCATCCCTTTTCAGTTTCGAACCCAAAGCCATGCCCACGGCACAAGAAAGGCCCTGCCCCAGGGCCCCGGTGGTCATATCCACCCCTGGAGTGCGCAGCATGTCGCAGTGGCTGGGTAGACTAGTCCCCACCCTGTTTAAGGTGAAGAGTTCTTCTTTGGGGAAATAGCCTTTGTCAGCCAAAATGGCATAGAGGGCCGGCCCGGCATGTCCCTTGGACAGCACCAGGCGATCCCTCCCCTCCATCTGGGGATTCTTGGGGTCCACATTCATCACCGCATAATACAATACGGTCAGGACATCCACCACGGACAGGCAGCCGCCCAGATGGCCCACCCCCAGATCACCAATGGAAGCAACGGTCAATCTGCGGATTTCCCTGCTTTTGGCGGTAAAGAACTCCCGATCTTGCAGCACTGCAATCACTCTCCGTCATAATCAGCCTTTAAGGGCACCGCTGGTGAGGCCGGCAATGATCTGGTTCTGGAAGAGCACATAGGCGGCGATGCTGGGCAGGATACTGATAATGATGGCCGCGTACATGGACACGTAGTCGGTGGCAAACTGATTGGTAAAGTAGCGAATCCCCAGCTGCACCGTGCGCACCGCCTGGGAAGAGGTGAGGAGGTTAGCGTACACGAACTCGTTCCAGCAGGTCAAAAACTGGAAGGTTCCCGCGGTCACCACCCCCGCCCGGGAAAGGGGAAAGACCAGCGTGAAAAAGCGTTTGTAAAAGCAGGCCCCATCAATAATCGCCGCCTCTTCCAGCTCCTCGGGGACAGAAGCCATAAAGCCCATGATGATGAAGGTGGAAATGGGTATGCCAATGGCGGTATAAACCAGGATCAGGCCCCCCATGGTGTTGTAGAGGCCCAGGCTGTTGATGAGGACAAAATAGGGGATCATGAGCGCGTTGAGGGGGATGAGTATGCCGGAAGAGAACATCACCTTCAGGACCTGGTTGCCCCGGAATCTAAACCTAGACAGGGTATAGGCAGCCATGGAAGCAATGAGGACATTGAGGAAGGTAGCTGCGGTGGAAATCAGGACCGAGTTGAGCATTAACCTAGCGATCCCGGAAACGGCCAGGGCCTTTTTGTAGTTCTGGAACTGCCACACTTGGGGCAGGGAAAAGGGGTTGGCCATGAGCTCACCATTGGTTTTCAAAGAGGCCACAGCCAGCCAGAGCACGGGAAAGACCGCGTACACGAACAGGAAGATCAAAAATGTCCACTTACCCAGACCAAGGAGCACAGCTCCCGGGGATAGTCTTCTTTTCTTCACCGCTCATCCCCCTCTCAAAAGGTTTCCCGGCCCAGGGTGTTTTTGATGGTCAAAATGACCACCGTGCCAATGGCTATGAGCACCATGGCTGCGGCGCTGGATGTGCCGTAGGAGTAATTCTGCATGGCCTTGTAGAGATACAGCACCATGACCGTTGTCCGGTTGGCCGGACCGCCGTTAGTCAGGATGTACACCTCGGCAAACTGCCTTAAGCCGTCGATCATGGCCAGCAGAATGCAGGTGACAATGGATGTTTTGGCCAGGGGCAGGGTAATGCACAGGCTTTGACGGATGCGGCCGGCCCCATCTATCTCCGCGGCCTCATAATACTCTTCCGGTATGCCCTGGATGTCGGCGAGGACGATGATCATATAATAGCCAATATAAAACAGCCAATAGATGATCACAGAGGGAAAGGCGGTTTTCAGGGTGCCCAGCCAGTTGGTCTGCAGATGCCCCAGGCCGATCACCCGCAGCAGCCCATTGAGCAGGCCGTACTGGGCGTTATACACCGCCGCCCACAGGGTAGCCAAGGCGATGGCCGAAATCACCTTGGGGAAGAAGTACACCGTCCTGAAGATCTTCCAGCCCAGGGGACGGTAGGATAAAACCAGGGCAGCCACAACAGCTAAGGGCACTTGGATGAAACCGGCACACAGGGCCCAGATCAAGTTGTTGCGGATGGACCGGAGGAAGACCTTATCGTTAAAGATCGTCAGATAGTTTTTCCAGCCCACGAAGACCGGTGTGTTAAACCCCGTCCACTGCATGAAGCTGATGATGATCAGGTAGATGATGGGGAAAATAAAGAACAAGGTGAAGAGCACCAAAGCGGGTGTGAGGAAGACCACTATACCCACCCTGTCTTCTCGCTTCACATCCATGGTCTGCCCCCTCTTCCAGCTTGATGGCACCCTTCCCCCAGGCCGGGGGAAGGGTGGTTAACTCTCAGCGCTTAGAGTTCAGCACCTCTACAAACTCCTCGGGCGTCAGTTCGCCCAACACCAGCCCCGAAAGGGCCATGGGGAACTCGTTGTACACACTGGCTGGGTTCATGTACTGGAAATGGGGTACAACGTAAGGCGCCTGGTTGACTTGCTCAATCATTTCAGCCTGCAGCCGTTCCATCTCAAACTCCGACTCTACGCTCTTGACGTAGAACAGTGCCCCCGACTTGGCGCTCAGTTCCGCCACCCTCTGGGGATCGGTGAGGTACTGCAGGAACTTGATGGCCGCAGCTGCCTTAGCCGGATCATCGGTTGCCCCGGCTGCCAGCAGCGCCTGGGGATTGCCGATGTAGCCTCCCTTGCTCCCCGCGCCGCCTTCATACACCGGGCAGGGGGCGATGCCCACATGTTCGTACATGTTGTTCAGGCCTTCCCGCTGCAGCCTGCCGATGTACCACGGGCCGTTCATAAAGATGGCTGTCCTTTCCGCCAAGAAGTGCCCGCCGGAAACGGCTGCGCCGGCCCCCACCGCATCCATGGTGGTGTAGTCGAACATTCTCTTCAACACTCTGGCTGCCTCCACAAAGGCAGGATTATTGGGATTGTCGTACACATTGGGACCACCAATGGCCACAACCAGCTGCGAATACCAGAGCATGGACGTCCAGGCATTTTCCCCGGTCATCTGGGAGAAGGGGATAATACCCGCGGCCTTCAGATCCTCGGCGCACTGCCACAGTTCTTCAAAGGTTTCGGGGAAATGATCCCACCCAGCTTGCTGCAGCAGCCGCTTGTTGTACATGACGGGGGTGGGCCCCATTTCAAAGGGGATGGCCACGATCCTGCCGTTCACCGTGGTGTGGTCCAGCGCTCCTTCGATGAAGTTATCGGCCCAGCCCTCCTCCATCGCCGCGGTGAGGTCCAACAGCCTGCCGCTTTCCAGGTAGAGGGGAGTATCGGCATCAATGGTGAAGATGTCCGGAACCCGACCCACCGAGATGGCTGTCCTCAGCTTATCCCGATAAGCCTGGTAGTCAGAGTTCTCCTCGATGATCACCTCAATTTCCCCTGCATGTTCCCGGTTAAACTCGTCCACAAACTTCTTGATCGTCTCCGCCTTCGAGTCTACGCCAACCCAGATGCAGGGCCAGGTAAGGGTTACCTTCTGCGCTGCAGCAGTACCAACGAGCAACGACACCAAGAGAGTACACACTAACAACCCAAGCGTTTTCCTCAAGACCTTCATGTTACTCCCCCTCATCTTTCAGGATTTGCTTATCGCCGGGACCTTCAAGATAATCCTGGCGTTAAACATCCCCAGTGTGCTTACAGCTCAGCTTACCCACAACACCGCTGATCCCTTGCGCTTACCTCCGCTCACACCCCCCATCACTGCCTTCGTCCTAGGAGAAGTCTACTTTTTCCAGGCACCACAGCCTTTAATACCCGCGAAAAGCCCTTGATACGGTGAGTGTTTGCGATAGAACACAGCCGGTCTGCCAATGGGCGCCTCCATCTCCACCCAGCCCTGGCCAAACTCGCCCTCACCCCAGAGATAGACCCACTCATCTGCAGGCAGGTACACTTGCTGCACTTGCTGCCCCTCTTTATAGATGGGGGCAACGAGAAGATCTCTGCCGAAGAGATACTGGTACTGCAGGGCATAGGCCTGGGGGTCTTCTTCGTAGTGGAGGAACAAAGGACGCATCAAGGGAATCCCCCGCTCGCCATTTTCCTGCAGCAGGGCTTTGATGTAAGGTTTGAGTTTGGCGTGGATTTTAGTGGCCCAGGCAAAGTGGGAAATGGTCTCGGCATCGGAATCGAACTGCCAGTTCTCCGCGGGCCGGTTGCCCTCGTGGGTCCGCATGATGGGGGTGAAGATGGCCAGCTCAGTCCAGCGCTGAAAGAGCTCCTTCGTCCTTTTCATCCCGTAAAGGGTGGTATAACCCCCGATATCACTGCTGTGGATGCCATAACCCGACATACCCAAAGATAAGGCCGCAGGGATGACTGAAGCTAAGCCGTCATCTAAACTCCAATCCACATTCTGATCCCCAGCCCAGATGGCAGTGGCGTATTTCTGCGAACCGGAAAAGCCCGCGCGCATGAAAAACACGATCTCCCCAAGCTTACCCGCCTTCACCAGGGCAGTATGGTTTACCTTGGCCCAGAGCACCGGCCACTGATTATGCATTTTCACCGGGTCCTCTCCATTGAAGAGCACAGCATCGGTGGGCAGATACTCACCGAAATCCGCCATCCAGCCGGAAATGCCCAGCTCGATTAGGTTAGCTGCGATGAGGTCGCTAAACCAATCCGCGGCCTGGGGATTGGTCAGATCCACTATGCCGCCGAAAAACTCCCCAAAATCCACGAGATAGACTTCCCCACTCCTGTTTTTGACCAAATAGCCCTTGGCTTGTGCCTCTGCAAACAGGGAGCCTTCCACAGCCAGATACGGGTTTACATAGGCAGTAAAGCGCACGCCCTCTTCTTTCCAGGTGGTGATCTGCCGATCCAGATCGGGATAGAGTTCCCTGTTCCACACCCAGTTCCACATGAGGCGCTTGCCGAAGGAGGTGAAGCGGTGCCCCACCCAATCCTGGGCCCAGATTACGTTCACCTTGGCCCCCGCTGCCCTCATTTTATCCAACTTGGCCCGGCAGACCTCTGTTCCCCCCTGGATGCCCAACCAAGCACCCTCATAGGCCCACTCGGGCAGCACGGGCTGCCTGCCCAAAAGGCCGGTAAGTTTGGTCAAAAGCTCTGTGAAAGTGGGGGCTGTCTCTAAAGTCAGATCATATTCCGTACCCCACAGGTAGAGTTCATGGTAGTTGGGGTGGGCAAAGTTCAGCTCCTGGTACTCCAAGTTGGCGGCATGGCAGTAGTATTTGCGGGAGCTGATAAAGGTGGGTTGGGGAAAGTATGTAGTCCAGTAATCTCCGCCGCCCCCATCGTGGCAGTCTGCCTGGAAAGTGGTGAGGGTCTTTTTGTTTCTCCCCACTCCCTGCTCCGTTACAAAGATGGGGAATTTCTTGCCCCTGAGGTTGAAGTGGGAATACTGCTCCCCACCGCCGTACACATACTCTTCAGCTGTGGCATGCAGGCGCAGCCAGCACCGGTTGAACTCCGGGCTGCCCTGGGTGACCAGGCGGTAGCGTCCTTGGGCCTGGTACACTTCTATTTCCAAGGCGATATTCTTATTGATGTGAAAGAGCAGGATGGTGTACCCCTGATCATGCTTGGTAATTTCGTAGTTCCTCAGGGGGATGCGGGAGACAAGCTCATCCTTGATGCTGAAATTGCCCCTGTGCATGGTGATCTCTTCCCGGCCCTGTCCCAGGTAAGCGCAGGGCTCATCGTAACTGTGGAGGAGCAAGAGCCTGCCATCCACATACAGGGCAAAGCCGTCTTCCTTGAGCATTAATTCCATCTGCTACCCTCCGCTCGGCTAGTCAATAAGCTGGTAACCCATCATTTTGGCGAACAGCTTAAAGGCTCTGATCTGATCCCCGTAGATGAGGGCGAAGTGATGGGCAACGCCGTTTGCTAGGATGCTGTCCAGCACCTTTTCCACCGCCTGCTCAAAAACCACCTTGGCATAGGTACCCATGAGCTCCTTGTCCATGGGAACGGCCCTACCCCTCTGGATAAACAGCCGCACCCTGCCCCGGGCCGAGTCAATCCTCAGGAGGCTGATCACTCCGGGCTTGAGCACAAAGCCCGCAGTTACCCCCCGGCCGCCGGCGAAGTAGGTATCCAAGCTGCGGCGGCAGCGGCCATCCCACAGATTCTGCGGCGCTACACCGCAGTGCCAGAGCAGGGCGTAATCCCCTTCCCTGTTGATTTGGGAAAAATCGGCCAGGAAGGGAGTCCCTTCTCCCACCGCCTTGCAGGCCAGCATGGAAAGGGCCCCTTGGATGTCCCCCTCACAGGCCAGCACATAGCCCTGGGACTGGAGGATGGACATGGAGGCGCACGGTGAGATGCCGTACATATTGGCAAACTCGGGCCAGCAGCGGATGGCCACAGCATCTAGTTTGTACTGCTCCACAAACCTCTTCAGCTTAACGCACAGGGCAGCCACCTTCTGCTGCTGTTCAGGGATAAGGCTGGAGCAGTCAAAGTCTCTGCGCAGTTTGGCCCCATACTCCTCAACCTCTGCCTGGGGGGCCTCGAACGAAGTAAGCTCAGCTATTTCAAAGTGGTTGACCAAAACACCTGTGCGGGAAAAGCCATCCAGCTCAGCGATGCTCAAGTTGAAAAAGCCATCGGCGCGGTAGCCCACAAGGCCGATCCGGGCATTTTCCACCGCGGCCTTCATGCGCACCGCAGTTACCCAATCGAGGTCGATCTCCTCGCCAACCACATAACTAACATCATCCCAGCCTGCCTTGTACAGGTTGGAGGCGTTGAGGTTCAGACCGCACACCGAGTTAAAGCGGATCCTCCCGCCATCATAAGGGGGCTCCTCAAAGGCCCACAGCAAAACGGGCTGATCAATGCGCTTTTTCAAAATCAAGGCCAGATGGCCGAGCTGAAATGTGCCCGAGATCAGCACCAATCCGTGGAGAGGCCTGACCGCAAGCTGCTCCGCCGCGGCATAGGCGTCCTCCGGTTCAATCACCAAATCTTCAATGAACTCCCACTCCACATTGGGCAGAGCCATAAGCTTTGCCCTCGTCTCCCTGTACTTGTGGGCCGCGGCCTGAAAATCATAGGTCTTCCTGGCCAAGCAGACAACCCCAAGCCCGATGGTTTGCGGCATTGCCATTCCTCCTGCACTTGCTGCCTGGGCTGCGGCGGTCCAGTTATCTCTTCTTTGCCCCAAAAACAAATGCGCCCAGTGTCACAATCCTTTTTTACATAATACACAACAAAGGGCGCTTTGTAAATAGATTAATTAAGTTTACTAATCAAATGACCCTGCTGCTGGCCTTTAGGGCTTCAGGCGCAGGGAAACGGGCTCCGGGACCACTCCCCCACTGTCGAAGAAATGCTGAATGGCCAAAGATGCTGGTCCCTTGGAAGCAAGCTGGCCGTTAAACTCGCTTTTCACAATCAGCTCCTTGACCTCAGGAACCCTGGTGCAGTCGTCCATGAACTCATAAACCAGCTGCAGGAAGTGTTCGTTTTCAAAGGCCACTCCATAGAGGATCACCTTTTGGGGATCGAGCACAGTAATCACGTTTTTGAGCACCAAGGCAAACAAGCGCATGGCCTTGGTAACGATCTGGATAACGGGTTGATCTCCGCCGCGATAGGCCTGCATGATGGCATCAAAACTGATCTGGCTGCCGTCCCCACCTGTTAGGGCATGTAAAACAGGGGTGCGCTCAGGAGAATAGACCTCCCGCACCGCCGACTCAATGGCGTAGTAAGAGGCAATGGTCTCCAAACAGCCGCGCTTACTGCACCGGCAGGGCAGGCCAGGCTCTTCAACGGCCACATGGCCGAGCTCAACCGCCCGATAGTTGTGCCCGGTAAACAGGCCCTCCTGCAGCACCAAGGCGCCGCCAATCCCCGGCCCGTATTTCACCAGCAGAAACGAACTGGGCTTGTCCTGGGCAAAAAACAACTGGCCCCTGGCAATGCTGCGCACGTTGTTATCCACGCTCACAGGCAGCTGGGCCAGCTCGGTGAAGATCTGCTTCACGTTGACCCCCTCATCCCAGAGCCCAAAGGATTCCAGGCTGACGCCCCTTGCGCTGTCCACTATGCCCCGCACGCCCACGCCTAGACCGATAATAGTGCCCCTGTTTACCGCCTTCAGGTTATCGGTGATCACATCCCAAATGTGCCGGATAAACTGCTGGGGAGTGCTGGAAGTATCGGTCCTAAAGCGATCCTCAAAGAGAGTCCGGCCTTTTAAATCCAGGCAGGTCACCATGGTGTAGTCGAGGTTGATACTGATGCCCAGAGCATGGAAGCTGCCATAGCACAGGTCAACAATAATCTCCCGGCGGCCGGCCCTGCCGGGACTGTGCTCCTCGCCCGTTTCCTCCAGCAGGCCTTCACTGATCATCTCGTTGGTGATCATGGTAATCGCGGCGGGAGTCAAACGCAGGTGGCGGGCGAGATCCTTGCGGGACATGCCCCCCGCGCTGTAGAGCAGCCTCAGGATGGAAGACCGATTCTGCCTTTTCACATCACTCATGTTCGCTCCCTTAGCAACCACAGCCAACACACCCTTCTGCCGAACGTTCTAACTACAAGTCAAGTTCCTTAGCCTTAGACCCGAGAACCAAATCCCGCATGCGCAGACGCCTACTGCCCGTATCCCGCACCGTGCGGTGGAAGAGATAAAGGGCCAAGCCCCGCACAAGAAACGAGGCGCCAAAGATGAACCTAAGATCCAAAGCTTCGGCCGCGAAGCCTCCCACCAGGGGCCCGGCAGCCATGGCCACCCCCATGAGGGTATTATACGCCCCCACATAGACGGTGCGGTGATCATCGGGGGTAATTTCCAACAGCAGGTTAAAGGCCGCGGGATTGTAGCCTCCCCAGGCCAGGCCGTTGATCACGTAGATAATCAAGGGAAACCAGGTGTTCCTGGTGACAAGCCAGAACAGGGGAATGAACACAGCCCCCACCCCGGACGCCAGCATCACGTTCTTCTGACCGAACCTATCCGCCAACCGACCCCAGTAGCGGTGGATCAGCACCTGCGTGGCCAGGTTTACACCGGAGAACACTGCCCAAAAGCCAGGTGCTCCCCCCAAGTCCTCCACGAAATAGACCACAAACAGGGAAGCGGCCAGGTTCACGCCGAAGTTCCAGAGCAGGGAGCTGACCACATAACTGCAGAAAGCCTTCTGCGTACCCACCTCGCCCAGGAAGCCGCGCACCTTGGCGCTGAAGGGAATACCGGTGCGCTTTTCCTTGGGCGCGCTCTGGGCAAAGTCGATTGTGGAAAAGATGTAGGTTGCGGTGAGCCCTAAGGCCGCGGCGCCGCCAAAGATGATCTGGAAATTGAGGGGAAAGCGCAGGCCTAAAAGGAAGGTGGCCGCGATGGTGGCCAGCAGGGCGCTCATGTTGCAGATAATGTTGCGGTTGGCGTAGTAGCGGCCCCGAATGGACTTGGGAACAAGGTCAGCCTGGAGCGCTGTCCAGGCGGGAACCCCAATATTAGCCATCAAAACCCGGAAGGTGGCCAGCAAAATGACCACCCCCACCCTGTACTGGGGCGAAACCAAAAAGGGGATCACAGCCAGAAGGGCCCAGGTGGACCTGGATAGATAGCCTCCCACGATGGGCAGCAGCCGCTTATCCTGCATCCGTTCCGACCACAGGCCCATGGGGATCTGGAGGATGTTCCCGATCAAGTTGGGAAAGGCGGTGAGCATGCCGATCTGTGAGGGGGTGGCGCCCAAAGCCAGGGCAAACAAGCTCAGATAGGGGGCTGCCAGGTTTTCCGCAGCCGTGGCAAAGCCCCCTTCAATGGTATTTAAGTGCATAGCTCTCCGCGTGCGCCTAGAGGCAAAGGTAACCAACAATCAGCCCTCCCAGAAGGCTAATCAGTTCAACTCAGGATAGAGGGGAAACCTTCCCGTAAGTTCAGCAATGGCCTGGCGGATCTCACTGAAATCTGTGCGCCCAGGCTCTAAGGTCTTAGCAATCAATTCTCCGATCACGCGCATCTCCTGCTCGCCCATGCCCCGGGTGGTGAGGGCCGCTGTGCCCATGCGGATCCCACTGGTGATGAAGGGGCTTTCCGTCTCGAAGGGGATGGTGTTCTTGTTCACGGTGATGCCCACGCTGTCCAA